>Ga0137383_10002804_pt1 | contig 10784 bp, 8 predicted proteins | sample SagtaG_19_FD_104817 | JGI IMG/M metagenome (GOLD analysis project Ga0137383, IMG submission 104817) | Vadose zone soil microbial communities from Sagehorn Ranch, Mendocino, California, USA - Sage2_R_40_16 metaG | ecosystem: Environmental > Terrestrial > Soil > Vadose zone | place: USA... | reverse complement strand
CTCGATCTCTCGGGAGGGGACGTCTCTCTGCTGCTCAACCTGAAGCCCTCGTTCGGAGTCGCGGATGTCGCCGAGAACGTCCACCGGCTGGATCGGGAGCTGTTGACGGCCATGACATTGAAGCACGCGTCCGGGCTCCACGTGCTTCCAGCGAGCGAGAACCCGGAACGCCCGGCGGGTCACGAGCGCGCGCCGATCGCCCAGATCCTGAACTTCCTCCGGGAGCAGTTCGATCGCGTCGTGGTCAACGCGGGCGCGGGCACGGATCTCCTGACCCCCATCTCCCTCAACGAGGGCGATCTGATACATCTGGTCACCTGTCTCGACCTTCTCTCGCTGCGGCGGGCCCAGTGGGCGCTGAAGCGCATGGCCCTCCTGGGTATCCCCGGCGAATCGATCCGCTTGGTGATCAATCGGTACGAGAAGACTCCCCACATCCTGCTGGAGGAGGCGGAGAAGGTGCTGGACTTGAGGGTCGCCTGGACGGTTCCGGCCGACCCGCGCTCTTTCGCAGGGGCCATGAACGGGGGGGTGCCGGTCGTGGCCAAGAACCGCAACCCGATCGGTGATTGTTTCCGCTCTTATGGGCTCAAGCTCGCGGGTGTGGAAGCCCGACCGCCCCAGGCCGTCGCCCGCGGCAGGTTCCTGGGGCTCCTTCCGCTGCGCGGCCTGAAGCGCCCGAGCGAAGGCGGCGCCCGGGCTTGAAGACGAACCATGCGGAGACGACCGTGATGTCCGGGCCACAGACCCCGACCGTACCGACGAGCCCTGAATTTCAACAGTTCAAGGCCAGCCTGCACCGGGCGGTCCTCGACCGCCTGAACCTGGAGTCTCTCAACAGGCTGGGGCGGGACACGGCCGTCCAGGGCGTCCGTTCGTTGATCACCGACCTGATGGACCACGAGATCACCCCGCTGAGCACGGCGGAGCGACGCCTGATCGCCGACGAGATCGTGAACGAGATTTTCGGCCTCGGGCCGCTCGAGCCGCTGCTCGCGGACCCGACCATCAACGACATCCTGGTGAACAGCCACGCCCAGGTCTTCGTCGAACGGAACGGACGTCTGGAGCGCTCCGGCGTGACGTTCAAGGACGACAACCATCTGATGCAGATCATCGACCGCATGGTCTCGCAGGTGGGGAGGCGCATCGACGAGTCGTCCCCCATGGTCGACGCCCGCCTGCACGATGGCTCGCGCATCAACGCCATCATCCCTCCCCTGGCGATCGACGGGCCGCACCTGTCCATCAGGAAATTCCGCAAGGACGCGCTCTCCGGCGAGGATCTGCTGCGCCTCGGGACCCTGGTTGAGCCGATGCTCCAGCTCCTGACGAGCTGCGTGAAGGCCCGCCTGAGCATCCTGATCTCGGGCGGCACCGGCGCCGGCAAGACCACCCTGCTCAACATCTTCTCCTCTTTCATTCCGTCGACGGAAAGGATCGTGACGATCGAGGACTCCGCGGAGCTGAGGCTGCACCAGGCCCACGTGGTCCGACTCGAGACACGACCGGCCAATATCGAGGGCGAAGGGCAGATCACGCAGCGCCAGCTGGTGATCAACAGCCTCAGGATGCGCCCGGATCGAATCGTCGTGGGCGAGGTGCGCGCGGGCGAAGCCGTCGACATGCTTCAGGCCATGAACACGGGTCATGATGGCTCGCTCACGACCATCCACGCCAACGCCCCCCGGGAGGCCCTGTCCCGGCTCGAGACCATGGTGGCCATGTCCGGCCTCCAGCTGCCTCCGCGAGCGGTCAAGGAGCAGATCGCCACCGCGATCAACGTCGTCGTCCAGGTCGCGCGCCTTGCTGACGGCGTCCGCCGCGTGACCACCATTTCCGAAATCATCGGGATGGAGGAAGACATCATCACGATGCAGGACATCTTCACCTTCGAGAAACTCGGCATCTCGGAGGACGGGAAGGTCGTGGGGCGTTTCAGATCGACCGGCATCCGCCCCAAATTCGCCGACCGCCTGCGGCTGTCGGGTATCGTCCTGCCGGCCGAGATGTTCGACGATACCCCCGATCCGGAAGTGGTTCGCCGGGGCTGGAGGTAATCGATGCTGGCGGCGGCCGTCCTGGTCTTCTGCTCGACGTCGCTACTGACCCTGGGGCTTGCCTTGCTCTTGACGCGGCGCCAGAGCCACTCGGTCCAGCGGTTGATGACGGCCCGCGCCGCCGCGGTCATCGCGCAGAGCCGGGCCGAGAACGATGAGCGCTCCGTCCTGCGGGACGTGGCGCTCAGCGGGATCGGACCGCTGCAGCGTCTCCTGCTGAGGGTCCGGGTCGGAGGAAAGATCAAGCGTCTCCTCGAACAAGCCGATGTCCGGATGAAGACCGGCACCCTGGTCCTCGAGATCGCGGTCTTCTGCGTCACCGGCCTCCTTCTGGGCCTCGCCCTGAGGTTCGGAGCCGTTCTGACGCTGCTCGCGGGCACGCTCACGGGCAGCCTGCCCATCCTCGTGGTCCTCAACTTGAGGTCGCGGCGTCTTCGCAAATTCGAGGCCCTGTTCCCGGACGCGATCGATCTTCTGTCGCGCGCCATCCGGGCCGGGCACACTTTCAACTCGGGGATCCAGATGATCGCCGACGAAATACCCGACCCGGTGGGCAAGGAATTCCGGCGTGTCTTCGAGGAGCAGAACTACGGCCTGCCGCTGAAGACCGCCCTGATGAACCTTCTCGATCGCGTCAAGGTCCTCGACCTGCGGTTCTTCGTCGTGGCCGTGCTGGTGCAGAGACAGTCGGGCGGGAACCTGGCCGAGCTGCTCGGCACGATCGCCGAGACGATCCGAGAGCGGTTCCGGATCCTGCGCCAGCTCAGGGTCCACACCGCCCAGGCCAAGATGACCGGGATCATCCTCGTCTGCCTGCCGCCTGTCCTGGGCTGCATCATCTGGATGCTGAACTACGAGTACATGAAGGTGATGCGCGAGACCGACTGGGGCGTTCAGTTGATGGTGGGCGCCGTCATCCTGCAGCTGCTGGGCCTCGTCTGGATTCGCAAGATCGTCAACATCGAGGTCTGAGGTGGACCCGTGGAACTGATCATCATTCTCACCCTGATCGCGACGTTCGTTCTCTCGGTCAGCGCCATGGCTTACCTGGAGCTCCGCCCGCGCCGCGCCGTCCTGGAGCGACTCCAGGGGCTGCCTTCGCCTGGGGCCGTCTCCGGGGCGTCCTCGAGGGTCGCGGGGCCTCCGCCCGTCGTGGATCCGAAGGTCCTCCGGGCCATCCGGAAGGGCGCCGCACGCACGCCCGTCTCCCCGGGCGGCGCATCCAACGCGCAGAAGAGGCTCCTCCACGCGGGCTACAGGTCCGGTTCGGCCCTGATGACGTTCAACGTGATTCGTCTCGTCACGATGGTCGGCCTGCCGAGCCTGTTCTGGATGTTCACCTACCACATGCACATGACTCCGGCCCTGCGGCTCCTGGCCGCCTGCGTCCTGCTCCTGCTCGGTTACGTCACGCCGTGGCTCGTGCTCCAGAGCCTGGTCCGGCGGCGCCAACACCGGCTCCGCTTGAGTCTTCCGGACGCGCTGGATCTCCTGGTCATCTGCGTCGAGGCCGGCATGGGCCTGAACCAGGCCCTGGTCAAGGTCGCGGAAGAGCTGCAGCAGACTCATCCGTTGATCAGCGAGGAGCTGAAACTTGTGAATCTGGAGATCCGGGCGGGCCGGACGCGAGCGGAAGCGCTGAGGAACCTGGGAGAGCGCACGGGGGTGGACGACATCATCTCCCTGGCGGCGACCCTCATCCAGACCGACAAGTTCGGCACCAGCGTCGCCCGGTCCCTGCGCGTCCACTCGGAATGCCTGCGGACGGAGCGCACGCAGCGCGCCGAAGAGGCCGCCGCCAAGACGACGATCAAACTCATCTTCCCTCTGCTTCTGTGTATCTTTCCCGCCCTGCTCGTGGTGGTTCTCGGGCCCGCCTTCCTCAACCTGGCGCACATCCTCGGGGATGTCGTGTCCAAATCGGCCAAGTAAGGGAGGAGAGACGTGCGGGCCGCGAATCGCGATCGGGGCACGGAGCTGGCGAGCCGGGTGCGCAAGGCGGCCACGTTCTGGACCCGTCTGAAGGGTCTTCGCGGCCGGCCGGGCCTTGCTGACGGCGAAGCGCTCTGGATCGTGCCTTCACGGGGCGTGCACACGCGCGGAATGTCGTTCCCGATCGACGTCGTCTTCCTCGACCGTGGCATGCGGGTCCTGGCCGTCGAAGAAAGCCTGGCGCCCGGCCGCATCAGCGGGATTCGCTGGCGGGCGCGAACCGTGCTCGAGCTGCCGGCCGGACGGATCCGTCTGAGCGGCACCCGGATCGGCGATCGGATCGAGATCGGCAACACAGGAGAAACATAGATGGAGCCCCAGTCCGTGACCGTGGAGCGACCGGGAGTCGCCGATCCCGAAGATCCGCCGGCCCCGCGCAGCGTGGCAGAGACGGGTCTCTCGGCCTCGTTTCTCTTCGACCTCACTCTCAAGACCCTTTACTACCAGAACGAGATGCGGGGCGCCGAGGTCGCGCTCGCCCTGCGACTGCCGTTCTCGGTGGTGGGAGAAACGCTGGAGGCTCTCAAGCGCGAAAGGCTGATCGAGGTCAAGGGCGCGGAGGGCCCCAGCCAGGCCGCGTACCGCTACATGATCCTCTCCGCCGGCAGGGAGCGCGCCCGGGAGGCGCTGGAGGTCAGTCGCTATGTCGGGCCCGCGCCGGTGTCCCTCGAGGATTACTCCCGGCGGGTCATCGGCCAGAACCGGGGCCTCGACCGCATCCCGGCCGAACGGCTGCAGGACGCCTTCTCCGGCCTCGTTCTCCCCCCCGACATCCCCGGACTCATCGGTCCGGCCGTCGCCGCGCGCAAATCGATCTTCCTTTACGGGGCGCCGGGGAACGGCAAGTCCGTCCTGGCGGAGGCCATCGGCAAGGCGCTGGGCGGGACGGTTCATGTCCCCTCGGCCGTGGAAATGGATCAGCAGGTCATCAAGGTGCATGACCCGGTGTTCCACGGAGAGGAGGAGCCGTTGCCGGAGGAGGGAAACGCTCCCCTTCTGGCCGGCGTGCAGGCCGACCGGCGCTGGATCCGCGCCCGGCGACCGGTGGTGTTCAGCGGCGGCGAGCTGACCCTGGAGATGCTGGATCTCATCTTCAATCCCCGCGAGGGCTTCTACCAGGCACCGCTGCAAATGAAGGCCAACGGGGGCGTCTTCATCCTGGATGACTTCGGACGACAGATGGTCCAACCGCGCGATCTGCTCAACCGCTGGATCGTCCCTCTCGAGAAGGGAGTCGATTACCTCACCCTGCACACGGGCCGCAAGTTTCCCGTCCCCTTCAAAACGCTCGTGATCTTCGCCACGAACCTCAGGTTCCACGACCTCGCGGACGAGGCGTTTCTGCGCCGGATCCGGTACAAGATCTCGATCACCGACCCGACGCGGCGCGAATATCGGGAGATATTCCGGAGGGAATGCGACCGGTTGAACATTCCGGCGAACGACTGGGCGACCGAGTACCTGTTCCGCGAGTATTACGAGAAGCACGGTATCCCTCCCCGCTGCTGCCACCCGAGGGACATCCTGGAAAAGATCGCCGACGCGGCCAGTTTCGAAGGGGTCGCCCCTTCCCTTCAGGCCGATGTCCTCGACCGAGTCTGCGGTTCCTATTTCCTGGTCGACACTTCGGAACCCATCTCTTAGGCGGGGGGCGCGCCTGGAAACCCGGAAGATTCCCTGGGCCGCGTGGCTGGCGGGCAAGGCTCTTCCGCTCTCCATCTGCACCCTGCTGGCGGTCGCGGTCGGACAGCGTCTCACGGGCGAGGCGGCCGGGCTGGCCCGCAGCGGGGTCGATCTCCTGACGGCGCTCGGGTTTCTCCGCCGTCTCCTCACGCTGGGGTTCGTGATCCTGATCGCGGCCTCTTACCTGACACGCGCGGCGGCCGTCGCCCCGGCCCGCGGGTTCTGGGAGCGTGTGTTTCCCGTTCTTGTGGTCCTCGCGGGTCCCGCCGAAGTCGTGCTCCTGAGCCGCAAGGACGTGCCGCCGACCGCAGGCCTTGGCACGCTCGGGCTCGTCCTGGGTGTCGTCGGAGGGTGTCAGACCCTGTGGGCCATGACCCACTTGAAACGATCGTTCTCGGTCATGGTCGAGGCCCGCGGTCTCGTCATCTCCGGCCCCTACCGGTACGTCCGGCATCCGCTCTACCTGGGAGAGGCTCTGGTCCTCTTCGGGCTCTCTCTGATGCTCGGCACGGCCGGCGCCGTGCTGTTCGCCGTCGCCATCAGCGCGCTGCAGCTCATCCGCGCTCGCCTCGAGGAGGCGAAACTCGCGCGGCAGTTTCCGGAATACCGGGACTATCGCGACAGGACCCCCTTCTTTCTGCCCCCTCTCCGCCAGCAATCCCGGTAGAGCCCGCGGTCTGCATTATTTTCTCTGGATAGCAGAGTCCTGGGGATATGTGTGTCACTCGGGAGAACGCCCCGCGCGCGCGACCCGGTCGCACCGGCTCGCGGTGCAGTCGGCTGCATTCCTCTGCAAGCGTTTGCACCATCCTCCACAAATCTCCAGGGCGCGCCGGCGATCCGATCGTCGACACCCCTCTGGCGCGATTTCTTCGCAGATCCTGAGCAGCCTGGCAGACGGTCGCGATGGAACGGATGTTCCATGCATCGCCCGCAGATCCGCCGCGCGGCCGGGGCCCAGTCGGGCATCGCAAGAATTTGCACATCCGGCGCTCTTGCAGAGGCGATCGGACGGACGCTTCCCTCACATCGCAGGAGTCATAAAGCGTTGACCCATGAGGCGTAGCGAAACGACACCCAGACGACGATCGGATCCTGGCACGCGATTTGCGAATCACCCGGCAGGCGAGCGGGGAATAAGCTCTCGTCCAGGAGGAGCCACGAAGGTTCTGTTGCCGCGAATGCGGGAAGGGGGGGAATGGTCTCTGGTTAGCTCGGGTCGTTGGCGCACCTGCACACTTTTAGGTCCGGAAACTTACCGAACATTGGGAACACGGGAGGATAGAAAAGTGAAGAAGTTAGCAACGGTCCTTGCCATCGCAGTCCTGTTCGCAACACTGGGTTCGGAGCTGGCCTTCGCGCAGAGCAGCGGTAGCTTCAACGCTGCCGGCACGAGCGCCTCCTGCGCCATTGGCACAGGCGGCACGTTCAACGGGGGCGTTGGAACCCTGAGCGTGCTGGAAACGGGTGTCCAAACGTCCAACGGCTCCGGTCTGACGCTGGTTATCAGGCCCTCGCTGGTGACCGGCCTTTTCACCAGCACGAAGATCCAGACCACGGTGCCCACGGCGTCGGCCGATATCGGCATCCAAGTCTGCGTGACTATCGACGGCTCGACCAAGGGGATCTATCCTGAGGGAGGCTGCGTGGTCTACGACCAGCGTTTCCAGCAGCTCAGCAGTCAGCTGTTCTCACAGCTCACCGCGTGCACAGAGTTCAACAGCGGCCAGAGCTGTACGCTCGACGCGGACTGCGCCACTCTCGGAACGGGCTTCACCTGCAGCATACCCGCCGGGGCCACATCCGGCACATGCGTAGGGCCCAACCCGAACTGCAACATGGAGCTGATCCTGAGCACCCTTTCGGCGCACGCCTACGACTTCGTCGGTCAGGTGCCAGGTGGCTACCACACGATCAAGGCGTCGTGGCGCACGATCGGCCAGGGTTCGACCTCGGGTGGGAGCACCGCGGCCTGCGTGGGTCCCGGCGTTGTCACCGTTACCCAGACGAAAGTGTTCCATCAGAACGGTACAATTTCCTACTGAGCTTGTTCTCGTCCGAAGGAATCAGGATCAGCCCTCAGCGCAGTGCGTGCATGGCTGGGGGCTGATTCTATTTTCCTTCGGGGTAACCGCCACGGGTGATGGCTGACACATCTGCAACCAGTCCCTCGGCCCCTCAGTCCCCTTCAGATGACAACGATGACCACTCGGCGAGACCTTTAGGACAACCTGCACCTCATTTCGATTTCGTGACTTCGTTCCAACCGGTTGGGATCAGAGGCTCTTCAGCAATCCCGGGAGGGCGAACGGGTCATGGCATTTTTCTTGCTCCAAAATACTCACGGAAAATCCCTCAGTCAAGAAGTCACGCCCCGCCGGGGAAATTCATCCATGCGGGCTTCGGGGAGCGCGGGGGTCTGGTGTCCACCGGCATGTTGGAAGGCACGTCGCATCCTGCCCCGCATCCAGGCTTCCGAAGACCGATCGTCGCAAGCAAATTCCTGACGAACTCCGGGAGCAAGCTGTGGATCAAGGGAGTGACTTACGGGACCTTCCGCCCCGGTCGTGACGGTGAGTCCTACCCCGACCCTGCGATCGTCGAGTCGGACCTCGCGCAGATTGCCGCCAGCGGCCTCAACGCGCTTCGCACCTATACCGTTCCACCGGGCTGGCTGCTCGATCGGGCCTACCGTCATGGTCTCCGCGTCATGGTGGGGCTGCCGTGGGAACAGCATGTCGCGTTCATGGAAGACCGAGAGTGCGCACGCCGGATCGAAGAGAGGCTTCGGGCCGGAGTGCGGGCCTGTGCGCGCCATCCAGCGATTCTGTGCTATGCCATAGGAAACGAAATCCCGGCTTCGATTGTGCGGTGGCACGGCCGCCGTGCGATCGAACGGTTTCTCGAACGACTGTTTCGTTCCGCGAAAGAGGAGGATCCGGACGGGCTGGTGACGTATGTCAACTATCCCACGACGGAATATCTTTCCCTGCCTTTTCTCGACCTCGCGTGCTTCAACGTCTACCTCGAATCACACGATCGTCTTGAAGTGTATCTCGCACGGCTTCACAATCTCGTCGGGGATCGTCCTCTGCTGCTGGGAGAAGTCGGGCTGGACAGTCGTCGGCACGGCGAAGTCGAGCAGGCGCAGGTGCTCGACTGGCAGATCCGCACCGCCTTTGCGGCAGGATGCGCGGGCTCGTTCGTGTTCGGGTGGACCGACGAGTGGCACCGCGGCGGGCATGACATCGACGACTGGGATTTTGGACTCACACTTCGAGACCGTCGGCCCAAGCTCGCGCTGCCCGTCGTGCGCCGGGCCTTTGCGGAGGCCCCGTTCTCGCGCGGCAAGCCCTGCCCGCGAGTCTCGGTCATCGTGTGCACCTACAACGGGGCGCGCACCATCCGGGACTGTCTGAAGGGTCTGAGCAGGCTCGAATACCCTGACTATGAAGTCATCGTGGTCGATGACGGCTCGACCGATTCGACATCGGTCATCGCGGCCCAATACAATTGCCGCATCATCCGCACCGAGAATCGCGGGCTCGGCAGCGCGCGCAACACCGGGCTGCGGGAGGCCACGGGAGAAATCGTCGCGTATCTTGATGACGACGCTTGGCCGGATCCTCACTGGCTGCGCTACGTGGTCGAATCCTTCCAGAGCACCGATCATGCGGGGATCGGAGGCCCCAATGTGCCGCCGCCCGGCGACGGTCCGATCGCGGACTGCGTGGCCAATGCTCCGGGAGGTCCGGTGCATGTGCTGCTCTCCGATCAAATCGCGGAGCATATCCCCGGGTGCAACATGGCGTTTCGGAAGGACCGCCTGGAGGCCATCGGGGGCTTCGATAAGCAGTTTCGGATCGCAGGCGACGATGTCGACGTCTGCTGGCGTCTGCACGAGCAGGGCTGGACGCTGGGCTTTCACCCGGCGGCCCTGGTCTGGCATCATCGCCGGGACTCGGTTCGGGCCTACTGGCGTCAGCAACGGGGATATGGGAAGGCAGAAGCGCTGCTCGAACGGAAGTGGCCCGGGAAATATCAGCCTTCGGGTAGTCTGATGTGGCGCGGAAGGGTCTACTGCAAGGCGGTGGAACGGGCGGTTTTCACACGGCCGCGCATTTATCACGGCACGTGGGGGAGCGCACCGTTTCAATCCCTCTATCGGCCGGCTTCCGGGCTGTGGCAGTCCCTCTCCCTGATGCCGGAGTGGTGTCTCGTGGTTCTGTTCCTGGCGATCCTGTCGGCCCTTGGCTTCCTTTGGCGTCCTCTGCTTCTGGCCGCGCCGATCCTCCTCGGCGCAGTCTGCCTGTGGCTGGTCCAGGCCGTGATGGGGGCGATGCGCGCGTCATTCGTGGAGAAGCCGCGTGCCCGATGGCAGCGTCTCGGCAAGCTTGGGCTGACCACCTGCCTCTTTCTGATCCAACCGCTGGCCCGGGCGACGGGACGTCTGCGCTCCGGGCTCACGCCCTGGCGGATCCAGGGGAGGCTCGTCCCGTCTCTCCCTCGCCCGCGGCGATTCCAGTTCTGGAGCGAGCGCCGGCGAGAGCCCGGGGCGATCCTCCGAGGCGTCGAGAGCGCTCTGCGAGACCACGGCGCGGTGGTCAGCCGGGGCGGGGGCTTCGATCGGTGGGACCTGCAAATCCGATCGGGCCTGTTCGGAGAGGTTCGCCTTCTCATGGCCATCGAGGAACACGGGGATGGGAAGCAGCTCATCCGATTTCGATTGTGGCCGTGGTGCCGTTCGGGCGGATGGGTGGTCGCATTGGCCCTGGCTTGCCTCGCAACGGGGGCGATCTCGGACGGGGCCTGGATCGCCGGGATGCTGCTGGGCTCGGTGGCCCTGTGGCCGCTTCGCAGGACGATCCTGGAATGCGGAGTGGCGAATTCCGTCGTGGTGCGCGCCCTCGAGCGGCTCTGGCCGGAGCGGGAGTGATGTCGGCCTCCTTCACCAATCTAACCCTCTACCGCCGGCTGCTGGCCCAGGCGCGGCCCTGCTGGCCCCACATTGCGGCCACCCTGGCGCTCGGCCTCTTGTCCACCCCCCTT
>Ga0137383_10002793_pt1 | contig 10808 bp, 6 predicted proteins | sample SagtaG_19_FD_104817 | JGI IMG/M metagenome (GOLD analysis project Ga0137383, IMG submission 104817) | Vadose zone soil microbial communities from Sagehorn Ranch, Mendocino, California, USA - Sage2_R_40_16 metaG | ecosystem: Environmental > Terrestrial > Soil > Vadose zone | place: USA... | reverse complement strand
GCGATGCTGTTGCGCGGCGACATCGCGCGTCCGATGCGCAGTAAGGACGTCCGCGGGCTTCCCTGCAGCGACCATTTGAAAGAGGTCATTCACCGCTGCCTGGGGAGTCGCGGCAGGCGCTACGAAGCGGCCGGTGAGCTCATTGCCGCCTTACGGCACCGTCCCAAAGACTTGAAGGTGGGTCGCGTCGCGAGTCTCGCGGGCAAGCGGCTGTCGATCACCGGGTTTCTGAAGCGGCCGCGCAGCGAGGCGTTCGCCGCCGCCCGCAGGGCCGGCGCGATCATCCAATCGAAGCCCGGGCGCACGACCGATGTGCTGGTGCGAGGACGGCCCAACCGGCTGCAGATTGCCGGCAAGGACGCGGGCACCAAACTGATGGAGATCCGGCGCCTCGCCGCGCTGGGACACCGGATCACCATCATCAAGGAACAGCAGTTCTGGAAACTCGCCGCGCCCAAGACGCGGACGCGGCGTCGCAAAGGCTGAGCTGCGTCCTGCTTCCTTCACTGCGGAATCAGTCGCACGTTGTTGACCAGTATCTCGGTAATCGTCCCGTCAGGCGCGATCAGACGTTCGCTTTCGGCGAGCACCCGTGCGCTACCGCCGCTGACCAGGTCGACGATCCCCTGTGCCCGAAAGCCGAACGCGTCCGCGCCGTTGCCCGTGACGTGCCGGTCGTTGTCGGTAGAGGTCAGGTTCCCGCTGCCCTGGGCAAAGGGAGTGAGCTGGCAGAGGTCCATGAAGTTCCTGAACGGCGACGGCACGGGGCTGTAGATGTGGATGTTCACGTCGCCTAGCAAACGGAGCTGCCGCAAGACATCCTGCATCTCGCCGACGGTTTGCATGGGCTGCGGTTCGGGCGTGAGTGCCCCGCCGCAGCGGCGCAGCGCGTGGACACCGCCGCTCGGCGCATTCACGACGATGACTAGGTCGGTGGAGACGTCGGCCCAGACGAACAGGAGGACCGAATCGCCACGGAATACGTTCGGCAGGTCCGCCGGCCCGTTCATGAAGTCGAATTGCGCGCTCCCTGCCGGTCCGGCCATGGTCGGGCGCTCACATCCGGTGGCCACGACCAGCATTGCCGCGCCCGCGGCAACGAGGATTTGGGGTCTCATCGTTCACCTCCCCTGTTAGAGGACCGAGTCTCGACCGGCTGCCGTCCAATTGGCGACGCCTAGTGCGAACCCGCCACGGTGACCGCGTAACCCGCGGTCGAGGCCCGCACTGCGTCGCTTCGCGTGGCGACCTCGAGGATTCCCACGTGGTAGCCACTGAGTCGGTTCGCCTCCGCGACTTGCGCCGTGGCCAAGACGCCGTGTGAGAGGTCGCCGACAACTATCACGCGGGCCTCCGTCGCCGAGACGACGCGCCAGTAAACGCTGTACGCCGAGCTGCCTGATGCGATGGACGTCACGCCGGGCCCCGTGAGGACGAGCGTGATGGCGCCGTCGTCGGCGTTGGGCGTGACGAGCGAGAGTGCGATGACGCCCGGCGTCGGCGGCGTCGTGGAGTCCGAACACGCCGGGGCCGCGAATAAGAGTGCTGTCGCCAAGGCGATGCGCGCGCGCGGGGTCATGGGGCCTCCTTTCGAGCTGACATGGTCGCGGGCAGGCGTCCCTGGGCCCGCAGATAGGCGCGGAAATCTCCGACATCGTAGCGCCCGTTGTGGTTCCCCAGGAAGTCGAGGAACCGCTGCAAGGGGGTATCCATCTGATCGCCGCCGAGGAGGTGGTTCGCGGCAGTAGTGATAGAGACGTCGGGCTGGGTGACCGTCAGTGTGAAGGCCTGAAATCCTTGACGACCGCCCGCGTCCACCCGGACGGTGAACGTGAACGTGCCGCTCGCCTCGAGAACTCCGGAGAGGACACCGGTGGCGGTGCCAAGGGTGAGCCCGCCGGGCAGTGCACCGCTGGCGATGCTCCAGGTCGGCGCCCCGGGCGGCGACTGCACCGCGAGGGTAACCGAGTAGTCCGCTCCCATCATGCCCGCCGCTAGAGCGGCGGGCGAGATCACGAGGAGATCAACACCCACCCGGAGACCAGGCGCCCGCATGCCTGCGGGATTCATCTCGTAGATCGCCCCCAGCGGCGCGTTGGTCGCGAACAGCCGGGACGTCATGGCGCCGCTCCCGTCACGGCCGAACATCACCGACATCGCAAAACCGGAGGCCAAGTTGGTGCGCGCGAAGCGATCGCTCATCACCGCATACCCCGGATCGTACAGCGTCACCCACCCCCAACCGTTGGAGACGTAGAGATACCCGTCGCGATCGAACGCCAGGCTCTCCATGTACGGCGCCGCGGAGATCACCAGTTGGGGGGCGCGGTTCACGACCTTGTAGATCCCATCGTAGCCATTGGAGAAGTGCAGTACGCCGGCGGGAGAGAACGTGACGTTGGAGGCCGTGTAGAAAGAGCCCGAAGGGAAGCCCCCCGAAACGTCGATCGAATCCTTGCGCGTGCCTACCGGGTCGAAGCGATACAACCACACCGCGCCGGTATTGTTGAGGCCAAGCACCCAGACGTCACCATCGGGTCCTACGGTGATCCCGGCCACCCATTGGAAACCAGAGGCGAACGTCGAGACGCTGCCGCCGGGCGTGACGCGCGCGACAGCGCCGAAGGCCAGAGACGAGTCTAGGGCGGTGATAAGTTCGTTCCCGAAGCCGTCGACGACCATGTGCAGCGGAAGGGTTCCTGGAAGCGCGGTGACTTGTGAAACCGTCCCACCGGGATTCACCAGCAGCAGGCGCTGCCCGTCCACGTCGGTGGCATAGATCTCACCGGCCGGTCCCGCGGCGAATCCGTAAGGCGCGCCTAACCCGGTCGCGTACAGCCTGGTGGAGTCGCCCGGGCCGGGGGGCGGCGGCGTCCAGAGCAAGATGCTGAGAGCATAGAAATAGCTGGGGCCGCCGCCGCCGTTGTAGTCCACGAGCGCCGCGTAGTAGCGTCCGGCCGTCACGTGATACTCGATGTGGCTGTCGAGGCTACCGTTGTAGTCGTCGCTGTACGCGAGGACGGTGTAGACGGAGCTCGTGTCGCGTCCGAGGAGGTACAACACCGGATCGAGGGAAGAACCCGACCGGCTGGCGTTCACGTCGAGCACGATGGTCGTGTCGGCGCTCACGTCGAACCCGAACCAGTCCGCATCCCCGGCCGGATCGGTGGCTCCGGAGATGGTGTCACCCACGGACACCGAGTCGGCGATCGAGAGTGAGTCGTTTGGCTCCGTCTCACTGCCCGTGGCGGTGGGAGCGCGGAGCGCGCGGAGCACCTGTGGTGCCATACGGTGCAGCGCGCGGGCGACCGGAACCACGCGGGCGCGTGGGGACTTGGCCGCCGGACGCGGCAGTTGCGCATCCGCCGGGGCCGGCAGCGCCGCGAGGAGTCCGACACCGAGGGCAAGCAGTATACGGCACCGATACCTGGGCTTCATGGTTCCCCCCTGACGCTCGGAGTTCGTGTCGCCATCCAGAGATCCTGTTGGCCGTAACCGCCGGGCCGTGTCGACGTGAATATCAAGGTCCGACCATCGCGCGATAGGCTCGGTTGTGAGTCGACGTCAGGCGTGTTGAGCGGTGCGTCCAGATGGACTGGCGCCGACCACGGATCGTGGATGCCCTGGCGCGTGAACGACCAGATGTCGAAATTGCCGAACCCCCCGTTGCGGTTCGTCGACAGGAGCAGCTCGTGTCCGTCCGTGCGCACCGCGACTTTCTGGTCGCCCGCCGGGCTGTTCAGCTCGGGCACGACGACCGCGGGTCCCAGCGGCTCACCGTCGTTCGTCAGGAAGACCCGATAGATTTCGAGGTTGGTGCCGCTCGGCGTGCGATTGAAGTAGAGCGCCGCGTTCGGCTCACCGCCTTCGCGGACGTAGTACGCTCCGTTCTCGGTGCCCGCGGTGTTCACGTCGGCCCCGAGGTTCACCGGGTCGCCCCACGAGTCCCCCTCCGGCCCGGTGCTTACCCGGGTCGACACATAGATGTCGGCGCTGCCGAAGCCGCCGCTGCGAAGGCTGAAGAAGAACAGGTTGCGGCCGTCGTCAGATACTGTCGGGGCGCCCTCACCGGCGTCGCTGTTGATCGGCGCCCCGAGGTTGACCGGGGCCTCCCAATCGCACGGCACGCACTGGCGGTGCGACACCCAGATGTCGTTGTTGCCGAGCCCGCCGGGCCGGGCCGAGACGAAGTAGAGCGTGAGCCCGTCGGGGGACAGGCCGGCGTTGCCGTCGAGAGCGCTGGAATTGATCAGCGGACCGAGATTCACCGGATCGGACCACTCGGAGCCGGCGAAGCGGTCGGCTTGGAGCGCGGATACTGCGCGATCGGCTTGGATGCCGCACGCGAGCGCGAAGCAGACGAGTCCGGCCGCCGCGGTGATCGAAATGGATCTTGTCGGGTTCATGGTTTCTCCCGTGGTCTGGCTCGCAGTAGGGGCTGCTTAGACGGCGACCCGCGCGCGCCTAAACCGGCGCGCACGCTCGACACGCCTGCCGGCGCGGTCGGATACACCCAGTCGGACCAGTCGGAGTAGCCGCCATCCTTGACGGCCACGACGGAGTAGTAGTAGTAGTCAGCGTAGTAGTCCACGTAGTCGAACGTCGTGGTGTTCGCATCCAAGGAGGCGATCAGCAACTGGTTGCCATAGCCGTCGTCGACCAACACCTGATAACCGTCTTCCACGGCAGAGTTGTCGGTCCAGGCAAGCCGGATGGTTACGTCATCGAGTCCGGTGGCTGTCACATCGGTCGGGCCCGCCGGCGGCGTGGTGCAGTCGCTAATGGACGGCGGCGATTCTCCGAGACGGTTGAACGCAATCACGCGATAGCAGACCGGTTGCTCGCTGGGCACCGGATAGTCCCCGAACGAGGTGTCGTTCACGCCGGCGTTCCCTGCGGCAACCCAGCTCGTTCCGTCGTCGGTCGAGCGCTCCACCCTGAAGCCGTCCTGATTGGTGGAGCCATTAGCCCAGGAGACGGACACGCCGTTGCTGGAGAATGGCGCGGCGTCCAGGTTGATCGGTGCAAGCGGAGCAACCGTGGCCACGACGACCTGCACGACGTTCGAAGTCCCCGAGGTTCCGCCGTCCCTTGAGGCGCGCACGAAGTACAAATACGCGCCGTCGGCCAGGTTCGCGTCCTGATACCTGCTCGCATTGGCCGGCAGATGCGCGACCACGCTCCAATCAGCCCCGCCGGAGCGCAACACATCAAAACCATCCTCAACGCTCGAATTGTCCGTCCACGTGAGATCTGCACTCGCGTTGGCGACGCTCGCGGCGAGGTTGGTCGGTGCGGCAGGCATCGCGGTGCAATCGACGTTCGAGGCATCCGAAGCGCCGTAGGTGTTGAACGCGAAGACGCGATAGCACACGCCCTGCTCCACGGCGACCTGGTAGTCGTAGAGCGTGGTCGCATTCGCGTTTGACGCTCCGATGCTCGTCCACGGCCCACCCGCACTTGGCGAACGTTCCACACGGAACCCGACCTCGTCAGTCGAATTGTCGGTCCACGCGATGCTGATCACGTAACCGTCCTGCGGCACCGCCGTGACGCCTGAGGCGGCTAGCGGTACCAGGGAGCGCGGAGTAGTCGCGCACGTCACATTGGAGAAGTCCGAGTAGTTATTCTTGCGGCCCGTCGTCCGGAACGTACGAACCTCGTAGCAATACTGCGTTTCGCCGGCGACCCCAAAGTCACTGTAGCTGCTGACGCGGGATCCCGTCGTGGCCAGGAGCGCGAAGGCTCCACTCGGCCCCGTGGTTGACCGATAGACTTCGAAGCCGGTCTCGTTGGACGAGTTGTCCTGCCACGTCAGGTTGATCTGATTGAACGAGAAGGCGGTCGCGGCAAGGCTCGCCGGCGGGATGACCACCATGAAGGAAGACGCGAGGGGGTCAGGGTGGTCACACGCGACCATCGAGATCAGCAGGAGCGCAGCTGCCAGACATCCGCGACGCCAAGGCATAGACCCTCTCCTTATTGAGGCTCTTTACAACCGGGTCCCCAGCCTACCACTTATACGATTGCTCAGCGTTATGTCGCCGTTACCGCGCCCCTAACGGCCACGGATGTGGGATCATGCTCAAGCTGCAGCTGCTCGGTTCTGTCGATCTACTCGATGCCGGCCGCGATGTCGCGCCGGTCCTGCGTCGTCCCAAGAGCCTCGCGCTCCTGGCCTACCTCGCCTCCGCCCGACCGCGAGGCTTCCACCGGCGCGACGCCCTGCTCCCCCTGTTCTGGCCCGATGTCGACCAACCGCACGCGCGGAACGCGCTCAGGCAGGCAGTGCATTCACTGCGTCACGTGCTGGGCGCGGGGGCAGTGATTGGACGCGGCGAAGAAGAGTTGAGTGTTGATCGGTCGCGGCTGTGGTGCGACGTCGTGCAATTCGAAGAGCACCTCAACGCGAGCGACGCGAAAGCCGCCCTGGCGTTATATCGCGGCGAATTGCTCTGCGGCTTCCACATGCCCGGCAGCGGTGATTTCGAACAGTGGTTGGATCAAGAGCGGAAATACGTCGCCAAGCGAGCCCTGGTGGCCACGCTCGACCTTTCGAAGAAGGCCGAGCAACGCGCGGATTACGTCGGGGCGGCGAGCTGGGCGAAGCGGGCGATTGAGATCGGACGTTATGATGAAAGCGCACTGCGGCGCGTACTGAGACTGCTCGATCATGTCGGCAGCCGCGCCGATGCCGTCCGCGAGTATGAGGATTTCGCAGACCGTCTCGCTCTCGATCTCGATGTCGCGCCTTCGCCCGAGACGCGTGCGCTGATGGAGACCATTCGCGGGCGCGTGGAGCCGCAGGTCTTCGTCTCGGCAGGCAATCTGCTCCCCACAACGAGACAGGCCCCGGCTGAGCCGTTCCGTCAGCCTCCGGGGCCGCGGCGCTCGCTGCGGCTACTCGCCTTGCCCGGCATACTGCTCGTGGGTGCGACAGGCGCGTTCATCGCCTCCCGAGTCAGCGTGAACCACTCTCTTGATGGAAACCTCATTGCCGTCGCGCCCTTCGAGCCGCTGGGTCGTCCGTTCGACCCCGTTTGGGGCCAGGGCCTCATGCGACTACTCAGCGCAAAGCTCGACGGTGCCGGAGCGCTGCGCGCGGTCCCGGCCGCCACCGTCGCTCAAGGATGGCGGGGCCGAGCCGATCAGGTTGGTGGAGTGGCCTTCGGTCGGCGCGTCAACGCCGGGCTCGTTGTCGTTGGCACGATCGCGCAAGACGGGCGCGATTCGATGGTCGTCAATGCCATGCTGCTCGACGCCGCGCGGGACCGGTTGCTCGGCGAAGTCTCGGCGCGTGATGCATTGCTTCGGGTGGATCGCGTGGCGGACTCGCTCGCTGTCGGACTGCTGCAACGTCTGGGGACACTGCGCCCCATCCGGGCAATCCGGCTTCCCTCGATTGGTTCGGCTTCGTTCCGGGCGCTGAAGGCCTTCCTTCAGGGCGAGCAGTTCTACCGCCGTGGCGAAATGGATTCGGCCTACGGGTACTACGACCGAGCGGTAAGACTCGACGCTCAGTTCGCTTTGGCCATCAACCGCCGTGGTCGTGCCCTTTCGTGGACGCGTGGTTGGGACAATGCGACCGCCGTGGCCGACCTTACCCGCGCCGCAGACCTCAATCGTGGTCTCGGCGTCCGCGACAGCCTGTTGCTCAGCGCCGACTCCCTAGGAGTTGAGCTCACCCTTTACGAGGGTGTCGATGCAGGTTGGTGGCGTCGCTCGTCCAGCCTATTCGACCTGCTGCGCCTGGCCACGACTCAATACCCCGCCGATGCCGAGTTCTGGTATGAGCTTGGCGTCGCCCGGCTGTTCTATGACGACCGACCTCACGCAACGTACGGGGATGCCCTCCAGGCATTTGACCAGGCGATTACGCTCGATTCCGCGTTCGCGCCAGCGTATTTGTTGCCGATTGAACTCGCCTTCAACTTGGCAGATTCCGCGAGGGCACTGCGGTACGCACGAGCCTACGTCGCGCTAAACCCCACCGGCTCGGATGCGGACGCCACGCGCCTGATGCTCCGCCTCATCCAGTCCACGACCAGAGAGCGATCGTCCGTGATGCGGGCCCTGGAAGGGGCGAGCCCGGACGTGCTCATCCGGATTCAGAATGCGCTGCACCGGTGGCCAGACAGGATGGAAACGGGTGTGCTTGTGACGCGCGTCTTGGCCTCGATCGATGCGCCATCGCTCACCCAACCAACCTGCCGCTCATCATGCCGCCGCTTTATGTTGGCCGCGCAGTTAAGCTTCCGAGGACACCTGCAGGAGGCGCGCAGAATAGCGGGGATGCCCCGGCAACTTGCGTCCGACTACGTTCTCCTGGGTGCGATTCCTCCCGAATCGATCGCGGTCATTGGCGCTCGGTATCGTCCGACGCCAGGGGCCCCTTTTCTGGGCCTCCTGTGGTGGTGGACCCAGCGGGGCGACACCGCGTCCCTGACCCGATACACCCGGATTGTCGACTCGTTGGCTGCAGCAGCCCGATCCAACGCGCAAAGGAGCTATTGGACATACATCACCGACGTGGCGCGAGCGTATCGTGCCCTCGGGATGCGCGACACGACCAGGGCGTTACTGCGGTTCGAAGCGCTTCCGGATTCGGTGTGCCCAACGTGCACACTGCCACGACTGCAACGGGCACAACTGCTTGGCGCGGTCGGCCGGCTTCGTGAGGCCAACGACCGTCTCACAGAAGGGGAACGGACCTTCTTCGCGCCAAGCGCGGTGCTATTCGCGCTGGAGCGGGGGCGTGTGAGTGAAAGCCTGGGCGATTTGGAGCGCGCCGCGCGGGGCTATCAGTACGTCGTCGACACGTGGGCTTCCGCGGACCCGTCGCTCAACCCCTACGTAGCGGAGGCAAGCGAGGCGCTCGTCAGGCTACGGAATCGCCGCTCGCGTCTCCCCCGTCGCCGGTAGGTTCTCCTCCACGAACTTCGTCAGCAGCGTGAACAGGTGCTGGCGCGTCGGGCCCCCGGAAATCGAGTGGGTGCGGTTCGGATACACCATCAGCTGGAACGGCCGGTTCGCCGCGACCAGCGCGTTGACCATCGCCTCGGTGTTCTGGTAGTGCACGTTGTCGTCCCCCGAGCCGTGCACGATCAACAGCTTGCCCCGCAGGTTCTTGGCATACGTGAGCGGTGAGCCGCGGTCGTAGCCCGCGGCGTTGTCCTGCGGCAGGCCGTTGTAGCGCTCGGTGTAAATCGTGTCGTAGTACTTCCAGTGCGTCACGGGCGCGACCGCGATCGCCATACGATAGACGTCGGGCGCCTGCGTGATCGTGTTCAGCGCCATGAACCCACCGTAGCTCCAGCCCCAGATGCCGATGCGGGTCGAGTCCACGTAGGGGAGCCGGCCGATGGCGCGCGCCGCTGCCGCCTGGTCGCGCGTCTCGATCACCCCCATCTGTCCGTAGATCATCTTGCGCCACGCGCGGCCCCGCGCGCCGGTGCCGCGGTTGTCCACACTCGCCACGATGTAGCCGCGCTGCGCCAGCATTTCGTGCCACAGGAAGTTCGGGCCGCCCCACCCGTCCAGCACCGTCTGCGAGCCGGGCCCGCCGTACACGGTGAAGAACACGGGGTAGCGCCTGGATGGATCGAAGCCCGGCGGCTTGATGAGGTACGCGTTGAGCCGGATGCCGTTGCCGATGTCTACCTGTGTGAAGTCGGTCGTGCCGAGCCGCAGCGCGGCCACCTTCGCCTTGAGCGCGGCGTTGTCGACCAGCGTCCGCAGCGAGCGATGATCGGGCAGGCTCACCAGGTCGACGGTGGGCGGGACACCGAAATGCGAGTAGGTGTGCACCGCGTACCGGAAGCTGGGGGATGGGTTGTATCCGTGGATGCCCGGTTGCGCGGCAGGACTGACGCGCTCTGGCGCGCTCTTGCCGGGACGCGTGTAGCTCGCTCGATACAGATAACGCTGCGTAGGATTGTCGGGCGACGCCGCGTAGTACACCCACCCGCCGATCGTGTCCACGCCGGCTACGCCCAGTACGTCGAACGCGCCGCTCGTCACGGCCGTCGGCGCGCCTCCAGCCCGCGGAAACAAATACAAATGCGTCCAGCCGCTGCGCTCCGAGAGCCACAAGATGTCGCGCCCGCCGTTGACGAAGCGCAGCTCGTCGAACTGCTCGACCCAGGCGCTGTCTTGTTCGGTGAACACCGTGCGCACCGCGCCCGTCTGTGCGTCAGCGAGCATGACGTGGAGCGTGTTTTGCAAGCGATTCATGTGCTGGATCACCAGCTCCCGACTCCCGGCTCCTCCCCCCACGGACGGCGCCCATTCCATGCGCGCGATGTAGTTGTTGCGCGGGTCGCCGGGCACCGCGATCCAGCGCGTCGCGCCACCGGTGGCACTCACGACGCCGACGCGCGCGGCGGAGTTCGTCTGCCCCGCCTTGGGATACTGCACCTCGACGATGTGGGCATAGAGCGAGTCGGTCGTGTTGTAGAGCGGGAAGTCCTGCACGCCGGTCGCGTCGAGCTGCCAGTACGCGATCGACTGACCGTCGGGACTCCAGCGCCAACCGTCCTGCAGACCGAGCTCTTCTTCGTAGACCCAATCGAACGTCCCGTTGATCGTGGTGCGCGAGCCGTCGCTCGTGAGCTTGGTGAGCCGGCCGCTGGCCAAGTCCTCGACGTAGAGGTTGTACTCGCCGTAGCGCACCCACCCCACCCGTCCGCCGTCGGGCGAGAACTTCGCGAACATCAGCGTCGAGGCCGGGCCCCCCCCGCCGCCGCCCAGCTTCTTGAGGGTCCACGTCGTCCGATCGAGCACCCAGTAGTCGCCGCGCGTGTTCTGTC
>Ga0137383_10002775_pt1 | contig 10840 bp, 8 predicted proteins | sample SagtaG_19_FD_104817 | JGI IMG/M metagenome (GOLD analysis project Ga0137383, IMG submission 104817) | Vadose zone soil microbial communities from Sagehorn Ranch, Mendocino, California, USA - Sage2_R_40_16 metaG | ecosystem: Environmental > Terrestrial > Soil > Vadose zone | place: USA... | reverse complement strand
ACTATAGATATCCTCTACCTGCTCTAGCCTGGCAGCCAGTTCGGGCAGAGAGGCGGGTTCCACCTCGTAGAAGTCCTCCACCCGCTCAGCCTCGTCTAGCACGCCGAGCGTGCCACCCACCTCATCGAGCAGGAAAGCAAAGGTGTAAAACACAGGAGCGTCCTGCGCATTCCCGGTGTGGTAAGCAACGGCTGCCAGGAAGCGTCGTAGCTCGACCTGCAAGCCGGTCTCTTCTAAGGTCTCACGCAGCAGAGCAGCCAGAATGGGCTCGCCATGATTGATTCCACCTGTCGGGAGCCGGGATACGCCGCGCGGATAGAACGTCTTGGTCATCGTAAGCAGGCGGCCGTTTTGGCGCCGTACCACCATGCATACTTCGCCATAACGATCGGTCCTGTTAAGCGGGTCAAAGAGATCACTGTTTCCCAGGTCAACTGTACGCACCAGTGGTTGACCGTAGGCATGAGCCAGCTGCTCAAGCTCATCCTGGATGGCAAGTGGCAGCGTCGGAAGCATAATTAACTCCTCTGTTCTACGTCTTCTGGCACCAGTATACTAGGAGGAGTTTTTGAAGCGCAAGGCTCTTACAATCTTAGCGGCCAGCTACGGGGGGCCAAACCATACGATCTCGCTCGTTGCAGTCGAGGTGTAGGTTGCCTCCACTGTATTGAAGACTGTCGAGGAGCCTGTGAGCTTAAACCTGCATACTCGTGTCATCACCAGCGTTCCCTGACCGGTCAACGCGCTCCTGTCAGGACCTGTGTACACTCCGTTCCTCTCTTCCATCACAGAGGGGCCAGAGAAGGCCTGGGAGTCGTCGCTTGCTACTACCTGGATGGGACAGCGATGGGTTTGATCAGGACGATAGCGAACGATGAATTTGTGACCGCTGGCGTCTGGTACTAATGCGGGTGATAACTGTGTTCGCGCGAGTACCGAAATGATTACCGATGTTCCCTTAGCCCATTGGTAAGTACATGTGTAGCTGTTGTCAATGGCACGTACGCGTGCTGAATAAGCAGTGTCTCCGAAGCCCAGGCGCACGCCGTTACATTTCACCTTCTCTCCATTTACAAATTTCACATAGTTCTGGTTACGGATCTCGATGGTGGAGAACTGCACAGTGATCACACTGAACCTATCCGAATCATTTTGTTCTTCATTAATAGTCACTAACACATTCAGTGTTGCGGGATCTGTAGTAACCGGCAATACCTGGATACCTGTTGCAGGAGCATCCTGCGGTGGATCGGTAGGGGATAGCGGCGGAGGCACTGCAACACATGAGCTTGCAATAAGGCCTGCTAGCACCAACAGGGGCAGGATAGAGAACCTGGAAATCAATGATCGCATGACCCACCTCTTTCTAACGCAGGTCGGGCGTTGAGAATCCAAACGAATATTCAGTGCTATAGTCCTCAACTACAAAAGAAAGAGATTACTACGGTACTCAAATTATGAAGGGGCATTAAAATGCAATATATGAATTAGACTATAAACGTTGGGGGATTATAAAACTTTCGTACGAGGTCTTTGATAGAAGCGGGATAGAAGAGGGAATAGGAGCATAGCATGTCAGCTTGCTAGCTGCTAATGAGCTCTAATATTCTAAGACACCTCCAGAAGACATGTCATTCAATTTACTGACCACGTGATAGAGAATGATCAACTGGGTGAGAGCCAGGGGGTCGCTCTGGCGCAGCGTATTACCAACATGGAAGCGACCGAGCAAATCTAAACGTTTTGGGCGAAGGTGGCTGGCGTCTTCCATATGCGCCCAGATACAGTCTTCCAGTTCACACGCCTTCTCATGGCTAATATCCCCGTCGATCTCCAGTACATCGCTTTTTACGCCTTCGTACTCCTCTTCAGCAAAGCGCAGGGCAGGTTTAAGGCCTTTCTGCGAGACTTCCAGCACATCGGTGAGATCGATCTTGGGAGCGTGCTTGGCTTCGATCAAGCGCACATCCAGGTGTGCCGGGTCACCTGTGCGGTAGTAGAGGTCCCCTCGCGAAAAGCGGACAATGATGTCCGCGAAATGCTTCTGTGGTTGAATATAGAGACAGCTATCATGCTGGCGTGCGGCAATCTGCTCGTACACTTGTTCGACTGTATAACCGCGCGCTGTACTATCGCGCATGATTTTCCATTGCCGTAGCAGGGAAGGTTCAGGATCAAGGTAGATATGCACATGTGAGAGGCTACGTAGTTCCTCCGTATACAATGGATGCAAACCATGGACAATAAGAATGTCGGCGGGATGTACCGCCTGAGGGCTGCCAAAGGTACCTGTTTTATGATCGTAGACCGGCTTCACCACAGGCTTACCCAGAGCGAGACAACGTAAATGCTCCGTCATCAATGCAAAATTATTGGCGTCGGGGTGCAATGCCGTGATACCGGTACGCATACGCGCGGCACGGTCCAACAGATGATAATCGTCCAGGCAAATGTGTGTGATACGTTCCTGTCCAAAGACGTGCATCATGCCATCGGTGAGGGTTGTCTTCCCCGATCCACTATCGCCACAGACTGCCACTACGAGAGGCTGACGTAGACTCGAGATGTTCTGCATTGGTTATTGCCAAAATCCGGTTCATAATGGGCCGTCCGAAAATACAATCTCAAAAGGAAAGCCGCTCCTTCCCGCTTGTATACAATGGAATATACATACAAGTATAGCAGAGAAGAGTATCGCTAAGCCATAGTTGACCCGAAAGCTCTGAGCAACGGGAGCGCCGCTATTTCATAAAATCCCAAAACAGGGTAGAATAAGTGAACAGGAGACGAACAATAGATTTTCGCGGATGGGAGAAGCATGAATCATTTGGTACTCGAACAACTTCAACGACGTCCTCTACTGTGTGATGGTGCCATGGGCTCGCTCCTCTATGCGCGCGGTGTAGCCTACGAGCAGTGTTTTGATGGGCTCAACCTGACGCAGCCGGAGCTTATTCAGAGCATTCACCGCGAGTATATCAGCGCCGGAGCGCAGATCATCGAAACCAATACCTTCGGTGCGAACCGCGCCAAGCTCGAAAACTATAACCTCGAAGAGCGCGTACGTGAGATCAACCACCGCGCGGCGCGCCTGGCACTCGAGGCGCGCGAAGTGGCCGGTCAGCCCGTCTTCATTGCTGGAGCGGTAGGACCGACTGGTCGTCCCTTGCAGGCGCCTGACGAACATCGCCTGGGGGAGCTGCGCGCTATTTTCCGCGAACAGATCGAGGGCCTTCAAGAGGGCGGAGTGGAGCTGTTGATCCTGGAGACATTCTCCAGTCTTGCAGAACTGCGGCAGGCGGTGCTTGCCGCTAAGGAAGTTGGCGGACTACCTATCGTCGCCCAGATGAGCTTTTACGAGGATGGTCATACCCTTTCCGGGCAGTCAGCGGCCCGAGTCGCGACAGTCCTGGGAGATTTAGGTGTGGATGTGATGGGCGCCAATTGTAGCGTGGGGCCGGCCGCCACGCTGGATACACTGCAAGAAATGATCGCTGCAGTCAAGCATAGTGATATTGCCGGGGCCAGGCCTCAACTGTTCTCTGCGCAGCCCAATGCCGGCCTGCCGACGCGCATCGAAAACCGCTTCTTCTACATGGCTACTCCCGATTATTTTGCAGACTACGCGCTGCGCTTCGTAAGGGCGGGAGTGCAGCTCATAGGCGGCTGCTGTGGCACGACTCCCCACCATATAGCCGCCATGCGTAGAGCACTCGATGAACAATTTGGCGAGGCCACCCGATCCACTACCGCTGTTCCCCAGGAGGTCACCCGGCTAAGACCCCCGGGAGCTTCCAATGGCAAGGTGACAATTATCAGGCCTATCGAGGAAGAAGTTATCTTACCACCTCAAGGCTCGATGACACGCTTGCAAGAAAAGTTAGCGGCAGGCGAATTTGTTGTGAGCGTCGAACTGGATCCACCTAAAGGCTTGAATCCCTCCAAGATTCTCGAAGGTGCAAAGATGATGCAGGAGGCGGGAGCCGATTGTATCAACATCGCTGATAGTCCTATGGCCCGTATCCGCATGAGTTGTATGGGACTTGCCCGCCTGATCCAGGACCACCTTGGCATGGAGACCATCATCCACTTCACCTCACGTGATCGCAACCTGATGGCCATTCAATCCGAACTACTCGGCGCTCATGCGCTCGGCATCCGCAATATCCTGGCCCTGACGGGCGATCCGCTGCGCGTGGCCGATTATCCCAACACTACCGGCGTCTGGGACGTGGACTCTGTGGGACTGATACGGGTCATACAGGGGATGAACGCGGGGCAGGACTCGACAGGATCGCCCATCGGCGCAAGGGCATCGTTCCACATTGGTGCAGCGCTTAACCTGAACATGACCGAAGAACAGACCGGGAAAGAGATTGAGAAATACCGGCACAAAATTGATGCCGGAGCCCAATTTATCATGACCCAACCCATCTATGAGATAACACCTTTGCTGCGTTTCCTGGAACTCGTGGGGAAACCACCTATTCCCGTCCTGCTCGGTTGTATTCCCCTGTATAGCTCACGCCATGCCGAATATCTGCATAACGAGGTCCCGGGCATCACCATTCCTGATGTCGTTCGTGACCGTATGCGAGCTGCGGGTGAGCGCGGCCACGAGGAAGGCCTCTGGCTGGCTCAGGAATTGCTGGCTCAGGCTCGCAGTATGGTACAGGGTGTCTACCTTATGCCGTCTTATAGACGCTATGACATCGTGGCCAAGCTGACAAAAATGTTGAATGAGCATACTCCTGTGTCCTAGCACAGGTTATGCTCATTAGCGGCTTTCAGGTGCTTGAGCTCACCGGGCTATCCGCGCCGTCCTCACCCGTTTTCGCATCTCGAAGAAGGTAATGGCGATGAAGCCTGGTCCACCAAGTAGCCCTAGCACGGCACAGGCAATATGCTGGCCATGGAGATGGTTCGCAGGAAACAGTGCTGCCATACCAAGGTAGAAAAAAGCCGCTCCAGTAAGCAGACCAACCGCCTGCCATCCCGGCCGTTTTGTCAGCGCCAGGGTTCCGCCAAGGATCACCCATGGCGCGACATAGGTAAAGATGCCTCCCTGCGAGACCAGGAAGAAGAGCGCCAGCAGCCCAATGATGATAGAGGATATCACCACGCACCACTCCTTTAAGCCGCAGCAGGGTGTTGCTGGAACAAGCACATCTCGTGTTCCTTTGGATGCCATATAATATTGAGAAGTCCTGCTCATCATGTCCTTCATCGCCTTAACCTCGCGTAATCATCATCTTGCGTTAAGAAGAGTTATTTCATTGCTGCTGATAGTATGCCTGAAGAAGGGTATGTGCTAGAATAGCATTGACTTATCATTTACCAGGCAACTTTTGACTATAAGGGAATAGAGAGGTCGGCCATCGTGACCTTAAAAATCATTTGACTTGCCAATGTATGTATGCTACACTCTATCAAGCTCCATAGTGCGTGTAGCAGCAGGTGTTTAGCAGTTTTTAACAAGAGGGAGGTCTGGCCTATTAACAGGGATTTTCGGGGGAATGATCGTTCGCGTGAAACACGGGTCAACGAGCGCATTCGTGCGCGCGAGATACGCTTAATCGATGAAAACGGGGAGATGATTGGAGTGATGCCGCCCCCACGTGCGCTTGACATTGCCCGTGAACGGAACCTTGATCTGGTCGAGGTATCGCCTAATGCTGTACCGCCAGTCTGTAAGTTGATGGACTATGGTAAGTACAAGTACGAGCAAGCAAAAAAAGAGAACGAGGCGCGTAAGAATCAGAAGACGACTACGCTGAAAGAAATTCGCCTCCACCCGCGCACGGATGAGCACGATATCGGGTGGATGACGCGCAAGATTCAAGATTTTCTGGCCGAAGGCGATAAAGTGAAAGTCAGTGTTCAGTTCCGCGGAGCAGAAATGCGCCACCCGGATATTGGTCGAAGATTGCTGGACGGAATTGCAGAGGCGCTGAAGGGATCTGCTGTTATCGAGCGTCCTCCTCTCATGGAAGGGAAGATCATGTCAATGATCGTTTCCCGCGCCCCCAGTTCAGAGTTGTCTAAAAAACAGAGCCCTCCTTCTGCCGGCAAGACTCCGGCAGCCGCGAATAATGCTGCCACTACTTCTACGCCTGCCCGTACCCCGGAAAGCGTGAATGCTGCTGGTCCTTCAAAGGATGGCTAGCCTTTCGCTGGCAGGTAGAGAAAGGCTAGGCTCGTTAGTACCTTTGCTCCCAGCCAGCCTGGGCAGAAGATCTGGGGGTGTAGTTAACCCAAACTACACCCTCTTTCTTTCATTGCCAGCATCGGATCGTTGGTTGACTTTTGCATGGAAATACAAGTACGATAAGGATTAATACAATCTTCTACAAAGGACTTTTAGGGGGGCAGTTTAATGAAATGCCATTCACAAAACATGGGAGGTCTTCAGTCAAGTACCCACCCCGTGAATGGCGGCGGGCATCCAGAAAGGAGTCAGCGGTGAGTAGTTATGACGATCCGCGCTGGTATGAGGAACCCGAACAAGATAACATTCATCCATCATTACGCCAGCACCCAACCTCTGATGACTTCAATCCGCCTCCTCCGGTAGAAAGATCGGGCAGCAATGCCTTCATGCAGCATGGAGCAACCGAACAAGGGTTTTACTCTGCGCCCAAGCAACGCTATACGAGAGTTTTTACACGAGCTGTGTTGATCATTACACTGCTGGCCGTTGCCTTCCTGGGTGGATGGTTTGGCCACCAGAGTTTTACCAATACATTTATATCCAGCAGCCAATCACAATCTTATGCCAACCTGATCCAGCAAGCATGGAGCGATATAGATCAGAACTACGTGGATCGCAAAGCAGTTAACTACCAGCAAATGTCTTACCAGGCCGTTCGTGCTATGCTGGATGTGCTGCACGATAAGGGCCACACTCGTTTCCTCACACCTGCAGATGTTCGATCTGAAAACCAGCAACTGAGCGGTACCTTCACGGGTATCGGTATCTACCTGCGCCAGGATACAACGACCAAACATCTCATCATCACCTCCACCATCCCTGGTGCGCCCGCCGAGAAAGCCGGTTTCAAGCGGGGAGACATCCTGCTGGCCATCGATGGTCACAGTGTCGCTGGCAAAGACATTGATGCCGTTAGCACCCTTATTCAAGGAAAATCTGGCACCAGCGTATCTATTACCGTGCAGCGTCCCTCGACGCAGCAAACGCTGACCATTAAAGTGATACGAGCACAAATCACGGTGCCAAACGTCGTCTTGCACTATATCTCCGAGGACCACATCGCACATATTCAAATCGTTCAATTCGCCGAGGGTGTGGCCGATCAGCTCAGAACGACCCTGAAACAGGCACAAAAATTGGGCGCCACAAGCATCATTCTCGTTTTGCGCGATGATCCCGTCGGCTATCTGCAGGAGGCAGTCGATACGACCAGTGAATTTATTGCTCATGGGAACGCCCTGTTGGAGCAGGATAGCAAGGGCCAGCGTACTGCCTACCCGGTAAACGGGAATCCCGTCAACACGAGCATTCCTATCATCGTGCTGGTCAATAGCAATACTGCCAGCGCGGCTGAAATCGTCTCGGGCGCGCTGCAAGATTACAACCGGGGAATCATCATAGGCGAGAAGACATTTGGTACAGGTACTGTACTTGAGGAATTCTCTCTCTCAGACGGCTCAGCCATTCTTCTTGGCACTCGCGAATGGCTGACCCCTAAGGGGCATTTCATTCGCGACCTCGGCATCAATCCTAATATTCAGGTGGTGTTGAGCGCAAAAGTTGTTCCTCTCACACCGGACGACGAGAATGCGGGACACCTGACAGAGCAACAAATTCTGAAGAGTGGTGATACCCAGGTAGTAGCAGCGATTCACTATCTGGAGGCGCATAAAACCACGTCAACAGATTCGTCGCATGGCATCCCCTTGCAGGCCCGGCCCACGACGGATAACCAGTTGGCGCTCGAATTCTCCCTCTTCCCCGCTGCAGCTTGAATAGGGGCATGATGGAGGAACGGAAGCGCATGGGACGGCATGCGCCACATGTGTCAGGGGGGAGACGATACGCCGGGCGCCTGCGAGGCCCGTTGACATTCAATGGGAGGATGTCGCAGCCTGGTAATACTTGCTTGTGGGAGCGTGCCCCAGCAGGGGAGCGATAAAGCGCGTGGCGGCGACTACCTTTTCCAGGTCCACACCCGTGTGGATGCCCATCCCATGCAGCATATAGAGCAGGTCTTCAGTCGCCAGGTTGCCCGCGGCGCCGGGCGCATAGGGGCAGCCGCCCAATCCTCCCGCCGAGGAGTCGACAATACTGATCCCCATTTGAAGCGCTATCAGCACGTTGGCGAGCGCCGTGCCGCGCGTATCGTGGAAGTGAACCGCCAGGCGTTCGACGGGAATCGCGCCCTCGCTTAGCAAAAGACCAAGCACATCTACAATCTGATTGGGCGTCGCGACTCCTATTGTATCGCCCAGCGAAAGCTCGCCAATACCCATCTCCAGCAGCGCCTGCGCCACAGAGAGCACCTGGTGTGGCGCCACGGCTCCTTCATAAGGACAGCCGAAAACGGTCGAGATGTAACCTCGTACCGCGACACCCTCCTGCTGTGCCAATGCTACCACGGGACGAAAGTTTGCCAGGCTCTCCGCGATCGTGGCATTGATATTGTGACGCGTAAAACTTTCGCTGGCAGCCGTAAACACGGCGATAGAGCGCACCCCGGCGGCCAGCGCGCGCTCCATCCCTTTGAGGTTGGGGACCAGTACAGGGTACTGGACCGTACCATCTTGTGCCAGTCCGGCCATGACTGCGCTCGCATCGCTCAACTGGGGAATGGCTCGCGGACTGACAAAGGAGGTGGCTTCGATGATGGGAAGGCCGGACTGGGCAAGGAGGCGAATAAAGGCTATCTTCTGCCCGGTGGGGATCAGCGCCTTCTCGTTCTGCAAGCCATCACGCGGGCCTACCTCGACGATGCGCACTGCCCTGGGTAAAGCGGGAAGTTGCGGGCTCATGGCTTATGCCTCCCTGGCTCCATAACGCGAAGGCTGCTCCGGCATGGCCCTACCGTCTTCCTGGTTCAGACCATCTTTGCTCTGCTCCGGTGGGGGCAGGAGCAATGGACCAGATCTTTGCTCAGCCTCTGCTCCTGGCTTATCACGATGCACAGGCTTGCGCTCCACCCGCACCTTGGTGATCCTGCGCCCGCGCGTGCTCAGGACTGTGAACGTCAAGCCTTCAAAGGTGATGGTATCGTCCACGCTGGGAATCTTATCGAGCAGGGCATACATGAGACCGCCCAGAGTCTCGTAGTCCTCATCGTCCAGTTCTGTCCCCATCACGTCATTGAATTCATCGATACTGATCTTGGCATCGAAGATATATTCATCTTCATTGACGCGCTCATATAGCTTCTCTTCGCGGTCGTACTCGTCCTGGATATCGCCGACAATCTCTTCGACCAGGTCTTCGATGGTCACCAGCCCGGCCACCGAGCCATACTCGTCGACGACGATCACCATGTGCACACGCTTCTGCCGAATCTCGCGCAGCAGGTCGTCCAGCTTCTTCGTCTCCGGCACAAAATAGGCCGGTCGCACCAGATCACGTATAGCCAGGACATTATGCCCCTCGCGTAACTGTTTGAGCATATCTTTCGTATAGAGCACACCAATAATATTATCGATCGTTTCCTCGTAAACAGGGATGCGCGAAAACCCGCCCTGCAGCGCCAGGTCCACTGCCTCATCGACGGTTGCATCGCTTTCCAGGGTCACCATATCGATGCGCGGTATCATCACCTCGCGTACTGTCGTATCGGCGAACTCGAAGATGCTGTGAATCATCTCTGTCTCTTCCTCTTCGAGCACGCCTTCCTCTTCACCGACGGTCACCAGCAGGCGCAGTTCTTCCTCGGTCACGAAGGGGCCGCGGCGTTTCACCTGGCCTCCCAGCAGGCGTACCAGGAACGTGGTAATCATTCCCAGTGACCACACAACCGGGCGCAAAAGCCAGGCTGTGCCCCGGACAAGTCCCACCATTGCGCGCGCCACGCGCATCGGGTTCTGCAGGGCAGCCGTCTTAGGGGTAATCTCACAGAAAATCAACACAACCAGGGAGATGACTATCGAGGAGATGAGTTCACCAAACGTAGCGGAGATGCGCAGGGCCAGCACGGTCGCCATACTGGAAGCAACGATAACGGCCACGCTGTTAACGACCAGGATAGTCGAGAGGAAAGTGTTTGGCTGAGAGAGTAAGCGCTCGATCTCAATAGCCTTTTTATCGCCTTCTTCCGCCAGGTTCCTGAGTTTAATGCGGCTGACAGAGGTAAGAGCCGTCTCTGTAGCCGAAGCCAGTGCGGTCAAAACCAGGCTGGTGATCAATATCGCGAGTTGTAACCAGGCCTCTGCGTCGAATTGAAAAGCGGCTGCGGCGCGGGCAGCCGCGAGTGCCGCCCCCATAGCTAGGCCAGGGCCGTCCATAGTGGCCTTACTCCTTTTTATTATCCTCTGCCATAGAGTTCTCCGCAGTTTGCACCTTACGTATTATACGCGCTGGCACACCAACCACCAACACCCCGGCAGGAACATCCTTGTTTACTACCGCACCGGCGCCCGTGATGGCGCCATCGCCCACCTCTACGGGAGCGATCAACATTGTATCACAGCCGATAAACGCTCCCCTGCCGATAATGGTTCTGTGCTTCAGTTTTCCGTCATAATTGACGGTAACGACGCCCGCGCCGATATTTACATGCTCGCCTATGGTGGCATCGCCTGCATAGCTGAAGTGGTGCATATCCGTCTCAGCGCCGATATACGAGTTTTTCACTTCCGCGAAGTT
>Ga0137383_10002773_pt1 | contig 10841 bp, 16 predicted proteins | sample SagtaG_19_FD_104817 | JGI IMG/M metagenome (GOLD analysis project Ga0137383, IMG submission 104817) | Vadose zone soil microbial communities from Sagehorn Ranch, Mendocino, California, USA - Sage2_R_40_16 metaG | ecosystem: Environmental > Terrestrial > Soil > Vadose zone | place: USA... | reverse complement strand
TGCGGTGGTGTTGCCTCCGCCGCGGCCACTTGAACGGTAGATGGTGTCGGCTGGGCGGGTACCGGTGGATTTTCCGACGGCAATGCTGAAACGAGCTGCGGGGCCCAACGGGCGACAACCAGCTTGGCCCCGCCGCCATAGGACGACTGCAAAACCAGGGCAGCGACAACGATGCACGCCGCCAGCAGCAAGCCCACGGGGCCCCGGAGCGCCGGCCTTCCAGGCGGTGATTGCGCAGGCGGTGATTGCGTAGGCGGTGATTGCGGGCCAGGTTCGGCCGGAGATGGGCGCGCGGCATCGCGCTCCATTTTTGCAAGCTGTTCACTTAGACGCGCGAGCTGTTCGTCCGCGCGAACGATCTGTTCGTAGGCGTGCGCGAGTCGTTCATCGGCGCGCCCGATTAGGGCATCGTGGGGTTCAGCTTCTTTCGGAGCCGGTGTGGAGTTCATTGGCGTTTCCCTTTTCCGTCCAATGTCATCCGAAGGTGCCGGTCGACCATCCGCCGGCGCTCCGTGCAGTCTTGTCCAAAGAATGGCTGTATGATGGTAGAATATGGGGTCACATGGCGATAGCGTCCTGGAATCCGGCGGGCCACTGCTGGCGGCGCAGCCGAACGGCGCGGCGCTCTCCACTTCGGTTCCATTTAGTCGGCAGGAGGCGCACGCGATTCGTGGACCAGGTCAGGTCGCGTAAGGATTTGTTGGCCGAAATCAACTGTGGCCCGAATAGCCGACATTCAAGCGGAAGACCCGGGAGGGTCCGAGCCGGGTCAACAGCAGACTGCAAGCCGGCGAATGCTCGACGTCCGCTCTTCCCTCAACCGCACAATCAGTATGGTCGCCGATTTGCTGACCGTGTATCTCCCGGCGGCGCTGGCCGTTGGCTTGGCACTCACCTCGAGCCGTGCAAGAACGATTCGACCGTGATTATGCGGGCCATTCGCCCGAACAGCTTAGACAAATAACGGCTCGCAATCGACCGGGAAGTTGACAGAACGCACGATGAAGCAGAGGGCGTGCGCTTGTTCGTGAAGGGCCGCAGCACGTGGGCGATCGGCCGGATTTGCCAAAGTGACACGCGGTTGAAGCAATACCCGCTCGAATTGTCCGCCACCACTTTCGTCTTCAATCATTACTCCCACGGCAACATCCTCGTAAGCTGCGATAACGATTCCGGCTTTCGCACAAAGGCTCAGATACCAAAGTTGATGGCATGCCGATAACGATGCCACCAGAAGATTTTCCGGACTCCAAAAGGCGGGATCTCCCTGAAACTTGGAATCAGACGAACCGGCAATCGTCGACTTGCCGGTCGCCTGGATTGAATAGGCGCGTTCGTAGGTTGAGGAGGTCTTGGTTCTAGAGCCTGTACTGCCCTGCCATTCAATGGCGACCTGGTATTCGTGGCGCTTCTTCATTGCGCGGCTCTCAATGACGGACGGTTCGATGCGCTGGGGTGTGTGCTAATGGCGTGCAACTACGTTGTCGAAGCCCCGCAGGAGTTCTTGCATGATTGCCGAGGCCGGGTTTTCTTCGCGAACCAACCCGACGCTCTGACCCGCATACAGCGCCATCGCCTCAATATTGCCTGTCATCTGTCGTGTGGGCGCAGCAAAATGGTAGCGCGGGATCGGCGACCGATCCGCACGGTGCGCGACGGTCTCCCCCAGATCGGGTCGACTGGCCGGGCCGGGCCGACCCTCACCTTCCCACATAGCAATCGTGCTGTTTCGCAGCGTTCGCTGGGGCGCCTCCGGCCAGCCAATGTCAAACAAGCAGGAATACACTGTGTCCTCACAGAATGCGTTCTTGGCCAGGTCCCGATACACGGGGTGAATATTCGCTTCGCGTGCCACCAGGAACGGCGTCCCGACCCAGACGCCTGCCGCGCCAAGCGCAAGCGCGGCTGCCACGCCCCGGCTATCCGCAATCCCGCCGGCGGCGATGACAGGTATGCTGACCGCGTCGACGACTGGCGGGATCAGCGCCATGGTTCCGACTTCACCCCGGACATGTCCGCCGGCTTCTCGTCCCTGTGCCACTACAATGTCAAAGCCGGCCCTTTCCGCTATTCGGGCGTCCCGCACTGAAGCCACGACTTGCATTGCAATCGCGCCAGCGGATTCACCCGCGGCACATAGGCCGAAGCGTCTCCCCAGAAAAACGACACGATCGGGACGTTCTCTGAAAGCGCCAGAGCAAGATTATCATCGAATGAAAACCCCAGGACGAAATTGACCCCAAACGGGCCGCGCGTGGTGGCTTTCACTTTTCGAATATCAGTTCGGAGCTGTTCGCCAGTGCGCCAGGTGCACGCCAAATGACCGACGCCGCCGGCGTTGCAGACTGCCGCAGCAAGGTCAGGAGAAGCGATCGAACCGATCGGTGCTTGAAACACAGGCTTTGTGATATCGAGTCGATCAAAAATCCAGTTACGCATTTTCTAAACCTCTTGCCATTTGAGGTGGGGTTCCGGGCTGGCGTACGCTACGCGCCGGCGATAACTCCACAATGCTTCAGGAATTCGATAAGGCCGGGTAAGTCGTAGTAAAACATCTGGGCGCGTCTCAGCTGACCGTCTTCGACCTGATAGTCCGCCAATGTTTCAGTTTCGAAACCGACTCCATCACGGCTCAAGCCTTTCCAGGTGTAATTGATAATTACGCGCCCCTTCGGACCGGTCGCCAGCGCGCGCGAATCCATTCGGCGACGCTCCTCCGTGGGCTGCAGCGGGAACCCGATGGAAGCGAAGCATTCCTGCATTTTGGCTACCGTCTCGCCCTTGTGTACGCCGCTATAGGGAAGGCCTGGCCGCCAATGAAACTCGATATCTGGATGGTAAAGCTTTTGAAGTAGTTCACGGTCGCGGCGTTCAATTGCAGCAAGCAGGGTCGGCATGAACTCGGCATTCGAGGCTTCTGGTTCTCTCATGGCTTGTTTTCCGGCAGTGCCCTGCGGATATATATATTAGATGCTAATATCTAATTCAAGGCGGCCGAGTTGCGAACGTCGCGAGGGAGGGATTTGGAACCTCCCAAGCTGTCCAGGTGTCGTTAGCGCTTTGGTCGATGTTGGGAGATTACGCCCTGATAAGCATTTGTGATCAGGTCATCCAATGCCGCCGGCGGCATCTGTCCCGTGGCGACGAAGCGGCGGACGGCCGAGAGCGGGAGGTCCAATACTGCAAAGGTGGCAACCAGCCGTGCGGAACCTGAGTTCCTTCCGAACAACCGCCGGGTAATTTGAGCAAGGCTGTCGTCCACCTGCTCCTTCAATCGTTCCGCCTCCGCTTGCATTTCGGCTGGCCAAGATTCGCTCAAGAAATCCTCGCGGCGATGCAAAAGCATGATTCGCGCCCCCTTGAAATCCTCGCGAACCGTTCGCGGAAGGGAAAGGGCCGCCGCCAGCCCTGCTTCCTTTGGATCAGGCTTGTTCAGCGCTGCTTTCCATCGATCTTGGAAAAAGGCCGCCTTGTTGAGCCAGAGCCGACCCAGCAATTCATCGCGCGTTTGAAAACGATGATAGATTGATCCGCTCGGGGCGCCGATCGCATGGCCGATCGCTGTTATTGTCGCTGCATTGGGTCCCCGAGACGCCACGATGGCAGCCGTGGCCTTCAGGATGCTGCTTTCATCATGTTTCGCGGGACGGGGCATCTACACGTCATAAACGTAGCTTTGACCGCGCACAAGGCGCGACCACGCTCGTATGCGCGGGACTTTTATGCAATTTACGGAATCAGCCGCAAGCCGGAGCCAAAATGCGGATGCAACCAGATAATGGCGAGCCACAAGCTGAACGCCACAGCTACTCGCCATACGCCAATTTCGCTGAAGATGAACGGCTGACGTCCTGCGGCGATCGCCAAGAACGGCACCAATGACGTCTTATGGCTGAATTCCAACCATGCCGCGCCTGAGGCCACACGTCGCTTTCGATCGATGCTCCACATTCCCATCGCCGCCACAACGCCGATCGATCCGAAAAACAGTAGTGCGGCAGGGTCGTGTCGAACCAGCAGATGACTGGCCGACCATAACAGAACGCCCCAGAGAAAGGGATGCCGCGTCACCCTAATCATTCCATGCACAATGTCCGGCTCGTCAACTGTATTTCCCATTCCTGCAGTTGTGGGATTGCGCGTTGAAAGCCCGGCGATGACCAGTGTGGTAGCAAACAGCTGAATAAGGGCGACAACACCCACCATCCAGGGCGCCGTGGCGATGCCTGTCGGCTTGACGCTCGCATAGGCATGGGCCAGGCCCGCAAGACAAACAATAGACAGCAGTGCAAAGGACATGCGGTAAGGCCGCTCGCCAACGCACGCTACCAGCCAGCCACGGAGCGGCCCGCCCGAAATCAGCCGATGTATCAGTATCCAGGTTGCTGCCCAACCAGCTAACAATGCCATCGTTGACCTGCCGGAGTGCTGGATGTTTTCCATCCCTGCATGATCACCCCCGCCGCACCGTAATCGTGCCTTGCGCGGCGGCACACAAGCGTTCGGCGCCGTCCAGAACCATATAGACCTCACATCGCGTCACAGCCTGGCTGCCGCCCGCGCTCAGCACCTTCCCGCGTGCAACGAGTTCGGTGCCAAGAGCAGGGCGCAAATAGTTGATCTTGTATTCGGCTGTTGCAATCTGGCCGCTCAGTCGCAGGCCGCCCGCAAAGGTCAAGGCGTTGTCGGCGAGGAAACTGAGGACGCCGCCATGCACGAACCCGTATTGCTGCTTTAGGTTATCGACAATCACGAGACGAATTTCGACGAGATCCTCCGAATAGACGGTGAGTTGCGCACCCAGAAGGGCGCTGAATGGCTGCGAGGCGAGAATCTGTTGGGCGTGCGCGAGTGAAGCGGCCAAGATCTCCTCCCGTTTTGTTTGGACCCAGGCGTTAGTCGGGTTGCATCTCACCATATTAGATATTAGAGTCAACTATCTAAATGGCGGGAACAAATGTCGCTGGCCTTGTGATACCTTTCGCTGGCGGACTGCTGCCTGTCGCAGTCGTTTTCGTAGCCAAAGCGGACCCGGATCTGGATGTTTATGATCCCCGCGATGTGCACTCATGGGCGTCGCTCATCGAGTTCAACGGGCTCCCGCCTGCCTCAGATCTTGGTTCGTGGCGGATGGATCCAAACGGGAGAGATCGAATGGCTGTCAGCACATCCAACAATTTCCTCGGATCAATTCAGAAACGCAGCAGATATCTAAGTGCTATTCCCGCTGTCGCCGCGCTCTTTTACCCGGCCGCGCTCTTTGCGTTGTATCGCAGTTTTGGCCTACTACATGATGCGACTGACTCCGGCGAATGGCTGTTGGACGTGGTCGCTGTCGGTGTTTCTTTGATCCTTACCTATGGTATTCCCGCTCTTAGTTTTGTGATCGCCTATCAACTGGGTGCCGTCCAGTTAGTGTCGTCCATTGCGCGGAAGATTGCTCACCTGGCCGTTGCCAGTCCTCCGCTTTTCACGCTGATCGGTGTAATCTTCTATATCGCCGGCCTATCCAACGCGGATTATGTTTTGTGGGGGATTGTTTGGATCGGTGCATCAACCCTGATCTTCACTCAGGCTTCCAGGGCCGAACCAGCGGAGCAAACGCCAGACCGCGCGCACTCTACCGCGCTTCGGGTTACCCATGGGATGTCGGCGCTGATCATTCTGATCGTTTTCCTATTGCCCCACATCGCCGATCACCTGACAGCGATATGGAGCGTGGGCCTGCATAAGACCGTCATGCAAGAACTGCGACGCATTTACCGCACAGACATCATCCAGCCCCTCCTTGTCACCCTATTCATCTTCCAGATTTCAAGCGGACTTGTATTGTGGCGGGCGCGTATGCGCATTGAGGCTGACTTGTTCGGAACGTTACAAACGGCAGCCGGCATTTATCTGGCAATCTACATCGTTTCACACATGATGGCCGTTTTCGTTTTGGGACGCGTGGTGATGAAGGTCGACACCGATTTTCTTTTCGCGTCCGGCGCCCCAACGGGTCTGCTCCACGACCGCTGGAATGTCAGGCTAATTCCGCACTACTCGCTGGCTGTTTGCGCGTTGTTCATTCATCTTGCTTGCGGCCTAAGAGGCGTTCTTCTGTCCCATGGCACGTCAATTGCCACGGCGAACGGGTTTGCCTGGCCAATAATAGGTTTTGGGGGTGCCATTGCCGCGACGATAATCTTGGCCATGTGCGGACTGCACGCTACTTCACAATAGACATGGGAAATTGGCCGAAAAACGAGAAGGTCTTCCGCCCATTTCGCCACGCGCTCGTGTGCTCCTGACAAGTTGCACGCCTAGAGCATCAGATCGACGAGCGTCAGCGCTGCCGCGCCTATCATCAAGAGACCGCCGATGTGTATGCGGCGCAGCGCGGCGAGGTTACCGATACCGGAGCCAGCGAAAATGATCGCGGCGACGATGCCGAGCAGTTGATTGCCACCCTCGATACGCGAGGTGAGGACACCGAGAGCGAGGACAACCCAAACGATCGACGGGAAGTGAAAGATCCCACGGGTTATCTCGCGTGTCGAGCGCGAGGCGAAGAGGCCGGTGCGCGGTTCGGCAAAGAGTGGCCGCAGGAACTTGCGCTCACTGATCAGCGAATGGCCGATCGCGCAGGCGATGCTGAGAACGGCTGCTCCAGCGGCAAAGGCGACGGTCATTGAAACGACGCCAGCATTTCGCCCATCTTGCGGTGGACGAGATTCACTGCCTTCAGGCGGCGAAACATGACCTTGAAATGGGTGATAAGGCCGGCCTCATCGAAACGGATCATGTCGATACCGTTTGTCGCGATCCCGTCGATTTCGGATTTGAATTCGACGATGACCGACTTGTCGCCCGACCACTCGCCGACAAATTCGGTGCTTGGGTTGTTGAGCGTCGCGATGGCGGCAGTGAGATATTTGATGGTGATCGCCTTGCCGCGCTGGGGCGTGTGGACGATAGGCGACTCGAAAACGGCGTCCTCGTGGATCAGGCCATTGAGGGCGGTGCCGTCGCCCGAAAGCGCAACACGATACCAGTCGTCGATAATGCGGCGGTTGAGCGGGTCCAATTTATTACTCCATGTTCCCTTCAAACTAAACTCCGCTCCGATGCCATCCGAACGGCGGGCAGGTTTGCTCTTTTCAAGAAAACAACTAACCCGATTAAGTTCCGCGCCGTTTTAGGTAATAGACTCTATTATTAAGTTTTTTTTAGACTGGCAAATGAAACTTTCTGCGCGGGGTGCGGGCTCGCGTATGTTCCGCTACGCGGAGTCGCTGACCACATGAACATCATGGCCACGAGCCTCGATGAACGAGCATCCAGGCCCGCGCGTCGCGGTCATGTTCCAACCCCGGTCGTCGCGGAACGGCGAGCCCACGCCGGTGCGAGCGGACTATTGAGGGCATTGTTACGAGACCATAGCACCTTGTCTTGGCGAACCTGGTTCGCGAACCACTCCGTGTAACCGTTCGCCAAAAGCCATTCGAGCCGAAAGGTGCCCCAGTTGACCCTTTCGGTATCAGCTTCCTGTGACCCTGGTTCTCGCGGTGGCCTTCGAAGCAACTGGAGCAGCCCTTGTGCTCGGTGGTATCGCCGCTTGGATGATCACGCACGCAGGCCCCCTGAGCCCACCACGCGAGACTGAGTACACGTCACGCCCAAGGAGGGACCACGGGATTTGAAGTGAGCCTCCTTTGGCCGACTGGACCCTTTTTGCGCGAGCTTGCCCGGTCGACTTCAAAATATCAGGCTTAAAGCCGCTGCCGCTGCCGGGGTTACTGCAGCAGTGTGAGTACTAGCGTCGCTCGCCGCCGCGACTGCCATCGTTTAGTGCAATGCGATGTAACAATCTACGCGCGCTATGGAACAAGTAATTCGAATAACAGTTGCCCAGCGACAAAACCGGAGTTGATCTATGATTTAGACGCCGCCGAAAGTTGGAGTTTCGCGGAGGTGTATTTGAACAGACATAGGTCTTTAAAGCGAAATCATTTTAAGATCAGGGAAGAATAGGCCATGCGTGTCTTGGTCCTCGCATTGTCAGTCCTGGGAATTCTCGTCAGTGCGGATGCTGCCAAAGCTGGTCTGAGCACGAGCACCCGCAACCTGTCGGCATCCGTCGATCCGGCGACCTTTACCGACGAAGCAACTCCGGAAACCGAAGATCAGATCGGCCTCGACAAGGGAAAGCGACGCGCCGTGCAGCGCGGGCTGACCCGTCTTGGCTTCGACACTAGGGTCAACGGAAAGTTCGACGAGCCGACCCGCGCCGCCATCACGCGCTGGCAGGGGGCACGCGGCTATCCCAACACCGGCTTCCTCAACACGTTGCAGCATAAGGCGCTACTGACCGAAATTGTCTCAGTGGCGAACGCCAGCTCCAGCAGCAGCGACAAATCCGATGACGACCAGCTGGCCCGTCGTCGCGGTAGGGGTGGTGCTCACCATCATCGCAGTAGTGGCGGTCCATTTGCACTGATCGGCGGCATGATGGGGGGACTGTTCGGACGCAGGTGATCCAACAAATTGTACGGGGCGCGCGGTCACCTGATCGCCATTCGGCACGCGGCGGTTACACACTGCGGGGCCTTTGTATCCATGAGGGCCAATGGGAACACGGCGAACACAACCATCTTAGCGGCCGAGAGGCGCTGCGCTGCCTAAATGCCAATGGCCTCGTGGGGCCAACAATATAAGCTTCGGCTGGAACGAATATGCAGCTCGTGTGTTCGCCCACTGACACCGCCAGTGTCGGATACCCGACATAGGAATTAAGTGAAGCGCACCCACGGGAGAGACGTGGGTCTCAAAGCGCTAAATCTTTACCAAGGTCGAAATCAATGCAGCATCAAGCATGCAGCCGACCCGTTGTGCTCATTGTCGAGGACGAGCCTTTACTCCGATGGAACGCCGTCGCGATGGTCGAGGATGCCGGGTTCGATGTTGTCGAAGCCGCCAATGCAATCGAGGCAATTTCGATACTCGAAAAGCGAAGAGATGTTCGGGCCGTTTTCACTGACGTTCAAATGCCCGGCTCAATCGACGGCGTTCGGCTCGCCCATGTGATCAGAGCCCGTTGGCCACCTGTCAAGATTATCGCCACTTCCGGTCGGTTCAGGCTGCGGGACGATGACCTTCCGAAAGGTGGGCGGTATCTTCCGAAGCCTTATGCCGGCCGCGACCTCACGGGAACGCTGCGAGAACTGCTAGGTGGCACTTAGCCGGCATACTGTCCGAGCTTTGGGCGACGAGCGCTCAGCTTGTCACCGCAGCAGCCTACCCGTTCATCTATTCGTCCTCGTCAGCCCACGCGGTTCGCGGGTTTTCCACGGGATGAGGTAGCTGGCCACGATGTTCTGCCACCGACACTGAGTTACTTCGGTCGAACCAACGCCAGCACACGGCGGACCTAATGAACTGATCGGCGTCGTAGACTTGCTGTTGGGTCGTGTAATTGCGGCGGTCGGACATATCAGGCTCCAACACTGGCGACGCTGCGCGGCGGCGCGTGGTTCTCGGAAGGGATACGGCGCACGTGGGGCGTTTGGCCCTCCAGCCAAGCCTCAGTTCTCGCTAGATCCCTAAGGCCCCGTGCAAGTTCACGCGCCATGCTTCGTTCCGACCCGAACGGCATCGCGCGGGCCCTTTGGAAGGCCATAAGTGCAGCGTGGCGATATTCAAGCGAACGACGCAGAAACAGCAGATTGCTCATGACGCGCACTCTTGATTGTGGGAGACACCTCATCATGGTCGAGAGCGCATGAACGTCACATGAAAGCTAGGTCGACCCGAGTTCATTTGGGGCCATGGTGGGCCAGTTGCTGGGCACTATTGCAACGTGGGTGATCGCTCACGCTGCATCTTGAACGGGTCTGGCTCCCAGGTGCTACTGGTGGATTATCTTTCACGCGGGAACTGGGGCCTCGCGGTCACGCCGCTGGCACACGCCCTTCGTCTACAGCAGCGCTCATCAGCGCGTGCAAGTCCGTGACGCCTTCTGAAGCCGTTTGGACTATCCGCTGCGCCATTTTCGCTTTCGTGGCGGGTGTTCGGTGTGATCGGTCAATTTGATACACCGCCGTGTCGAGCGCCGATTTCATGAGGGCTACCAATTCGGGACTGAAGTTGGCAGGTGAAACTTTGGTCATCGCAGGGTCCGTGTGAGAGCTACCTGCCTTCTATCGCCTAAGTTTGACAAAAATGCGTCAGCGACGTTAGGTTGCAGTAGCGGTGTGATGACGTTCTGGTCATCGGGTCCATAGGCAACTGGGGTCCGAAGCCTTTACCCCTCTGGCACCCCGGCCAGGCGCATGGAGCGCTTCACGAGGCACTGGGTTCAACAGAGTTCAATCCCGACCTGTTCGCTGAGGACGTAGCACACAATGTCTCGACCGTGCCTGAAGCCGTGCAGGTGACGCTTGAAGAATTTGCATATTCCCTCCGGCCCATTTAGGAATCAGTATCGGCCACACAGTAACCCCTGTCGAATACCCCATCGAGGGCAAATCTAAGCAGGTTTAGATCGCCAGAGACCGACCGTCCGTCGGTTTAAATCGGTTGGCCGATCCCTGAACCGGCGCTGTCTCCCAAAAACGGGAATATTCGTGGTAGTGGCTGGAGACTTTCGGCGAATTGCCCTAGCAAGTCGCGTATTTGGGAGACCGCAGGCCGAATTGCAAAAGCCCGCCAATAGTGGGCCTTTCTGCAGCTATCAGAGGTGGTCTCTCTGACCTTGGGACTGGCTGGCTGGGGCGGGAGGATTCGAACCTCCGTATGGTGGAATCAAAATCCACTGCCTTACCACTTGGCGACGCCCCACTAGACTGTCCGGAAAAGCG
>Ga0137383_10002767_pt1 | contig 10852 bp, 6 predicted proteins | sample SagtaG_19_FD_104817 | JGI IMG/M metagenome (GOLD analysis project Ga0137383, IMG submission 104817) | Vadose zone soil microbial communities from Sagehorn Ranch, Mendocino, California, USA - Sage2_R_40_16 metaG | ecosystem: Environmental > Terrestrial > Soil > Vadose zone | place: USA... | reverse complement strand
CGGACACATGATGGGTTTGAACCATCCCTTCATCTACGATCTGACGGAGGACTTTACAAACACCGTCATGGGATACTATGCGTACAGTCTGAACTATAGCCAGTTCGACAGGGACTCGATCTTACGGGGAGTGAATGATGAGCTACTTTCTTTCGCCATACAGTCTCTCTCAAGCACTCAGAACACTCTCTTCAATTCTGGAGACATATCCATGGCTAACCAGAATATTGCGCAGGCAGAAAACCTGTACAACACGATGGACTACGCGGGTGCCGTACAGTACTCGCTGGCGGCAGCCGAAGATGCTAGCGCAGCTCAGCAGCTTGCCAACAGCGCCATCTCACCCGCCCTCGTCTTTAGTCTCATCGGAGTCGCAATCGGCGCTGCCATCGGCATCCTGCTCGGCTATTTGATATTCCGGAGGAGAAAATCGGCAGGAGTCCAGTACAATCGATGTCCCACTTGTCAGCAGCCTTTGAGGTGGGACCCGGCTCAAATGCGCTGGTACTGCGACAGATGCCAAAAAACGGTCTGAGCTACGCGCCGCAACAGCGGACTAGAGAATGATTTGAACCCCGGTTTACTGGTACGAATAGGCGAACCCCAAAATCTTGGCTGATCAGAATAGTTTCCAATTCGGTTTCAAGACACGACTAGTCGACAAGAGCATTGGAGCCGCGGGGTAGTCTGAGGTTCTGGGAGAAAAATCAGAGTTTCCTCAGGGCGGCGAGAAACCGCTACTGGGAACCGGTTACTTTTGACTCCTCGCTTCTGGTCCTGTCCTTTTTCTGCTCGAGTGTGGGCCACGAAGTGATCGATGATTCATCCCATACTTTGAACTTCGCTCCACAAAGATGACAATTAATCGACGCCGCGTTTGAATGCTGAGTTCTAGGCTCTTTGCCGAGCGACTTGTCCCATCCTACAGACATATGCAGACTCGAATTAACAGGAGCAAAAAATAGACTTCGATCACGTCCCCACCACCAAAGTCAGTGGGCATAGGAGTTGAACCATCCGTTCAACATATCGGGCGTGGGATCAAACCCAAGTTCAAACCCTCTTCCCATTCGGTGCCGTAACCTTTCAAGGCCGAAATCCTCGTAATCAGTCCACTTTGTAGAACTAGATGTAGTGTCCACCTCGAGTCGAAAGTTTGGGACATTGATCGGATGACGCCATTCCTGACGTGATGTTCAGGCTTAGCAAATGATACGAGTTCAAAAAGGGAGCGGAAAAGGAAGGATTCTACTGAGTTCTTGAGTCGGCGACACTATGTCTTAGAGCGAGGATTGAACCAACCAACGTAAAGGCAGGAGCTAGGACAGCTGGCCAAAAGAGCAATTCGATGAGTTTGACGGTGCTGATTATGCTGCAAGAGGCGGGATCGCCAATCTCCGCGCAACGATCGCCGAAGGGGGTGGAAGCCATAGCTGTGGCGGCGAATTCATACCATACAAGAAACGCGAGAAATCCACAAACTAGCATCAGAGCCTCTGACAAAGCCACGCTTATTTTCCCTCGCTTGAGCAAACCTACTACGGTTAAGAATAGTCCTGTCGATACCATGATGGCCTGAACCACGAATGATTCAGCGGTATACCATGCAAGGCCTATCATGCCAAGACCTATAGGCGACACGAATGACAGCCCCTCAATGAGTAGACCTAGTGAGCTTATCCTCCAATCCATTGGCTACACCTAGCCGCGGAAATATTCGTCGTTTGATGCAAGCTTTTCGGACCTTCCTCTGAACCATTCGGGGATTATTGTTGCCCTTAACAATCCTTGGACGTTTGTCCCCTTTTCTTGCGCTATCTTCACCAGCTCCAGATGGGTCTCCGGCATGACGCTCTGCATAAACCTCAACGACTTCGGGACCATTGACGCACTTGGAACTCGAGACTTCTCGAAATGGTCCTTCGACCCCTTGATAAACTGGTCTTTGACTAATACTTCCCGTCGCGACACCGTCTCTTTAAGAGAGTTCATCTCATCATCCAAACCTGACAGGAGCCTTAAGAACCGCTCTCCTTTCAGCGTAATCCTGAATCTTCTGGGGGACGGACTAGCTGATGCCTCAAGATATCCGTGGGCTGCCAGGGCGGACAGGTACTTTTTGATTAGAGAGTAGTTTGAGTTCGCCTTGTACATTGCTTGCGTTGTGGAAATTCCTTCCCCTGACAAACTGAGAATTTGTCGGTATATTGCAATCGGCTCCCTCCGCAGAGTCAAGCGAGTCTTACACTTTCACCGAAAATTCAAAGGTACGTGGAGAAAGAAAGTTAATCAGTTGAACGTACCAAATTAACGCAAAAAGCTCTACGGTCTTTAAACCTCTTGTATATCCAAAGGTGGCTGGGTGAAGAATTAGACTGATTATTCAGTCTACTGAAAAGGAACTGCATTCAGGAAGATAGTTTCAGGGGACCTTATGGGGCTCAGCCTTGGGTTAATGAGTCCCGTGGTTACGAGATGCGACGGTTTGCGTTGTTATTGTTCGCCTGCTTGATGGCTGGAGTCATTGCTAGCATGATTTTACCCCCGTCAGCATCGGGGTGGAGCACCGGCGGTAAATCCGTCACGGGTTCGACGCACAAGAGCGCTGTCAAGACGTCAGAGTCAGCATTCTCTGACCCGAATAGTGTTTCCTCTATTGACTCCGTGTCCAACGCACAAGTCAGCCCTATGTCGACAAGCGTGACGAGTGGCAGTACGAGTTTTCTGAATAGCCCCGTCTGCAACCACACGTCGTTATCTGATCAAACGGTATGCTACGGGAATTCGGCTCATCCTTTTTGGGACTCTGCTGACATGGGTGAAAGCATAGCTTCCTCCGTTTCTTCTCAAGGCACACAACTTGTGCATCAATCACTGGTGACGGGAGTAAGCATCAACGTTGCCTTTCCCAACACTAGCGGCCCTTCTACAAGTTATGTTACCTCGGGGAACTACCTGGCTGTAGGGATGGTAGCGCAGTCGCAAGATAATTCGGTGGGACAGGACTATGCAAGTTTTGCAATGGTCTACTTGACGAGTAATAGCCAGCCTATGATCATAGGTGAGGTTTGGACTCTTCCGGACGGACAATGCGGTACAGTCCATCTCTGTTCTGAGGCAATATTCGATTGGGCCAAGGGATGGACTTGTGACTGCTACACCTCTAGCTCTTTCGCCAAGATAATTACCCTCACCATGCAATGGAACTACTGTAATACTCCGTGTAGCGGAACCCTCGACTGGAAGGCAACCGTCGACGGGGTCCAGTACACACTGTTCAGCTATACGCCTGCCAGTAGCTACGCACAGAGACTTTTCCATGTGGGATTTCTTACAGATCATCAATGCGCCACGTATACGACAATCGATTGCTACTATCATTACTTCCAGTTTGGAGCAATGTTTTACGCCTATCCTAACTCAGGATGGAACGCGTACCTAGGATCCCCGAAATATTTCGACCAAAGCAACCACATGTGGAGGCTAGTCCAACAGAGTACCACAACCTTAGGTCCGAACCCGCCGGATGTTCCCGCCTTTGACTACGCCTACTGGATAGGCGGCGATGGATTCAGCATAACGAATGCGTTGGATGGGTGTAGTAACTCAGGCACTTTCTCAGGGTCTTCCGCATCGTTGATCTCGGATCAGCTCGTTATTCATCCCGGAAGCCTCGTCAAGGGTCAGATCTGGGATAGCAATTGTCGGACTGACATTTATCCTCCAACCTCCAGCTTCACGGGTGGTCCATCGGCAGGTTCATGGCAAAACAGTGCCTTCACTCTATCAATAACGGATCGCGACACGGGTAAGATAACCGCCGCCCCTGGTGGAGTTGGTGAGTGCTTCTATTCTGTAGAATCTCTAATCGGAAATGGCTGGGTAACCACCCATTCAACATCGGTGAGGATTTGCTCTTCCACTGTAACCGTCACTATTGGAAGTTCCGCGGATTGCCAGTCTCAAGGTTCTAATTCGTGTCGGGTCAGCGTATGGTCGGAAGACTACGGCGGAAACTTTGGTCCGGCCACGTTCATGTATCCAAGCGATGGTGATCTCCTAACTGAGGGTTCGGCAAGTCAGGTCTTCTGGTCATGCTCACTGGTAGGCGTATCTTGCCCGATCAGCTTCTCCTTTTCGAGCATGGTGGGAAGTACCAGTATATGGTCACCTTGGAGCTACAGTTCTGGAGCTGGCGAGGTAGAGATGAATACTCCGTCCTCGTTTACTGCAGGGTGGGACACGACGACATGGGGTAGCGTTGGGAATCCTCCTGAAGTCTTTGCATATGTTAGGAGTTCCGACGCTCCCTACGCACCGCAGTTTGTATTCTCAACCTCTGCAAACGCTCAATTCTTGGGCGATCCCTTGCCTGAAGGCGTGAATTCAGACAGTAGTTTCGCAGTGAACGATGGCAACTGGCACCTCTTTCAATATGCCTTTGGGCCCTATGGCGATACATTCTACCAAACTAGCTCAAGCGCGAGTTGGTCTAATATTAATCAGGCTACCGTGGCGTTCCAATATACATCGATCTTCACCAGCGGGAACAACTATGTCGATGGATTTGTCTTTCTCAATCCGCTTCTCGCAAGGGTAACCAATACGTTTTCCATAGACACTGTTCCCCCAACAGTGCCGACGCCCATTTCCCCAGCAAATGGTGCTGTAACGTCGACGACTCCAACCCTTAGTTGGTCGGCGGCTACAGACGCGACGAGTGGCATCGCTAGCTACACGCTGCAACTGAGCACCGACCCATCATTCTCCACAGCTCAAACCCATAGTGGAATTCCAGGAACATCCACATTCTATTCTGTAACATCCGCGTTGAGCAGCGCGACGTGGTACTGGAGAGTTGAAGCTGTTGATGTTGCCGGGAACGTCGGGGCATGGTCCTCTACCTCTTCCTTTATCGTTGGGGACTTCACCATCGCTGCTAGTCCGACGAGTGTTACTGTGAATGTTAACGCTGCGGGCACCTCTACTATCTCGATAACTGGTCAGAATGGTTTTGCGGGTGTCGTTAGTCTTGCGACTAACACTACCGCGTCATGTACTGTCTCGCCTAACAGTGTTACCGGCTCCGGCAACACTGGACTATCGTGCACGTTCACGACTACAGGTAACAGGCATGTGGCAGTGACAGGAACTAGTGGATCCCTGTCCCACTCTGTGACGGTCACTTTCGTTGTCCAAGACTTCACAATAACGGCCAGTCCAACGTCCGTTACCGTCAACGCTAACGCCGCGGGCACTTCGACAATCAGCTTAGCCGCTGTCAATGGTTTCACGGGTGTTGCTAGTCTCGCTACCAACAGCACATCGTGTACCGTTTCTCCAACAAGCGTTACTGGTTCTGGTAGCTCCACATTGTCTTGTACGTTCACAATGGCGTCGACTGTGCATGTTGGCGTAACCGGAGCGAGTGGGAGTCTGTCTCACTCTGTAACAGTCACATACGTTGTACGAGACTTCGGAATCTCAGCCAGCTCTCCGGCTACCGTGAATGAGGGCTCTTCAACGACTTCCACTATCACTGTCACGTACATGAACGGCTTTGCTGGAACGGTAGCTCTGACCGATATTGTCCCGTCAGGCTTGACTTGCGGTTCTATTTCTCCGAGCAGCGTGACGGGATCAGGTTCAGCTACAGTATCGTGCAGCGGGACATTAGCCGGCAGTTATGTTCTTACAATTACAGGCACGAGTGGTTCTCTGATACACTCGACCAGTGCCACGTTCGCTTTTGCAGGCTTCACAGTAACAGCTACTTCTCCTTCAGGCAATGTCGGCTCTTCCATAACATCGACAATTACCGTGTTAGCCGTAAACGGTTTCTCAGGCACGGTCAGCCTCACGGATACCCTCGCTTCGGGTCTCACTTGCGGAGCCATCAGCCCCAGTAGTATTACAGGCTCTGGCACTGCGACTCTCTCCTGTAGCTCGACCTCGACAACAAACTATTCTGTGACAATCAGGGGGACGAGTGGTTCTTTGTCTCACTCTGCCACTACGGTTTTTGCTTTCACTAACTTCACACTATCACCCTCTGTATCGTCACTTACAATTCAGGCAGGGACCACCGGGCAGGTCTTGATCACATATACCAGTGTCAACGGCTTCTCCGGTACAATCAGTCTGAGCCAAGGAGTAACTCCTGTAACAACAGATTCGCCAACGGTGCCTTCCTCGGGTACTGTTACTTTAGGAGCGGGGCAGAGTCTTTCCTATTGGCTGACAATCTCGACGGTGACCACCACTCCCCAACAAGCCTATACCGCAACAGTTACAGGATCCAGCGGAAGTCTCTCGCATAGTACTTCTATTTCCCTCACGATCACTGCTCCGCCTCCCCCTCCGAGCTATGTGTTTCCAGCAACCTTCACGCAGTCAGGTGGTGTCTCGGGGAGTCAAGTGATCGCTCTCCTCGGACTGCCTGTCTCAGTCAGTATCACTCTGTCCAGCTCGACCACTCAGACCGGCCATCTATCGGTTGAAATTCGACGTGACATCGTATACTATCCAGACAATACTTTCGCTTTTTTGAACCAGACGGCGACAGTAGGTTCAGGAACGGTTGTCAACGTGGGAAGCTTCACACCGTCGGATCTGACGGGTGGTTGCATTGGATGCGTTAGACACTATTTCATCCGAGTCTGGTGGGCTGGGTCACTGGTCTATGACCCCACGGACCCCAATACCAGGGAAAATGCTCAGACCACAAGTTCAGACTTCAGCGTTTGCTGTTCACAATCCAATTCTCTCTTGACCGGAGGGGAACAATCCTCCACTGGAATCAACATTCAGAGTCGGAATGGGTTCACGGGAACAGTCACGCTGAGCCTCTCGGCTACCACCCTCGGGGATACTACTGTATCGCTTAGCCCCACGAGTGTCACACTCTCATCTGGGCAGCTAACCTCTACTACTTTGACCGTCGTGACAGGGTCCCAGACTGGCACTTGGAGTCTTACTGTGACCGCTCAAAGCGGCAACCTAATTCGTTCGGTCACGTACACTATCACGGTTTCCAAGCCAACAGGTGGCGGTGGTGGTAGTGTTGCTGCTGGAACATTGATCACACTTGCCGATGGGACTCAGGTACCGGTTCAGAACCTAAGGGTGGGCATGCAACTGCTCTCCTACAATATGACGACCCACCAATACGTGACCACCACACTCACAAGACTTGTAACCGTGGCTACAAACAACACTCTGGTGATAACGACATCTACAGGTAAGCCCCTCATTGTCGACCAGAACCCTGCCCAGAAAGTGTACGTAATGCTGCCGAATGGAACATGGACACTAATGCCCGTTACCCAGTTGCAGATCGGCTACAAGCTATTCGATGCAACAACACAGTCATGGGTGCCGATTACGAGCATTCATTACGAGAATGGAGGGAACCATGTAATGTACGACTTGTACCCGACGGCGCCGGGAAACTATATCGCCAACGGCTACTTGGACCCATACAAGACTTAGCAACACAGAGAAAGGAGGAGAATCATCCTCCAGTGGCAGATAGAGGTTGCTAGTTAGTAATATGCCGTTATATGCATGGCAATGAGTGAACTGGAGATTGGTGCGCGTTCGGATCGGGGGAACCATTTCATGAAAGCTTCGTTGACAATCGTGCTCGCTGCTCTTACAATGCTGGTCGGGGCATTTGTTCTGCCTTTTCACTCATCCTTCGCGACTGCACCATCTGTTCCCACTCAGACCGATGATGGCCTCGACCCCATCAACTTGATCTGGACGGGTTATGCTCCTTCTTGGCGGGTGGCCCAGAACCTTGTCGGCTGGGGCAATACTGCCTACTGCTCGACGCCTAAGACCATAGGTGGAGCGATGCCGAACGCTGATCTGGAACGCGTAGATCCTGAAGGGTTCCCTTGCCTTGGCCCCCGAGACCATGTTCGAATCTGGGATATGGGTTATAGTTCTGTCTTCGGAACTTGGAGTGTTGGTGCTGTTCATCATGATGAGTTGGTTTGTAATCCGCTCTGCCACCATGTTGTTGATAGTTGGGAAAATGCTGAGCGTGATGTACGTCAAGCATTCGCTGCTCTCTCCGTTGCCCAGTCATTAGTAAACTACACCCTTGGGAACGGTGGCTACTACCAGAACGTGTACAATGACGGCAATGCGACACTAGTGGTCTTGAAGCCACCAGAGACTAATTATTCTATCACGTTCCATGAAGAAGGGCTGGCGGCGGGAACGCTCTGGTCGGTAACACTAGAAGGGTCAACGATGTCGTCTACGTCAAGCACTATTGGATTTGCCAAACCGAACGGGACATACTCGTACTCTATCACTCCGGTGCCCGGATACGATCTATCCTCATCGGAAGGATTTGTCTCCGTCAACGGTTCTGCAGTCACCGAACTTCTCAGTTTCTCGCCCAGCACCAGTCCAGACTTCACCATAGGCTCAACGCCGTCGATGCTGACGGCAGCTCCTGGCGGAACAGCCATGTCGACGATAAACGTCATAGCAATTAATGGACTCTCGGGCAATGTGACACTGACTGAATCGATTATCCCCTCCCCGGCGAGCATAAGCTGTAGTTTAAGTCCAGTCGAGGTCTCGATTGCATCGTCGGGTTCATCAAGACTCTCATGCACAGCAGTCGCCGTTGGGTCATACAACGTGACAGTCACGGGAGGGTACAGTGCAGACTCAAGAAGTATTACTCACACTACTACAGTTTCGATAACTTTCGCTCTCCGCGAGGGAGACTTTACGATCACAACCATTTCACCCGCACCAGTGGACACAGGGAAGCAAGCTGTGTCGACAATAACAATCACGCCCTTTAATGGATTCACCGGGCCGGTGACGCTTTCTTTTGAAGCACCATCCAACACTTCCTGTGCAGCAATAAGTCCCAACATCATAGAGAACTCAGGGAACGCCACGCTTTCTTGTAGCTCGACTTTGCCAGGCACTTATAGAGTAATCATAACAGCTACAGGCAGAGCAAGAATTCACACCCAAACCGTTTCCATTATGGTTAACAAACAAGAAAGCCCAGAAGGTAGCACTTCCAGCTCTTTGATCCTTGGGCTTCCTCCAATCATGATTTACGGGGTAGTCGGTGGGGCCGTGATAGCGATTTTAGTAGCTGGTGCGGCGATGGCAAACCGAACCTCAAAACACTCCCACAGGGAAATTACCTGTCAACTATTGCAACATTAGAGGACGCGATCGCCGGACCAGTTCTTTTAGAACGCCTTCTGCAATCGCGGAACCATCCGTTGATACCATACGAACATTGTACACTTTTGCAGGTTGATTCCGATTATGTGTGGCCAGTGGAAAATAGAGCGAAGAACAGCAAAGTGACAGAAGCGAGGGCGGCGAGGAGTGGGGTATCTCGATCCAGGCAGCTTCGAGTTCTTGCGTCGAGTCTCTTAACTTGAGAAGCCTGACTACTGTATAGACCAACATTAGACCCCGGGAACTGGGAGATCAGGAATATTCGCGTGAACCTACCGATCAGTAACCAAACGCTTCTTGCTCATTCAATATTCCGGCGTCATAATTGACCATCCGGTCTGCAGTTCCGAGGTGGCCACCTCTGGTCCTCGTACCGAATCGGAAGAACCGGGTCTTGTTTCGCTTAGAGAGGAATCTGTGGTATTCTCCGCGGGAATCAACACGTTCTAGAAGTCGTCTCTGGCTTCACCCAGGTGTGTATGGCGATACAGGCCTAGCACTGAGGGTGGAGCCTGAGGGATAGATGCAAATCCGAGTCCTACTATTGCGTAGTGCTCGGGTATAGGCGTAATTCAGGTTCAAACCTTTGTGAGGATTTGTGATGGTTGGGACCTCTTTCGGGAGTCTGAACTCAGCCTGTTAGAGGGGTTGAACCTGAGTCGAAGCCCGACCCCGATCGGGGAACCGACCTGCCCCTATATGCAATGCGCGAAGGGTGGGAGTCCCAGTCTCGGGTTTTCGAAAGTTAAAAACGGAATAGGCGCAGAATGAATCATGATCCGGAATCTATCGGACTTCTGCAGTTTTCGCGCGGTTTCCTTGCTAAGGACCCGCGCTTCCTGCCATACCGGACTGGCCCATTCTAAGCCCTAATAGTGAGACTTACAGAACCCGCGATTAGGAGGGAATTAACAGAGTAATCTTTTCTCCGCCCCCCCGGCTCTTCGAAGATAGGAATCATGTAAACTGCTCCGCTTCGAAACTGACAAGCGCAGAACAAGCCCTGATCTGGAATCGGGGCAGGCGATTTGAGATCACGCAGTTTGCACGTTGACCTGCACGCTGAGCTACACCATGTCAAAAACAGCCGACCGGATGATTCTGCGCCCTGTTTCACGAGACTCGCCCGGTTCAGTTTCAACTGGCTGGACCCCTCTTCGAAAAATCTCAAAAGCAGTTGCTCCTCACGACGCAAAAGTGCTCTTTGGGCGTCCCGGGAATTCTGCGATTTCTCGGAGCGTCTGTAGTCTTTGAATCAAATCGATGCTCCTCGAGCTCAATCATTTCCGCGTGGGATCTGGCTCATGTAGAGGCATCGATTCCACGCCAGCTTCGCTGAACGAATACCGTGCCCATTGCTGAGGCTAACGGGGGCGTCGCGAACGATCGCGAAGGGAATCTGGTCCGACGCCTCGCCCATCACAAGCTGAGCCGATGCTGCTATTCCATCGGCGATCGCTCGGAACGTGATCTCGATTCGTCTGCCGAAAAGGTCGACGCCTCCTCTGAGGTCTTCGACTGGTTCGAAACCTGCACAGCCGATCGCAAAGCCCGTCGTCCCCAGCCTCATCGGGCTCACTCGACTATCGACAATTACGACTCCCACATTTTTTCCCGACCT
>Ga0137383_10002766_pt1 | contig 10853 bp, 8 predicted proteins | sample SagtaG_19_FD_104817 | JGI IMG/M metagenome (GOLD analysis project Ga0137383, IMG submission 104817) | Vadose zone soil microbial communities from Sagehorn Ranch, Mendocino, California, USA - Sage2_R_40_16 metaG | ecosystem: Environmental > Terrestrial > Soil > Vadose zone | place: USA... | reverse complement strand
CCGCCACATACGGTCCGCCCTGCGCGACGCTCCAGGCGATGAAGTCGTACTGACCGGCGTCTTCGATCGGAGGAGTATTCATGCCGACGACGATCGCCTGGAAAAGGAGGCGGGCGACGATCGCGACGAGGAACACTGCGGCTCCGGACCACAGTCGACTGCGCGGCAGGCACCGGGTGGCACTCGGCGAGGAATCAGTCGAGCTCAAAGAGATCGCGCCAGCTTCCCGACCGGACCCGCTGGTCCCGGCCGCGGACGGCTCCCGCGGTGACTCTCTTGGAGGCCAAAAATCTACCTTCACGGCTCCACCCTGTCAAGGCCGGGTTGCCGCCGGATCGAGCGCCACGAGGGTCAGGTCCTCGCCGTCGCAGACCGTGCGGGAGCGCCGCGCAACAAGAGATTGGATCGCCCCGGCCTCGGAAAGATTCTCCCGATCGAACAGAAGAAACTGCGGACGGTAGCGCTCGAGGATGGACCGCCTCTCTTCCGGCGGTGCGCCGACTGCGAAGAACCGGTCGAGGTCCTCGCGGCGTCGCGCCGCGTCGGGCACGAACGGCAGAGCGTTACGCACGGCCACCACCTTACCCGCGAAGGCGGGAAGCATTCCACTGGTCGTGAGATCCGCGAGCACCAGGGAATCGGCACCGACATGCCGCTGCACGCATTCAAATCGCGACTCGACATCCTCGTTCCCTGTGACCATCCGGGCGAACGCCGCCTGGAAGTTCCAGGCGACACCCGCCACGACCATCACCGGAGTCGCCACCAGGATCGCCCGGAGGGCGCGAGAACCCTCCCAGGCCCCGCGCAGGCGCGGGGCCTGTCTGCCGGCGAGACCGTCGGCGAGCGCGAGGTGCAGCAACAGGACGATCGACGGCAGGGTCCGGCCGAGAGCCCAGGCGCCGCTAGCCCAGCCGAAGACGTAGACTCCGGCCAGGGTCAGGGCACCGATCGCCACGGGATCGCGCGCGTCGCGTCGTAGGCGGACGATCAGGAACGGCAGCCCCAGGAGGCCCGGGCCGATCCTGAGCAGCACTTCCTGGTACATCGGCCGCTCGTTGGCGTGGTAGTCGGCCGCCTGCCGGAGCAACAGGTTCGCCAGCGGGAAATAGGGCCAGAATAGCGCCGCGACGGTGCTGGCCGGAATGACGGCCGCGAGGACAACACTGCGCCGGCGCAATTCAGGAATCCAGGCGCGCCACGCCATGGCGGCCAGAAGGATCCAGAGGGCGGCGGCGCTGATCGGATGATCGAGAAGCACCAGGAGACTCAGACCGAAGGTGACCATCGCGAACCCCAGGCCGCCTCTCTGCAGATAACGGCCGCCGGCCCACACACCGAGGAGTGCCAGTCCAAAGGCGAAGAACGACGGGTAGCCCAGAACCATCCCCAGGACGCCGAAGTGCAGGAATCCGCTCCAGTACCACGGCTTCAGTCCCCACAGGAAGAGCGTGAACAGCAGTGCCAGGAATGCGGGATTCCTGCGGCCCAGCAGGGTTTCCGTCGCGAGCGGAAACGCCGCCAGGAACAGGGCGAGGTTGACGAACCCGGCCGCCGCCAGGAGGCGAAACGGAGCCGCTCCGGTGGCCCGGGCCACGAGCGACAATGTGACGAGATAGGGCGAGAACAGGCCGTGGGTAGCCCTGATTCCGAGTAGCGGGTGGTGGGGCTCCCAGGTTCGAGCCGCCAGCTCCCGGATGACCGCTGCGTGCTCGAAGCTGTCGACACCATGAACCGGATGCCGCGCCTGCAGGGCCAGGGAAGCCGTCAGCGCGACGCACAGCAGACCGTATCGATGCCGGCTCAGAAACGCCGCCGGAACGCTTCCGTCTATCTCGCTCCCGCCCACAGCGCTCACCTCGGCACTCTACACCAAGGTGCCCCCCCCCGCGGCCAGGCGCGGCTCCTCCCACGTTCAACCGGTTCTGGCTTGAAATGCGGGGCGCTCCGGCGTATATGAGGGGCCGTGTATCGAGCTGTGCCCGGACTCCGTTCCCTCTTGAAGAACTTCCTGGCATCTCTTTTCGGTCTCCTCGTGGGTGTCGCGCTCATCGAAGCCGTGCTGGCGGTGTTGATCCCCCCTCCTCTTCACTACCGCTACCCCCAGCCGCTTTACGACCGCGACGATCGGCTGGGGTGGATCATGAAACCCCAGCAGCATGCCCACGCGATCGACAGGCCGGTGATCACCAATCCGCTCGGGCTCAGGTCTCCTGAGGTCGCGCCGCGAAAGCAACCCGGCGAGCTGCGTGTCGTGTGTCTTGGCGACAGCCAGGCGTTCGGGAAGGGCGTCGCCCACGACCAGACTTACCCGGCGAGGCTCCAGGCCGTACTCGCGGCACGCGACGGCAGCCGTCCGATCGAGGTCGTCAACACGGGGGTCCAGGGTTATGACCCGGTTCAGGAAATCGAACTGCTCCAGCGCCTGGCCCCCACCCTGCAGCCCGACATCGTGACGATCGGGATCTATCTGAACGATATGGGGTGATGTCCTCCGCACCGACAAGAAGGATCTGATCGATCCCCGCACCGGCGAGTTCGCGCGCACCGGCCTGAAGCGCCTGACCCCTTACCGGCTCGTCGACTTCCTCAGACTAAGCCGTTTCTATACCCTGATCGACTGGCGGCTGCGCATGTTGCAGGCCGGTGGCAAGACTAATCCGCTGACGAGCGTGCTGGAAGGAGACACGCCACCCCCAATCGAAGAGGGATGGAATCTCATCGAGGAATCCCTCCGCGAGGCCCGCGATCTGGCGCTCGCCCGGCGGTTCCGACTCATCGTCTTCCCCCTGCCCGTGGCGCACGATTTCCGCCATGTGGGACGGTCCCATCAGCGCGGCGGCACATCAGGCAATCGCCGGCACGCTGGCCGACACGATCTTGTCTCCTTCCAACCCGAGCGCGACGGCAGCCCCACATGTGCCCGCTCGGTTTTTTGTTGAATCTCTGGACAGCGCAGGCGGTCATACGTTATATAGGCGGCTCCTTCTGGCTCCGGAGCTGATCACTCGTGCCAAGACCATCCTCAAGAACCCTCAGAATTTCGTCGCCCCGACGTGGCCGGGTCCTGATCACCGGCGGTGCAGGCTTCCTGGGATCTCACCTGTGCGACTATTTCCTCGCGAGAGGCTTCGAGGTCCTGTGTGTCGACAACCTGCTGACCGGCAGCACGGACAACATCGCCCACGTCAGGAGCCGCGCGTTCACCTTCATTGAAATGGACGTGACATGGTACATCTATATCGAGGGAGAGGTCGACTATATCCTGCACTTCGCGAGTCCCGCCAGTCCCATGGATTATCTCGAGCTGCCCATCCAGACGCTCAAGGTCGGCTCGCTCGGCACGCACAAGACCCTGGGCCTGGCCCGGGCAAAGGAATCGACCTATCTCCTGGCCTCCACTTCGGAGGTCTACGGCGATCCCCTCGTCCATCCCCAGAAGGAATCATACTGGGGAAACGTCAACCCGGTGGGTCCGCGCGGGGTCTATGACGAGGCCAAGCGATTCGCCGAGGCGCTCGTGGTCGCCTATCGGAACACGCACGGGGTCCCCACCAAAATCGCGCGCATCTTCAATACCTACGGTCCCAGGATGCGTCTCAACGACGGCCGCGCCATCCCGGCGTTCATCGGCCAGGCCCTGTCCGGCAAGCCATTGACAGTTTTCGGAGACGGCTCGCAGACACGTTCCTTCTGCTATATCGAGGACATGGTCGAGGGCATTTATCGGTTGCTCCTGTCACAGCATCCCGGCCCGATGAACCTGGGCAATCCAAAGGAAATGTCGCTCCTCGATATGGCCCGGAAAGTCATCTCGCTCACGGGCTCCAGGAGCCGCGTCAAGTTCAGCCCTCTGCCCACCGACGATCCGAAGGTGCGTCAGCCCGACATCGCTCTGGCCCGCAGGACCCTCAAGTGGGAGCCCAGGATCGATCTCGACGAAGGGTTGAAGAAGACCATCCATTATTTCCGCGAGCGCTCGAAGAGGAAGCATGTCCGCTAGGCTCCACTCGCCGTTCATCACAAGCCCGCTTCCGCTCCCCCTGCCCGCGATACGCGGTTCATGTTGACATCACCCGATTCCACAGCCGACTCCGATCGGCTCGGACGGAACGGCCAGGCCGCGGTCCTTTGCACCAGCCTGGCTATTTTTCTGGCCCATGCGGCTTCGTTCCAGGGGTTCATCTGCGATGACGCCTTCATCACGCTTCGCTACGCGCGAAACATCGCGCTCGGCGCGGGCCCTGTGTTCAACGTCGGCGATCGCGTCGAAGGATTCTCGAATCCGCTGCTCACCTTCCTGCTCGCCGCGGTCCAGAGGGCCGTCCCGGATCCCGAATGGCCAATCGCTCTGGCGCGTCTGATCGGTGTGGCCGCGTCGGCCGGAACGCTTCTGGTTCTCAGCCGCCTGCGTGACGCGCGTGGGACCCCCGGACTGGCGCTGGCGCTGGCGCTGACGGCCACCACGACCAGCGTCGCTCTCTGGGCCGTGGCCGGGCTGGAGACCTCCCTGTACGGTCTCCTGATCGTGGGCGCGATGGCCATGGCGATCGCCCGGGCGCGTTCGAAACCCGCGACGCTCGGCCTCGGCTTCCTGCTGGCCGCCATCGTTCTTTCGCGTCCCGAAGGAGTCCTTCCGGCGACCGCCCTTTACGTGGCCCGACTGCTCGATCCCGCGACGCGTGACGACGTCCGGGGCCACGCACGCATTGCGCTGGCGGGTGTCTTACCCGTCGTCGGCTACCTCGCCTTCCGCTGGACCTACTACGGAGAGTGGCTCCCTAACACGTTCTACGCCAAGCACCGGCCCCCGGTGACGTCGATTCGCGCCGGAGCACGCTACCTGTTCGACTTCGTCGTATTGAACGGCGGCTGGCTGCTCTACCTCCCGGCCCCGCTGGCGCTCTGGCACCCCCGCGGCCGCCGAAGCGCGCGCCTTGCCTTCGGGGTCTTGCTCGCGTATGCCCCCTTCATCTTCTTCGCCGGGGGCGATTACCTGAATCATCATCGTTTCATCGCCCCCGTCGTGCCGTTGATCGCACTCCTGACCGGACTCGGCTGGGAACGAGCCGTGTCGATCCTGACGACCGTCTGCCGGCGGCGCTGGCCTGCGACGCCGGTGCACGCTCTCACGTCCACGGGCCTCGCGCTGGCCTGGCTGCTTCTCCTCGTACCGACCGTGCGCAATACGATGGAGGAGCGCCACAGCCACTACGTCAATGCCGTGCCCTACTACTCCACGATCGGCCGGGTGGTGGGCGCGGTCGTCCCGACGAATTGGACCGTGGCCGTGCACGACATCGGGGCCATCGGGTGGTATGGAAACACCCGCGTGCTTGACCTGTTCGGATTGGTCGACCGGTCCATTGCCCGCGGGGAATGGACGCCGGACGAGGCGGTCGAGAGACTCCGGCCGGAAGTCGTGATCCTGCACTACGACAGCCGCCAGGCCCCCGTCAGACGCTGGCGCGATCTGACCGGCGAGAGTTTTCGACGCGATTACCGGCGGCCCCGCCTGGAGGGTTGGTCGATCGTCCCTTTCCGCGTGCGGCTGGACGTGCTTCCCCTGTTCGAGGACCGCCTGGCGGCGCTGCCGGTGCATTTGCGGCGCGAACTGGGTGATCTCGATCTCTACCTTTCCACCCACCAGCCGGATGGCCGGCCGGTGATCGGCCCGCTCCAACCATGAACGGGCCAATGACGAGGGTCTTACGAAGCCCCGGGGCTCCGCACGAAGGGCGGGTCACCGTGGCGACTGGGGCCGCGTCAAGCTGATAGGATCACAGCCGAGGAAGCAACCCGTGAACGAGCTCCACCGCTGGCTTCTCGACCTGCTGGTGTGCCCGGCGTGCGGCGCCGATCTCCGCCTGGAGCCGGCCGGTGGTCCATCACCGGCGGCAACGGACCGGAGCTCTCTCTCCTGCCCCTGCGGGCGATGCTACGCGGTGCGCGGCGGGATCCCGCGCTTTCAGGACGACGATGACTATGCAGCCAGCTTCGGCTTCGAGTGGAACATCCATCGCAGGACGCAATTTGACGCGGAGACTGAGGGGGCCTCGACGAGCCGTTTCATCCAGGTCACGGGCGTCCATCCCGGTGACTTGCGTGGCAAGACAGTCCTGGATGCGGGAGTGGGGAATGGTCGATTCGCCGAGGTGGTCGTCAACCGAGGGGCACGAGTCGTCGGGCTGGACCTGAGCAGCTGCGTCGACGTGGCTCAGGAGAACCTCGGGCGCTCGGACCGGGCGGCCATGATCCAGGGCGATGTCTTCTCGCCACCTCTGCGGCGCGGATCGTTCGACTTTATCTACAGCATCGGGGTTCTGCAGCACACCCCGGATCCGGAGCGCGCATTCCGATCCCTCGTCCCACTCCTGCGGCCGGGCGGTTCCATCGCCGTTTACATGTTCCCGCGTTACGGCCTGTCCTGGCGGATTAGCGACACCTATCGACGCTTGACTGTGCGACTGCCACACCCACTCCTTTACGCGCTGAGCCACGCGGCGATCCCGCTTTATTACTTGGGCAAGCTGCCACTCCTGGGCCCTCCGATCCGTGTTCTAGTCCCGGTCTCCGATCAGCCGAATTGGCGATGGCGGGTGCTCGACACTTTCAATTGGTACTCTCCCCCGTACCAGGAGAAGCACACCTATCCAGAGATCTACCGCTGGTTTCGGTCTTGCGGATTGGTCGATATCGAGCTTATGGACTCCCCCGTCTGCCTGCGTGGGCGTCGCCCCGACGGACGCGACCCGCTCTGAGGTTCCGTTTCCGGACCTCCACGGTCTGGCGGGCCAGAACTCAGGCGTATCGTGCAAAGGTCAAATCCTAGGGTTTTCGTCCCAGGGCAAGGAGATGGCTCCGGAGCGGCGCGATTGTTTCGAGTATGCGGCAGGCGTGGAGAGAGATTGGGGCGACAAGACGCAGCAGCTGCGGGAGTCCTGTGAGACTTCGGATGTCCATCGTCCACCCTGGAAAAGCCCGCCTCAGATCCTTCGCTCTGACGGGCCGAGTGTTGCGGTTCCAAGGGTTCGGATACCGTACGTCGTAGGAGACGAAGATCCCGCCACGGCCCAAGACCCGCCGAACCTCCTCCAGGATGCTGGCGCGTCGTTTCGCGTCCAAGACCGAGGACAGCATGGTGGACTGATACACGAGGTCGAACGACCTGTCCGTAAAAGGAAGAGAAGCGGCGTCGCCGACGATGGACGCCATCCACGGATGGGATGAGCGGGCCTGACGCGACCGGTGCTCGAGGATGTCCAGAGCCACCAGCCTACCGTCACCTGCGCCCAGTTCCCTGAATCGCGCGCAGTCCCATCCGCCTCCTGCCCCGAGATCCAGGATCCTCGCGCGCGAGACATCGAGTCGGGCCGCCCGCAATGCGGCGGCGATCGATTCCCACTTGCGCCGCATCATGTACGAGGTTGCGGGGCTGGAAGACCAGATCTTCCTGTAACGGGGGTCGAGGTCGTAGGTTTCGTAGACGCGCGCCAGACGGTCCCGTTCCGCGCGCTCGAGTTTGCCCGGGCCGCGCGCCGGGTGCTCCGCTCGATTCATGAAGAAGACTTCGGGTCCCGGCTAGCCGGCCGACCTGTCCGCGGTCTCCTTCAGCTCGGTGTCCCTTACCGCGGTGAGTTCCGTACCATTCTTTCTCTTCCGACTCTTCTTCGTAGACGATTCGCCGTAATAGTAGTAACCGACGTAGTAATAATCCTTGTAGTGGGAGCGCTCCAGGTCCACGTTGTTCAGCACGGCGCCGACCAGGTTCGGAGTGACCTTCCGGACGTTCGTGACACACCGGCGGATCAGTTCCTTGTCGTTCTGGTTGTGCTTGATCACGAAGGCCACCATGTCCGCCATCGACGCGAGGATGGTCGAGTCCGCCAGCGACACGACCGGCGGCGAATCGATGAATACCCAGTCGAACTGCTGCCGGAGCTCGGCGAGCAGGCTCTTGAACCGCTCATGCCCGAACACGTCCGCTGGATTCGGCGGGATGGGACCACACGTCACGGCGTAAAGGTTCGGCTGGGAGGTCGCCTTGACGTAATTGCGCCAGTCGTCCCCCTCGGGTGAGATGATGTAGTTCGTGATGCCCCGATCGCGGCCGATCCCAAACCACTGGTGGATCGTCGGCCGACGCAGATCGCAATCGAGGACGACGGTCTTCTCGCCTGACGCGGCCAGTGTCTTGGCGACGTTCACTGCAGTGCAGCTCTTGCCCTCCTGAGGTCCGGCGCTCGTGATCAACACGACGTTGGCCGCGCGACTCTTGCGCGAGAACAGGAGACTGGTGCGGAGGGTGAGGTAAGCCTCCTTGGCGGCGCCCGACGATTCCTCGTCATGCTTCGGCACGACAGCCAGCAGATTCAGCTTGAGGAACTGCTCCACGTCTTCGGAGGAGCGGATGGTGTTGTCCATGTAGTCCACGAAGAAGACAGTGCCGATGCCGAGGAAGAGACCCAGCAAGATTCCGGCGGCCAGATTGAGTACCACACGGGGCTTGGCGGGCACCTTCGGCACGGGCGCCTTGTCGAGGACTCTGAGGTTGTTGTTGAGCAGGCTAGAGCTCAGGTCGATTTCCCTGATGCGGGCCGTGATGAGATCGTAGATCCTCTTGGTGTCCGTGGCCTCCCCGCGCACTAGCTCGAAGGCCGATGCCTTCTGGTTCACGCGCAGCGATTCGGTCCTCGTGTCGTCCATGGCCCGCTTGAGCTTTGTCTCGTGATCTTCCAGAAGTGAGCGCTGTGTGCGCAGGTTACTGATGATCCGCTCGGCCTCAGACGCGATCTTCTGATCGGTTTTTTCGATCTCGCTCTGCTTCTCGAGGACGCGGACGTGCTTGTCTTTATAGGTGACCAGGAGCTTTTCGTACTCTCTCTCGAGCTCCACCTTGGCTCGGTGCAGGTCCTGAATCACCGGATCGTTGATGATCTGCGGGATGCTCTCGTAGGCCCCGGCATTCTTCCGAACATCATCGATCTTCCTGAGCACACTTTCGAGCTCATCCCGCTTCACCTGGCTCTCGGTGAGGTCGGTCTGAAGGGTGGAAAGTCGATCGTTGGTGATCTTCTGCTGGTTCTCGGGGACGTACAGGTTGCCCCTGGCCGCCAGATCGAAGCTGTTTTGCTGCGTGTCCTGGAGCTTCTCTCGAAGTGGCGCGACCTCCTGAAGGAGCGCCTTGACCGCCGTCGATGTCGCCTGCACGGCCTGATCCAGGTTGCGATCGACGTAGGCTTGAGCGATGGTGTTCACCCACGTCGCCGTTTCTTCCGGGTTCGTGCCTTCGAGGCTGATCCGGACGATGCCGGTCTCTTTGACCGGCTCGACCTCGATCATGCCGGCGAGCTGCCCCACCGGATCGCTGCTCGTCTTGAATCGCGGGTCGTTATAGAGGTCGAGACGCTCGAAGACGCGCTGGGCCACGTCGCGGCTCTTGATGATCTCGTATTGGGTATTGAAGTAACGCTCTTCCGCGAGCCAACCATAATTGCCCGACCCGAGATCGGCAACGTCCGCCACGGGCGCCACCTTCCTGGACTGAGGGGAGATCTCGACGGTCGCCTGGACACGGTAGACCGGCCTCTGCGTGAAGGTCCCGATGGCCACGAGCGTGACCACGACGACGAAGATGCTCAGGATGGTCCAGCGACCGCGCCAGATCTTCCGCCAGTAGTCGAGAAGGTGGACCTCGCGCTTCTCCTCAGACGGAATTGGATTTTGAATCATAGCATAATCCTATCACCAAAGGCGGGCTTTGCAAGGGATTTGTCGGAGACGGGGCTAGAAAATGCGCCGCGCCACGATAATGACATCGTTGGGAGCCAGGGGGATGTCGGGTTTTTTCCCGTCTTCAATCGCCTTGAGATTGACCTTCAGTCTCTGCTTCATCCCCGCCTCTCCCTCCCTCAACAGCTCGACCTCCTTGCGGTTGGCAAATTGAGTCAGCCCCCCTGCCACGCTGATGGCCTTGAGGATCGTCAACCCCTTCTCCAGATAGTACGATCCGGGCTTGGACACCTCCCCGCGAATATAGAAGGCCTCTTTCTCGCTGACCGTCACGATGTCACCATGGGTCAGGAGCATGTTGGCGTCCTCGTTGTTCCGACTCAACAGACGATCGCGGCTGACCACGATCTGACGCGGCGGTTGATCTCCATCCTGGCGGCGCGTCACGAGGATGTCCGCGCCCGCCTCCTTCGTGCCCCCTCCGGCTTCCGCCAGGAGATCGATGAGCCGCATGTTGCGCTTGAGAACGTACCGGCCCGGTGTCTTGACCTCGCCTATGATGGTGACCCATTGACTCTGATATTCGCGAACGTCGACGCTCACTTGAGGATCGACGAGATAATCCTTTGCCAGGAGACCGGTGATTTCATCGTCGACCTGCGCCGCGGTCTTGCCGGCGACCGGGATGTTGCCGATGAGAGGATAGTTGATGGACCCATCACCGCGAACCTCGACGATCTTGCTCAGATCGTCATGGGCAAACACCGAGATCTCCAGCTTGTCGCCCGCTCCAATGCGGTATTCGGGAAGGTCGGCGTGGCCGCCGTCATTCGTCGTCCCGGCGGCCGTCTCGAAGTGCAGGACCAGCTCGGTCCCTCCCTGGTCGATGCCCGAAAACGCCCCCCCCGAGAGAGTGAAGTGGATCCGGATTCCCCCCCCCACGCCAGGATCGGTCTCGACACGCACATCCTGAATGGGACACGCCGTCGGGGAATAGCGGCTCTGCAGGTGACTCTCCGCGCCCTGCAACTGGAGGATCACCTCCTGGGACGCGCTGCCGGCTGACTTCAGGGAAAATGGCACCCCAGGAACGGAGCTCGTGAGACGGATCAGACATTCGG
>Ga0137383_10002760_pt1 | contig 10860 bp, 8 predicted proteins | sample SagtaG_19_FD_104817 | JGI IMG/M metagenome (GOLD analysis project Ga0137383, IMG submission 104817) | Vadose zone soil microbial communities from Sagehorn Ranch, Mendocino, California, USA - Sage2_R_40_16 metaG | ecosystem: Environmental > Terrestrial > Soil > Vadose zone | place: USA... | reverse complement strand
CCGTCGTCGCCTAGAACGGGTCCCCAACGCCATCACACAGGCGGTGCGCCATCCGCTCCAGGAGCCACCGTTTTTAGCGCGTTTATTGCTCGGGTAGGTGGCTAACGTCGCAGCCCTATCCCGAAGGATCGGTCGCGTCCGATTAGTCGTGGTCTTAACGCCGTGCCAACAAGGCCAGCAGCCCGAGGTGAGTGATGGCGGATTACTGGAGCGAGCGTCGCGTGGTTGTCACCGGTGGACACGGGTTTCTCGGGTCGTACGTGGTGGAGGCGTTACGAGCGCGGGGCGCCGCCCATGTATTCGCTCCGGAGCGCGAGCGCTACGATCTTCGTCAACTCGAAGCGGTGGAGGGCATGTACCGAGAGACGCGCCCTAACGTCGTAATCCATCTCGCAGCGGTGGTTGGCGGCATCGGCGCCAACCGCGAACGACCTGGGGAGTTTTTCTACGACAACCTTATCATGGGCGCCCAGCTGATGGAGGTCGCCCGACGCATTGGTGTAGACAAATTCGTCGCGATCGGCACGGTCTGCGCTTATCCGAAGCACACTCCTGTGCCGTTCAAGGAGGAGGACCTCTGGAACGGCTATCCCGAGGAGACCAATGCACCATACGGCCTAGCAAAAAAGATGTTGCTGGTCCAAGCACAGGCATATAGGCAGCAGTTTGCCTTCAACTGTATTTACCTGCTTCCTGTCAACCTCTACGGGCCACGCGACAATTTCGATCCCAAGGCCTCCCACGTGATCCCGGCCCTGATCAAGAAGTGCATCGAAGCTCGAGAATCAGGTACTAAGGAAATTGTAGTATGGGGCGACGGTTCACCCACGCGCGAGTTTCTGTACGTTGCCGACGCCGCCGAGGGCATCGTGCTGGCCGCGGAGCACTACCAAAAACCAGATCCCGTGAATCTGGGTTCAGCGTTCGAAATCAGTATCAAAGATCTCGTGCATCTGATTGCCAAGCTCAGCCGATTCGAAGGCCGCATACGGTGGGACACGAACCAGCCTAACGGACAGCCGCGACGCAAACTCGACACCAGCCGCGCCCAGCAGGAATTCGGATTCCGCGCTCGCGTCACATTTGAAGATGGCCTCCGGAAGACTATTTCGTGGTACGAGGCAAATCGGCGATCCATGATTGATCGGCGCTGACGAATTCAGCGCAAGGCCTTGGCGGGAGCAGGGCGATCCTGAAGGCCCATCGACCCTCACGACGAACATGGCTCTACGGACGAACGCAGCGACGATCTGGCTGACTGGTGTCTCTGGCGCCGGAAAGACCACGCTCGCGGTAGCGTTAGCGTCCCGGCTGCGGGAGACGCATGTGCCCGTTGAGGTACTTGACGGGGATGAGGTTCGTGCGGCCCTGTCTCCCGAGCTAGGCTTTACGAAGCCCGAACGAGATCAGCACATCCGACGGGTCGCGTGGGTTTCGCGTCTGTTGACAAAGCATGGCATAGTTGTCATAACGGCGACCATATCGCCGTACCGATCGATTAGAAACTGGTGCAGGGGGTTACTCACGCCTTTCGTGGAGGTCTTCCTCGACTGCCCGATCGAAGTGGCCGAGGGGCGCGACGTCAAGGGTCTCTACGCCCGGGCTCGCGCAGGGGAAATCACGACGTTCACAGGCCTGGATGACCCGTACGAGCCACCAGATCATCCAGAAGTGTATCTCCGCACTGACAAGGACTCGCTGGACGCCTGCGTCAAGAAGGTCATCGAACACGTCACCGTGAATCGACTGACGTTCGTCGGGCGACCAGGACGATGAGAATCCTAATCGTCAACAAGTTCGACCACGTAACGGGAGGAGCTGATACTTACGCCCTTCACTTGTTAGACCTGCTTCGGCGTCGAGGGCACAGTGTGCGCCTCCTTGCCGGCAGCGACGGAACTATCGGCCACAAGGGACCTGCTGATTACCTGCTTCCGATCAAGTTCACGCGCGCGTGGCGAGGCCGAACGATCGGGGCCAATACCAAGGCTGTCTTCGCCCTCGGCCTGCAGAAGTATAGCATCCGTCGACTGGTCTCGGAGATCGCTTCCTTTTCGCCAGATGTCATCCATGTGCAGAACCTGTATTACCAATTCTCTCCCCATCTGATTACAGAACTCCGTCGCCTGGGCGCTCCTATGCTCCAGACTCTTCACGACTACTCATACGCGTGTAACAACAACTACCTCTACCACCACGGAAAGGTCTGCGAGGATTGCAGGATCTCGCGTTTAGCAACGCTCGTCAATCGTTGTTATTCGGAAAGCCTTGCCGCCTCAACGGTCGCGTTTGTCCTCGGTGAGTGGAGGCGACTCACCCTTGGGCCGTACGGAGGTCTCGATGTACTGTTATCTCCGAGCCGGTTCTTGATGGACAAGTTCGTTAGCTTCGGCTTTCCCAAGGGACTCTTGGAGCATGTTCCGCCGTTCGTGCTGACCTCGCCAACCGACTCGCCATCTCGCGACTCGAGTGACTTCGTGGCACTGTTCGTCGGGCGTCTTGAGCCCTATAAGGGAGCTGACGTAGCAGTGGAAGCTGCGATCAAGGGAGGATTCCGTCTGAGGGTGGTGGGCGGAGGTCCGATGCTTTTAGCACTCCGAGACCGAGTGGCCACGGTTGGAGCTCGTATGGTCGACATTCTCGGGCCATTGGATCAAGAACGGGTGAGTGAAGAGATGAACCGTGCATCAGTGTTGCTCGTGCCTTCTCGATGGTATGAGAACCTCCCGATGGTCATCCTCGAAGCGTTTCGCCAAGGTCTACCAGTCCTCGCAAGCGCGATTGGAGGCATTCCAGAAGCAGTAAGCGACGACGTGGGAGGGCTTGTGCCTCCAGACGACCCCGCTGCACTCGCCGATTTGGTCCTCAAGTTCGCCGTAGACCGGGCGGGTCGTGCGCGGGCGTCTCGAGAGGCAGTAGCGATCGCGCGGACCCGCTTCTCACCGGCGCTACATGCTGAGCGTCTGGAAGCGATTTACGGACGCTTGACTGTCGAAGGTCGAGGGGCACGTTGATCGCGAGAGACGTCGGCTCCTTCGCCGCATCACGGCCCGGCGTCTTGCGCAGATTCTTGGCCAGCCTGCGCACTCCACCTCTTCACAGTCTGGGTCAGTTTGCCGACTGCCGCAGGCTATACGTCGCCGGCTTCCCACGTTCTGGCAACTCTTGGATTGCGTACCTCTTGAGTTATGCAACCAACCGCCCGTACTTCGACATCGACGGAGAGGGCCTTTCCAAGGAACGCCTGGGGCTCCGTGACCTCCTTGCCGGAGAGCAGCACCATTCACGCTGCGAACTCTTCGACTGGGTGCTGAAGACGCACGCCGAACCGAGACAACTACCCTTAAGTCCGAACGACGCTGTAGTATACATCGTACGTGATCCTCGCGATGCAATCAGTAGTTACTTCCATCACACCGAGCAGCAGTGGAAGCGGTCCCCCCAGTTCTGGCGGCGCGCCATTGTCGGGGTCGGACATATCCTTCTCCCGCGATCGACCAGATTCTCGCTGTTTGTTCGTTGGGCTACCGCCGAGTGGGCGGGCCATGTCTCTCGGGCACTAGCAGAGGGTAGACTGATTGTACGTTACGAGTCTATTCACTCTAGCCCCGCATCCGCGCTCGCCCAGGTGCTCGATCGCCTTGGCTGCCCGACCCCGGACGCCGGTGTCCTAACGAGGGCTGTCGAGTTGTTCTCCTTCTCAAAGATGCGGGAAGTCGCCGAGCGAAACGATCCAGGTGGACACACCACAAGGCGAGGAGTGGTTGGAGATTGGAAGGCAAACTTCTCACACGCCGATGCGGCTTGGGTAAGTAACCACGCGGGCCCGCTGCTGGAGACCCTCGGCTACTGAAGCTCACTCCAGCCTGGAGATGGGCACAACGCTGCGGTTGGCCGAGCTACAACAGCGGGCACACTCCATTGGACGAGGTGTGTAATTCGGGCGGCCCGTTGGAGAAAAGCAACGTCACCTCTCCGGACGAGAAGTTGCAGTCCACGGCTGTGCCACTCCGTGTGAGGTGAGCGTAGAGTTGTGAGTCAGGCCAGTATTTACTAAAGTTTGCGATCAACACTACACTCGGATGTGCGGAGTCGTAGAACGCAGTGTCCGCCGCGTCTGGCTGAGCATGATGGGCGGCAACAACGACGGTTGACGACAAGAGAGCGGGCACCTGCGCCTTCCAAAGCTGCAAAGCCTCAAGCTGACCGTCCCCCAGGAACAATAGAGAACAAGTGCCAAACTCAGCGCGCACTGCAACCGAGGCGTTGTTGATCTGAGAATTGGTGTAAAGGCCACCTGTTGGTCCGTAAACGACTCCGGGGAAGGCCACGAAGCGAACGACCTGAGAATTCTCGAATAGACGGATGACAGTTAGCCCAGGTGGCTGAACCACGCGTCCGGACACTTGAACTAGACGCTTGATCAGGGGTGCATAGCGAGCGTGAGCGCCGGGCAACCCTGTTCTCATCCCGTTCTCCACTACCACGCCGATCGGAACAACACCCGCCAAACCGATGGCGCCGCGGAAGTGATCATAGTGAGGATGCGTGATCACCATCAGGGAAATCGAGTCCACGCCTAGTTGGGTCAACCGGCTTACGAGCCAAGTGCTGTCTTCACCAGTGTCGAGCAATGCGTACTTGGACACTCCGTTCAAGCGCTCTTCAACGAGGATCGACAATCCGAAGTTAGGGGGCCTCAACATTCTAACATTCACAGAGTCGTGCCCCATAGCGCACGTGCGAATAGCGGATAGCGGGACTACGCCAGCGGGCTCTGAGGTCTTTGTCGCGTCCATCTGAAGGCACGCGACGACGAGACCGCTGCCCACACAACCCGTGATCACCCGTCTAAGGACTATCCTCAAACGCCTTCGCCCCGCGAGTGACAGGGCTTTCGCGCTCAAGTCGGCCTCCGTGCGCGCGCCACTCGTCACCAGGTCTCCTTGGCGTCGATGCGCGTATCGACGCCTCGATTGTCCACGCCGTCGACGGCGGGCTCAAGCTTACCCGTCGTTCTCAGGACCGTGTTTCGAGATACGCGGCAGCGGACTGCCTCCGATGCGACCAGTATCGCACGGCCGGCCCGCTGATTGTCCGCTACCACATTATCCTGGACAATGCAGTCCGTTGCTGCCACACGGATGCCGTGTAGAGCATCCCTGACCGTACACCCCAACACCGTGATCTCCCGTACGCGTGCCCCGCCTACATTTACGCCAATAATGCTACTGCGACCGTCGCAATTGACACTGCAATTTATAATTCTTCCCCGATGCGCGCCGAGATCGACAGTGATCGCGCCAACCTCCTGCGTTACAGGGCGATCGGAGCCGGTGAAGACTGTGACGTTATCCAATAGGAAGTTATACGCGCGTTCTTCAAGTCGCAATTGGAAGGGCGCTTGCCTGGGGTCCACGTTCACAGTCCTAGCCACCCATAGATCTCGCACTGTGATACCATGGGACAAGAAACCGATGTCAAGCGCGTTGCCCGCGTGCCCTTGAATTCGGACGCGCTGGACCAGAAGATCTCGATTGACGGATCCGGTAATGGGATGCCCCTTGCCTGTGATCCAGCAGTCGGAGATGGCGAGCCCCCAGGAGCCCCCGGGATTGACTTGCTGCACGTGCGGGTTGGAGTTCGCGAGTTGGAGTAGAGAAATCGAGCAATCTCGCGCAAAATCCTTCGGTGGCAGCTTTGCGATGACCTGCTGTCCACTAACGTACGACAGCTGCGCGGGGTAGGTGAGCCCGATAACTCCAGCGTTGGCGTCGACATGCTCAACTTCGTTGATCTCTGCATACAAGGGAACGAAATGCCCGGTTACTTCCTCTTCGCGCCCGTCACGAACTATAACCACGTCACCGGACTTGAAGGCGGCGACGTCGGACGCGCGTGACAATCTCAGGGTGTCGGCACCAGCATCCAGGCGTTCGATCTGGTGCCATGCTTCTCTAACTATAGGACTGAGTGGTGCCCCGCCGGAGTCGGCTCCGCCATAGGTCCCGATCCCGACGCAAATCGCGTCGACGCTAGAGATCGGTGTGACGTTTTTGATGAAGGAGCCCGGGCCCGCCCCCATGAGCCGTACATTGCTCTTTAGGGACAGTCGCTTCGTAGTGCGATACAGTCGTCCCTTTGCTTGATTGACGGGCGGCACAAAGACAATACCTCCACCAGCGTCGACCGCGGCGTCCACCGCTTCCTGTATGGGTGTCGTATCATCGGCGACGCCGTCGCCCTTAGCGCCAAAGGCCGTTACGTCAAAGACGCCGGGCAGCGGTGGTGCTTGGCCATGTCTCGGGGATGCCAGGCGATCCCGACCCGCAAGCTGGCTGCGGGATACCGGCAAGACAGTACCCCCCAGTACCGCCTGAATGAAATCCCGTCGTTCGAGCACTTCCTCTTTCTCCAAAACCGCGGTACACGTGTCACGACGTGGTGCTGTTTGCCGAATGCGGCATCACCCGGAAAGCTTCATGCCTACTCATCCAGTACACCGCAAGAATCACAGGTCCGGCGTGGAGCGCAAAGAGGTGGGCGGTCGCGAATATGCCGCTTCGCACGAGCCGAAGCGTAGTGCCAAGAACGAAGGCGTAAGTCACTACGAACAAGGTACTCCTCCCCGGAACTAGTGCGCGACTCCAGAGACCACTGTGAAATCTCCCGATCGTTCCCATTAGCAACACCGTCCACAGAATCCCAAAGTTCGCATACAGCTCACCGAGCAGGCTATTTGTGAGTGTTACCTTCGCCCGATACCACTGAGGATAGAAAGCCTGCGTGAACCGGTTCTGCCCCAGATCGGTCGGCTTTTCCGGCAACAACTTGCGGGGCACAGCGTAGAGGGCCAGGCCCACAAAGGTCTCACCGTAGAGGTAGGGCAGTTGGCCAGGCATGTTCGCAACGGTCGTGACGAAACCATCGTACGGATTGAGATCTCGCGTGAATCGCTCCACGGCAGAGCCAAACCGTGCAGCTGAGCCAGCCGCCTGTTCTGCGAGCCGTTGGCGCAACGCAGTGAAGCCCAATCCGAGGGCGGCGAGAGCCAGCACTCCCATGGCCAGCACGCGGGATGATATCCGACCCCAGTTCAGGCGGTGGTAAGCCAACAACGCCATCAGAGTTACGATCACATTCTCGCGGCTTCCCAGAGCGATTACCGGGAACTGGACGAGGACGATTACACTCCAAAGAGCGAGAGCCCACCGGCGACCGATATCGGGTCGGTAGAGCAGGACGAAGGCGCTTACCACAGCGGCTTCGAGGATCCATCCAAGCCAGTAGAGCCACGTGACGCCTTGAAGGAGGAATCCCTTTGCTTGAATCGACCGCACTAGCACCAGAGCTCCTCCTGCCCGGTTCGCAATGATTGCGATCGCGGTAGCACCCACAATTCCGTAGATGATGGGGAACACCCATTTCGCTTTTCGGGCGATGCAGTATCGCCGCAACGGAGATAGTTGCCCCCATCCTGTACCCGACGCTGCGTATCCCAGAACGTACGCCACTAGACAGAGCAGCGAATAGCAAGCCACCTTCACGCCGCTCGCTTCACCGTCTTGAACGTGGAACATGCGAATGAAGATTGAGCCGTACCGCGGATACACGAACAGGAGGAACGGACGCACCGTGAAAAAGAGAGAGTAGACTACGGCGAAGCTTGTAAACGGCTCCCAGAGTGAAAGCGGCCGGACCGACCTAGCCCGCCAAACGACGTAGAAGGCAACTACGAGTACGTGCGCCACCAGAAGCATCACGAGCACGCAATAACCTCTCGCTCGCTATGACGCCGATCTGTTACGACGTGACCGCACCAAAAATCCACCGACGCAGGGGGGCCCAAGTAATGAGTGCGAGTCCACAAAAGCCTAATACCGACAGTACGCTCACCGGCAAGGCCACCCTATCTGGTACAACAGGAAGAGTCGGCTCAGACATCACGACGAGCGCGGGATAGGACCTCTCCTCCGCAATCCGAACCTGCTCAACGGATTGACGCACACCGATATACACACCTTCGGTAATGTTCACGCGCCGCTGCAGCGCCTGATACTTGATTGTTAGCTCAGGTGAGCTGTTGAAGGTTCGGTTGCTTTCCACGAATTTCGCCACGGCCTTCTCCGCCGAGTCGAGTTCGATTCGTGCGCGTTCTGCTGAGGCCAGCAGACTCCGGTGCTGTTGGGCAAATGCGTCGGCCTGACCTAATAGACTCACTGAATCGAGCACCGTCACGAACTCTCTCAATATACGATATGCCATGGATCTATTACGGTCGAAAATGCGGAACTCTAATGTCCCGGCAGCATCGTCAACCTTCACGTCCAGCTTGCGCCGGAGGTTGCGCACCTCCCTTGCTATCGTTCTTGAGCTCGTGTCGCCGTCACAGCACCATCGAACCACGCTCCGGGATAACGATCGCGGTGGAGTCAAGGAATCCGAGCTAGTGGTGCGCAGACGCAGTGCGACGGGTCGAAGCACTGCATCGGACGTAGCCAACTCGCTGTAGAATTCCGGACTCGGACCTCCGCCGAGCGGAACGCCAATCCCAAATTGGCCAGCCAGGTTCGCGAGGGCCCCCAACCCTTGTGAGGAGAGGCCCGTGTTTGGCTGAACCAGGGAAGATGATGTGTAGCCCCAGAATGCCCACCAAGTTGCCAGAGCCATCACGACGCCTCCCACAAATGGCAGCAGAAGACGACGATAGCCCTCAAGGCTATCAAGACCGTGTCCAGTCAACCCTTCCGCGAATTGTCGCGCGCGAGATAGCATGGGATTCACATTGCCAAGGCTATGGGACCAAGGGTTGATCCTCGGTTGTTCACCTTAAGAACAAAACACTGGCTCGCGCGCCTCGAGAGCATTCATGATGACTTGTGAGACCTCTCGGCGCATTTGCCACTCTGGCGGGAAAGCGCCTTGCTGGAGCAGCCTCCGACACTCCGTGCCAGAAATGCGCCGAAGGTCGCCGTGATCGGGATGCGGTCCATCAACATAGGCGTCGCAGGTCCCACAGTACCTTACTTCTGAAAAGAAGACAGGTGTAATCCCGAGATCCCCCAGTCGGTCGAACAGGGCCTGCACCGCCGAGGGCGCGTAGAAATCGCCGACCCCCGTATGATCGCGCCCCACGACGAAGTGGCTGCAACCCCAGTTCTTACGCACCAACGCTGTAAAAACAGCCTCCCGCGGGCCTGCGTACCGGGAGTAGGAGGGGAAACCGGCCAGCAGCACGCGGTCGCCCGGGTAATGGTGTTCAATAGCGGTGGCATAGGCACGCATGACTATCTCGGCGGTAAAATCACCAGCCTTTTTTTGCCCCACGACGGGATGAATGAAGACGCCGTCGCAGTGGTATCGCTCGAGCGATGCGAGTTGGATATGCTCGTGGGCCCGATGCACGACGTTGCGGGAATGAAAACCAACCACGCGGCTCCAGCCCCTAGCAGCAAAGATGGTCCTTGCCTGCAGAGGTGACAACACGTGTTGTTCAAGTTCGGGAAGACACCGCTTTGCGTGTACGACTGGTCCAGCAACGAACTGCGTACCACACCCTCGCAGCCAGTCAACCCCCGGGTGTGCGCGATCTGCCGTCCCGTACCACAGTTTGACAACGCGGTCGAAGTCGAGTTGGAAAACCGCGGACACCCGCACGATAGCGGTGGGTTCGTCGTCCCCGGCACGATGCAAGGACAGGCAATCGCCCCGAGACACAGCACTACCTTCAGGGATCGGTAAGACAATGGGCATGGGCCACACGGTACCGTCGGGCAACCGGTAGTCCTCGAGCGTTGACCGGACCTCCCGCGCGTCCATGAACCCTTCAAGAGGGGAATACGCCCCACTCGCGAGATTGATTGCGTCGAGTAGGAAGCAATCGGACACAATGATGCGCCGAGCATCCTCCTGCACGAACCAATCTTCGACGCCTTTGGATTCCTTCAACCAGCCGCCATGAGGCTTCGGCAACTGCCCGGGATCCCGACGAATGGCTGGAAGCGTTCCTGCCTGACCTTGAAGTGCGCCCACATCGCGAATGATAGACCCGATCATGTTAGCACACTCGATTGGATACTGCCCAATCGCTGTTTCCGCCGCCAGAACCAGGCCTGACGCACCATCGATGATCGTATTGACAATATCGCTTACTTCCGCGCGTGTGGGCTTTGACTTCGCAACCATAGACTCGAGCAAGTTGGTGGCGACACAAACCGGCTTGCTTGCAGCTACTGCAAGTCGAATGATTTCCTTCTGCACAAATGGGATGTACTCGATCGGGATCTCCCGGGAGAGATCGCCGCGGTCAATCAGAATCGCATCAGACTCGCTGAGGATGGCCTCGCAATTGGCTACCCCCCTCCTACTTTCTATTTTGCTGATCACATATGCCCCAACCGTCGCCAGACTCCGAAGCTGTCGGACATCGTCCGGGTGGTTGGCAAAGGACAACGCATAGTGGATGATGCCCTTCTTTTTCCCAATCTCGAGGGCGGCCCGGTCCTTGCCGGTGAGGGGTGGCAACAAAACTTCGCGATCAACCGAAACCGCTCGGTTGCTCCCTACCATACCTGCACTGACCACCTGCCCCGTGGGGCCGTCTTGGTCCCGCCCTACAATTCGTACGAGCGCCCCATCGAAATCCACGGAAAGTAGGTCTCCAACCCGAAGCGTGGATACAACGGATTCAGGGACAAGAGGTAGACACGAGCGCTGGACGACTCCAGCGACCCCAACGATCAGCAGGCGCTCTCCCAGTGCAAGGCGCATTGGCCCGCTGGGAAGGTCTCCCGTTCGCACCTGGGCTCCCTCTGTGTCAATGCAAATAGGCACTGATGTACAACGCGAGATTAGGTCGAT
>Ga0137383_10002758_pt1 | contig 10862 bp, 9 predicted proteins | sample SagtaG_19_FD_104817 | JGI IMG/M metagenome (GOLD analysis project Ga0137383, IMG submission 104817) | Vadose zone soil microbial communities from Sagehorn Ranch, Mendocino, California, USA - Sage2_R_40_16 metaG | ecosystem: Environmental > Terrestrial > Soil > Vadose zone | place: USA... | reverse complement strand
ATCGCCGCGATCAGCGGCAACGTCCTCCACATTCCGACCGTGATGGGCGCGGTTGTGATCATCTATAACCTGCAGGGCCTCGCGCAGCCCGTCCGCCTCACCCCCGATGTCCTCGCCGACATTTTCCTCGGCAAGGTCACCAAGTGGAACGACGCGCGGCTCGCCAGCATCAACCCGGGCGTGACGCTTCCCGGGTCGGACATCATCGTGGTGCATCGCGCCGAGGGCTCGGGCACCTCGTTCGCGTTCACGGACTACCTGTCCAAAGTGAGTCCGGAGTGGCAGCAGAAGGTCGGCAAAGGCCCGTCCGTGAACTGGCCCGTGGGGCTGGGCGGCCGCGGCAGCGAGGGTGTTTCCGCCACGGTCAGCCAGACGCCGGGCGCGATCGGATACGTCGAATTGGCGTACGCGACGACCAACAAGATCCAGTTCGCCACGCTGCGTAACAGCTCGGGCAACTGGATTACGCCGACGCTCGAGGCCGTTACGGCGGCGGCCGCCGGTGCCATGAAGGACATGGGCCCGAACACCGATTTCCGGGTCTCGATCACGAATTCGTCCGGCGCTCAGGCCTACCCGATTTCGACCTTTACCTGGTTGCTGGTGCACAAGGCGTATGCTGATACCGCCAAAGGGCGGGCGCTCGTCCAGTTCATCTGGTGGGCCGAGGGCGAGGGCCAGGCCAAGGCACCGCAGCTTGGCTATGCGCCGCTGCCGAAGGGTCTGCATCCCTGGATTGAGGCTCGCCTAAAGTCTATCAAGGCCGCTGGTCGCTCCGTTCTCTAGACCATAGAGCACCTCCCGCGTGTTGTAGTTGAGGGCACGGGGAGGTGTTTCTTTTTCACGGTGACAATTCCGTTACACCGCCGTGACGGACAGCGGATGACGCGCCGGTAGCTTCCGCCCCGATGACCAGCCTCCCCATCGAGGGCGTTCCCCCCGGCCGACCGAATATCGAATCACGCTGGCAATCACTCGTTGGCGCCGACCGCGGCGATCGCGTCTATCGGCGCGTCCTGACCGGGTTCGCGCTGGCGCTGCCAGTCCTGATTCTCATCATTCTCGGCGTGCTGTTCGTCGACGCGCTACCCGCGCTGCGGCGCTTCGGTCCGTCGTTCCTGTGGACGTCGACGTGGGATCCCATTGCCGAGATCTATGGCGCGGCGCCAATGATCTTCGGAACGCTGGCGTCGTCGCTGCTCGCGCTGCTCATCGCGGTACCGCTGGCGTTGAGCGTCGCCATCTTCCTCACCGAGTTCTCGCCGCGTTGGCTGCGCCAGCCGGTCGCATTTCTCGTGGAGCTGCTCGCCGCGATTCCCAGCGTGGTCTACGGACTGTGGGGGATCTTCGTCCTCATTCCCTTCCTCCGCAGCTACGTCGTCCCGCCCCTCAAAGCCGTCTTCGGCTGGACGCCCTTCCTCCAGGGCGTCTTCTACGGGAATTCGTTGTTCGCGGGTGGAATCATCCTCGCGATCATGATCGTGCCGTACATCGCGGCGGTGTCGCGGGAGGTGCTGCTCGCCGTGCCGGCGAGCCAACGTGAAGCGGCGCTCGCCATGGGTGCTACGCGCTGGGAGGCGGTGCGCTCGGCGGTGCTCCCCTACGGCCGAGCCGGTCTCATGGGCGCGATCATCCTCGGCCTCGGGCGAGCGCTGGGCGAGACCATGGCCGTGACGATGCTCATCGGCAATCGCCACGATATCAGCGTCTCCCTGCTCCAGCCCGCCTACACGATGGCCGCGGCGATCGCCAATGAATTCAGCGAAGCGACCACCGGCATGTACCAGTCGGCGCTCGTCGAGGTCGGGCTCATTCTGTTTGTGCTGACCGTCGCGGTGAACGCGGTGGCGCGCATTCTGATCTGGCGCGTTGCGCGGGGCGCTGCGGTTGGGAGCAAGGCGCTGTGAGCGCCTCTGCGTTCCGGCGCCACCTCATGAGCCGCTTCATGACGGTCTTGGTGGTGATCCTCTCGTTCACGGCGGTGCTCGCGCTCATCCTCATTCTCGGCAACCTGCTCGCAAAGGGCGCGTCCTCCATCGACTGGGCTTTTTTTACCAAGAGCCCCGTGCCCGCGGGACAGACGGGCGGCGGCGTCGCCAATGCCATCGTCGGCACGGTGATCATCGTCGGAATGGCAGCGCTCATCGGCGTCCCCTTTGGCGTCGGCGCTGGGATGTATCTCGCCGAATACGGCGGGGGACGGCTGGGACTCTTCGTGCGGTTCGTGGCCGACGTCCTCAACGGCACGCCCTCCATCGTCATCGGAATCGTGGCCTGGACATTCATCGTGAAACCCGCGGGCGGGTACTCGGCGCTGGCGGGCAGCATCGCGCTCGCGATCCTGATGATTCCGATGCTCACCCGCACCACTGAGGAGATGGTGCGCCTGGTCCCGCACTCGCTGCGCGAAGCAGCGCTGGCGCTTGGCTATCCGCGCTGGCGCACCTCGCTCAAGGTGGTGGCTCGCACGGCGCTCGGCGGGATCGTCACCGGGTGTCTGGTCGGGATCGCCCGTGTTGCCGGCGAAACCGCCCCGCTGCTCTTCACAGCCCTCGGCAACATCACCTTCACGCTCTCGGTCACGCAGCCCATGCAGACGTTGTCGTTGCAGATTTACGTGTACGCGACCGGGCCGTTCGACGAGTGGCACCGCCTCGCCTGGGCGTCGGCACTCGTCCTCATGGGGCTTGTGCTCACTATCTCGCTCACCGCGCGTTGGTTCACGCGGCAACGCTATGGTAGCATCCGCTAATACCCGACTGCGCCTCGAGGCCGCGCATCTGACGGCGCTCTTTGGGCACCATCGCGCCGTGCGCGACGTGTCGCTCCTGTTCCCCGCGCACACGGTCACCGCGATCATCGGCCCGTCGGGATGCGGCAAGAGCACGCTGCTGCGCTGCTTGAACCGCATGCATGAGCTGACGCCTGGCGCGAGCGTGCAGGGCGAGGTTCTGCTCGACAACGTGAACATCTATGCCGCCGGCGTCAGTCCGATCGAGCTCCGCCGTCGCATCGGGATGGTATTCCAGCGGCCGACGCCCTTCCCCACGATGTCGATCTACGACAATGTCGCGGCGGGATTACGCGTGAACGGGAGACGCCAGCGCGCGGAAGTCGACGACGCCGTCGGCCGTGCACTGCAGCAGGCGGCGCTATGGGACGAGGTCAAGGACAGGCTGCACACCAGCGCCTTGGACCTTTCGGGCGGCCAGCAGCAACGGCTGTGCATCGCCCGGGCCGTCGCCCCGCAGCCTGAGATCCTCTTGCTGGACGAGCCGACGGCCTCGCTCGACCCTGCGGGCACCCAGCGCATCGAAGAGCTGTGCCATGCGCTCAAGCGGCTGTACACGATCGTGATCGTCACGCACAACATGCAGCAGGCGGCGCGGGTGTCGGACTACACCGCCTTCATGTACCTCGGCAGTCTGATCGAGGTGGGCAAGACGAACGAGATCTTCACAAAACCGAAAGTCGAGCAGACCGAAGCGTATATCACCGGGCGGTTCGGATGAGCCAGACGGCGTCGGTCCTCGAGTCTCGGGCCTACAACTTCTGGTACGGTCCGACACACGCACTCCACGGCATCACGTGCACCATCCTGCGCAATGCCATCACTGCGTTGATCGGGCCGTCGGGGTGCGGCAAGACGACCTTCCTACGGTCCATCAATCGGATGCACGATCTCACGCCCGGCGCGCGACATACCGGCGACATCCTCCTCGATGGCGGATCGGTCTTTGCCCCGGGAACTGACGTCGTCGCGCTGCGCCGCCGCGTCGGGATGGTCTTCCAGCGCCCCAATCCTTTCCCCAAGCCGGTCTACGACAATGTCGCGTACGGGCCGCGCCTGAACGGCCTAGCGCCCACGCGGGAGCTGCCCGACCGTGTAGAACGCGCATTGCGCCAGGCTGCGTTGTGGGATGAAGTCGCCGACCGCCTACGGGAGCCGGGTACCGCGTTGTCGGGCGGACAGCAGCAACGCCTGTGCATCGCGCGTGCGCTCGCGAACGAGCCGGAGGTGTTGCTGATGGACGAGCCCTGCTCCGCGCTCGACCCGATCGCGACCCAGCGGATCGAGGAGCTGCTCGTCGAGCTCAAGAAAACCTACACAATCGTCATCGTGACGCATAACATGCAGCAAGCGGCCCGCGTGTCGGACTTCACAGGATTCTTCTACGTGGGCCACCTGGTGGAATTCGGCACGACGCAACAGGTGTTCACGCGACCCACCGACGAGCGGACGGAAGCTTACATCACAGGAAGGTTCGGATGAACGCGCAAGCCACGAGCCACAGACATTTTCACGACGAGCTCTCCGAGCTCAAAGTCGCTCTTCTCAATATGTCGGGGGAAGCGCAAGCCGCGCTGGCCGCGTCCGTGGACGCCGTCCTGCAACGGGACGCCGACAAGGCCCGCGACGTCATCGCCGGCGATCGGGAAATCGACCACCTCGAGCTCGTGGTCGAGGAAACGGTCATCCGGCTCCTCGCCACCCAGCAGCCGATGGCCCGCGACCTCCGTTTCCTCACCGCCGCGATGAAGATCTCCAACGACCTGGAGCGCGTCGGCGATCACGCCGTCAACATCGCACAATCGGCGGAGCGGCTCCTGGCCGCCCGCCCCATCGTGCCTGAGCCCGAGCTCCTCGAGATGGCGCGCCAGGCGCGCACGATGCTCGCCGACGCGCTCGACGCGTTCGTGCGCGGCGACGCGCAGGCGGGGCGTGGCATCTGCCGCCGCGACGACAGCGTCGACGCGCTGCACCAGTCGATGTTTCGGATCCTGCTGACGCACATGATGGAGGATCCCCACATCATTGGGACGGCCATGGAGCTATTTCTGGTGAGCCGCAACCTCGAGCGCGTGGCGGATCTGGCCACCAACGTTGCCGAAGACGTGGTGTTCCTCGTAGAGGGGAAATCGATCAAACATCACGCCGAAGGGTAGGAGCGATCAGTAAGTCCGGTACCGATAATACGACGCCGGCTGCAGCGGCCGGCGTCGCAGCACATCCTCTGAGGCGAACAGCTTCACGAGAACGAGTCCCGCGATAAAGCCGCCGACGTGCGCGAAGAACGCCACGCCTCCCGTTTCGACATCGCTCAGACTGAACAGACCGCTGAGGACCTGGATCAGGATCCAGTAGCCAAGCATCACCCATGCCGGCAGCGCCACTGTCGTGATAAAAAAGGGCAAGAGGATCAGCGTGTGGACGCGCACATTGGGATAGAGCAGGATGTACGCTCCCAGGACACCGCTGATCGCCCCCGATGCCCCAACCATTGGAACGATGGAATGCGGGCTGACGAAGGTTTGCGTGGCGGCCGCGACGATTCCACACAGCAAATAGAAGATCAAGAACTTCCCGTGGCCCATCACATCCTCGATGTTGTTTCCGAAGACCCACAGGAAGACCATGTTGCCGATCAGGTGCAGCCAGCCGCCGTGCATGAACATCGACGTGAGCACGGTCCAATACTTCGGCGCCGTACCGACCAGACATGCCATGCCCGGAGCGAGGGCGATGCCGCTGCCTGGCTTGACACTCTGGAGGACCTCTCCGGGAATCAGCCCGAACTCGCAGACCGACCGAACCAACGGCCCCTGCGCTCCCGCTCCCTGCACAAGAATGAAGGCGAGGACGTTGGCGATGATAATCGCGACGGTGATAACGGCCGGCCGCTCGGTGGGATTCTCGTCCTTGTAGGGGAACATGCGACAGAATCTAAGGGAAGAGGTTCTGGAGAGTTACTCGGGATTCTTCAGCGCACCGAGCAGCGAATCCCGATCCCAACTCTCGTCATAGCGGACGCCGTTGATGAAGAACGTGGGCGTCCCATTCACGCCGCTCTTCACCCCGCTCATGAAATCGTCGCGCACCCGGCCGGCGTACGTTCCCGCTTCAAGCTCCCCGCGGATCCGCTCAGCGTTGAGCCCGAGCTCGGTCGCATACTCGATGAGGTGATCGTCGTCCAGGGCAAATTGACGCTCGAACAGGCGATCGTGCATCTGCCAGAAGGCACCTTGCGCCCCGGCGGCTTCAGCCGCTTCCGCCGCGTGTTCCGCCTCAGGATGGATCCGCGTGAGTGGGAAGTTGCGGAACACGAACCGCAGCTTTGCGCCGAGCGTACGCACGATGTCCTTGACGATGGGGTAGGCCCTTCCGCAGTGCGGACATTGGAAATCGCCGTACTCCACGAGCGTGACTGGAGCGTCGTGCGGGCCGGTTGCATGATCACGAGGTCCAACAGGTACCGTCAGCTGTCCCCGGTTGTCACGCCGGCTCATGGATGCCTCCCATCATGTCTCCGCCCCAAGTAAGTCGGACGTCTACTTCAGAAACCCGAGCACCTGCTGAATTACGCCACCGTCGCTGACGATGCGGTGATGCCCCAGCCCCGTTGTCGTGACGAGCTGCGCGCCGGGCCAGGCGGCGGCAATCGCGGCTCCATCGTCCCAGCGCACCTCGCGGTCGTCCCGGTCATGAATGACAAGCAGCGGAATCCGCATCGCGGGCGCAAACCGCGGCACATCCATGTGTTTCCACTCAAAGCCGAGTCGGCGCTCGAGCCGCACCCGCATCGACGCCATGACGGGATCCCGGACGCCGAGCAGTGACGCGAATTGCGCGCTATAGGTATTCACGTTCGCAGACGGCGAGATGAAGACCGCAAGGCGCGCCGCAAGGCCGCGCTCGATCGCCAGCGCCGACGCGAAGCCGCCCAGGGAATGCCCGATGACGGTGCTGACAGGACCGACTGCCGTCGCCACCGCGAGGGCCGCGCGCGCGAACTCCGGCCCTGAGCTGAGTCGTCCGGACGACGCGCCGTGTCCGGGCGCGTCGAAGGTCACGACGCGGAAGCCGCTGGCGAGCAACGCACCGCCGAGATCGACGAAGCGGGCGCCCCGGCTACCCCATCCGTGGACGAGGAGAACGCCCGGACCACGGTCACCCCATGACCATGCGGCCACGCGGCGGCCCCTGACGGTAAGGTCGAAGCGCCGCCCGCCCGCCAGCCATGCCGCCATCCGCTCACTGATCTGACGGCGCGGCGGCGAGCAGAACAGCCGCTCGGCCCACCGTGCCGCGAGACCCGGCGAAGCTCGCTGAACCGCGCCGAACGCCGCGCGCGTGAAACGCAGAGCCGCACTCATCCGATTAGTAGCCTTGGGGGAGTCGTCACCCCAAACGCTTGGGATAGACGCGCGGTTTCGGACATTCCGCTGCCTTTTTGGCAGCGAATCAGGGCACGATGCTTGCCCTTGCGACGCGCAGCATCTGGCCGGCATCACATCCCTATCAGGAGCTGAGAGTTATGGCTGAGAAGATCATCGGTATTGACCTCGGGACGACCAATTCTGTTGTCGCGGTCATGGAAGGTGGCGATCCCGTCGTCATTCCCAACGCCGAGGGCGGCCGCACGACCCCTTCGGTCGTCGCTTTCACCAAGGACGGTGAACGACTCGTTGGGCAAGTCGCCAAGCGGCAAGCAGTGACTAACCCGCAGAACACGATCTTCTCCATCAAACGGTTTATGGGACGGCGCTATGAGGAAGTGTCGGAAGAGATGAAGCGCGTTCCCTATAAAGTCGTTCGGGGCCAAAACGGTCTCGCCGTCGTCGAGGTCAGCGGCAAGCAGTACTCGCCGCCTGAGATCTCGGCAATGATCCTGCAGAAGATGCGGCAGACGGCGGAAGACTACCTCGGCCACAAGGTCGAGAAAGCGGTCATCACCGTCCCTGCATACTTCAACGATTCGCAGCGGCAGGCGACAAAGGACGCCGGCAAGATCGCCGGACTCGACGTGGTCCGGATCATCAACGAGCCGACGGCGTCGGCGCTCGCGTACGGACTAGATAAGAAGAAGGAAGAGAAAGTCGCCGTCTACGACCTCGGCGGCGGTACCTACGACATTTCCATTCTGGAACTGGCCGAAGGCGTCTTCGAGGTTAAGAGCACCAACGGCGACACCCACCTCGGTGGCGACGATTTCGACGCTCGGGTCATGGAATGGTTGGTGGGGGAGTTCAAGCGCGATCAGGGCATCGATCTTTCGAAGGACCCGATGGCGCTGCAGCGGCTCAAGGAAGCCGCCGAGAAGGCGAAGATGGAGCTGTCGACGGTCATGCAGACGGAAATCAATCTGCCGTTCATCACCGCCGACCAGTCGGGCCCGAAGCACCTGAACCTCACCCTCACACGTGCCAAGCTGGAGCAGCTGGTGGATGATCTGGTCAAACGGACCACTCCGCCCATGCAGCAGGCGCTGACAGACGCGGGGCTCAAGCCGGGTGACATTGACGAAGTCATCCTCGTCGGTGGCCAAACCCGCATGCCGAAGGTCCAGGAGATAGTAAAGAGCTTTTTCGGCAAGGAGCCGCATAAGGGCGTCAACCCCGATGAGGTCGTGGCCATCGGCGCGGCGATTCAGGCTGGCGTGCTCGCGGGTGAAGTGAAGGATGTGCTGCTGCTCGACGTCACGCCGCTGTCGCTCGGTATCGAGACCCTCGGCGGCGTCACGACGGTGCTCATCCCGAGGAACACCACCATTCCGACGAAGAAGTCGGAGGTCTTCTCGACGGCCGAGGACAATCAGACCACGGTCGAGATCCACGTGCTGCAGGGCGAGCGGCAGATGGCGCAGGACAACCGGACGATCGGCAAATTCCAGCTGACCGGCATTCCGCCGGCTCCGCGCGGTGTCCCGCAGGTCGAGGTGACCTTCGATATCGATGCCAACGGCATCCTGCACGTCTCCGCGAAGGACAAGGCGACGGGTAAGGAGCAGAAGATTCGGATCGAAGCCTCGTCAGGACTCGCCGACAAGGACATCGATAAGATGGTGAAGGACGCCGAGGCCCACGCGGCCGAGGACAAGAAGCGCCGCGACGTGATCGAGCAGCGTAACCGGCTCGATAACATGGTGTACCAGGTGACGAAGGAGTCCAAAGACTGGGTCGAAAAGTTGGAGCCGGGCCTCAAGTCGCGGCTCGACGCGGCCATCCAGTCGGCGCAGTCGGCGCTCCGCAGCGGCAATGCTGACGAGATCAGCAAAGCGCTGGAGGAGCTACAGCAGGCATATTCCGCGGCAGGAGCCTCGCTGTACGCCGCGGCACGCGGCACCGGGGGGGGCACGGAAGCGGGTGGCAGCACGCCGGGCAGTGATAGTCAGACCGGCGCTGAAGCAAAGAAAGATGAAAAGGTCGTGGATGCGGATTACGAAATCGTGGACGAGGACAAATCGAAGAAGTCTTAAAAGGGGGCGCGGATGTCGGTGAAGACGCGGGACTGGTTGAAATTTGGCACGCTGGTGACGCTGGCGTTTGCGCTGGGCTTGGCATTCGCCTCGGCCTTCCGGCTTCCATCGCGCGGTGAAGCGGCCGTGCGGTCGGTGCTGCAGGACACGAGTCGACCCTTGCCGCAGGCGAAGGCGGCCGTGGACCTGGGTGACGCGTTCGCCAACGTCGCCGATCACGTGAAGCCGGCCGTCGTATTTATCAAATCTGAGCGCCGCGAGCGGATCTCCAATCGCCGCTTGCCTCCGGGCTTCGAAGATTTCTTCCAGGTCCCGCGCCGTCCCCAGGTCGAGCAGGGCTCGGGATCGGGCTTCATCGTTTCGCAGGACGGCTACATCCTGACCAACAACCACGTCGTTCAGGGCGCGGACCGCGTGACGGTCCGGCTGTTCGACAACCGTGAGTTCACGGCGAGGACGATCGGGACGGATCCGAATACGGACGTTGCGGTCATCAAGATCCAGGCGAGCGGATTGCCGACCGTGCGTATGGGGGACGCCGACTCCACCAGGATCGGCAACTGGGTGCTCGCCATCGGAAATCCACTTGGAGACAATCTCACGTTTACCGTCACGGCGGGCATCGTGAGCGCCAAAGGCCGACTGCTGGGCGGCCTCAACTCGAGCGGTTTGGCGATTCAGGACTTCATTCAGACGGACGCGGCCATCAATCCCGGAAATTCGGGTGGGCCGCTGGTCAACGTGCGTGGCGAGGTCATCGGCATCAATTCGGCCATCGCCAGTGAGACCGGATTCTATGCCGGGTACGGGTTTGCGATCCCGATCAACCTCGCCCGCACCGTGATGACGCAACTGATCGCGACGGGGCACGTGGAGCGGGCAGTCATCGGCGTGTTGATCCGACCCATTACGCCGGAGGACGCCGAGGATGTCAAGCTGCCCGAGATACGCGGCGTCGTGGTCAATTCGTATTCCAACGAAGACTCTCCGGCCAAGCGCGCCGGTATTCAGCCGGGCGACGTCATTGTGGCTCTGGACGGACAGAACGTCGAGTCGGTTGCGCAGCTGCAGCAGAGAATCGGGTTCAAGAAGCCGGGCGACGTCGTTCAGGTGACCGTTCTGCGCAGAGGCGGCGCGCGCAAGACGCTTCCGGTCCGGCTCACGGCGGCGCCCTCCGGCGATGAGGAGCAAGTCTCGAGCAATGACGCGGGCGACTCGAGTCGCGATGCCGCACCGATGGAGAAGACGTTGGGGATTTCCGTCGAACCGCTGTCGCAGCAAAACGTGCGGGACCAGGATCTCAGGCAGGTGATGCGGTCGGGTGGCGGCTTGATCGTCTCGCAGGTATCACCGGACGGTCCGGCGTATCAGCGGCTTGCGGACGCGAGCCAGGGCTCCCCCGACATCATCCTCAAGGTCAACGGCGTGCAGACGGGATCGCGCGCGGAGCTGCGTCAGGCACTGGCCGGTGTGAAGCACGGCGATATCGTCACGCTGACGGTCCTGAGGAACACACCCGACGGCTGGCAGCAGAGCATCGTCCGAGTCCGCGCGAACTGATCTGGGGACTGGGCGTTGGGGGTTGGGGGCTCGGGACAACCGACT
>Ga0137383_10002752_pt1 | contig 10868 bp, 7 predicted proteins | sample SagtaG_19_FD_104817 | JGI IMG/M metagenome (GOLD analysis project Ga0137383, IMG submission 104817) | Vadose zone soil microbial communities from Sagehorn Ranch, Mendocino, California, USA - Sage2_R_40_16 metaG | ecosystem: Environmental > Terrestrial > Soil > Vadose zone | place: USA... | reverse complement strand
TTTGGCCTGCGCAGGCTTGGCCCCTGTGCCATCGCCGCCAGCCATGATGTTAACCTGCAAGAGCTGCGCCGTGCGCTGGATAAGATGGGCATTGTTGCACACATTGGCACCGATAATGGAACGACCCTAAAGGCTTCCACCGGTGGTAAGATTGTCACCGCCGGCAAGCTGCGATAATCTGCAAGGCTTGCTCGCGTGCATCCAGTCGCGTCAGCGTCAACACCTGCTGAAAAATTACGTGGTGCAATAGATTGCGGCGAAACTCGCGTTCCTCTTCTCGTCCCCTGTGCGTCAGAGAGGCCTCTTCCATCACTCGCCCATCAAGTTTGCGTAGTTTCAGTACAAAAAATGCCAGGCGCAGCAGTTCAAAACGGCGCATCTGCTCCGCTGTCTCCAGCAGGCAGCCGGCTGGAAATGTAAAGCTGGTATCCGTAATATCTGATTCGGCAGGACGCCGTGCTGCACCTCTACCTCGACTGATAGCCATTGTGAGTTCTCCTATTCATTGTCATGGTATGCAGATATGTAGTGGCCCCCTCGCGGGTGCTATGTACGCATCAGCCGAAGAAAAACCCATCAACATTCGTAGGGGCGGGGGTGGGGATGATGCGGGGAGGGGGCCTTTATGGCCGCCCGCGTGGCCCACCGCTAGAATCATCCCCAGCACCACCAACGATCACGCTGAGACGGGCGGCCATAAAGGCCCCCACACCACCCCACGCCACCCTCGCCCCTACGGGACAAGGTCTTCGCCTGCATATCTTAGGTTGATGCGCATTTGGTACCCCTTGCGGGCACCAGGTTTCACTGCAAAATGGACTTACCACTTGCAGGATCAACATCAATCTATGGCAAGCAGTCTAGCAGGCGCAGGATGTAGTTAAGTTGAGGGGAGGTTGGGATATGGTTAAGAAATAAGCAAGCGAGTAGTGAAACTAGTACCCGGGACTCGCTGCCTGCTCCACGCCCGGCATGTTCAGGAAGGGCCTGGTACAGGACTTATTGTGGGCCGAGGAGCGTATGGCGAATCAACATCAGGTGGGTAAGAGGACCAAGGCCACCAGGCACGGGCGTGAGAAATGACGCTACTTCCTTGACGCTCGCAAAATCTACATCCCCGACCACTTTTCCGCCAACGGCGTTGATGCCCGCGTCGAGCACAACGGCGCCCGGCTTTACCATCTCGGCTGTGATACTGGCGGGACGCCCAGTGCTCACTACCAGAATATCGGCACTGCTGGTGATGCTCCCAAGGTCCTGCGTATGGGAGTGACAGATGGTTACGGTTGCGTCACCGCGCATCAACACGAGAGCAATTGGCTTGCCGCCAACATTGCTGCGTCCCACAACTACAGCACTGCGGCCCGCGATGGAGATAGCTGCTTCGCGCAGCATCGTAAGTACGGCATCGGCAGTACTTGGGATAAAGCTGGGAAAGCCCAGCATGAGGTTACCAGCATTACACGAGCCAAGGCCATCAACGTCCTTCTCGGGACGCAAAACATCCGTCACAACACGCTGCCGGATATGGGCAGGTAGTGGCAGTAGCAGCACAACGCCATCGGTATTTGCGTCCTCGCTCAATGTGGCTACCTCTGCGCGCAGTTCCTCTTCTTCAATTTCGAACGGGTAGGCCAGTGCCGCACAGCCCAGGCCGATTGTACGGCAGGCGCGCACCAGTTGCCTGCTGTAGACCTCTGCTGCGGGATCGTGTCCTGCTACCAACTGTGCCAGCCGGGCAGAGCGATGATGCTGCCTGCGAAACTGCGCCGCCCCCTCCTGCAGTTCTTCGATCATGCGCGTCACAAGTGGCTTACTATCAAATATGGTTGCAGGCATGAATAAATGACCCCTGTTGGTTCTTAAAAAAGACTCTCATAGCATGATTGCACCTGGAACATAGCCCGTCAACGTGGCGTGGCAAGGAGAACTATCTAAGCAAGCAACTCACCACGTGAGACGGTCACAGCCCGCCCGCCGAGATACACACGCTCTCCTTCCACGCGCACGTGTATCTCGCCACCGCGCGCCGACGCCTGGTAAGCAACAAATGATGTCCGCCCGAGTCGCTTGCTCCAATAGGGACCGAGGGCGCAATGCGCCGATCCCGTCACCGCGTCTTCAGCGGTGCCTACCCCCGGCGCGAAATAGCGAGAGACGAAGTCATACCCGGGTGTACTGCTGCGACTCGTGACGATAACCGAGCGTATCGACACCTGGAGCAGTATACTGAGATCAGGCTTCATAGCGCGCAGCGTTTCCTCGGAGTCGGTTTCCACCAGGTACACTTTCCGGCTACTCCTGCCTACATAGTTCATAGGGATACTCAGCGCCTCAACAAGATGGTCAGGCACCTCTGCTGCTTCTATGGGTTGAGCCGGAAAATTCAATTCGATCAGATCCTCCCTATGTTCTGCGACCAACGGCCCGCTCAAGGTGTAGAAGTTGGCCTTTTCATCCGGGCGAAGGTATTCCAGCTCCCACATGATATGTGCGCTCGCCAGGGTAGCATGACCACACAGGTCTATTTCAACGGTGGGAGTAAACCAGCGCAGGTCGAAGCCGCCCTTTTGCCAGCGTAAAAATGCCGTCGCCGGTACATTCATCTCCCGCGCCACATATTGCAGCCAGCGGTCGTCGCGCGGCTCATTCAGCAGGCACACCACCGCCGGATTCCCTGAAAACGGTGTGCTGGTGAAAGCATCGACCTGAAAGATAATTGGTGCCATAACAATATTATAAACCAAAGAGAAGCTCGCGGCTGTCCCACTTGGGGGATAAGATTGGCAAATTTTAAGCAAGTGCGTTACAATGCCCAGAAAGACGTAACATCCTGATATTCAATGTGGTATGTAGAAGAACCTTCCCCGTAATAGCTATTAGTGCTGGATATATAACAAAGAGAGGACTTTCAATGGCTGGCGATTGTTCATTTGATGTAGTTTCTCAGTTCGACGAGCAGGAATTAGTTAATGCCCTCGACCAGACGCGGCGAGAAGTACAGACGCGCTATGACTTGAAGGACACGAAGACCGAGATCGTCCACAACAAGGATAACATCACCATCGTTACTAATGGGCAACTTACACTCAAGAATGTGCGCGACATACTTGAGACTAAGGCAATACGGCGTGGCCTGTCACTAAAAATATTCAAGCCAGGCAAAGAAGAAGATGCTCCCGGCGGGCGAATACGCCAGGTCATCCAGTTGCAGCAAGGTCTGGCGCAAGACCTGGCCAAGGAGATCAGCAAGTATATTCGTGACAACTATCCGAAAGTGCGACCACAGATTCAAGGCGATGCTATTCGGGTCACAGCTAAGAGCCGCGACGAGCTTCAGGCCGTGATAGCGCTGCTCAAACAAAAAGACTACTCGGTAGCGCTGCAATATATCAATTACCGTCAGTGACCTCACGGATACATCCGGAGGCTTGAAAAACAGCCTCGATGCTGACCAGCTCCCGTCTTCTTCAGAGGACGGAGCCGTTCACAAGGAGTGCGCCAGTTCGGACCCAGGAGTAGCCGTTCCAACTCCTGGCCCTCCAATCTCACGGTTAAACAGAGACATGAGGTGTAAAACTCAGTGCCGCGAGAAGATCGCCGCTTGTGAACCTGAGCGAGGAACACGTCACCCAGGTGAGGCAACTCATTTGGAGGCCCGAGAGGGCTTTGCAGGAGACTTTTCCATGTCCTATGTCCTGGTGATTAATCAACAGAAGCAGCCTTGTCAGCCGGTCCATCCTGCCCAGGCCCGCAGACTTCTCAGCACAGGAAAAGCCGTCGTCTATCGGCGGTTCCCATTCGTCCTTCGGTTGAAGGAAGTCCAAAAGCCGCCGCAGCACGCGCTTCGGCTCAAAATCGATCCGGGCGCGAAAACCACAGGCATGGCTATTGTCAACGACGAGAACGGCCAGGTGCTCTGGGCTGCCGAGATCTCCCACCGTGGGGAGCAGGTGAGAGAGCACCTGGCGAAGCGGAGGGCTGTGCGTCGTGCGCGTAGGCAGCGCACAACCCGCTACCGTCCGGCGCGCTGGCGGAACCGGCGACGCCCGCATGGTTGGCTTGCCCCCTCCCTGATGAGCCGTATGGGCAATGTGCTCGCCTGGACGGCTCGACTACGGCGATGGTGCCCTCTTGGGAGCATTTCTCTCGAGGTGGTACGCTTCGACACCCAGGCGCTCCAACATCCTGAAGTCGCGGGCATAGCCTATCAGCAGGGCACGCTTTTCGGCTATGAAATCAGGGGTTATTTGCTCGAAAAATGGGGCAGGCGCTGTGGTTATTGCGGGGCAACCAACACGCCGCTCCAGATTGACCATGTCGTGCCCAAAGCGCGAGAAGGCTCGGATCGTGTCTCGAATCTGGTCCTGGCATGTGAAGCCTGCAATCTTCACAAGGGCAACCAAGATGTGCGCGCATTTCTCGCAGATCAACCTGAACGCCTGGAGCGCATCCTGGCGCAACTCAAAACGCCTCTTCCGGCCGCCGCAGCCGTCAATGCAACGCGCTGGCGCATGTATGAAGACTTGCTGGCCACAGGATTACCGGTCGAGACCAGCACAGGAGGTCGTACGCAGTATAACCGCATGCGTCTTGGACTGCCGAAACAGCACTGGATCGATGCCGCCACCACCAGAGCGAGCACACCGGATTCCCTGCGCATGGCCGAAGTGCGGCCCTGGCTTATTACCGCGACGGGTCGGCAGAAGCGTCAGATGGTCAATGTGGATGAGCACGGGTTTCCTCGTGGGAAGGCCAAAGGACCAAGCTGCGTGAGAGGCTTTCGCACCGGCGACCTGGTCAAAGCCGTGTGTCCTGCCCATCTGGGCGCGGCGGGCACACATATCGGACGTGTGTTAGTGCGGACGCGCGGGATCTTTGATGTCGTGACCAGGCACGGGCGGGTCAGAGATATTCCGGCTCGCTGCTGTCGGAGTTTGCACCGGAAAGACGGGTACGCCTATCAGCTTGGGGCGGCGCTTCCCCCTCATGCCTGAAGGCGGAGGCGCCCGCGCCCCGCTATTGTGGATAGCTCGCTGTTAGAAGCTCACCAATATAAGGTACTTTAGTACCAAAAAAGAGCCTGAAGAGTAGAGATGTAGTAACCTAGTTTTGACTGGAATATGACTTACACAGGTTATGTAGACATCAAAGTGCAGAGAAATTCCCCCCTCACAGCAATGTCTACATGATACGTTAGTACCAATCGAGAAAGTGAATATTTCATGCCTGGGAACAGACAGGTCTTCAGCACAGCAATGAATGCAGCCGATCGCTACCGCTGGGATAGTCAGTGGGCAGCGGCAGCACAGGAGTACCAACGGGCGCTGGCGGAGTTCCCAGATGATGCGGCGGCACGTGGCGGATTGGGCTTTTGCTACATGCAAACTAAACAATGGCAGCAAGCTCTCGACGAATACGAGCATATTTTGAGTCGCGATCCCAGCAATGTGATCGCCTTGAGCAAGACTGCTGAACTATACGCCATTCTTAATCGACGAGGCGATGCCTATAAGGCATACCTCCACCTGGCTGAGTTATACTCGCAGGCCGGTCAGGGCGCACGCGCAGAAGCGGCATGGCAAAAGGCGGCGCAGTTGTCACCCGACAGCCCCGAACCCCATGAACGCCTTGCAACATACTATGCCGGGAAAAAAGATATTGCTTTAATGATTCAAGAACGCCTCGCGGCCGCGCGGGGTTTCCTGCAGCGTAACGAAATAGTTGCAGCGCGCATGCAATGTGAAGAGGTGCTGCGCGCGGATACAACAAATGCTCAAGCTCAACTCTTGCTCTCGCACATCATGGGGTCTTCTGATGGATTGTCACAGGGAGCAAATGCAGCGTTTTCACCGGCTGCGGGCACGATAACAGGTTCATCGTTCATGACAAGTGCACCTCCAATAGCTGGTGCATCTTCTGGTCCACTAGATTTCACAGGTAGCCCGGCGACAGACAATGTTCCACCGGGTAACACAAGCGGAGGTAATACTGGCATCATGGGTAATACGGGTAGCTCGGGCAATTTCGGAGGGACAGCTAACTATTCAAGGCCGAATCCTGTTGCATCGTCTATAGATGGCGATGGAGCACGGCCAATCCCTCATAAACGCATCACAGCAAGCCAGGTCACAGGAGTACTGCGGCAGGCTCAAACATATCAGACCCAGGGCCGCTTCAATGATGCTATCGGCCTTTGTGAACAAATCCTGGAGAGTGGTTTTGACCGGCCAGATGCACGCTATTTCCTGGGTTGGTTGTATCAAGAACAACAACGCTGGAATGACGCCATCCGCCAGTTCCAGTTACTGTTAAATGACCCCGATTACGCGCTCTCCTGCTACTACGCGTTGGGGCAGTGCTACCGGGCGTGTGGCGACCTGAAGACAGCATCCATGCACTTTGATGAGGCTGTAGACCGCGTGAATCTGGATGCGCTGACTATGGAGGAGTCCGACCAGTTGGTGCAGCTCTGTCAGGAAGCGGCAGAAGCGCACCACATGCTAGGTGAACTGGATCAGGCGCTTACGGTCTACAATGCTCTGCTCGGCTTCCTGCATAGCCGGGGATGGAATGACAAAATTGCCCAGGTTGAGTTCATGCTCCAACAAATGCAGCATGCTCCTGCGCCACCACAGTCCGGACCATTACAACCGCAGACACCACAGCCGGCCGAGCCATTCGGTACACCCCAACAGGGGAATGCGACTCGTGTTTTGCCTCCCGAGCAAATGGAGACAATGGATCAGCCTTCTGTGATGCCAGCGCAAGCAATACCCGATGCTGCAACTATGGCATTTAGCGTAGGGGGGACACCCATTTCGCCATCTTCCGCTCCTGTACAGCCGCAGGCGCCTGCACCTCTCAACGGTTTCGGCGAGCTGCCTGAATGGCTCACAGGTATCCTCAGCGAAGAGGATAAGACCATTACTCCCAATAAGCAATCGTCCCCCAGGCTGGAACAGAAGCCAGCACCGGCCCAGTCACAGAACGTGCAGCCAGGCATAGCCAACCAGCCCACTATAGAGCAGCCGGTTCTACCCAGCGCAGCCATGAGCGAAGTAACAACGCAGCAGCCCATGTCCCTCGCTGCACAATCTGGCACATCACCCGCACGGCCGGACCTGGACTCAGTGGAGATGATGCAAAGTGCATCCACGACGAAAGAGGCAAAGCCTGGCGCCGAAGAGTTGCTCAGTCAAATGGCCGGCCCGGTGAAGGAAGAGGGATTAAATCACGTCGCCGAAGCTGTTGTGGCAAGCACAAAATCCCTGCCAGAAAATATTCGCCTTCAGGTGATCCAGGCTATGCAGGATATCCAGAAGTATGTCAACTATGGCCTGCTGGCACGCGCCACCCAGGAGTGCTTGCGGGTGATTGACATGGCCCCGCAGTACGTGGATGTACACCAGGTCCTCTGCGAAATTTATGTGCGCCAGGGCAAAATCGAGCAGGCGATAACCAAGTATGCCATCCTGATCGAGACATACCTTGCCAACAATCGCATCGATGATGCCATTGCCACGTACCACCGCATCTTGCAACTGGAGCCAAATAACCTGACCTACCGTGTGCGCCTGATCAACTTGCTCACGTCACGAGGCAATAAAGAAGAGTTGCTACACGAACGCATGCTTGCTGCCGAGACATATTTGCATCTGGGCTATATGGAGCGTGCTGTGACCGAGCTGGAGCAGGCTCTACAGGAGAGCCCGACCAGTGTGCCAACGCGCCTGAACTATGCCCTCGCCTTGCAGAAACTGGGGCGTTCCCAGCAAGCAGTAACGGAGTATCAACGTGTGTTGCAGGTAGACCCGCGCAATATCACCGCGCTGGTTCGCTGGCATATCTTAATGATTACAGACAATGGTGCTGGCCGCGCCAAGGCGTTAGAAGTGTTGACACGCATTTGCTGGCAACTGCGCGGGGCGGGTCAGCGAAACTATGACCTGGTGGTCGGTGAGTACAACCACGCGGCAGAGAGTCATCCAAATAACGCCGATGTGCCCTTTGCGCTTGGCCAGGTGCACCAGCAAGCTGGTAACTTCGATAAGGCCATTGACTCCTACACGCTGGCAATGCGCGATAGTTCACTTGAAGTGATGGCTCGCGTCAGTGCGGCGCACTGTCTGCTGGCACAGGGGAAGCCAGAGGCAGCCATCCAGCAGCTTGAGCAGGCGCTGCAATCCGTCCGCCGTTCGTCAAGTGTACCTTTCGATCCCGGCGTATGGGCTGCGCGCCCCCGCGAAGAGGGCGAAGAACACCAGGCGCCAGAAGTGGAAATCTCCATGTTGCTGGCCAAAGCCTATGGACGTACGGGGCGGCAGGATCAAATGGAGGCTACCCTGCGCAAGGTGAAACACGCGACAACCTACCAGGACGAAGTATATTCCACACTGGCAGGGATTTCTGCTCGCCAGAGCAGTGTCGATAGCGCATTGCAGGAGTACGCTGACCTGGTACGCCACTACCGCGGCAGCCGCCAGGTAGACAACGCCATCACCGTCTTGAATGAGATGGTACGCCTGGAACCCCAAGACCTTCGCGCTCATGTTGAACTGGGTGACATCTACGTGGGTCGTGGCCTGTTGGACGAGGGTATTGCCGAGTTGCGCATACTGGCCGATATCTACTTGCGCCGCAACCAGAAGGAAGAAGCCAGCGCGGTACTGCGTCGTATTGGCAACATCTATGATGAGACGGGGAATGGCGAAGAGGCTCTGATGAACCTGCGCCGGGCTGCCGAGCTTGATCCAAGCGATATGGACCTCCTGCGCGAGGTCGTCGGCTTCTGCTGGCGAACAGGACATACCAAGGATGCCGCGCAGTACCAGACAATTATCGCTCGCCATTACTTCGATACCCACCAGGTCAAGGAGTCGGTTGCTGCCCTGCAACAACTGATCACACTCGACCGTAACAGCTATGAGGCCTATGATATGCTTGGCCAGACGTATCAATCAGTGGGCGAGTACGAACAGGCCAGCCGCGTCTACAAGAACCTTGCCAAACTGAACCCCGGGAGCACTATTGCCCGCGAGCGCCTGGCTGCCCTGCAAGAGCTGCGAGCGATGCACCAGTAATGCGTTCTTCAGGTTAAGCTCTCATGGCAGCCGTTGATCCCGTGGCCCCGTCGGTTCTTACGGCACCCGCAAGGGGTGCCACTACCATGTTACAATCGTAAACCGTATCATGGTAGTGGCTGGGCTTGCCCCAGCCATGTCTCTACTCCCAGCCATGTCTTTATCTCCATGGCTTTACTTCCCCATGGCTTTACTCCCAGTCATGCCTTCCTACAGCCAGGCTTCTTCCTTTGGCTTAACCTTTGCAACTGGCGTCTTATCATCCCATCTTTGTCTTCGGCGGCCAGGTATTTACGCAACATCCTGGACGTATTGTAGATGTTCCAGGTACATACCTGGGCGGGGACCTGGCGGATGCAGTTGACAAGATACGGCATATGATGCAGGCTTTCCCGGACTGAAACAAAAACCCGGCCGAAGCCGTGTTAATGGTAAAAATATGTGGAGGAATTTTGTGACAGATAAAGTATCACCATTACAGCCAGAGCAGGAAACTCCAAAACGTCGACCGCCGGAAATAGATGCATATGTAGACCATTTTCTCTCGACCATGTGCGAAACAAGCCGCAGGCAAATCCTGGAACTGCTTGCCCAGCCCAGAAAAGATGAGAGCGGCGCTGTCCTGGAGCGACGTTCCACCGACATTGCCAGGGAATTAGGTCTCTCGCCTTCGACAACTTCGGAGCACTTAAAGCAACTCACACGAGCAGGTCTCATCCTCCCACGTAGGGAAGGCACAACCGTCTGCTATCGCATACGCAACTTCCTCGTGGTTCAAGCATTTCACGACCTGATAAAGGCGTTGGACGAACATTACAATCCCCATGGACTTGAGTCGGATCAGTAGGTTTCTTAGCCAGCCCTAACAGATGACTCTTGCCCGGCTCTTCCTGAAAACCTATAATGACTGTTAAGGACAGCGACTGAGGTATTTCAGGCAAAGAGTTGGAGTAAAGAAGCTATGAAAACAGATCAAGCCGCGTTATCGGACGTGGTCGTAGTTGACCTCTCACGGGTGCTTGCAGGGCCGTACTGTACCCAGATTCTGGGCGACCTGGGAGCAACCGTGATCAAAGTCGAACAGCCAGGCAAGGGTGATGATACGCGCCAGTTCGGACCGCCCTATATCACCGGAGAAAGCGCCTATTACCTGGGACTGAATCGTAACAAGCACAGCATCACCCTGGATTTCGGTATCCCCGAGGACAAGCAGCGGCTGCTTGAGCTTATCAGCACCACGACAGTCCTGGTCGAGAACTTCCGCCCGGGCACCCTGGAACGGCAGGGATTGGGCTACGAAACGCTGCGCGCTACCAATCCCGGCTTGATCTACTGCTCGATCAGCGGCTATGGACAAGATGGCCCCTACGTCTCGCGCCCGGGCTACGATTTCGTGGCCCAGGCTGAATCCGGCATCATGGCCGTGACAGGAGAAATTGAAGGCGAACCACAGCGTGTCGGCGTACCGGTTGCCGACATCTCCGCCGGTATGTTCGCTTGTATGGCGATCCTGGCGGCCTTGCACGTGCGCGATCTCACCGGGCACGGGCAATACATCGACATCTCCCTGCTGGAGGCGGCAGTCTCTCTGTTAAGCAATGTTTCATCGAACCACCTGATCTCTGGTGAAGAGGCGGAACGCTACGGCAACGCCCATCCCAACATCGTACCGTACCAGGCTTTCCCCACGCGCGATGGCTATATTGTCGTCGCCTGCGGCAATGACCGGTTGTACCAGGCCCTCTGCCATCTCCTGGGACACGATGAGCTGGCAGCAGATGCGCG
>Ga0137383_10002751_pt1 | contig 10871 bp, 9 predicted proteins | sample SagtaG_19_FD_104817 | JGI IMG/M metagenome (GOLD analysis project Ga0137383, IMG submission 104817) | Vadose zone soil microbial communities from Sagehorn Ranch, Mendocino, California, USA - Sage2_R_40_16 metaG | ecosystem: Environmental > Terrestrial > Soil > Vadose zone | place: USA... | reverse complement strand
GGTGCGGCTGGGTCTGGAAGCCGCCACGCTGGACGCCACGGTCAGCGGTCTGCCCGGTGATGTGCGCGCGGAGCAGATCTCGTTCTGGCGCGAGGACATCGCCGCCGGCCTGATCGCTGACGGAATCAAGCCCGAGAACGCCGAACTCGAGGCGTCGCTGGTGAAGGCGACGTTCACCGGCCTGGTGCTTGACCTGCTGGCCACCGGTCACCGGAAGCGGCTCACCGAGGCGCTTGAATGCACCCTCAGTCGCCTCGACGACCTGACGCAGATGGCCCCGTGAGGGTGGCCGCAGGCAGACTCAAACGGCACACTCGTCTCGGCCTGTGACTCCGGTCCGAGCCCGCCTTCAGCCGGGGCTGGGTTCTGCCGAGAGCTGCTCGCGCCCCTAACCCGACCTCGCAGCGCCAGGCCGGGCAACCACCTCGGGCCGCTCACCCCATCGGCCGCGGCGCCCCGTGGGAGCGGTGAGCCCTCAAACGCGCCGGCGAACTCGACGGCCAGAACTGGTTGTTCTGTGCATGGAACCCGCACACGGGCGCGCGGAGGCATGAGCAAATATTCGGCGATCGGATGCATTCTGCCTGCGAAGATGCGGCCGGGGCCGTGACCTGGGGTAACCGGCGCGCCGAGATGGCCGGCCGGTGTGCGCCCGGTGCTAGTGCTTGGACGGGAGCGACCGGGCGTAGCGGACGGCGCGGCTGACCCACTCGGTGAGCTGGTCGTCGGCTTCCAGATCATCGGAGGTGACGCGCAGCCATCCCGGCATCTCCCGGCCGCCCATGACCGCCACGGTGGCGGTTGTCCTCTGGGCGGGGGCGGCGGACTCCGCCGGGCCTGCCCCGGACTAGGGCCCCGCCCTGACCGCTGGCGCTTATCGCCATGTGGCCGCCGATCAGGAAGGCCAGGCCGCCGGACATCTTCTTCTCAGTCACGCCCGGCCCGGTGCCGACCAGGTACCGGATCCGGTCAGCGAGCTCGGCGTCGTATGCCACGGCCGCCAGCCTAACGGGAACCTCTGGCGGCAGAACCGGCCGGAAGCCACGTGCCTGACTCGCGCCGCACCGCAAGCTCGATCTGGCGCATCGCCCGGGCTTGTGGCCAGGCTCTGCCGCCAGCACCGAATAGATAGTGTGCACCCGCCTCGCCGATCTCCTGAAGCAGGACCATCAGGTGGCTGCCATCGGTGACCTGTTTGTTGTGGCTCCGGCTGCGATCGAGAGCGATCGGTCCGCCTTCCGCCGCGTTGCCTCTGCGCGGTCACCTCCAGCCGGGCCGCGGGCTTGACCTTGTTGACTAAATTTGAGATCGATGGCCCTCGCGGCTGCACGTGGCCCGCCGCCGCCGCTGCTGCTGCTGCTACCCCCGGCCCTGGGCTACCTCGCGCCGCTGCGGGTGCCCTGCCGGCGGACTCCGCGGGGTTGTTCTCGCCAGCGCTGGCCGTATCGTCGTGTCTATCGTCTCTTGCAGCACGCGAGGCAGTCGATGACCACGGCCGCACAGATCAACCTCGTCGACCCCGACGTCTACGCTCGGGGCGGGGCTCCGCACGAGCAGTTCGCCTGGCTCCGCGAGCACGCGCCGGTCTTCTGGCACGCGGACGGCGGCGGTCCGGGATGGCCTGGCTTCTGGGCCGTCACCAGGCACGCTGACGTCACCGACGTGATCCGGCACCCGGGCGTCTTCTCCTCGGTCCCCCGCACCGCGGCGTTCCGCGAGTGGAGCGACCCGGCCGTGGAGCGGATGCGCGTGATGATGATCAACATTGATCCGCCGCAGCACAGCCGGCTGCGGGCTTTCGTCAGCCGCGGCTTCACGCCGCGCATGATCGGGCACCTGCGGGACCACATCACCGACATCTGCCGCGACCTGCTTGAGGATGTCGCGCAGCGCACCGAGGCGGACTTCGTCACCGACATCGCCGCCCCGTTGCCGGCGCAGGTGATCGGCGAGCTGGCCGGGGCCAGGCCGGAGGACCGGGACCGGATCTTCGAGCTGTCCAACCGCCTGGTCGGCTTCGACGACCCGGAGTTCAGCGGCTCGCCGGGCGAGCAGGTGCACGCCGTGGCGGAGATGTTCGGCTACGCCACCGACCTGGCGCAGCAGCGCCGGGCGCAGCCACGCGAGGACATAGTGACCGCGCTGCTGCAGCCAGACGACGCCGGCCGGGTGCTGACGGCCCTGGAGTTCAACTTCTTCTTCCTGCTGCTGATCGTGGCGGGCAACGAGACCACCAGGAACGCGGCGGCCGGAGGCATGCTCGCGTTCTTCGACCACCCTGGGCAGTGGCAGCGGCTGGTGGCAGACCCGTCGCTGGCCCCGTTCGCGGCCGAGGAGGTCATCCGCTGGGTCAGCCCGGCAGTCCTGGTCAGGCGCACCGCCGTCAGGGATACCGAGCTGGCCGGTCAGCGGATCGCGGCCGGCGACAAGGTGGTCGCCTTCCTCGCCTCGGCCAACCGCGACGAGGACGTGTTCACCGCCCCGCACGAATTCGACATCGGCCGGGATCCGAATCCGCATGTGGGCTTCGGTGGCGGGCCGCACTTCTGCCTGGGCAGGCACCTGGCCGCGCTCGAACTGCAAGTGCTGCTCGCGGCGCTGGCCGACAAGACGCCGGGCATCAGGCCCGGCGGCGAAGTCAGCAGGCTGCGGTCCAACTTCCTCAACGGGATCAAGCGAATGCCCGTCCTGCTGGACAGTTCCTGAGCGCGGCTACGCCGCGCGCCGCGCCCCGCGGCCAGCCGAGGCGTTCCCGCGCAGGACTCGCGCGATTACTCCTCAGGCTCACCCGCGGATCGGGACACCCCGCCGCCGATCTCGTCCAACTCGGCGATCGCGTCGTCCGGCAACTCCAGCGCGGCGCCGACGACGTTCCTCGCGCACTCATGCGGCTCGATATGTGCTCGCTGACGCCCGGTCGATAGCCGTCACGGGGAGCACCGTAATGGTCATTCGGCGCATGGGCGAGGATGAGCCCCGCGGTGAAGACCGGTCATGCTGGCGCTGTCAACGCGATCTTGTGAGGTGGGCTGGCGGCCGCGATGCTGGCGGAAATTCTCGCGGTTGTCTGAAGAATCGACGTCGGGGACTAGACCTGTTGTGGTGCTCGGGTAGGCGTATAGTCCGGCGTGCTAGGTCAACCGGAGGGTGCCGTGGGCGGCGACGCTGAGGGTTTCGCGCAGTTCATCGAGGCGCGCGAGCAGGCGCTGCAACGGACGGCCTTGTTGCTGACCGGTGACTGGGCGCTGGCGCAGGACCTGGTGCAGACGGCACTCGCGCGGTCATGGCCGTACTGGGGGAGGATCAGGCGCGGCGATGACCCGGAGATCTACGTGCGCCGGGTGATGGTGAACACCTGGGCGACGTGGCGCCGGCGCCGGTGGAGAGCCGAGGAGCCGTCAGGAATGCTCACGGACCGGTCGGCTGGCGGGGATGTGGCGGCCGACGTGGCGTCGCGTGTTGCCGTGCGGCAGGTGCTGGCGGCGCTGACGGACCGGCAGCGGGCCGTCGTTGTGCTGCGCCTGTTTGATGACCTGCCCGAGGCCCAGGTCGCGCGGATTCTTGACTGTGCGGTCGGCACGGTGAAGGCGACGATGTCGCAGGCGCTGGCCCGCCTGCGCCGCGATCCGCACCCTGGCTGACCTGCTGGAACGGAGGGCGCGATGAATGACGTGCAGAGCCGGCTGGCCGAGTTGTTGAAGGCGGGCGTGGGCGATCCGCCGGCCCGGGTCACAGTCGAGGCCGTCCGACGGCAAAGGGCCAGGCGGCGAGGTGTTGCCGCCGTTGGGGTCATCGCCGCCATCGCGGCGGTTGCGGCGATCAGTACTGGCCTGCTCGGGCAGGTCGGGAATCCAAGCCCGGCGGTCAGCCCAGCCGTTTCGGCCGCGCCCGTGCCTTGTCGTCCGGGATGGCATGTCGCCTCTGGAGCCGTGCCGGCGGGTGACCGCTGGGATCGGCTGGTCGCTGTCGCCGGGTCCGCCTCGGACGACCTGTGGGCAGTCGGTGACCGGTTGCCGGACCCGAGACACGTGTTCCCGCTGCTGGAGCATTGGGACGGCCGCCGGTGGGCCTACTCCGCCGGAGCATCCCTGGGCGGACGGCAAGCCTGGCTCACTAGCGTGGCGGCTCTGTCCTCCGACGATGTCTGGGCGGTCGGGTACTTCGCGCCCGGCCGCCGATTGCCAGAGGCGCCGCTCATCGAGCACTGGAACGGCAGATCGTGGTCGCTGCAGCAGACCGAGGCCCTCACCCGGTTGAAAGGAGCCTTGCCGCAAACCCTGGCCTCCGTTGCGGCACTGGCTCCCCACGATGTGTGGGTGCTGGGCCACGGCGACCGCGGTCCGGGCCCCTCTGATGTCTTCCTGCACTGGAACGGCGCCTCCTGGAAGCTCTTTCCCGGGCCGGGTCTCATCAGCCCGCGCCTCGGGTCGGCGTGGATGCAGGCTCTTGGCACCGATCATCGCGGGCACGTCTGGGCGGTCGGGGGATGGGTTCGCGGCCACGGTGAGGCCGGCGTTCCCGCCGGCGGACTCGTGGAGCGGTGGAACGGCCGCCAGTGGGAGGTGGACAGGCACGCCGGGTGGAGAAAGCCGCTCACCATGGTGGCTCCGGTCGCTCCCGACGACGTGTGGGCAATCACGGGCGGCAGCTTCACGATCGCCGGTGGCGGCTACGGAGTCAGCCCGGTCCAGGTTCTGCACTGGAACGGGAGCACCTGGAAGGTGGAACCTCTTGGCGGGACCAGTTCGGTAGATCCGACCGGGCTCGCCGCGGTATCCGCCGGCGACGCCTATGTTATCGCACAGAACACCATGACCCAGCAGAATTTCATCGACCATTGGGACGGCACCCGATGGCAGAGCCTGCCGCTCGGGCCGGCCGGGCACATGCAACGGCTAAGCTCCATGGGCCTGACTGTCACCTCCGACGGGTCGATCGCGGCGCTGGCTACCCAGGGCCTAGCCGATCGGGCTAACTTCCTGTGGCTCCGGTGCCAGCACTAGCGTCAGGAGTCGTGCGAGCAGGTCATCCCAGGTCCCCACGAGCTGTGCCACTTAAAAGGAGGACACCAGGGCAGGACCGACGCCGTCAGAATTGGCCATTCTGTATCGCTCCGATACGACGAGCTCACCACCGAGAAGCAGCGCGTAGTCGGCGATCCGCGCGGGGCGTTGCCATCACGACGATCAGGGGCGGTCATCGTGCGTATCAGTCATGCCGTAACGTGTTCGTCCGGGCCGACAGGAGGTTTGTGCCTTTCCGCGCCCGCGTCTCAGCCCTGCCCCTAGACGACGGCAAGCGGTACGGCCGCGATGCACGGCCCGGCCATCGATGGCGCTCTGCAGGAACGTCTGTTCGGCTTCAGGATTGGCGGGCGGGGCGTAGGAGCCAGCCGCCGACGCGAGTTGATGGGATGCCGCCGGAGCCGAATTGGCCGAGGGAAATGATCCCGTAGGGGGTCCAGTAGGTGCCGAGGCCGGCCTGCGAATGCGGTGTGTCCGGGCCGCGATGCCAGGTGCCGGTGGTGAGGTCGTAGATCAGGCATTTCCGGGTGGGCGGCTGTGCGGAGAAGCCTGGGACGAGGGGATTGGTAACCACGACAGCATCGGCGCCGGCCGCGATGGATACGGGAGCCGGGACGCCGGGCCGTGTGTGCAGCGGGATAACGTCCGGGGCGGCGCCAGGACGCAGGATTGCTAGGGCCTCGAGGTCGACGGTGCAGCCGCCTTTGCCCGGGCAGGCCGACCCATCGGCGAGGATGCCCCCGGCAACGGTGCTCAGCGTGAAGTGCGATGACGGCGCGCCTGCCGACATCGGCATGCGAGTCCAGCCAGAGTCCGTCAGCCGGAACAGCTCGACATATCCCGACGGAGGTGCGACATGGGCCACGTCCGCGAGCACGTAGAGGGCGCCGTGGCTGACCGCCGCCGCGGCTTCGACGATGGACCCAGTGGCTGGCTGAGGCAGGCCGGGCAGCGGTGCCCACCGGTTTCCGGTGAGCATGAATGGCCTCGCGTGCATGCCGCGGATCATGATGACCAGGAAGCCGCGGCCAGTCCAGGTGATGGAAGGAATGCCGCCGTACGGAGTCCGTCCCAGCTGATGCCAGCGGCCGTCGGCGGCGCTCCATGAGACGGCCTTGCCGTTCCTCGCCGCGATCAGCACGAGCCGGCCGCCGCCCCACGCGCCGGCCTGGGCGCCGATCGTGTCGGGCGGAGCGGCCATAGCCCTCCAGCTGTTGGTCCGCGGATTGTAGGCCGCCGCCCGGGCCGGGCACCAGCCGTTCGAGCGGACACCGGGTTCGACCACGACAAGGCTCCGGCCATCCCAGACCGATACCGGATCACACAGCCTGAAGGGCGCGGCGGGCATGCTGACCCACCGGCCATGCTCGAGTTGCTCGGCCGAGGACGGGGGCTCAGGCGGGACCGAGGAACCCCTTTGATGAAGGACCGCCTCGATCATCTGACCGGTGGTCGCGTCGACGAACAGCCACCAGGTGCACGGATTAGGAGGCGAGAGGACCTTGGGCCTGGCGTGGTGTCGGCACGGTGACCAGGCATAGCCGTATGCCAGCGTGGGGGGCGCTCCGATCGGCGAGGTCAGCAGGCCGAGCCGGACAGTGTTATTGGCCGGGATCGCTCTGAGGGGCTCGCCGGATTGCCGCTCGTACTCCGCGAAGGCCTGCTCCGGGGTCAGGGCCGGCATGACGTCCGGCGGCGGCGGCGTGAGCATCTCCCCCGCGTGCCGGTCGATCGGGATCGTTGCCCGCACCACCACCGCGGCGATCGTATCCGCGCGGCCGATGCTGGTCCGGACAGCGAAGACGCTGACGACCAGGACGGCGAGCCCAAGTGCGCCCGTGACCCTCGTGCGCTGCCACATGTGATCTCCCGGCCACGATAATCGCCCAGATCCCCGGCAAGTCCATTACAAACTGGCAGGCCGTTGCCTGGCCATTTCTAGCAGAATTCCTTCCTAACCGCTGCAGCCGCGCGCCGACGAAGCGTTCGCGCCAGCCAAACGCCATGCCACAGATCGGGGACTTTCGGAGTGCACCCGTCAACTCCCGACTTGCTTCGTTGACAGGTACATACTCGGCGCGCTTCGGACTGCATGCAGTAGCCACAGACTCCTCACGCTCAGTGGCGGCCGCTCCGCACCCTGCCGCTGTCGGTCCTGGTCATCCTCATCGGCCGGCACGGCGCCCTCGCCGCCGCCAGGTACCACGAGCGGGCCGGCTACCGCCCGTTCCAGGCCCGCGCCCTGACGCGTGCGCTGACCGAGTCCAGCGCCGTGGCCGATCACCATGCGGCGCTGGAGGAGTTCCGCCGGGCGCTTACCAGAACTACCCCCGGCTGCACCAGCTGCGGGCCGGGCTGCACCGCGGCGTCGCCGCCTGCCGTGTCGTGCTGGTCGTCCTCACCTTCGCGCTCCGGCAGGCGCGAGCAGAGGATGAATGGTTACCCCGGCGGTGCAGGATCAGCGGGTCAGTGCGTTAGATCGAGCATCCGCTTGCCGGCTGCCGCGGAACTAACTGTCAGTCAGGTCCCGGTCACTGCGCGTGGCAGCCTGATGCGGTGCTGCGCGGCTCAGACATCGCGCAATGGTGTCGCGGCCCGCGGCATTGTGCCTCCTACGTCAGGGCCCGCGACTCTGCGCCGCACGCACGCAGTGCGGACGGCCGTCAGTATCTGACATTGGCCAGCAGCTCTGCTACCGCCAGGGTCATGACCCCCATGACAAGCGTCTGCCTGCCGGTCCGGCCGCTCAGGTCACGTACGGTGACCGCCATGGCAGACAGATTGCGCACACGTACGGCTCGATCTGTATCCGCGGGCGCCTGGTCGACGCGGTCATCCGGGCCGCGGCAGCACGCTCTGATCTGCGCGCTCATCGCGAGTTGCCCTCCGTCCGAAATTTCGCCGCTACGGCGGTCTGCGTCGACTTAGCGACGGACCCGGATCCGGGTCGGGCAGTCTGCCATGTGCGGCTGCCCTCGCTGTCGGTGGTCGCGCTAGCCTCACCCCGTCCAGGCGGCTAGCACGGTGTACACGCGGGGCGGCGCCGCCCTAGAGTCCGGGCATAGGCAAGCGGACCAGGGCGCCCGGCGCTGCCCTGCTAGGAGCAACCAATGACGGAAGAGTCCCAGGTGGCCGCGGCCGGCCCTCTCACTGGCGCCACCGGGCCTGTCGGCGCGCTGCGCCGCGTCGCTTTCGCCGGCTACCGGTGGCTGCTGCTGACCTTCGTGCTGCTCGGCATGGTCCAGATCTTCCTGGCTGGCTTCGGCGTCTTCGGCCTGCACGGCCGGGAACTCGGCGCGCCCGGTGAGACGGCTTTCGACCCGCACCGCTCGCTCGGCTTCGCCCTGGGCGGGATAGCGCTGATCATCCTCATCCTGGCGCTGGTGGCGCGCCGGAGCGCGCTGTCCATGCTGCTGACGGCCGTGATGTTCCTGCTGGCGTTTCTGGCGCAGAGCTTCCTCGCCGGCCTCGGCGGAAGCAACGCCTTCTTCGGCGGGCTGCACGCCCTGGACGGACTGGTCATCCTGGGCATTGCCGGTTACCTGTACGGCTGGTCGCGGCGGCACCGATCCTGGCCGCAAAGATGATCACCGGCAGGCGGGCGGTACGCCGGTGACCGGCCCTGGGCCAGCCGTCCGCCGGGCCGGTGACGGCACCGCGGGCGCGATGGCCAGGACGGCCGCCTGGCTGACTGGCTCGGGTCCCGCGGCCGCGTGGCTGCTGGTCACGGTGCTGGCGCTGGCCGGGGCGATCCTGACGGGCATCGTGCTGGGCGAACTCGCGGTGAGCGACGCGGTGGCAAACCTCGGCGGGTCGCTCGCTGCCGTGGTGTATGCCACTCTCGGCGCGCTGGTCCTGCGCCGCGCGGGCAACCGCATCGGCTGGATTCTGCTTGGCGTAGGGGCGGGCCTGGCGATCATGTGCCTGGCTTCGGCCTACGCCATCGAGGGCCTCACCCATCCCGGCACGTTCCCGGCGCCGGATGTGGCCGGCCTGCTCGCCGAGTGGTTCTTTGTCCCGGTCGTCCTCGCCTTTGGCTTCATGGTCCTGTTGTTTCCTTCCGGGACGCTGCCATCGCCGCGCTGGCGCCCGCTGACGTGGGTGATCTTCCTGATTACGGCCCTGGCCATGATCGGGTTCCTGGTGCGGCCGAGGCTGGTGGCCTTGCCCGCGCCAGGCGGCGTCTCGCTGACGTTCCCCAATCCGTGGGGCATCAGGTCGCTTGGCCCGGTCCTGTCACGCCTGTTCATCGGAACCCCCAACGAGCTGGCGGTGCTGCTGGTTCCGCTGCTTGCGGCGTCCTTCGTTTCGCTGATCATCCGCTACCGCGCCGGGGGGCAGGAAGCACGCCAGCAGATCAAGTGGTTCGCGCTTGCCGGGGTGGCGGCGCTCGCCTGCCAGCTCGCTGCGGCGCTCGCCAGCGCGGCTAGCCACGGCGCCTCCTCGTGGGTGGTCACCGTGGCGAATGCCGCGATGACCGTCCTGGTGCTGTTCGGGTTCCCTGCCGCCATCACGGTGGCGATCCTCAGGCACGGGCTCTACGCGGTCGACGTCATCATTAACCGCGCGCTGGTGTACGGGCTGCTCTCAGCCGGCGTCACGGCGACCTACGCCGGCATCGTGGTGGGCATCGGAACGCTCGCCGGAGTCCGCGGCGGCCCGGTCCTCACGGCGGCGGCAGCCGTCGCGATCGCGGTGCTGTTCCAGCCGGCCCGCCGCCGCGCCCAGCTGCTGGCCAACCGCGTTGTCTACGGCGAGCGGGCCACCCCTTACCAGGTCCTGGCCGACTTCGCGCAGGACATGGCCGGGCAGCTCGACGTCGACCTGGCGCTTGACCGGATGGCAGCGGTCCTGGCCGGCGCGGTCGGCGCCACCCGGGTCGAGGTCTGGACCCGGATCGGGCAGCAGCTGCACCCGCGCGTGATGTGGCCGCCGGGATCCGCCCGGCCGGCCCCCGTGCCGCTCACCGGCGACAGCCGGCTGCCCGGACTCGAGGCAACCCGAGCTGCCTCGGTCCGCCACGGAGACGAACTGCTCGGCGCGCTCACCGTCCGCAAGCCAAGGACCGAGCCGATGTCGGCCGCCGACGACAAGCTGCTGCAGCACCTGGCCTCGCAGGCAGGGCTGGTGCTGCGCAACGTGCGGCTCACCGACGAGCTGAAAGCCACCATCGACGACCTGCGGGCTTCGCGGCGGCGGCTGGTCCAGGCACAAGACTCCGAACGGCAACGGCTCGAACGCAACCTCCACGACGGTGCCCAGCAGCAGCTCACCGCGCTCGCCATGATGCTCAGCCTGCTGGAGGGCGCCGCCCAGGATCCCGGCGAGGTAACGGAGCTAACCGGTCAGATGCGGACCGGGCTGCAGGCAGCCCTCGAGGACCTGCGAGCCCTGGCCCGCGGCATCTACCCGCCGCTGCTGGCCGACCAGGGGCTGGCGGCAGCGCTGCGGGCGCAGGCCACCAGGGTCCCGCTTCCGGTGTCGGTCGAGGCCGACGGCATCGGGCGCTACCCGCGCGACGCCGAGGCCGCCGTGTACTTCTGCGCCCTCGAAGCGCTGCAAAACGTCGCCAGGTACGCGCATGCCTCCCGGGTCACCATCACCCTGTCCTGCCCTGATGGCTGCCAGCTCACCTTCGCCGTCACCGACGACGGCGCGGGCTTCGACACCACGACCGCCACACAGGGCACTGGCCTGCAGGGCATGGCCGACCGGCTGGCCGCGCTGGGCGGCACACTCCACCTCCGCTCCGAACCGGGGGCCGGCACCACCGTGACCGGCAGACTGCCGGTATCCGAGCAGGCCGAGCCCGGCTGCGCACAGCCGCGGCGGTCTCGCGGATGATGC
>Ga0137383_10002749_pt1 | contig 10872 bp, 8 predicted proteins | sample SagtaG_19_FD_104817 | JGI IMG/M metagenome (GOLD analysis project Ga0137383, IMG submission 104817) | Vadose zone soil microbial communities from Sagehorn Ranch, Mendocino, California, USA - Sage2_R_40_16 metaG | ecosystem: Environmental > Terrestrial > Soil > Vadose zone | place: USA... | reverse complement strand
AGCGCTGGCCCAGCGAGCGTCCGATTGGCGAGTACGCGACATCATGCGCCGCGAGTTCGAGGTGGTGGACGCGGCCGACATGCTTGACACGGCCTTCGCGCGGCTGCAGTCCTGCAACTGTCACACGCTGCCTGTGACTAGCCGCGGTACCTTGGTGGGGCTCCTGACGATGGAAAACGTGGGAGAGTTCCTGCTCATTCAGTCGGCTCTGGGACGCTCTCCGCAGCCCCGGGCGGCCTAGCCCCTCTCGATCAACCAACGCCACTTATCCCTTCGACGTAGCAAGAAACTGATCGACTGGCGCATTCCGTCGGATGACCGCGGCGCTAGGTTGCTTGCAACCGAACCACACCGGAGTCGGCCATCGAAAATGAACGCATGATTCCACAGCAAGCGGCATCCACCGTTACGAACGTTGACGACATCGAGGCGTACATCCGGTCAAAGGACCACAGCGGCAAGACCTATCTCACCGCCATCGATCTCCCGATGCGGGACCGCAAACACGTGATCCGCGAACTGGGCTACCGCAGCGAGCTGCTCCTCGTCCCGACCCCCGAAAGGGAACCCGAAACCGTCACCAAACCGTCACCAACGCCGCAGGGCGAAAACTGGGCGTCTGAAAGCGATTGGGGCGCTGAGGGTTGGAAAGCTCCCGAGGAGGGACTCGAACCCCCGACCCGCCGGTTAACAGCCGGCTGCTCTACCAGCTGAGCTACTCGGGAATACGTGCGGCCGAAATATCGCGCGCCGGGACCCGCACTTCAACCAGCACCATGCCCGCGAGGATCAGCCCGCCCCCGGCCCACTGCATGAGGGCGAGGGTCTCGCCCAGCACGAGCCAGGACGTCACGGCGGCGAACAACGGCTCGCAGCAGAAGATCAAGGCCGCGCGCGCCGTGGACATGTGGCGCTGAGCCTCGGCCTGGAGCACGAAGGACACGGTGCTCGCGAACACGACGGTCCACGCGAGCGCAGCGACGAAGGGGGGCGTCCAAACAATTCGTGGACGCTCGAACAACAGGGCGGCGACCGCCGCGAGCACGGCGGTGCTCGCGATCTGCATCCACACGAGACGCCGGGCATCGCTGTGGCGGGAGAGCTCGGTGACGGCCACGATCTGCCCGCCGAAGCAGAGCGCGCAGATCAGGGTGAGGAGGTCGCCGCGGTTCAGCCCTCCGGCGTCCGGGGCGGTGAGGAAGTACATCCCAAGCCCGGCCACCGCGAGCGCCGCCGCGGTGAACCACGCCGGCCGCTGGCCCAGCACGACGAAGCCGATCACCGGGGCAAGCACGGACGAGATGGCCACGATGAACGCCGAGCGGGAAGGAGTGGTGATCACGAGCCCCAGGGTCACGCTGATGAAGCCGACCGCCACGAGCGCGCCGAGCAGCAGGCCGCCGGCGAGCTCCCGGCCCCGGGGCGGCGGGGTGAAGCGGGTCCCCGGTGCGAGCAGGAGCGCCGCGAGCCCGAAGCGAATGGCGAGGAACGCGAACGGCGTCGCGGAGGCGAGCGCGCTCTTCACCGCCACGAAGCTCGTGCCCCACATCGCCGTCGCAACGAGCAGCGCCAAGTCCGCCTGCCGCCGCGTCACGCGAGGTCCTGCAGGTACCGGCCCGTGGGCGATTCCGCCACCTTGGCCACCGCCTCCGGTGTCCCCTCGGCTACGACGCGTCCCCCCGCCTCGCCGGCGCCCGGCCCCAGCTCGACAATCCAGTCGGCGCGCTTGATGACGTCGAGGTGATGCTCGATCACGAGCACGCTGTGCCCGGCGTCCACCAGCCGATCGAGCACGCGGCACAGGGTACGCACGTCGTCCAGGTGGAGGCCGGTCGTGGGCTCGTCGAGGATGTAGAGCTTGCGCCCCCTCCGGACCTTCGTGAGCGCGAGCTCGCGCGCGATCTTCAGGCGCTGGGCCTCGCCGCCCGACAGCGTGGTCGCCGGCTGGCCCAGCCGCAGGTAGCCGAGCCCGACCTGCTGCAGGTGCCACAGCGCGCGCGCCAGCCGCGGCTGGCGGTGGAACCGCTCGAGCGCCTGGTCCACCGTCCACTCGAGCACATCGTGGATCGAGCTGCCGTGCAGCTTCACCTCCAGCACGTCCTTCTTGAAGCGCTTTCCCTCGCACACCTCGCATGGCACGAACACGTTGGCGAGGAACACCATCTCGATCAACACGTGCCCCGCGCCCTCGCACGCCTCGCACCGGCCCCCCCCCGCGACGTTGAACGAGAAGGTGCTCGGCGTGTAGCCGCGCGCGCGCGCCAGCGGCTCGGCGGCGAACAGCGCGCGCAGCTCGTCGAACGCCTTGATGTAGGTGACCGGGTTGGATCGCGGCGTGCGGCCGATCGGCGCCTGGTCCACGAGCACCACGTCCCTGATCCCTTCCCACCCGTCGAGCGCGCGCACCTCGCCCACCGGCTCGCCCAGATGCTGCTTGGCGCTGTGGCCGCCGCTGAGCCGGGCCTCGAGCTGGTGGAACAAGACGTCGTGCACCAGCGTCGACTTCCCCGAGCCCGACACGCCGGTGACCGCGGTCAGCGTCCCGAGAGGAATGCGCGCGTCCACGCCGTGCAAGTTGTGCAGCCGGGCACCCCGCACGGTGAGCCAGCCCTTGGCGGCGCGACGCGCCGACGGCACGCCGATGCGCTTCTCGCCGGAGAGGTACTGTCCCGTGAGCGTGCCCGCGTCGCGCACGCCGGCCGCCGGGCCCTGGTAGACGAGCTGGCCGCCGGCTGCGCCGCTCCCCGGCCCCAGCTCGACCATCCAGTCGGCGGCGCGCATCGCGGCGGGATCGTGCTCCACCACCACCACGGTGTTCCCGGCGTCCGCGAGCCGCCGTAGCAGCTCGAGCAGCCGGTGGGTATCGGCGGGATGCAGCCCGATGGTCGGCTCGTCGAGCACGTACAACGTGTCCACGAGATGCGACCCCAGGGCGTTCGACAGCGCGATGCGCTGGGCCTCGCCGCCCGACAGGGTGCGCGTGAGCCGGTCGAGCGTGAGGTATCCCAGTCCCACGTCGTTCACGAAAGAGACCCGCGCGCCGAGCTCGGCCAGGATGTGAACGGCCACGGCGCGCTGGAACTGTGTGAGCGTGAGGCCGCTGATCCAGTCGCGGATGGCACCGGCCGTCAGCCCGGCGACGGCGGCGATCGTCTGGTCGCCCACCTTGACCGCCAACGCCTCCGGCTTGAGCCGCGCGCCACCACACGCCGGGCAGGTCTTGGCGAGCTGGTACTGCCGCAGGAAGACGCGGATGTACTGCTTGTAGCGCTTCGCTTCGAGTCGCACGAGGAACGGAAACATGCCGAGGAAGCGCCCGCGCGCGCCGTGCAGCAGGAAGTGCCGGTCGCGCTCGGGCAGGTCGCGCCACGGGGCGTCGAACGGGATAGCGCTGGCGCGCGCCGCCTCGCGCAGGATGCGGCGCCGGCCCTCGTAGCGGGGCTTGGTCCAGGGGTCGAGCGCGCCGCCGGCCAGGCTGCGGGACGGGTCGGGCACGATGAGCGACTCGTCGTACTCGAGCACGGCGCCGAAGCCGTTGCAGGCGGGGCATGCGCCCCGCGGATTGTTGAAGGAGAACAGCGTGGGCACGAGCGTGGGCGCGGCGGTGCCGCAGTGCGAGCAGGTGGGATGCGCCGTGTAGCGGCGCCGGTCGCCGTTCTCGAGCGCCACGGCTATCCCCTCGCCCTCGCTGAACGCGGTGGCGACGGCGTCGGCGAGACGCCCGCGGTTCGCTTCGGAGGCGGGCAGACGATCGACCACGACCAGCACTTCCCCCGCCTCGCGCACGCGACGCTCGACGTCGGGCCCGTCGAGTCGCACCACGGCGCCGTCGAGCTGCGCGCGCACGAACCCGGCTGCGCGCAACTGGGCCGCGACTTCCACCTCGGGGCGATGGGCGCTCTGGGGCAGCGGGAAAGTGACTAGCACCGGATCCACCCGTTCCTCGTCCCCCGTCCCCCGTCCCAGGAGCTCGTCCACGACCTCCTGCACGGTGTCGACCTTGACCTCGTGCCCGCACTTCACGCAGGACTGCGTCCCCACCCGGGCCCACAGCAGGCGCAGGAAGTCGTAGATCTCCGTGGCCGTGCCGACAGTCGAGCGGCTGCTGGTCGTGGGGTTCTTCTGCTCGATCGCCACCGCAGGCGCGATGCCTTCGATCGCGTCCACGAGCGGCTTCGGCATCCGCTCGAGGAACTGCTTGGCGTAGGTCGACAGCGACTCGATGTAGCGCCGCTGCCCCTCGGCGTAGAGGGTGTCGAAGGCGAGCGTGCTCTTGCCCGACCCCGACGGGCCGGTGACCACCGTGAGGGCGCGCCGCGGCAGCTCGACGGTGATCCCCTTGAGATTGTGCTGCCGCGCGTTGCGGATGATGACGCGGCCGGGGGCCTGAGGCATAACCCCATAAAATAACAGGTCTCAGGTGCTGGGTGCCGGGCGTCAGGGGTGACGTGCCGCCGCCCGGCACCTGACACCTGGCACCCGACACCTGACACCCGTACTTTCGCCCCCCAGCATGGCCCTAGCGCTGACCCCGCGACTGCTCCGCCGCGGTTTGGAGCTGTTCGCCCTCATTTCCCTCGCCGGCGTCGGCGGTCTGCTCTTCTATGGCAACAACTTCCAGGCGTTCGCGCAGGCCCTCTTCAGCCTGCATTGGGGTTGGCTCGTGGTGGGGCTCGGGCTCGCGTCCATGGATTGGATCGGCGGCGGGGCGCGCCTGTGGGTCGTGGCGCGCCACGTGCACCCCGGAGTCCGCCTGCGCGACATGATCGTCGCGGGCGGCATGAGCGCGTGGGCCGCCTACCTGACGCCGTTCCAGACCGGCGCCGGCCCCACGATGATGTGGGCGATGCGGCGCGGCGGCGTGCGGCTGCCCGAAGCGATGACGTCCACGTTCATGACCTTCGTCGCCACGGTCGCCTTCTTCGCGCTGGCGGGCCCGCTCGCGATCTACCTGGGCGCCGGCAAGTCGCTGGCGCAGCACAACGTCGTGCTGGGGATCACGTACTACGGCCTGTTCCGGACCAGCCTTACCATCTTCGGGATCTTGGGCGTGGTGATGCTCGTCGCCATGGTGTTCCCCGCGTGGCTGCGGGACGGCGTGCACTGGCTGGCCGGCCGGTTGGAGCGCCGCAGTCGCCGCATCGCGGCGCGGATCGAGCAGCTGCGCGGCGGGATCGACCGGGCCCACGAGTGCATCGTGGCGTTCGGCAATCCCAGGGGCTTGCTCGCACTGTTCTGGGCGGTGCTCCTGTCGGCCCCGTCGCACGCCAACAAGCTGCTCGCGGGCTACGTGGCGTTGCGCGCCCTCGGCATCCCGGCCAACTTCGTCGATATCCTCTTGTTGCAGACGTTCATCACGTTCCTTCTCTACTTCGCGCCGACCCCGGGGGCGTCGGGGCTCGCCGAGCTGTTGTCGGCGGCAGTGATGCAGATCTACGTGCGGCGCGAGATCACTGCGACCTACATCCTCATTTGGCGGTTCATCAACAGCTACGCGACGGTGATCGTGGGCTCGCTCCTGTTCTGGTATTGGTTGCGGCGCGGCCTGATCGGGAAGGAAGAGGTCGTCGCACTGCCGGACGAGGGGGAGACGTAAGCTAAGTTTCCTTGCGCGGTTACGGAGCCGGGCGTAACTTCCTCGGCGCTGGCTTTCCGGCTCAGGAGCCCCCCTAGATGTCACTGCTCGAACTCGGTGAGAAGAAGTTCACCATCTCGGTGGGCGAGGTGGCGCTCGGGAGCGACGCGAGTTGCGCCATCTCCCTCAGCGGCTCGGGCATCCTGCCCCGGCATGCCGTGCTCCAGGGTCAGGCCGACGGCCAGGTGATCATCCGCAAGGCGTCACCCGCCGCCGACGTGTTGATCAACGGGGTGCGGCTCGGAGCGGAGCCCACGCCGCTGCTGCACGGCGACAAAGTGGAAGTCGGCGGGCACGAGCTCACCTTCGTGGACGAGCGTCGCTCGGGCAGCACGCAATACGTCCAGGCGCTCCCTCAGATGGAGGGGACGGGGAAAGGGGGTGGGGCCGCCAAACCCGCCGCCGTCGGAACGACCGGCGGGCGCCTGGTGAGCCTCACCGACGGCCGCGAATACGTGATCACGGGAGCGTCGCTCGTGTTCGGGCGCGAAGCGGGGTCCGACGTGGTCGTCGTCGGCAAGGACGTGTCGCGTCGCCACGCCGAGATCGTGCAGACGCCGAAGGGCTACCTGCTCGTGGACTCGAGCACCAACGGCTCGTTCGTGAACGACGAGCGGGTGCAGGGACAGCGCATCCTGGCGCGGGCGGACGTGATACGCATCGGGGAGGAGCAGTTCCGCTTCTACGCGGACGCGGCACCGGCGGCCGGTCCGCCCCCCCCGCCCCCCCCTCCCCAGGGGCCGGCCGCTAGCGCGCCGCAGGCCGCGCCCCCCGCTTCTCCAACCGCGCCCGCGCCGCTCGCCAGCTTCCTCGTGCGGAGCGGCGCGCTCATCGGCCAGCGGCTCCAGGTGAAGACGCCGGTCGCCAACATCGGGCGCGCCGACTACAACGACCTGGTGATTCCCGACCCGTCGGTGTCCACCAGCCACGCGAAACTCCAACGCCGTGAGGGCGTCTGGGTGCTCGTGGACCTCGAGTCGACCAACGGTACGTTCGTGGACGGCGAGCGAGTAAAGGGAGACGCGCCCCTCGCGCCCGGGGCGACGGTTCGGCTCGGGGACGTTCAGCTCGTCTTCGAGCCGACCGACGATGCCGTGGGCGTGGTGAAGGGTGGGGGAACGCAGATCCTGAGGACTCCCCACTCGATCGCGCCCACTCCTGCCGCTGCCGCTTCCGCAGCCCCTGCCGCCCTTGCCGCCCCTCCCGCCCGTCCCGCGCCTGCCGCCTCCAAGGCCGCGCCGCCGCGGCCGCGGCCCGCTGCCGCGAAGCCGGCTGCGTCGAAGCCGGCCGCCCCCCCGTCATCCAAGCGGCCGGCCGCGCAACAGCCGCCCGCGAAGCAGGGCAAGGGATGCGGCGGGAGTGCCGCGGTGCTCCTCCTCGCGGGTGCGGGAGTCGTCGCGCTCCTCCACCGGCTGCTTGCCTAGCGGAGTCCCGTGCACATCACCTGCGCCGGCCGCACCGACGTCGGGATCATCCGCTCGGGGAACGAGGACAGCTACCTCATGGTGCCCGACCACGGGATCTTCGTGGTGGCGGACGGGATGGGGGGGCACGCGGCGGGCGAGGTGGCGAGCGAGATGGCGGTGCGCTTCGTGGCTCGCGAGCTCGGGTCCCTGAAGGGCCTGTTGGACGACCAGGTCGCGGACCGGATGCGCACCGCCATCCGCGCCGCGAACGGCGCGATTTTCCAGCGCACCCTCACCGAGCACGACAAGCGTGGCATGGGGACCACGGTGACGGCGCTGGTGCTCTTCGGCACGCGGTTCCTCATCGGGCAGGTGGGCGACAGCCGGGCGTATCTGTATCGCGACGGCAAACTGATCCAGCTCACCAAAGACCATTCCTACGTGCAGGAACAAGTGGACGCGGGCTACCTGACCCCCGAGCAGGCCCGGTCACATCCCTACAGCAACGTGATCACGCGCTGCGTGGGAGCGAACAGCGACGTCATGCCGGACATCTACCTCGGCACCGTGAAGCCGACGGACCTGTTCCTGCTGGCCTCGGACGGGCTGACGGGGATGCTCGAGGACCCGCAGCTGGCGGAGCTACTGGCGGGAAAGCGCGTGCCCCAGGACCAAGTCGACGATCTGATCGCCGAGGCGAACCGCCACGGCGGGCTCGACAACATCACGGCGATCATCGTTCGGATCGATGCGGTGGATGCACCCGTGGGCGACACGACGCAGATCACGCAGTCGGGGGGGCGAGCGCGGCCGCGGTAGGCAGGCCGCGATGATGCGTAGGGGCACGGCCTGCCGTGCCCCTACACGTCAACGTACCAACGCCCGGTCCTCTGCCAACCGTGCCGCCACCTCCTCCCGCGGCGCCATCACCAGGTCCACGATCGCGTGTGCGGGTACCGCCACGTCCCGCAGCACGAACACGCGCAGCCGGCGCGCCGAGCGGTACAGCTCGGCGGCGACGCGCGGCAGCCCCAGGTGCGCGGTGGCCGCGGCCCCCGCGAGGTGCGTCACCGTCCCGTCGCGCTTGACGAGGGGAAGCTCGAGCGCCAGCATGTCGGCCTTGGCCGGAAAGTCGAGGAACAACTCGCCGGGCTCGAGGTGAAGCTCGAGGGCCAGCCGGTCTTCGACCTGCTCGAGCAGGTCGGGGTCCTCGCCCGGCCACCCGGGCGTGGCGGCGGGCAGTTCCGTCGCCGGCAGGTCGAGCGCCCGCTTCGCGAGCCGCCGCTCACGCAGCCGCCGCGCCAGGCCGGTGGTGTCCCGCTGCATCAGATCGTGGATCAGCCCGTCGTCGGTCGCGACGGCCACGGCGGCGGGCTCGAGCTGCGCCGTGGCGATGGCACGCCGCACCAAGCGCTTGAACATCGCCGTGGCGCTGCGGACCGCGTGGTGCCAGTACACGTTGCGGTACATCTGATACTTGGCGAAGAGCAGTGACTCGAGCGCCGCCAGTCCCTTCTCGTGCAGCGCCAGCGTGCGGCGGCCGTCCACGTCCGAGGCGACCGTCAGGGACGTGAGCAGCCGATCCACGTCGATCACTCCATACGGCACGCCGCACATCCACGCGTCGCGCGACAGATAATCCAGCTTGTCCACGTCGAGCGAGCCCGACACGAGCCCTGCGAGCGGCTCGCGGGCCGTCCCCTGGATCAGCGGCAGCAGCTGCTCGGCGGGGGCGTCGAGCTCTGCGAGTCGCTGCGCCAGCCCGTCGCTCGCCAGCTGCCGGCCGGCGAGCACCTCGTGGTGCGGCAGGCCTGCCTCCTCGAGCGCGTGCGAGAACGGATAGTGCCCGATGTCGTGCAGCAGCGCCGCGAGCTTGAGCCGCACCCGGTCCGCCGGCTCGACGCGCGCGTCCCCCGCGTCTTCGACCTGGGCGAGCAGGCGACGCGCCAGGTGATAGGCGCCGAGGGCGTGCTCGAAGCGACTGTGGGTGGCGCCGGGATAGACGAGAAAGGCGTGCCCCAGCTGGCGCACGTACCGCAGCCGCTGCACCGCGGCCGTGTCGACGACGGCGAGCGCTTCCGGGTCGAGGCGTATGTTGTTCCAGAGCGGGTCGCGGACGACCTCGAACCGGGTCAACGCGCGGGGCCTGCGTCCCGGACGGCGGCGTGGACCTGGTCCTGGAACTGCTCGAAGTTCTGGTGGAACATGTGCGCGAGGCGCGCCGCTTGGGCGTCGTACGCGGCGGGGTCGCGCCACGTCCCCCGCGGGAGCAGCACGTCGTCCGGGACGCCGGGCACCTGCAGCGGCACCTCGAGCCCGAACACCGGCTCGGGAGCCGTGGGAATGCGGTCGAGCTTTCCGGCGAGCGCGGCGCGCACCATCGCGCGCGTGATGCCCAGGCGGATGCGCTGTCCCACACCGTACGGGCCCCCGCTCCATCCCGTGTTGACGAGCCAGCCCTGCACGCCGTGCTGCGCGATCTTCGCGCCGAGCAGCGAGGCGTACACGTTGGGGGCGAGCGGCAGGAACGGCGCCCCGAAGCAGGTCGAGAAGGTGGCCTTCGGCTCGGTCACGCCGCGCTCGGTGCCCGCGACCTTGGCCGTGTAACCGGACAGGAAGTGGTACATCGCCTGCGCGGGGCTGAGCCGCGCGATCGGGGGCATGACGCCGTACGCGTCGCACGTGAGGAACACGATGTGCGAGGGATGCCCCGCCACTCCGCCCGGCACGTGGTTCGGGATGTAGTGAATCGGGTACGACGCGCGGGTGTTTTCCGTGATCGCCGCCGACTCGAAGTCCACTTCGCGAGTCTCCGGGTCCACGACCACGTTCTCGAGCACGGTGCCGAACGTCTGGGTGGCGCGGTAGATCTCGGGCTCTCCGTCGGGCGAGAGCCGGATCACCTTGGCGTAGCACCCGCCTTCGAAGTTGAACACGCCGCCGTCCGACCAGCCGTGCTCGTCGTCGCCGATCAGCGCCCGCTCGGGGTCGGCGGAGAGCGTGGTCTTGCCCGTGCCGGAAAGGCCGAAGAAGAGCGCGACGTCGCCGGTCTCCCCCAGGTTGGCCGAGCAGTGCATCGACAGCACGCCGCGCTTCGGCAGCAGGTAGTTGAGGATCGAGAAGACCGCCTTCTTGAGCTCGCCCGCGTAGCGGGTGCCGCCGATCAGGATCGTCCGGCACCCGAAGTGGATGACGATGAACGTCCCCGAGCGCGTGCCGTGCAGCGCCGGGTCGGCCTGGAACTCGGGGGCGTGGAGCACGAGCCAGGAGGGCGAGAAGGCGGCGAGCTCGGACGGGCCGGGGCGGAGGAACATGTTGTAGACGAACAGCGCGTGCCACGCGTTCGGCGTGACGAACCGCAGCCCGAGGCGGTGGTTCGCGTCCGCCCCCGCGAACAGGTCACGCACGAACAGCTCCTCACCGTTCAAGTGCTCGAGCACGGCCGCGCGCAGGCGCTCGAACCGGCCCGGCTCGAGCGGCTGGTTCACCCGGCCCCAGTGGACGTCGCCGGCCGACGACGGCTCCTCGACGATGAACTTGTCGTTCGGGCTGCGGCCGGTGTGCGGCGTGGTCACGGCGCAGAACGCGCCGCCCGCCACCACGACGCCCTCGGCGCGGCGCACGGCGTGCTCGTAGAGCGCCGGCGGGCCCGGGTTCCAGTGGACAGGGCGGCGGGGCGCCAGCCCCGCGGCCTCGAGTGCCGCGGCCCGCTTGCCCTCGGCGGGGCGCGTGGCGTGCGCGGTCACGGGCGCGGCCCCCCCTCCGGCGTGCCCGGCCGCCGGCCGTGCTCCTGCGCGTCCACGGCGGCGATCACCGCCATGTTAACGATGT
>Ga0137383_10002742_pt1 | contig 10877 bp, 6 predicted proteins | sample SagtaG_19_FD_104817 | JGI IMG/M metagenome (GOLD analysis project Ga0137383, IMG submission 104817) | Vadose zone soil microbial communities from Sagehorn Ranch, Mendocino, California, USA - Sage2_R_40_16 metaG | ecosystem: Environmental > Terrestrial > Soil > Vadose zone | place: USA... | reverse complement strand
GGATCACGGCTTCGGGCTGGTGACGCGCTTCGCCCATTGCTCCAAGATTCTCGTCGTGCGCGGCCAGCGCGTGAAGCGGGGGCAGGTGATCGCGAAGGTCGGCTCGACCGGACTCTCCACGGGCCCGCACCTGCACTACGAGGTGTGGGTGAACCACAAGCCGGTGGATCCGATGAAGTACGTCCTGCCCGATGCGATCGTGGACTGAGAGCCGGCGAACAAAGGTGAGTGACGGGGGGCGCCGAGTGCTGCGCCCCTCGCGTTTTTTACGGGGCGGGACGATGCTCGTGTGCGTGGCAACGGCGGGCGGCGGGGCGCAGACTGGGGTCGCGCAGGCGAACGCGCCGAGCGCCGGGCGGGTGATCACCGCGGAAGCGATCGCCAGGTCCGGTGCCAAGACGGCCTGGGACGCGCTCAGGCTGACCGTGCCGAACGTGCAGCTGCGCGAAGTCCGCGGTCAGCCGGCGCGCATCCAGCGACGGGGCCGGGCGAGCATTTATCAGGACGATCAGGTGCGGGTACTCCTCGATCACGTTCATATCGACGACCTCGAGGTTCTGCGGCAGGTCGCCGCTTCTGACATCCTCACGATCGAGATTCTCAACGGACTCGATGCGACGACTCATTACGGCGCCAGCTCAACCTCCGGCGTGATCGTCATTACAACGACGAGCGGACGTCCCTGAAACAGCGCGGGGGCGCCGTTCTGGCCGCCCCCGCCTGCTCCATCCAGGCATTACGGATTCCGGTCGGTGCATCCGTGGAAATTCGGGTTATTCAACTCCTCCACGGGAAGGACCATCTGGATCGCGTCCCCATAGTTCCCGCCCTTGAACCAGGAGCCGTGAGGATAGACCGTGCTATCCGGGCGAGCGTACTGTCTGAGCAGCCGCCGCATGTCGCCGAGCCGGTGACCCGTCGAAAACAGCCAGAATCCCCGTTCCCTGAAGAGCATGTCGACCCGCAAGCTGTCCTTCGGCGACGGCCCTGGGTCCGTCAGCGGGGCGAGCTTCGTTCCCTGCACCGGCCGGAAGCTGGTGTCCTGGGGAACTGGCAACAGGGTGGTGTCGGCCCGAAGAGCGTTCAGCTCGTTTAGCCATGTGGTCGCGTCCCCCGTGCGCAGCGCCACCTCCGCTACGATCAGCCGCGCCTCGACGCCACTCGCGATCGTCACGTTGCTCGTCCGTCCCCACACTCCCTGCCGGATGACCTTGATGGGGAACGCAGTGTCAAAGATGCCGTCCGGTCCTGTCTTGGTCGGGAGCCGCGGATCACCCAGCTTCTTCCCGGTGAACCCCGCCGGGAGGATGATCGGATACTTGATGGAATCTCCTGTCACGTACGGCAGCCCAGTCCCGCCCTCCAGGTCCCCCATCGTGTACCGCCGCGAGCTCACGTTCAACGCCCAGATCTGGTTGTCGTTGACGTTTAGCGAGTGCGTGACGTCGTAGCGGAACGAGCGCGGGACACCCGTGACGGCGGCCCGGGCTCCGGCCGTGTCGCCGCGGTCCAGCAGCGCACGCCCCTTGATCATGTTGGCGAAGTTCGCCACGCGGGCGGAGTCCGACCCTCGCACAATAGCCAGAGCCGAGTCGGCGTTCGCGGCTGCGAGCTTCAATAGGGAATCGTTCGACAGCGGGTCACCATCGATGACGGTCGTACCCGAGATGCTGCTCAGGGGAACGCCGTTGCAGTAGTGCTCGCCCAGCAGGACTTGTACGTAGGCGATGAAATCGAACATCCGGGCGATGTCCGACAGAGCGGTCGGCACGTAGGTTCGCAGCCCATCAATCGCGAGCGCGGCCTGGGTCCGCACCCGGTTCAGGTTCCGGAATGGGCCGTGGTTGAAGGTGTTGTTGGGGTCCCAAATCCGTTGATCTTCCGTGTTGCGCTGGATGAAGGTGTCGCCGGAGCGCCACTCGTCGGTGAGCAGTGCTCCGAACATGAAGAGCGCTTCGCCCGTGTTGCCTCCACCCTGCACGCCGCTCACCGCCTGGGCCAGCCGGAGGATGGCGCCATTCGCCAGGCCTTGGGCCGCAGCCGCCGAGTTCGCCGCCAGGATGATGTCGGGGTCGGTGACATTCAGCAGGGTATCCGTACATGCGATCGCAGGCAGCGCCAGAAGGCTCGCCAGGGCTAGCGTCCTCCGCAGCTGCCGGCGCATCACATATCTCGTCATGGGAGAACAGTCCTTGTCCGCGGTCGTTATTAGTGACATGTCGTCTCCGATCATCAGAAGCCCACGTTCAAGCGGAACGTCCAATAGGTCGGCGGCGCCGCTGTCTGGAAGTTGCTCACAATGCCAGTGGCGCCTTCGAAATAGTTCGCCTCGGGATCGATGCCGCTGAATCCGGTGGCCTTCCAAAGGTTACGGACCGCGATCGTGAAGCTCGCTCGCGTCGCCCGGAACGACTGGGCCCAGGCGGCGGGCAGCTCGTACGTCGCCGAGGCCTCCCGCAGCCGGACAAACGTCGCGTTCTCGATGAACCCCCACTGGGTGCGCGACGGGGTCTCGCGCAGGGCCACGACCCGAGCTTGCTCCCACAGCGGAGCCTTGGGGTCGACCAAGCCCTCGCAGTTGAGCCGCGATTCGCAGCGGATGCGCTCGGTGCCGTTGAGCTGGTAGTAACCGCTCTTGTGGTCGAACAGCCCTTGGATGCGCAGCCGCTTGTTGAGCAGGTCGAACCCGGGCACGTAGACCACTTCCCAGCGCGGGTTCGCGTACCCCACGAACTGAGCGCTGTCCTGCACTTGGATCTCGTTCGCCGTGATGATGCCGTCCCCGTTCGCATCGCTGAACGTGTAGGGCCGCTGCCACCAGCCGTTGATCGGATACCCCTTGGTCTGCCGCGTCGTGGTGCCGATGATCGGGGGCAACCCACCCATGTCCGCGATGAAGTTGGTGTTGTAGGCCGCGTTGACCGTCACATCGAAGCCGAAGTTCGGTTTGTCGAGGATGTGGAGATTTGCCAGCGCCTCGAGACCCCGATTCACCACCGCGCCCAGGTTTTCGAATCGGGTGGGCGGGCCACCCGCGGACGGCGGCAACTGGCGGGCGATGAGGGCGTTCGACGTGCGCTTGTTGTAGTAGGTGAGCTCGAGGTAGGCGCGGCTGTCGAACATGGTCACCTCCCCGCCGACCTCGTATTCCCGCGCCCGCTCCGGCTTCAAGGCGGTGTTCCCGACGGCGCTGTAGACCAGTGACGGGATATCAACGGCGTTCACGCTCGCTGTTTGGGGCAGGAAGAAGCGGGTGGCATCGGTCGTGCCGGGCTGAACACCCGAGGCGCCGATCGCGCCGCGCAGGCGCAGACTGTTGATCCAGCTCCACCTGGGGAAGAACTTCTCGTCCGAGATTACGTACGACACGCTCACCTTCGGATAGTAGACTGTCTTGAAGTCCCTGCCGAAGGCGCTGTTGTCATCCGCGCGCAAGCCGGCGTTGACGAAGAGCCGGTCTTTGTACCCGAATTGCTGTTCCACAAATGCACCCACGGTCGCGGATACCGTGGTGCTCTCGCGCACCGTGGGGATGGCGGCGCCCGTCACCGTCGAGGCGCCCCCTGCCAGGTTCTCGCCGTACGCCACGCTCAAATCGTTCTTGGTCTTGAAGTACTGACCGCCCAGAGTGGTGCGCGAAGTCAGCGTCGGGCTCAGCCGCAGCGAGGCCGTCGCGTTGACGTCGAGCGTGTATTGGAAGTAGGTCGTGCGATCGTCTTGCTTGAAACCGGTCTTGTTGGTGGCGAAATCCACGCAATCACTGCGCAGGCAGAGATCGGTGTCCAAGCGGCTGGCGTAGTCGACGCCCCCGATCGCCCGAAATGCGAGCCAGCTCGTCGGGCGCCAACGGCCCGTGCCACTCCCGATGAATCGGTTGATGTCCTGACCGAGCGCTTCCGCGAACATTTCGTTGGGCATGAACGCCCGGTAGCCGTACAGGCCGTTGGTCTTGTTCCCCGGCCCGCCGAGCGCGTTCGAGAGCAAGCCGGTGGTGTTGTTGTCCGTGGGAGGTACGCGCAGCGTGCTGGTGATGAACGTCGTGGAGCCCTCGAGGTCGATGCGGGTGTTCGGATTCGCCGCGACGTTCGCCCGAATGCTCGTCCGCCGCAGGCCGTTGGGCCGCAGCTCGTTTTCCGGCACGGCACTGATCTGACGGATCACCATGAGCGTGTCCGCTGCGAACTGCGGCATCTTCGTCTGGCCCAGCTCGTCCTCCCACTCTCCCGACACGTAGTACCGCACCACATCCGACCCGCCCGACACTTGCACCCCGTATTGCTGCCGATGACCGGTCCCGAGGGGTGTCGTCTGAGGATCCTTGAAGAGGTTGAACCGAGTGATGCTGTCCTGTGCGCACGTTCCCGCCGCCACCTGCGTCAGGATGCACTGCACGCCGTTCGTGGCTGCCGACGTCGTCGCCGGCGTCGTCCCAGTGCGCCACCCTCGGACTGCATCCGGATAGTCGTTGTTGTCGTTGATGACGCCCTGCTCGGCGAACACGTTCCAGCGAGCCTTGCCAGGCTGGCCGTGCTTGCTCTTGATCACCACGACGCCGTTCGCCGCGTCCGTTCCGTATAGCGCCGACGCCGCCGGCCCCTTCACGACTTCGATCGACTCGAAATCCTCCGGATTGAGGTCGTTGATGCGGCTCGGCGGGGAGCAGCCCACGTCGCAGATACCAGACGACCGATTCTGGCTGGTGACCCGGATCCCGTCGAGCAAGTACACGGGCTCGTTTGTCAACGAGAGACTGTTCGTCCCACGGATCCGCACGCGCGAGGGCGAGCCCGTTAGTGTGCCCGGCAGCACGTCAACGCCGGCCGCCTTGGCGATCAAAAGGTCGGTCACGTTCGTGATCGGCGCGGTCTCGACCAGCTTCGCGGCGTCGATCCGCGCGATCGAGGTCCCGACCTGCCGCTTCGCCTCTTCCGCGGTTGACGTGACGACGACCTCATCGAGCGAGTACGGGGCCAGGCCTAGCGCCAGGTCGACCACTGCCGTGTCGCCGGGAGCGACCGCGGCCACCCGCGACGCCGCCCCGTAGCCCACGGCGCTGGCCCGGACCGTGACGCGGCCCTGAGGAGCGCCCGGGACGGTGTACCGCCCATCGGCATTGGTCCTCGCGATCAGGGACGTGCCCACGAGCACGACGCGCGCGCCCGGGAGCGGTTGCCCATTGGCCTGGTCGGTGACGCGGCCCGCGACGGTGCCCTGCTGGGCCCGCGCGACGGCGCCGACGCCGGCCACGAGCCCGCCGAGCACCAGGCACGCGCGCAGCGTTGAGCGAATGGCAAGCCGCATACCGATTCCTCCTTCGAGGTGGTTAAGACACACACCGCGATGCGGGTTCTATGGCCGCTTGTCGACCACGTACAGGATGTACGGGATCGTGAAATCCGACGCGCTGTACGACGACGGATACAGTCGGTACACCGGCGTTCCCGTGGCAGGGGAGGCCGGCGTGCCGGCGATGCGGTATTTGAACCGGAACCGCGTCGTGGCAACCACATTCGCGGCAGCGCACTTGGTCTTGGTGTCCCCGCCGTCGACCGGATTGCACGACAGCGAGTCGGCCACTCCGATGACGACGTGCCAGTCGTTGTACTCCGGTTGGGTAGCCCCTGAAACGAATACGACATCTCCCGCATTCGCGCCCGTGCTCGCACCGGTACCGGTGCGCCCGACAACCGAGTCCGCGGCCGCCGCGGAGCGGTTCATCAAGACCGAGAGGGTGCCACTCTGCGCCGTGACCGTGTCGTTGCTCCGGAAGACCCGTTGGGCAGCGTCCGCCGCCGTGGTGTCCGTTGACCGGGCGGACGGCCGGCCGCCCTGCGGCGCCTTGCTGCCAACCACCGAGCGAGGGCCGATCACTGCCGTCAACATCGACCCGGAGATCGACGATCCTGCAATCCTATCCTGACTCGACGTGGCAGCGGAGCCGGGAGGCACCGCAGCCTCGAGGATGGCCGGAGCCACCGTGCCGGTCGCCGTGAGGGTCACCCGGTACCGACCCGTGTCGAGCACCATGTACGGTGACGCACCGCCGTACGCCAGATTGACCACCTCCGCAGCTCCACCGGGAAGCCCGCCGATCAGCCGTACAAATGCGTCCACGTTTACCGTGGTATCCGCGATCGCCGGCACGGCCCCCGCCAGCGTTGGCGCGAGGTTGACGATCCGGATAGCGAACTTTCCGGCGCCTGGGGGCGCGAGAATCCCGTCCGTCCGGATGGCTCCGTGAATAGCGGGATTCTCCCCGGCGCGTGAGAAGCCGGTGAGCAGGAAGCCGTAGTGCTCGTTCGCGGCGAACGTCACGGTGGTATCGAACATCACCGTCTGGGCAAGGACAACGTCGCTCGTGTCGAAGAAGACCTTGATATGCCTCGTGCCCGCCTCGATCCCGACGGGGAAGGTACTGCCCGTCCGGAAGGGCGCTTCGTAAAGCCCGGCGTTTGATACCATGTCCACCACACGGAAGGCCAGTTTATTGGTGTCCGGGATGGCGTTGACGAAGTTGATCGCCGCGTATTCCGGGATGGGCTCGATGAAGGTCGCGTCGCGTTTGCACGCGACGCCCAGGAGCGCGAGCAGGGACATGGACGCTGCCGAACACCGGAAGGAACTCATTGTGCGCTCGCCCTCATGAAGAAATGGTTGACATCACACACTCACGACGAAGCGACCTCACTGTTGACCGCTCCCCCCGCCTCCGCCCGACGATGCGGGTACCGAGCCGATCCCGAAGAGATGTCGGGTCACGACGAACGTCCCAAAGCCAGCGGCGAGGATGCCCACGAGCGCGTACGTACGTGGCCTCGAAAGGCGCCGCTCGTATGCGTTGCCCACCCAAGTCCGTCGCAGCGACACCTGCTCCCCGCTCCAACGGCTCTCCCGACCCCGAATGTCGGTCACCCCGGCGATCCGCAGCGTGTACTCGCTGTCGGTGGACCCAATGAGCGCCCCTTCGACCCGGGCGATTCCGGGACCCATGCTGGTACCGGCCCCCACGCGACCCGCGTCGGACAGGACGAGGGCGACCTGGGTCTCCGGCACCGGCTCCAGTGTGGGGAGGGGTGCGTACGTGTAGCACCCCGCGACCAGCGCGGGCAACAGGGCCGAGCCCCACCAACGGAGCCGTGGCGATCGCATGGCTAGTACACGCCGCCCGCGAACAGACCGTAGTTTCCGGGGCCGGCGGCATCGCGCCCGCCCTGTCCGCCAACGCCATAGAACGGCTCGCTGCGCGTGTCCATCTCCTGATACGGCACCGCCCAGTTCAGAGCGGTGTACTGCGGCAGATCACCCCAACCACGCCCCGCGAAGAACCACATGCCGTAGCCCGTGTATGCGGTTTCCATGCGGTATTCCCACTTGAGCGCGTCCCAGATGGTCCCGCACTTCGCGCGCTTGTACCCCTGTGTGGCATCGGGCACGCGGGGGACGCAACCAGTGCCCCCCGGGACGGCGGTCAGCGTGTCCGGCAGGGCCACCCCGGTCGTGTCCAATGCCGGTAGTTTGCCGTTGCCCACGCGGGATACGTTGATCAGATGCGCAGCCTGCGGGATGCCGCCGGCGGTGCGAAGGTACCCCTCCGCCGCGTACAGCCGGATTTCCGCGGCCGTCATGACCGGGTAGGCTCCGTTGCGACTGGCGTTGTTGAAGGAACGGGAGCGGTAGAAGTCGTACTGCGAAATGCCGACGGGGTCACCCGGCTGGTCTTCCCCAGTCGGCCGGTTGCGGACGTAAGGGGTAGCACTGAACGCCAGTGGCGCCGTGGGCGTAGGCGAATTTGCCTGCTGCGCCGCCCGCGTTGTGCCTTGCGGCAAACGCCGATCGGGCGTGACCACGGTGAATGCCACGCGGTTCGCAGGCGCCGTGCTGAGCCAGTTGTCGTACCCCACCGCTGGGTTGGCGGCGCCCGATGTGTCCGCCATCCCGAGCCAGAACTGCGACATCTGGTGCCAGTTGGCTGAGCCGGTGGCGAAGTGTTGGATCACCCAGGAAATGTCCCAGCCGCCTGCTGGGGGCGGGACCATGGTGATTTGGAAGTCCGTCGTGATGCCGGCATTCGCGTCGTCGATGATCGCGCCCCAGTTCGCGGTGGCCCGCTCGGCCGGCGTCCGGCCGACGTTGGCCCGGAACCGCGCCTTGTATGAACGGCACAGTTGGATGAACTGAGCATCGGTGAGCGCGTTGCCGCTGATCCACCCGCTCGGGAGGGGAAATCCGCTGGCGTCCGCGGTCACGACGGCGATCGCGGAATCGAGGTACCCGAGCGCCGCGGTCATCACCGCTTGGTACCCGGAGAGGCGTACGACGACGGCGGCATCGGCCTCGGGGTTGTCGTTCTCGGTGAGGATCGCGGCCGAGTCGTAGGCGAGCGCCAGGTTGCCGAGTGCCACACCCTGCCCGAAGCGGGCAAAGGCGCGCGCGCGCGCGTCCCGGCCCGGCGAACCGAGCGTCAGCCTGCCCAGCGCCGAGATCGCCAGAACCCCCATCCGCGCGGCGCGATGCCCCACTTCCCAGTCGCGATAGTTGCCCGCGTTGCCCGTGGACCCGCGCGTGTTGGGGATGCCGGCCCGGGGGATATTGCCCCGCGGCCCCATCGCGAAGTTCGCGAGACCGGAGACGTTTTCCATTCCCGCGACGAGCAGCTGCGGCTGGAGCCCGTCGTTCACACCGCCGTCGAGCACCGTGGCGCCGCCCAGCGTCGCCTGATGTACGTTGGTGTAGATGTTGGACACGAACTGCTCCAGGTCGGCCGCATTCGTGAACACCCTGTTCCGATCCGGCTGGTTGGAATTCCCCACCGCCAGCGGGTCGGTGCACGCCGCCAGAGCCAGAACGACCAGCCCGCGCGCTATCTGACGAAGCTTTTGCATCGCTCCCCCTAGAAGCTGGTCGTGAGCCCGAGCGTGAAGCTGCGGGTGTTCGGGAACGAGAACGCGTCGACGGCATTGACCGCGCCCGATGCTGCCTGGCCGCCGCTGTTCCCGAGAACGGTGGCAGCCCCGGGCTGGGGCGCGAACGTGCCGATGCCGACCTCCGGATCGAAGCCGCGATACCCGGTGATCGTGAACAAATTGCGGCCCACGAGGCTGATGCCCCAGTCCCCCACCCCGCCCACCTTGCCGAGGTGGTAGGACACCATCAGCTCGCGCAGCTTGGCGTAGCTCGCATCCTCCACCGAGTAGTTGTTCGGCATCAGCTGGTCGTACAACCCTCCCAAGCCGCTGAACCCGTCCACCGCCGGAGCCCGATAGTAGTATCCGATCGGTTTCGCCGTCTCGACCGACTTGCCGACCTGGTCGACGTCGCTGGACAGGAAGTCGAGGTGCGCCCAGTGCAACCCCTGGTTCCAGACTTGTTGTCCGATCGACGCGTCCACCAGGGCATACACGTTGAAGCGCTTCCACTGAACGTTCTGGGTGACGGCGAAGCGGAAGTCGGGCAGTGCATGCCCCAGCGCCACCACCTGGGCCGCCTTGGCGTTGTTCGGGTCGCCGCGCAGCAGGATCGGCATCCCCCAATTCATCGCGACGCCCCAGGGGCCTTGCGATGCGGGAAGGGACGTTTCCCACAGATTGTTGGTGATACCCATGCCGGGGGTGTTCCCGGCGCCCACCCATACAATCCAGCCCTCGTCGTTCTTCTGGAACGCCTGGCCGGGACCGCACTGGGTGTTGAACGGGGCGGGCAATTGGCCGCAGGTCGTGAGGAACTGATGGCCGTAAATGGTGCCGTACAGCTCCCCTTCCTTGAACTGGAACATGGTGCCCGTACCCTGCAGAATCGTTCCCTGGGGAAACGCCGGCACGCTGAGTTTGGCGATCCAGGAGCGATTGTGATCGTACACAACGCTCATCGACCACGACACGTCCGGGCGCTGCACCAGCGGCAGGTTCAGCGACAGCTCGTGCGAGATGTTGAGCAGCGTGCCCGCGTTCTGCCACTGGCTGGTATAGCCGGTACACGCGCACACCGGAACGGGGAGAATCTGATTCTCGATCCTGGAGCGCGCGTATGTGGCGGAGAGGCCGAAGCGGCCGAACAGCTCCAGGTCCGTGCCCAGCTCGAGCTCGTGGTGCACCTCGGGCCTCAGGTTGCGGTTGCCCAGGACCCCCAGCGCGAGCACGCCGTTCGTGATCGTGAACGTCTCGTACTGGGCCACGAAGGGAGGCAAGCCGCCCGCGGTGCCATACGAGGCGCGCAGCTTGAGCTCGCTCAGCTGATGAAGCGGCCACCACGGCTCGCGCATCACGAGCCAGCTCCCCGAGGCGCGGCCGAAGGTTTGCCACCGGTGGTCGGCGCCGTACAAGGAACTGCCGTCCCGCCGGACCAGCCCCTCGAGCACGTACCGATCCTTGTAGTCGAGAGCGCCGCCGGCGAACAACCCGATCCCTCTGGTGCTCGTGGCGGCCGAACCCACGGCCTGGTTCTGGGTGGCGTTGCCCAGGGATGTGACGCTCTTGACGGAGAGGAAGTTTCCCTGGCCCACCTCGATCGTGCTGTCCCGTTGTTCGTACAGGTAGCGCAAGCTCAAGCGCCCTTTGAGGTCAGGGCGGAACTCGCGCCGGAACGTCGCGTTCACACTTGCGTCGACTGCTTCCTGGGCCGTCGAGCCTTTGAAGATCAAGCCGTTGTTCGTAAGCGGCGTGCTGGTTGTGGTACGAAACCCCTTGTCGTTGAATTGGGTGAAGTCCACGTTGCGGCGGTCGTAGCCCGCGTCCGCCTGAAGATTGAACCAGCTCACCGGACTGTACTGCGCCGTGAGGCCGCCGATGAAGCGATTGGTGACGTCCGTACGCTGCGTGTTCTGCAGCGAGTACAGCGGGTTCTCGTTCTGCGAGCCACCGCCCTGCAGGTTGGGACGGATG
>Ga0137383_10002737_pt1 | contig 10881 bp, 10 predicted proteins | sample SagtaG_19_FD_104817 | JGI IMG/M metagenome (GOLD analysis project Ga0137383, IMG submission 104817) | Vadose zone soil microbial communities from Sagehorn Ranch, Mendocino, California, USA - Sage2_R_40_16 metaG | ecosystem: Environmental > Terrestrial > Soil > Vadose zone | place: USA... | reverse complement strand
GATCCGCAAACGCCAGTGACCGGAATCGCCGTGACGATGATGGCGACGCTTGACGTATTGCAGCGCGCGGCGGCAAACGGACAAAACCTGATCATCACGCATGAACCGACGTTTTACGATCATCAGGACAATCCTGCGCAGTTGCCACAGGGCGAGCAGGACCCAGTATTAGCGCAGAAGCGCGCCTTCATTACCGAACATCATCTTGTGGTGTGGCGATTCCACGATCATTGGCACCGGCGCAGTCCGGACGGGATTGAAGCGGGGAATGTACGCGCGCTCGGATGGGAAAAATTTCAGGACCCGGCGAATCAGTATTTGTTCACCATTCCTGAAACGACTGTGGAGAAATTAGCGGAAGAGCTGCGCGTTAAGCTGCATGCCGCAGTGCCGCGCATAGCAGGCGACAGGCAGATGAAAGTGACGCGCGTTGCCTTTAGTCCAGGTTCTGCTGGATTTCACCGGGAAACGGGTGCGCTTGAAATACTGGACGTGCAGGTGTTGATTGCCGGCGAAACGCATGAGTGGGAAACGGTAGAGTACGTCACAGACGCGTACACCGAAGGCCGCGCGAAAGCGCTGATACTGCTTGGGCATGTTCCGTCGGAGCAGGCGGGCATGGAGGAATGCGCGCGTTGGCTGCGAACATTTGTGACCGGCGTGCCCGTGGAATTTGTGCCCACTGCCGATCTATGGGCCGCTCCGACGAAAGCAAACGCGAAACGCTGAACAGCCTGGCTCCGCCGTTCGAACTCCCAATCAGCGAGCCGGCCCACGACGGGAATCAAAGCTCAGCGGGCCGGTTCCGACTTGCGTGAAGAAAACTGCAGCGCCTAGCACGGAAATATTCTTCAGGACCATAGCCATCTGTATCCCCTGCGCCATGGGATCTTTCACTGCCCAAAAGTTGTGCATCATGAAAGTCACCGGCACGAGAAAGAACACGAGTAGCCATGCGCCGACTTTTCCATGAAAGCCGAGAAGAATGCTCAGGCCGCCGACGATGGCGATGATGCCCGAAACCGGCACCAAAATGTTGGCGATCGGCACCCCTTGCGAGGCGGCATAGGCGATCTCCTGATGAGAAAAGTGGCCGAGGCCGCCAGCAATAAAAATCAACGGTTCAACACTCCTTTTCCGTATTTAAGTTGCGCCTAAATAAAACCTTGAGGTCGCCTCGAGCCTGGTTAGACCGCAACCGCAGCTTCGATCCTTTGGATTGCGGCTGCCTTGGCAGCTATCGCCAAATCCGGTTTTCCCTGATTTTCGGCGTGTATGAAAGTGATGTCGGTCAACCCGATAAACCCGAGAATGTGACGCAAGTACGGCTCTTGAAAATCGAACTGTGCATACGGCGTGCCGGAAGGATAGGCGCCGCCTCGCGAAGTGATCACATAAACCTTCTTGCCCGACACGAGTCCTTTTGGTCCGGATTCTCCGTAAGAAACCGTCTTGCCAAAACGCACAACCTGGTCAAGCCAGGCCTTGAGGCGCGTGGAGATTGTAAAGTTGTGCATCGGGTCGCCGATGACGACGACGTCAGCCGCCTGCAGTTCCTCGATTAGTTTGTCCGAATATTGGAGCGCCGAGCGGTGCGCCGACGTGCGCTGATCAGGATTTGAAAACGCTCCTGCAATCCAGTCGTCTGTGACCAGACCGAGCGGCGAATTTGCTAGATCGCGGTGAACGATCTGGCCTGCGGGTACTTGTTGCTTCCAGTTCACGGCGAAAAGAGAGGTCAACTGACGTGAGACAGAGTCTTGCCTGGGACTTGCGTCGATTTGTAAGAGTTTCATGTTTTTCTCCAGAAGTAAGCGCTGAGGCTGATGAGATGAGCAGAGCGAGCCTGTGGTTACAATAAATAACTACTATTTGTTTCAAATTGAATACGCTATAGTATGTTAGTTATTCTAGTGTAACTGACCGGGTTTACGAGAACGGCTATGCCAAAGGGAAAAAAAACTGCGCCGACTGGCTGCACCGAAACACCCATTCCCTGTGCGACCAGCGGCTTGTTGGCGATTTTGACGCGCCCGTGGACGATGCACATCCTGTGGGTGCTTGGTCATGATGGCCCTACCCGGTTTGGAATGCTGCGGCGGAAAACCACGGGGATATCGTCGCGGGTGTTGGCGGAGCGGCTGCGAATGTTGGAAGCGCGCGGATTCGTATACCGGAAATATGAGGCGACGATTCCGCCAGCGGTTACCTATGGTTTGACGAGCAGGATGGACGAGATGCGGCCCGTATTGGAGCACCTCGACCGACTGGCAGGGATTTGGTACGAAGAAGATCTGCGTGCCGGGCGTGTTCCCAAAGAAGTAGAGGACGCGCAGGAAGTGGCGTAAGGCAAGCGAGCCGATTCTTCGGCGCCCGTCGCAACAACTCTTTTAGGACGGGGTGCATCCACTCGCAATAGAATTAGGTGGGCCCCAGCCATGCCGAAGCGTCAAATTCCATTTTTGCTTTTGATTACGATGACCGCTGTCGCTGCCGCTGGAATTACAGCAGCGGTTCCCGCGATCGCTCCGTGGGACAAAGCTCCGGAGCAGTGGACGCTCGCCGACGTTTTCCGCATTCTTCAGAATTCTCCGTGGAGTCCTTCGAAATTTTCACTGGAAGCAAATTACACGCAGCGACACACGGATGCCCAAAGTAAGGTTGTAAGCGATTCGCCTGTGAGTGCGCAGAACACTGGAGTTGTGCCGGGCGTGACATTTACGCGCAGTCATCCATTGCCGCAGGTGACGGTGCTGTGGTGGTCTTCCAAGACCATCCGGCTGGCGGAAGCGAAGCGGCTGGAAGCGCGAGGCGGTGCGATGAGCGCTACGGCTCCTATGGACACAGAACCCATGACCGATTATGTGTTGACCGTAGAAGGCGATGAGCCGCTGCGGATTTTGCGCGACGCGAAAGAAGACCTGCACGACACCGTTTTTCTGGAACTTGAGAACGGCGGAACCTTAGACCTGACGGCCGTAAAGTTTGTCGAAGACAGCGATACCGTCCGCAGCGAGATGCATTTTGCGCGAATGTTGAACGGCGAGCCGACCATCGATCCAGAATCGGAGCGAGTGATTTTCCACTGTCGCGCGAACGCGAAAAAGAAAATGCAAAACCGGGAAAATTCGCTGTCATTTCGAGTTGAATTCGGTCCCCGGATGATGAAAGCGCGCGGCCAGCCGGACCTGTGAGCTTGCAGACCTCTCCGCGCCATTTGTACTTGCGTTTGCGTCCCGGTATCTTGGGAGACGCGAAGCAATGCAATGCCTAGATTCAAAAAACACATTTTCATCTGTCTGAACCAGCGAGAAGAGGGTCATCCCCGCGGATGCTGCGACCCGACTGGACAGGGCGAATTGCAACGTCTGTTCAAGACGAAACTAGCGCAGCGCGGGATTGAACTGGTACGCGCAAACAAATCCGGGTGCCTCGATCAATGTGAGCTTGGTCCCACGGTGGTGGTTTATCCGGAAGGCGTTTTCTATGGCGGGGTGCGCCCGGAGGACGTGGACGAAATCATTGAGTCGCATATCTTGAATGACCGCCCGGTGGAGCGCTTGCGCATCCCGGACGAAATTCTGAACACGACACACAAAAAATCAAGCAAAGAATCTTGACTTTTTTCCATATAGAAATTTCGGCCTTTTGCATTCGTAGCGCTTCAGGCAGAATACCGTTTCCATATTTTCCTCCGGGGGCCTCATGAAGAACGTCGCACTCGTTTCGATTCTTCTCCTACTTTCTCTACCATTCGTTCCGTTCAGAAACACGACCACCGCGGATGAGCCGGTGCTGTTTGGATTCTCCTCTGAGTCTTCGCGTGCGGAGCGGCAATGGGAGGAAAAGTTCAAGGCGATTCCGAATCCTCAGCTGATGCGCGACTACATGCAGCGGCTTTCGGCGCGGCCGCACAATGTGGGAACGGCATACGACCGGGCGAACGCGGAATGGCTGGCAGCGAAGTTCACGGAGTTCGGCCTCGATACGCACATCGAGACGTTTGACATTTTATTCCCCACGCCGAAAGAGCGGGCCGTCGCATTGGTCGAAGGCGGGCCGAAATTTGTTGCGAAGTTGCAGGAGCCGGCGGTTGAGCAGGATCCAACTTCCAACCAGCAAAGCGAGCAGCTGCCGACCTACAACGCATATTCGATTGACGGCGACGTTACAGCGCCGCTGGTCTTTGTGAATTATGGAATTCCTGAAGACTACGAGCAGCTCGAGCGGCTGGGCGTTTCAGTGAAAGGCGCGATCGTGATTGCGAAGTACGGGCATTCGTGGCGCGGGATTAAGCCGAAAGTGGCGGCCGAGCATGGTGCGGTCGGCTGCCTGATTTATTCGGACCCGAATGAAGATGGATTCAAGCAGGGCGAAACTTTTCCGGCTGGAGCGTGGCGTCCGCGCGATGGAGTGCAGCGGGGGAGTGTCGCGGACGATCCGATTTATCCGGGCGATCCGCTGACGCCGGGCGTCGGTGCGACGAAAAATGCGAAACGGCTTGAGCTCAAAGATGCGCAAGTGATTACCAGAATTCCCGTGCTACCGATTTCCTACGGCGACGCGGAGCCGCTGCTTAGAGCGATCACCGGCGCGGTCGCGCCCCGCACGTGGCGCGGGGGGCTTGGCCTTACCTATCATATTGGGCCTGGCCCGGCGAAAGTGCACTTGAAGGTGAAATCCAACTGGGATTTGAAAACAATTTATGACGTCATTGGAAAAATTCCCGGAACAACGAATGCAGATCAATGGATCATTCGTGGAAATCATCACGACGCTTGGGTGAACGGTGCAGAGGATCCGATTTCCGGGCTGATCGCAGTCATGGAAGAAGCACGCGCCATGGGCGAACTGGTGAAAGCAGGATGGAAACCGAAGCGCACGATAATGTTCTGCGCGTGGGATGCGGAAGAGCCTGGCCTGATCGGCTCAACAGAATTTGCGGAGGAACACGCCGATGAATTGAAGGCGCATGCGGTGGTGTACATCAATTCGGACGTGAATGCGCGCGGATTTTTCGGCGCGGAAGGCTCGCACACGCTTGAAAAGTTTATCAACGATGTCGCGCGGGATGTTCAGGATCCCGAGACCAAGCTTTCCGTGTGGAAGCGCGCACAACTGAGGCAAATCGGACGGTCAGATGAAAATGCAGGACGACAGGAAGCACGTTCGCGCGCGGATCTACGGATTGGTGCGCTCGGCTCGGGCTCGGACTATGGAGCTTTTCTGCAGCACGATGGCGTTGCCGCGCTGAACCTTGGTTTTGGCGGAGAAGATGGCGGCGGCATCTATCATTCGATTTATGATGATTTTTACTGGTTCACGCACTTCAGCGACACGGATTTTGTGTACGGTCGCGCGCTGGCGCAGACGGCGGGAACCGCGGTCATGCGGCTGGCTGATGCGGATTTGTTGCCGTTCGAATACGGAAATTTTTCGGACACCATGCAGACGTATGTGAAGGAGCTCAAGACGCTGGCGCAGAAATCACGGGACGAGATTATCGAGCGCAACCGCGAACTCGAAGAGGGAGTGTTTGCGGCAATGATCGATCCGCGTGTGAAGTCCGTCCCGCCGACAAAGGAAGCGGTGCCGCCATTTCTGAATTTTGCGCCACTCGACAATGCGACGGAGTCGCTGGTGCGTGCGAGCGCGGAATATAAAAAGGTACTCGAAAAGGTGACCGCTAATGGCGGAGCGGCGATTGCAAAGGCCTCGCTGACCGAAGCGAACCGGGCTTTGGCGGAAAGCGAACACAAATTGACCTTGGAGGAAGGACTCCCGGGCAGGCCGTGGTTCAAACATTTTGTGGACGCACCAGGACAATACACCGGCTACGAAGCGAAAACGCTGCCGGTGGTACGCGAAGCGATCGAGCAGAAACAATGGAAAGAAGCCGATGCGGGAATCGTGGTTACGGCGCGCGTGCTGGAAACCGAAGCGGCGCACATTCTTTCTGTCGTACAGAAGCTCGACGCAGCTGTCCGATAATTTTGCTGTAGATCAAAGAGGCTCACATTCCCCTCTACAATCTCGCCATCGTCGGTTTCGGAAATGTTGGACGCGCGTTCCTTCGGCTGCTGATTGCCAAGGAGACGGAGATGCGGCGCCGCTACGACGTCCGCTGGCGGCTGACTGGCGTCGCGACTCGACGCGCGGGTTGGGTCGCCGACGCCGAAGGCTTCAATCCGATTGCGCTGTTGAATGGACACTGGCCGGTGCCACGCGGTTCGTCCGCGGTTCCGCAAAATGTTGCGGAGTGGCTCGAGCAAGCACGCGCGGATGTTTTCTTCGAGACGAGTTCACTTGATCCGCAGAGCGGGCAGCCGGCCATTGACCATCTGACGGCGGCGCTGAATCATGGCGCACATGCAGTTTCCGCGAACAAAGGCCCCGTCATTCACGCATATGAAGCGCTCTCAACGCTGGCCCGCGAACGCGGCAAAAAGTTTCTCTGTGAATCGACGGTGATGGATGGAGTTCCGATTTTTTCGCTCTTTCCGTCGGCATTGCCCGCGACTGAATTGCGCGGGTTTTCAGGTGTACTGAATTCCACGACAAATGTGGTGCTGACGGAAGTGGAAAAGGGCTTGTCGTTTGAAGAAGCGATTCGCCGCGCGCAAGCCTTGGGGATTGCAGAGACTGATCCTTCGAATGACCTGGATGGATGGGATGCTGCGGTGAAAGTGGTGGCGCTGACGAATGTTCTGATGGGAATTCCGCTCAAGCTTGAACAGGTACAGCGGACCGGGATTCGCGAACTGAGCGAAGAGAAAATCCGCAGCGTGCGCTCGGCGGGCATGCGGTACAAACTTGTGTGCCGCGCGGAACGTCGAGGCGCGGGCGTGGATTGCCTGGTGCGGCCAGAGCTTCTCCTGGCAAGCGATCCGCTGGCGAATCTCGAGGGAACAAGCTCGGCAATTCATTTTGACCTGGACGTGTTCGGCCTATCACTGGTGGAACACAATCCCGGAATCGAGGCGACTGCCTACGGACTGCTGGCGGATTTTCTGCGCGCCGTGCGGCCGGCGGCTTAGCTTCCGCCGCTGCGGAAATTCACAGCATAGGCCGGAGTAGGAAGCGCAGGGTCGCAGCGTTCATCGCGGAGGGGAGCGTCCGCTACCAGACGCAATGGAACGACTCCCGCCCAGACTGGCAAAGCGTAATCTTCGGCATCGTCTTCCACGCCGCCCGTTCGAACCTTTGCGGAAATTTCTGTAAGCGGCAATCGTAAGATGCTCGTGGCTTTCAATTCCTTTTCGTTAGGTTGGCGCGCGTCACTCCATCTTCCTGGCAATATTTTTTCCGTGAATGCCCGCAATGCATCCAGTTTTTCCTCAGGCTCGTCCACAATGGACGCATTGCCAAGAGCGACGGCCGACCTGTAATTCATGGAATGATTGAAGACGGATCGAGCGAGCACCAGCCCATCCGCCAGCGTGACAGTGATGCAGACGTTCAACCCTGTGCTAACTCCACGCAGCATGCGGCTTGCCGCGGAACCGTGAAAATAGAGCGCGTCGCCGACGCGTGCGTACATCGTGGGAATCACGAAAGTTTGCCCATCCGCGGTGAAACCGACGTGACACACGAAGCCTTCGTCCAAGATTTTGTAAATAAGCTCGCGATCATAGACTGCGCGCTGCGCTTCGCGCACGATGCGCGTCCGGTCAGACGTTGCTACATGTTCTGGCATGGTATTCCTGGGATGAAACGTGGCGCGAAGCAAGTCCCTGCAGGACCGCTTGTTTGATTTTTAGCCGGCGCCGACGCGGCATGTGTGAACGCTACTCCTGTGATGCTAGCACGGCGGCTGTTTTCCCGTTTCGCGCGACTGTGAGAAACTAACGTCTCGAATTTTGCGAAGGGCCGTCTGGGCGCCCGAGGGAAAAAGATGAGCACACCCGCCTTGCATGAAGCGATTTCCAAAACGTTCGACGTCGCCTGGGTCCGCGAACAATTTCCATCCTTACAGTTGAAGGTGAACGGGCAGCAAGCTGCGTTTCTCGATGGACCGGCCGGAACACAGGTTCCGCGGCAGGTGATGGACGCCGTGCAAAAATATTTTCTCGAAGCGAATGCGAATACCTACGGTGCGTTTCTCACAAGCCGTCGCACGAACGACACGATTTCCGGGGCCCGCGCCGCGATGGCGGATTTGTTCAACTCTTCCCCCGAGGAAGTGGTGTTCGGCCAGAACATGACCACGATCACGCTGGGACTGGCGCGGGCGATCGGGAGAGAGCTCAAGCCGGGTGACGCAATCCTGCTTACGGTGCTCGATCACGACGCAAATTATTCTCCGTGGAAAGCACTTGAAGAAAAGGGCGTGGTGATTCGTACCGTGGACATTCGCGAATCGGATTGCACTCTCGATCTTGACGACCTGAAGAACAAGCTCAGCGCGAAGACGAAGCTGGTGGCGGTTGGCTATGCGTCGAACGCCGTCGGCACAATCAATCCCGTTGCGGAGATCACGGTGCTGGCGCACGCGGCTGGTGCGATGAGTTTCATTGATGCGGTCCATTACGCGCCCCATGGCGCCATTGATGTGAAAGCGTTGGATTGCGACTTTCTAGTTTGCTCGCCCTATAAATTTTTCGGTCCGCATATGGGGACGCTGTACGGAAAGAAGAAGCACCTCGAATGTTTCAAGCCATACAAAGTGCGTCCCGCGACGGACGCCGTTCCGGAGTGCTGGGAAACCGGAACGCAAGTGCAGGAGTTGATCGCGGGGATTCAAGGGGCGGTCGAATACGTCGCCGAGCTGGGGCGGCGCTGCGATCCTTCGGCGAAGGACCGGCGAGCAGCGCTGCTTGCTGCGTATCGTTCGACCGTGGCATACGAACGCACTCTTGTGACGCGATTGATCGAAGGCTTGCTCGCGATTCCCGGCCTCAAGTTTTTCGGAATCACCGATCCAAGACGTTTCGAAGAGCGGTGCTCAACAGTTTCGTTCCGGCTAGCGAAGGGAACGCCGACAGATGCTGCGACATTTCTTGGCGACCGCGGCATATTCACGTGGGACGGCAATTTCTATGCGCTGAATCTTACCGAACGTCTCGGGGTTGAAAAGTTAGGTGGCGTTCTTCGCGTTGGTCTCGTGCACTACAACACCGTCGACGAAGTCGACCGATTACTGGCTGGCTTGAGAGATTTTTCAACGTCCTAGTTTCTTTTGACTGGGTTGCCGAGGGCAAGATGAAAGCCATAAAACGCAAACGAATAAATGGAGCACTCATTCCATTTACGCTTCGTCCCAGAAAGAACTATCCGTTTCGCACTCCGGTTCCGCCTTGCTCGGTGGTGCTGGTGAAAAGGTCGCGCGGTGCATTACGCCGCGGGCGACGTTTTCGGATCGGCTATTACAGCTGGCAGGACGGGTCGGATTGTATTTGGCTCGTGAAGGACTAAGGCGAATATGAGCAAACGATCGATCACGAATTCTTGCTCCAGTCATTTTGAGATTGAGAACCAATCCAAGGAGCGCAGTCTGTACCGCCGAAATCACCCACAATTCTGGCCCATAGCATAGGAATACTGCTGACGGATCTAAGCTTAAGTTTTGAGGAAAAATGACCAAACGACCGAAACCGATTGTGTTGACTGTGCTTGATGGCTGGGGCTACAGACCGGAAACGCGGGGAAACGCGATTGCGCTTGCGCGCAAGCCCGCCTACGACCGGTTGATCAAGGATTTTCCAAACACGCTGATTCAGACTTCGGGGCCTGCGGTGGGGCTTCCTGAGGGGCAGATGGGAAACAGCGAAGTGGGCCACCTGAACATTGGCGCCGGGCGCATCGTGCACATGGACATCACAAAAATTGATCTTATAGTGGCGAATAAGCAACTGGACCAAGTGCCGTTGTTTCAAAAAGCGATGGAGCGCGGGCGGTTGCGACAGCTTCATTTTCTCGGATTGCTGAGCGATGGCGGTGTGCATTCGCACATTCAACATCTTTTTGCGTTGCTCGAAATGGCCAAGCAGCAAAAAGTGGAAAATGTTTTCGTGCACTGCTTCATGGACGGACGCGACACCCCGCCGCACAGCGGACGCGACTTTGTGCAGCAACTTCAGCAGAAGATGCGCGAGCTTGGAGTAGGAAAAATCGCGACGCTGATTGGACGCTATTACGCGATGGATCGCGACAATCGCTGGGAGCGTATCGAACTCGCTTACCGCGCGATGGTGCATGGCGAAGCAGAAACGCGTACTTCCGATCCCGTCGCTGCTCTGAAAGCCAGCTACGAAGCCGGCGTCACCGATGAGTTCGTCAAGCCCGTTGTCGTCATGAATGAAGAGGACTCTGCCGCGAAGCCGGCTGGACCGATTCGCGATGACGACGCTGTGATTTTCTACAATTTTCGCGCCGATCGTGCGCGTCAGATGACCTATGCGCTGGCCGCGCCAGATTTCGACAAGTTCGTGGATGCGAAACGGCCGAAAAATCTTTTCTACGTAGCCATGACACAGTACGACAAAAAGTGGCCGTGGCTGCAATCCGTGATCAAACCGGACAAGCTCGAGCAGATCCTTGCGCAAGTGTTTGCGGATTTGAATTTCAAGAATTTGCGCACCGCGGAAACGGAGAAGTACGCTCACGTGACCTATTTTTTCAACGGTGGAGTCGAAAAACCGTTCTTCGGCGAAGAGCGCATTCTGGTGCCGTCCCCTAAAGTTGCGACCTATGACCTGAAGCCTGAAATGTCCGCGCAAGGAATTACGGACACGGTCGTGAATGCGATTGAGAAGAATGAATTCGACGCGATCATCATGAACTACGCAAACGCCGACATGGTGGGGCATTCCGGTAACTTGGAAGCGGCGATCAAGGCTGTCGAAGCGGTGGATGCGGGACTTGCGCAGATTTTCCAAACTC
>Ga0137383_10002730_pt1 | contig 10892 bp, 9 predicted proteins | sample SagtaG_19_FD_104817 | JGI IMG/M metagenome (GOLD analysis project Ga0137383, IMG submission 104817) | Vadose zone soil microbial communities from Sagehorn Ranch, Mendocino, California, USA - Sage2_R_40_16 metaG | ecosystem: Environmental > Terrestrial > Soil > Vadose zone | place: USA... | reverse complement strand
GTGAGACTGTTGTAACTATTGTGGAAGACCGAGAAATCCATATAGAACCGTGATGTCACAAGCTTACGGTAGCCGAGTTCGTATCCGAGCAGCGTTTCCGAAACGAACTCTGGGTTGCCCGCAAGACGTATAAAGATGGGTTGCGGAGCTGCCGTCACCAAGCCTGTCAGCTGGAGGTCTTCATCAAGACGCGAGGGACTTCGCACGGCGCGAGTAACTGCCGCCCAAACTGACTGATGGGCGCTTGGCGTCCACAGCAAGCGAGCGCTGGGTTGGATCTCCCAACCGGTATAGATGTTGTGCTCGAATTTCGACCCGATCGTCGCGGAGAGTTTATTGCGCACAATTTCGACTTGGTCCTGGGCAAAGACGCTGTAGCTGTTGTCCAACTGGTGATGTGGAAGGAAATCGAGCGTGGCGACGGTCTGCACCACATCGCTCGGGCTCCACCGGGCGCCCAAGCCCCAGATAATGTTCTGGCGAGGTAGGGCGTTGAAATGGTGGATGAAATCGATGTCAAAGGTATTGCGAGTTTCTCCGACTTGCGAGCCCAGGCGATACGTTCGGTCATAGTATGCTTGGAATTGGAAGTCGGATCCGCTACCGAGTTCGTGCCGCCATCTGGCGAGGATGTTTCCGCCCGACACGTCCTGAGCCTGGTCGACATTGATCGAGGAAGGCGGCGAGTAGAAAGCAATGCTCTGCCTTTGCCCAACCACACCCTTATATAGGTCGCCCTGCAGGGTAAACGCGTCCTTATCTTGACCGTCCCAATCCATGCGGAAGCCGCCCTGTCCAAGCTGCCAATCATCAAATCGGTCGCCGTCAGTATGGAACTCGGGACCACGTCCAAATGCCATTCCGTACACACGGTAGTTGAGGTACCTGCCGACGCCTCCTCCGTAGCGGAATCCGCCAGTACCCTGGTCAATGTTTCCGCCACCGACGGAAGCAAGTGTTCCATGACTGTCTTTCGAGTTCTTGGTGATGATGTTGATTACACCATTTACAGCATTCGTTCCCCAGATTGTGCCGCCGGGGCCGCGAATGACTTCGATCCGATCTACGTCTTCAAGCAGCACATTCTGGAGTTTCCAATTGACGCCGGCAAAAAGCGGCGTATAGACGTTTCTGCCATCGATCAGGACAAGTACGGATTTTGAAAAGCCACTTCCGAATCCACGTATTCGGACAGCCCAGCTGCTGGAATCGATGCGCGCCACTTCAACTCCCGGCACCAGACCGGCACGCTGGTTGCTCCAGATCGCCTGATATCTTCCTGTGTGAGGACATAGATAGCCGCTGCCGTTCGCCAAACTTCTTCTGGCTCTTTTGACGTTGTGGTCACCCGGAGATCGCCAAGCTGCTCAAGGCTTAGCTGCTTCAGGTTTCCAGCGGTGGCTTGTGTGTTCCCAGGAACCTGCGCTTCAGAGTTTTCGAACGGCGCCGCAACAGAGAGACAAAGAGCAAGTGTACTGGCCGCGATGATGCGCTGAATGGCCGAAGCGCGAAATGCTAAACCTGGCGGTTTCAAATACCGGACATTTCTCGTTGTTTGGACAACAGCTGAGTGTATTTCCTTCAGAAGTAGTCTTGCGTGCAACGCAGTGAAAATTGCGAATCATCGGGGTTCGCGGTTCCAGGCTGCAGAAGCAGTTGTGCGACCGGTGGAGTCAGTGACATTTCACGTGAGGCTGCAAGCAGGCTGTATTTGTTGGACATCCAGCACGCGTGGGCGGAAGGCGTCAAACCGCTCAAGCTGTCACGATCAAGCTCTATCCCATTCTGGAGGCGTCGACTAAGCTTGCAGTCTTATCTTCAGAGGCATGACGCCAACTAGTATATGAAACGTTCTGCTTCGTGTGCGAAGCAGGCAACGAAACAGGACCTCTACTTTGTCGCGAAAGCACTCTCGTGCTTCGTATGCGAAGCACGAAGAGTCTCTTCAATGAGCAGCCCCACCTTTTTCTTACCCTAAATTCGCAGTTTGGTTACCACGCAATTGAATTCATTCTAATGGAGGATACAAATGTATTCGAAAGCGGAAGTCTGTTTCACGGTCATCCTGGCACTGACCATTTCGTGGCATCTCAATTCGAAGCAAGGAACTACTCAAGTAGCCGTCCAAGGCAGTGTTGTCACCGTTGCCGATGGCGGGCACCCACCACCGCCACCACTTGCGTTGGGGTACAAAAACAACTCAGCAGTGCTGCGTGCAGATGGCGGACATCCACCTCCGCCACGTCCGCCGCAGTACAACGAGGCAGCAGCGCTTGTCGTTGACGGCGGGCATCCACCACCGCCACCCTGGCTCTCAAGCGTTTCGCAAATCAGCTAACCGTCAAAAGGGGGAAGGCCTTTGAAGCCTTCCTCCTTCCATGCTACGATTTCCGTCAATTCACGAAAGATGAAGCCGTACGAACTATTTTTGTGGCTTGCATGTGTGGCACTTGAGAGCCTGCTGTTGGTGCGTGGCTGGGTATCTGAGTGGTTTAGAAAGTATCCCTTCTTCTTTGCCTATTTGGCGTGCGTTTTCATCCAAGACATATTTTTCCTGATGATTTACCTCTTCCATTTCAAGTACTACGCGCCCATCTATTGGTACGGAGAATTCTTCAGCCTCGTGATCGGCTGCTGCGTCGCCTGGGAGATCTTTCGCTTGGTACTCGGGCGCTATCCCGGCGCAGGCCGGATGGCCCGTAACATGCTGGTTGTTGCCTTAATCATGGTTCTCACCAAGAGCCTCGGCGATGCTTGGAACGGTAGTGTGCCTTGGCCGGGCACGGCAATCGAGCTTGAACGGAATCTGCGGGCAATCCAAGCTTTGTCGTTGATCGTGCTGGCCTCGCTTAGCGCGTATTACGAGATTCCGATTGGGCGCAACGTTAAAGGAATTTTCATCGGATATGGTCTGTTTGTTGCGACGAGCGTGATGACACTCACGTTGCGTGCTTCGCTCGGCGAGACATTCCAAGGCGCTTGGATTTTCCTCCAGCCTTTTTGCTATGCGGCGGTACTAAGCCTATGGTCTGCAGCACTCTGGAAATATGAACGTGGTCCGCTGCTGGAAGGACAACCAAAGATTGAGGAGGACTACCAGTCCGTCGCCCGCGTGACTAGAAAGGGTCTTCATCAGGCGCGCGCGTTTCTCGGGAAGGCCATGCGCCCATGAGCGGAACGCTGATTCTACTCGCGATCGGGTTGTTGCTGATTGGACTGCTGGGCCTTCTTCTCCGCCGATCGGACTTCGCATCATCGCCAGACGCTTCTCCTTTGGTATCTGACGCTGCAGCGCCAAGTGCGTACCAGGCATTCGAAGAACGCCGCGGGGAACTGCTGGATCGCATCTTCGGTCCTGATGATTGGGAATTTGTTTTGAACCATGCTCCAAAGCGTGTTCAAAGGTTGTTCCTGCAGGAGCGTAAAGAGATCGCCTTCTACTGGCTCTCCCAAATAAGAAGTCTGGCCAAAATTGCTATCCGGATCCACATAGCCCACGCAAGAAAGTCAGACGAACTCCGACCGGTGTTGGAGTTAAGGTTAGCGATTGACTACTTCATGATTCGGATAAAGTGTGCGATCGTCGCAGCTATTCTATGGCTGGGAGGTCCGGTTGCACTGCGCAGGATGATCAAACAGGTTGGTGGCCTTTCTGATGAGCTTCGTGGCATGCTTGAGCTTGCCTCGAAAGGGGATGCACTGCCAGGTGAGACGAGAGTCCCGCGATGATGGAACCGTCTGCAGGGCTTAGTCCGAGCCTCGTCGAGGACGCCCTCCGGGATTTGCGGGATCGGACGTTAGCAAAGCTCGATGGCGATCTCGCCAGACTTGTGTACCTTGCCTCGACCCGCGACTACAACACGGGACGTTACGCGCACGATGGCCTGTCGTTCCGGTTCTCCGAATCGGTGGCAGAAACGGTTCTAGCTGCGGCACACCGCGAGGCGTTTGCAGGCGTGGCTCTGAGTCCGCTCAGAGTTCTTGTGTCTCACCTGGAACACTACATTCGATCCGGCTGGGCGCATCCGGATGAACTTGTCGGGGCATGGAATAGCTCGGAAGCGTATCGAATCCTGCCACCTGCAGCAGACGATCCCTTGACTGTAAGACTGTTTATCTCGAACGTTAAGATCGCTTTGGCAATTGTGGAGGCAGCCTGGCAGGAACCGCAGGCGCTTCAGGATCCACGATCCGCATCGCAACTGCCGTCACCTGGCCGATGATTTCCGCCTCTTGTTGCGGGAAGTGGCGGTGTGCGCGGGACGAAAGAGGATGAGGGATTAAGAGAAGTTCATCGCCTCTTGTCTCGCACCAGCAACACGCGTATCCAGTGCGAAGCTCGATGAAATAGATGGGCCGGTCGAACTCGGTTCGCCAGCGGCTTGCCTGAATGTCTCGCAAATTCTCGTCGATAAGGACGAAGCTTCCAGGGCGAAGCAGCGGGTACATGGTGAAATCCTCTAACCCGATATAGCCGTACTGGCCGCGCCTAATATCCAGCTGTCGGATCAGAGAAATAGGAACTTCTCCCCAAACCTGTACCATTCGTGATAACAAATTCGTTTCTTCGACCCGAAAGCCGGGATCAAAACGCACCGGAAAGTTGACCGTTCTCGCCCCGTCGGTCTCCTCCAGATTAATCAGATGCGTGTGTTGTGGTGGAGTTTCAATTTGGTATTTTTCAAGCAAACTCTGATCAATACCAAACATCGGAAGCAGATCGGAAACTCTCACGCGATAAACGGCACTCAGGCTGAATAGTTTATGAATGCTCGGTACGGAGTTTGTGTTCTCAAGCCTTGTGAGCCAATTGTTTGACACGAAGAACTCAGAATTTCCCTGTGCCTCTGCAATCTTCTGACTCTGTTCTTCGACTTCGCGCACCGTAATGCCCAAGCGTGCACGCAGTTCCTTTAATTTTTTGCCTGGGCTCATATATACGATGTCAGGCCGAATCATAGCGCGCGGAAGTGCGCTAGAACAGTCTAGAACCAATCGGTACGCTTGTAGACCGAGACAACAGAGAATCATAAAGTCGCGCTTGTCATAACAGCCTGCCATGACCTTGCTTCCTATCGGAAGCAACATCCTCTATTTCGACCCGCTAATAGCGAGCCTTGGCAGAATTAGCCGTCGAGTCAGGCGGTCGCCAACCGATGCGTCTCCGCCGACCGCCAGAGACAAAATAGTCGGCCCGGTAGGTCAGAAGGGGAATATGCATATGACCATGCGAGAAGGAGAACGCTGGATTTGTTCGAATCCAACGTGTGGATGCGAGGTTCTAGTGGTGCTTTCAGCCGGTGATGGCGATGGCACAAACCCCAGGTGTTCTTGTGGCTTTACCATGAGGAAGCGTTATACAGCGCCGAAACTAAGACTCCTCGAGGGCAAGGATTTGCATGAAAAGTCTTACTCGAAGGTCTCGTAAGCCTCTTTCAAGGAATTAGGTAATCTTTCGATTGTCGTGCGAGGACCAAATGTCGGGCCATTTTTTAACTCTCTCGCTTCCGGTTACGTTGATACTTTTTGGGGGCGGTGCACTCCTTCTTTACGACTCGATCTCGAATTCGACTCCTAGCCAGGGTACCGAAGTCATTGGCGGAGCTGCGCTTCTTGCCCTCAGTTTGATCGCCGGCTATCCCCAGGTGCGTCTAGCGCTCAGGTGGATGCACGCTGTTCGGGCTGACCACAATCGAAACCCATAGCACAAGATCACAACCGCTCGCGGTGCTTCCCGGTCCGGTCGTCCAAGGACAGCCTCTTAGGCCCGAGGAATACAAGCGTACCGCGCAGCTCAGCTTCGTATTCGAAGCAAAATGCGTTCAAGTTCGACTGCCTGTTATCTAAATGAGATCGTACACCGCGAGGAGAACCGTGGCCACAGTTCACGACACTTTGGAAGAATTGAGCATGGGCGGAAGATTCTTGCCGCGATAGGGTGAACACCGTGGAGAGGCCAAAGTGGCGATTTCGACGATAAGAGCCGAACCCGGCAGCGACCACTACTCTCAGCGAGGGCAGGAGCAGACTCGCTCCCGGCTCCGCCACATCGAACGCCGCGAGTGGTGGCTCTGGGTGACGGCCGTTATGATCACGCTTTTGCTGACGGCAGGCATTCTTTCTTTCCTCCCAATGTTGTTGCAGTCAAACGAGCGCTCCGATTATTTCTTCACGTTGCGGCGTGCGATGTGGGGCCTGCTGGGGATGGTGTTGCTTTTCGATGTGTACACGGTCTATCAGCAACTTCAGATCCACCGTATGCGCAGGCGCTTATTCGAGCGAGAGGAACTATTCCGCCTCATTAGCGACAATGCGGCCGACATGATCGCCGTTGTCGACATGGACGGAAACCGAATTTATAACAGCCAATCCTACAGCAGAGTGCTTGGATACGACGAAGACGAGCTGAAGCATTCGTCGTCGTTCGAACAGGTTCATCCCGACGATCGCGAAATGGTCCGGAAGGCCGCGGAAGATGCGCGGCGGACTGGCATTGGCAGAACGCTTGAATATCGTATCCGGCACAAGGACGGAAGCTGGCGCGTTCTAGAATCCACGGCCAGTGTAATTCGGACGCCGCGCGGCGAACCTCAAAAGTTAGTGATCGTAAACCGCGATATAACGGAAAGAAAGGAAGCGGCAGAATCGCTCCGTCAATCGGAATCTGGATTTCGGTCCATGGTCGAGGACGCACCGTACGGCATCTTCCGTTGCCATTCGAACGGCAAACTTCTCAGCGCGAATCCGGCATTTCAGCGAATGCTGCGGTACGACCATCCGGACGAACTGCTGCAAACGAACCTTGTCGAAGATGTTTTCGACAGTCCTTCGGAGTTTCAGAAGTTAAAGAATCTGGTGGACGATGGAAAGGAATTCAAGGATGTCGCGGTTGAACTGAGGCGAAAAGACGGAAACAAAATCACAGTCCGTTGCAGAGGTCGAAGTGTCACCGACCCTGAGGGCTTGCCCAGCTTTGACGTATTTGCAGAGGACGTGACCGAGAAGCGAATTCTGGAGCGCCAGCTGCAAATGGCCGCCAAAATGGAAGCGGTCGGGCGGCTTTCGGGCGGAGTCGCTCACGATTTCAATAACTTGCTCGGCGTGATCATCGGGTATAGCCAGTTATTCAAGCGGAAATTGGATCCGCAGAGTCCTCTGCGGGAACATGCCGAGGAAATTGAAAAAGCGGGACAGCGCGCCGCGGCGCTTACTCGGCAACTGCTTGCTTTCAGCCGCCAGCAGGTACTTACGCCTGCCGTTTTGAATCTGAACGACTTGGTTGCCGAAATGTTGAAAATGCTTCCCAGGCTCATTGGTGAGGACATTGCGGTGAGCACTTCGTTGGCTGCGGACCTTGGGCGAGTGAAGGCTGATCACGGGCAGATTGAACAGGTAATCATGAATCTGGCGGTCAATGCGCGTGACGCCATGCCGTCAGGTGGACAACTGCGTATAGAAACGGCCAACAGGGAACTGGACCAAGGCTACGTCCGGCATCACCCTGGTGCCAGGCCCGGTCAATACGTCATGTTGTCTGTCGTCGATTCCGGAACGGGAATCGACGCGGAAACACTCGCGCATATCTTCGAACCGTTCTTCACGACCAAGGAATTGGGAAAAGGAACCGGCCTGGGTCTGGCCACGGTGTACGGCGTGGTGAAGCAGAGCGAAGGCTACGTATGGGTAGATAGTGAACTCGGCAAGGGAGCTTCGTTCCAGATTTTTTTGCCGAGGGTGGAAGAGGAGCAAACCGCTCAGGTTCCCATGAAGACGCTGGAAGGCCAGGGTGCTGGAGCATCGGAAACGATTTTGTTGGTAGAGGATTCCGAACCGCTTCGAAAGCTGACACGGTCGTTTCTCGAGTCGCACGGATTTGATGTGCTAGTTGCCCAGAACGGAGAGGAAGCTATCGACGTCGAGGCCCGCACCTCCAAAAAAATTCACCTACTGTTAACGGACGTCGTAATGCCTGGCATCAACGGAAGGGTTCTAGCCGAGCGGCTGCACTTGAAACAGCGCGAGATGAAAGTTTTATACATTTCAGGCTATACGGACAGTTTCATCGCAATTCACGGAGTGCTCGAACGAGGCATGACGCTGCTTAACAAACCTTATACCGAGGATGAATTAGTCCAGAAGGTTCGCGAGACATTGCGGCGACGCGCAGGCGAAAGCAACGACGAGAGTCTTCCGGCAATAAGTCAGGGACGACCGCACGGCAACTGCTAGGGGGCACTGACGAATGCATACGATCCTGGTTGTGGACGATGACGAGGCAATGCGGCGCGTGATAAAACTAAATCTAGCCGATGGTTACCGTGTGTTTGATACGGGGGAGCCGGAGCACGCTCTGGCCCTGGCTCTCGAGCACAAACCAGACGCTATTTTGCTTGACCTGAGAATGCCGAGGTACTCAGGGTTTGAGTTGTGTCAGACCTTTGCTTCCTTCAATGCGACGCAATTAATACCGGTCGTCATTGTTAGCGGTGAAGCGGGGGCGAGAACGAAACAACTATGCAGGGATTTGCGGGCGGTCGATTATTTTGAGAAGCCAGTTGACTTCGACGCCTTGCGGTTGCGTCTGGCAGACTTGCTTCAAAGGCGGCAAAGGGAGCGGCGAGCGGAGGTGCGTGTCCGGTTGCGAGTAGCCGTCCGACTTACGGGTGCGGACCAGGCCGGGGAGTCGTTTGATGTTGTGACGACCACGGAGAACGTAGGGAGCAACAGCTTTCTATGCGCATGCGGAGTTGCGATCAATGAGGGCTCCTGCATCGACGTACACTTGCGATTCGCTGGAGGGTCCGACGATCACGTGGGCAAAGCAACGATCATTCGCTCTGAGTGGAACGAAACGCATTACCCTCGATATGCGTGCCGGTTTAGCGAAATAATTGGAAATTGGGTGCTGCACTAGTGGTGCGTCAAAGAGCATTGGCCGCTCCTTCGTCCGGCCTCGGCATTTGGTTCAGCTGAGTGTCGCGGGTGCAATTTCAACGCGGTTGCGTCCAGCCCTCTTCGCAGAATAAAGAGCTGCGTCCGCCCGGCTGACCAACTCATTGAAAGCAGGCTTTGCCTGCCCGGCTTCGAAGCCGGCTATTCCGAAGCTTGCCGTGGCCAATATGTTGCAGCCGCCGAAGTTGAGCGGAGTGGTTTCGAATTCCGCGCGAATGCGCTCCATTGCTTTTTCTACGTCCTTTGCGGTTGTATGCGAAAGGACCATCATAAATTCCTCACCGCCGTGTCTCCCACAGATATCGCTGCGTCGTGTGTGAGCTTTAAGAACTTTGGCAAATGTTTTCAGGACCTCATCCCCGGCGTTGTGTCCGAAGGTATCGTTGACCTGCTTAAAGCGGTCCAGATCGGCGACAATAACCCAGAGGGAATAATCATGTCTGGTAGCACCGCTAACTTCACGCGTTCCCCAGTCCTCGATGGCACGCCGGTTCGGCAAACCAGTCAAGGCATCGGTCAGCGCGAGCCTTTCGAGCTTCTTGTTTTTGGCCTCGATCTGCCTGTGAAGCGCTAGAGTACGAAGACCGACACCCACGCGCGCCAGAAGTTCTTCTTCATGGAATGGCTTTGTGAGGTAATCATCCGCTCCGGCCCGAAGCCCTTCCACAACGCTGGCTTTGTCCGTCTTGGCCGTCAACATGATGATGTGAGTATAGAAGTCTGAGGAAATGGCGCGCATGCGCCGGCAGATCTCCACACCATTCAGATCGGGCATCATCCAGTCCATAATGACCAGAGAAGGACGATGTTTCGAAAACAGTTCGACTGCCTGTTGCCCCGTTGTGGCGAAGATCACGGAGTAAGGCTGTCCGAAGAGTGCTTGTTCTACGCTCTTGCGTGCGACAGATGAATCGTCGACGATCAATATCTTCATTGCCGATTCCGTTGCGCGCACCGATTCTCCGTTGTGAACGGAGAGTTCGCCCTCACGCCGGTCTTGTCGTTCGGGGAACGCGAGTGGCGGAATTCCTGGGATCGCTATGCTCGCCATAAACTTGATCTCTCCTCAGGCGGTCTGTTTCTTCATAGTGGGTAACTGCAATCGCGCCACCAATTGGCTTGTATAGCTATCTCAAGCGTTTACAAGGGGATACGAATACCGCGGCGATCGGACCTTCACTGCGTGACAGAGAGTGACTGCCTCGAAACCAGACACGGTGCCTGGAACTGAGGCAATCGAAACCGACACGAGTTGGTGAGTCGGGATTGCGAAAAACTGACCTACATCCTTGATTAGGCTGAGATTGCGAAGCGAGCGTCGATAGCTCGAACCGCTGGCATGACTATTGCATGTCGAGGTTCGGCAGCTGGAATGCGCGCTCGTAAAATGCCGGCTACTGGAATGGGAAAACAGATATGGATTGTGTCGCCAGAGAGGGAATTCAATTTCCGGACAGCAACAGGTACGTAGATTACCGGCTGCCAAGGGTTCGAAGAAACCGACGATTCTAGTCGTCGACGATGAAGTTGCTTCGGGTCAAGTATTATCGGTGAGACTCAAGCTTGCCGGATTTCGGTCTTCGTTTATCTCTTCGGGTGAACAGGCGCTTGGAATTCTAGAAGGCAATCACGTGGACGCAGTACTTTCCGATCTGAAAATGCCTGGCTTTAGCGGACTGGAGCTATTGACAAGAATTCGACGCGACTATCCGTCGCTTGCGTTTCTTTTGTTGGTGGGACGCAACGATGCCCATATTGGTGCGCAGGCGATCAAGGACGGAGCAGACGACTATCTCCTCAAACCCGTGGAGGCCAAAGATGTATTGAGGAATCTACGGCGGGCCTTGGACAGGAAACGGGTTGGACGGGAAGCGCTCGACTTGCAAAAACGGCTTGTGCAATTGGTGTTCGAACGAACCGCGCAACTCAGCTCCGCACTC
>Ga0137383_10002724_pt1 | contig 10905 bp, 11 predicted proteins | sample SagtaG_19_FD_104817 | JGI IMG/M metagenome (GOLD analysis project Ga0137383, IMG submission 104817) | Vadose zone soil microbial communities from Sagehorn Ranch, Mendocino, California, USA - Sage2_R_40_16 metaG | ecosystem: Environmental > Terrestrial > Soil > Vadose zone | place: USA... | reverse complement strand
GCGTATTCGAGATTGGTGAGTCCAGCGCCGTGGTGGTCATCGGGCAGGAACAGGTTCCAGAGACCCGCCGCGCGAGCTTTCGGCTTGAGTTCTTCCATCACAGCCGTCGGCGACCATCGGTTGCGCTCAATCTCATCCTGGAAGCGCTGTTCGTTTGGATAGATGTATTCGTCCATGAAGGCTCTCAAACGGCGTTGCAGGTCTTCGACGTTCTTGCTGAATGCGAAATCCATGTGCGTTGACTACGTTTCCGCTCACCTTCAATGCGCGTTCCACGCTTGGTGTCCACGGGTTGAACGGGACCGGGTGCTCAACTCAATGGTCGCCACCCGACTGACTCCGTTCCAGGCGCTCGCGGGCGTAGAAGACGCACGCGATTATATAAAAATCAGATCGCGGGAGTCTCGATCACGTGATAGCAACTCTTCCGAGCTGCCTTCGGATTTTTCTTGCTTGAGCTGGACATCCTCGCTCAGTGATCGAAGGTGCGGAATTTATTGTTGGAGATAGATTGCATTGCTGCAAGGCAGCTCTACGCTGAGTGTCGCAGCCCTCAGTTTCGGGCGGAAAGCCAGTGCATAGTCGCGAAGCGTGGCTCACGGACCGCGGACCTAGAATCGCAGAGCCGTGAGAACGAAGCCGCCCGCGTTTGCGGCGGCCGCCGGCCCTATGCACATTCAATGGAGTGGAGGGGCGGCGAGGAGGTGCAGCAGAGCGGTGCGCGCTGGCTCATCTTTCCTCACCATCGTTGCTGGATTGGAGTGGCGGCTTATGCCGTGGCCTCGAAGGATCGGTCGAGTAGCTATCTTAAGGACATCCTCCACGGGCATCTGCTCGAAATGTAGTTTTGTCTTGAGCATCACTTGCTCCTGGATGAGACCCTAGCAGTCTTCGAAGTTTACGGGTCATTTCTGTAAGGAATGATTTTGCAAGTCTCGTAGGTTACTTTAGCGTTGCCAATTGCTAACATCAGCAATCCTTACGCGGACTTATTGCGGGGTGCCGCGCATCGATCAGATTCGCACCGGTGGGCGTGCCCGACTGTATTGGAGGAATACAAACGCAGGATGGATTGGCTGGCGGAAGCGGGATAACTGCTTGGTATAGTGACCGTCCTTTACTTTGGTGAGCTGGTCTCAACCCAACGCATAATAGATTCGGGAGTCGTTGCGGTGCTACGGTACGCAATTGAAGTTCGCAAGGAGGCGAAATTATCCAGCGACGCAACGCTGATGGAACTGGCGAACCTTTAGACAGGAAATGCAGTTTTGATTTGCAGTGCAGCGGCCCTCCCCCGATGAAACATCTGAACATCCGCTGGAATCCTGAGTTGCAGGAATGGTTTTGTCTTAGGTGCGGCCGAAGCTCCGACCATGCCACCCCGCACGACGCCCAGGTCGAAATGGAGCAGTTCGAGTGTGACCTTCAGACCACGGAACCAAAGCAAGACAACCTGCCCGGGCGGCGGGTCAAATAGTGCACGCCTTTAGTGCTTTGTGTCCCTATGAGACATCGCGTCCCACGGGATATCTGACAACCTACTGTTCTTCCTTCTTTTCCGGTTCTTTAGGAAGCGGCTTCTCAATGGGTTTACGCGGCAGCATTTGGTCGCGCGTGGCAGCGTCGTAGACGAAGCTGGCCACGATCACGGCGATCTGCTTCAGGTCGTCGGGCTGGAGCCGGTCGTAGAGATCCATGTTGGAATGGTGGGTGCGGGTTTCGTATTCAATCGGATCCTGAATGAACTGGAAGCCGGGAATGCCGACGGCGTCGAAGGAAAGGTGATCGGTGCCGCCGGTATTGCGCATGGTAAGTGTGGTCATGCCGAGATCTTTGAAAGGGCGCATCCAGGCTTCAAAAATAGGCGCCACCGCCGCGTTCTCCTGTAGATAAATGCCGCGAATCTTTCCCGTCCCGTTGTCGACGTTGAAATAGGCCGAGACCTTCGCTTGCTCGGGCTTAACCGAGACCGGACCAGCTTCGCGCCGCAGCAACGTAGGCATGCCTTTCATCAAAGGATCGTCCATGGGCGGACGTGAACCGAAATGCTGCTGAACATATCCTTGCGATCCCAGCAGTCCTTGTTCTTCGCCGCTCCACAGACCGATGCGGATGGTGCGGCGCGGCTTGATGTCGAGCGCTTTCAGAATGCGCACTGCTTCCATCATGACGATGGTGCCAGCGCCATTGTCAGTGGCGCCGGTGCCGGCGTGCCATGAGTCGAGGTGAGCGCCCAGCATGACGACTTCGTCTTTCTTGTCGGCGCCGGGGATTTCGGCGATGGTGTCGTACTGCATGGCATCGTCATCATAGAAAGTATTGGCAACATTCGCTTCGAGCGTCACATCTTTTTTCTGCTGCAGCAGCCGGGCGATGCGAGTCCACGGTTCTGACGCTATGGTGATCTTGGGAACGGTCGCAGTTTCTCCCTGCTTGTAAGACCCGCCCGACTGGACAAAAACCGTGCCACCGCCGGCGGTCCCGCGGCTGTGGTCGATTACGGCCAGAACCTTTTCGTCGGCGAAAAACTGGTTGAGTTCCTTGATGAACTGCTGGCGCTTGAGGAACTCGGCAAGGCGAAAAGGGGGATGCTCGCTCGGGATTTGATACTCGCCAATCCTCGCGAGGTCATCATCGCTCAGGCGTTTGAAGGGAGCCTCGGTAATCGGTTTCACTTCGGCGTCGGGGCCAAAGATCAGGATCATTCCAGCCAGCTTTCCCTTGTACTTGTCGAAGTCCTTTTTGTCTTCAATGGCGACGCGCATGCACCTGCCCTGGATCGGGCCATTAGTGCCGGGCGTCCACGCCTCCGCGTAGGCAATGAGCGGGGCGAGATCGGGCGAGGTCATGCGCACATTAACGTATTGATTTGCCCAGCCTCGGCCGAACGGGCCCCAGGATTCGAGATGCGCATTGCTCAGACCCATGGCGGTGAGCTGGTCGCGGGTCCACTCATTGGCGCGCTTCATATTAGGTGAACCGGTGAGTCGCTCGCCGATCAGGTCCATGAGGCCCGTGGCGAAGTCCATGACCTTGGAGTCGCGAAAGCCCTCGTAGCGGATGCGAGAGATGGTTTCGAGGTCGGGTTTTTCCTGGGACCAGGCAGGAATGACGCAGAGGACCGCCAGCAGCGCGATCAGCACTTGGGCGACTGAGTTCTTTTTTGTAATGAACATTTTTGTAGTGAACCTTGCGGAACCCGGTATGTAAGAACAGTGAAAACGAAGGATTATACACCGCACTAATTTGTTTTTGCTGTACCGGCTGGTGGCTTGCACTCGGTGTTTTCTCCGGGACCCGATCCCAGTTACGGCGAAGGATGTGGGGGTTGCACTTTGATCTTCGCTCTCGGCGATGGATGGAAACATGGGATAAAAGGCCATTTTCGAGAAAAGGCTGGTTTTTCCGAGGGCCGTGCCACTGGCACTTTTGGGGTAAGGTGAGTGGCACCGAAGTGCCATTTGCAGAATTCTGCATTGCGGGTACCTTCGCAAGTGAGCAGTTCTGGGGGAGGGCTGCCCGGGCGTCCCAGACTCGAAAGAGTCGGGACGCTCGTTAATTTTGGGCCGGAAGTTGTTTCACCCCGATCCCTGCTGCCTGGATAAGTCGGCAGCGCCTCAGTCATCGCAACTTGCGAAAATTATCTGAGCATGGCTGCTTCCAGTTCGGCTGGCGGTCCCTCCGCAGCGCCGCACTTGTCGAATCAGCCCATAGGTCGTGAGTGGCCTGGCGATTTCGCCAATCGCGAGGCCGTTTCCCTGTTCCAGGCATGACGGCAAACGGAAATAGCTTCCCGTGCTGCCGACGACAATGTTTCCGGATTGCGGCACACTCGCAAATCATGCTACCTCCTTGCGGCGGGACTCTATGTGACTTCCTGATGGATTTTTTGTGATTTAATTGTCAGCATGGAGCAGGCTGAGATTAGTTCGCGCCCGGTGGTTGGAGCGATCGTCGTGGTCAGCGGCCTGGCCGTGTCATTCCTGCTGTGGCTGCTGTACGTGCATCACGCTTCGGCCGATTTCGCCGGGCGTTGGATGTTTTTGCCGGCCCTCAACGCGCTTCTGAATGGATCGTGCGCGGTTGCGCTCTGCGTAGGATTGTATTTCATCAAACATCGCAACCGGGAAGCGCATCGCAGGAGCATGCTGCTGGCGTTCGCCTTCTCTTCGGTTTTTCTCGTCAGCTACATCGTGAACCACGCACTCCACGGCGACACGATTTTTCCCGGACACGGCCCGGTGCGCACGCTGTACCTTTCCATTTTAGCCAGCCACGTAATCCTTTCCGTCGTCGCCCTGCCCATGGTGCTGACGACCTTCTTTTTCTCGCTGACCGGCCGGTTCGCGATGCACCGCCGAATCGCCCGCTTCACGTTCCCCATTTGGCTCTACGTCTCGATCACCGGCGTGGTGGTTTTCGTGTTCCTCAAGGCGTATGTGTATTAGAGCCGGTCTGATCCGGCCGATCGAATGAGGATGAGGGCAGAAACCGCCGCTTAATTGGTCGAAATGGTGAAGTTCACCGTGATCTTGGCTTGAGTCTCGACTGCCTCGCTGCCTTGAAAGTGCGGCTTGAAGCGCCATTGTCTGACCGCGGTTTGGGCAGCGATCGCCAGGATCGGAGGACCGCTGATCACGCGGAGATCCTGAATGACACCGTCTTTGCTGATGAGAGCCTGCAGTATCACTGATCCTTGCACCTTCATCTGTCGAGCCAAAAGCGGATATCCGGGCCGGACGGGACGGCTTAGAACCTCGGCAGTGTCGGCGGACATTTGCACGCGCTCGGCGGCGGCGTTCGTCACAGCCGCAGCAGTTTTCGAGGGAGATCCTGCGGAAACAGTATCCGACGCGCTTTGCGTTGGCGCGCCAGGCTGAAGGTCAACCCGGACCGAATTTGTGCCGGGGCGGATCCTGCTGTGTTGGTCGCCGGCAAGAACTTCTACCTCGAGCGGCGGGAGGACCGTTCGATTCGTGGTCGCGGTGGCGGCGACCGGGGCGGAAGTAGTTTCGGGCGTGGCCGGCTTTGCTGCCGGTGCTGCGCGGTGCTTTGGCTTGGCGGGCGGGGCCGCATTAGCTTCGAGTGGGGATGGTTGGACCGGAGCAGTGGCGGTTGGCGAAACCCTCTCCGGTTGGTTCGAGTCGGCTTCTTGCGTCTCCTGGAACCAGAATTCGCGGTTCGCGTAGATGGCCAGACCCAGCACAGCCAGTAGCAGGGTCAGCGCAATAAACATGAGCCGGCTCTGCCTGGTATGGGTGGCGGTTAGCTGCTCGCGTGCCGGAGGCTCCGCTACCAGACGGTGATCTGTCTTCGGGACTAAACTACCTGAATCAAACATGCAGGAATCTGGGACTGCTCCTTGGGGGGGAGGAAACTCTTCCGCTTAGTATGCCTCGAAAAGCCGTCGAAGGCCAGCAAAAGATTGACCAACTGGGGAGAGAGCCTTCGAATTCTTAATTCTGTGGTCAAAAGGCAGATCTTGGGCGAAACTTTCGCGACGTGGGCGAATCCCATGGTGGAGTGTGTCTGTTGGGCAGGAGGGCTATGGATCCTCAGAACGGCGACGCGAATCACGTTGATTCGAAGAGCACGGACGCGGTGAGCGGGGATAAGAAGGTCGTAGACGCAAAGCTCGCAGACGCAAAGAACGTCAGCCCAAAGGTCAGCCAGCGTAGGTTTCGGCAGATGAACCGGCGGGAGTTGCTAAAGCTGACGCCGGTTATTGCGCTGGGAGCCTTTGCCATTCCCGCTCTGCGAGAGCCGCTTTTGAAGCAAGGACTCCGCTTCAGCGATTGGGCTTCCGGCAAACTCTTTCGCTCCGGCCAGTTGGCGCCAACCTTTGCTGACTCGGCGGTGACTCCATTGGAGAAATTTCCGATCAATGATTACGACGTCGATGATCCGGGGGTGATTTTCGAAAACTGGACGCTGAGCGTGAGTGGGGAAGTTCAGAAACCCGGCGAGTACAGTCTGTCGCAAATCCAGGCTCTACCTCGAACCCGGCAGAACACCCGCCACGTCTGCGTCGAGGGGTGGGATGTGATCGGCCGCTTCGGCGGCACCCGGCTCTCGGAGTTTCTTAAGCTGGTTGGAGCGGACGCGACGGCGCGCTATATCACGGTTTCTTGCGCCGACGATTACTACGAATCGTTGGATATGGCGACGGCCCTGCATCCGCAGACGTTGCTCTGCTATGAGATGTACGACCAGCCGTTGACCCGCGAGCACGGCGCGCCGTTACGTTTAACCATACCGACCAAGATCGGATACAAGCAGGCCAAGTATTTGACCGAACTGAAAGTCACGCGCGTACTCGACCGCGTGGGCTATTGGGAAGACCAGGGATATTCCTGGTTTTACGGGTTGTAATTTTCCGCGGGAGGTTAGGAGATGAGCGGTGCGGTAATCGAGATCGATGGCGCGAAGGGTAAGGAAAGTCATGAAACCGCGCGGGCGGTTTACGAGCATCCTCTGCCGGTGCGCCTGTGCCACTGGGTGAACTCTGTAGCGCTGTTTGTGCTGATCGGAAGTGGGCTGCAAATCTTTCGCGCGTTTCCCAGTTTTGGCGCGAAGATCCCGCAGAAAGATTTGCTGCATTGGCCAAAGTCTCTGGCCATAGGCGGCTGGCTGGGCGGCGCACTCCAGTGGCACTTGACCTTCATGTGGATTTACATCGCTACCGGGCTGTTCTACCTCGGTTATCAGATCTTCAGCGGCAATTACCGGCAAGTGCTGTTCCTGCCTCGCGACATTCCCGGGGTGTGGCCGATGGTGAAACATTATTTCTTCTTCGGCGCCAAGCCGGCGGTGAAGGAAGCTTACAACTCTCTCCAAAAGCACGCGTATACCACTGTGTTTGCCTTGGGCGTTTTATCGGTGCTGACCGGGCTGGCAATCTGGAAACCAGTGCAGTTCTCATGGCTGGCGTGGCTGATGGGAGGGTTTCACTGGGCGCGGGTGTGGCATTTCGCGATCATGTGGGCAATTTTGTTGTTCGTGTTCGGACATTTGGTGATGGTGATTTTGCACGGATGGAACAACTTTGTTTCGATGCTGACGGGATGGAAAAAAGATCCCGAATACGACCCGCGCTAGGACGCCGGGGAGAAGTCGGGTTGAACAACAGGAATGCCCGAACCAAACTTAGTCTTGGAGAATTCGCCACTAGCGGCCATGACGCGCGAGCAACAGCTCATCGCGAGTGTGCAGCAGGGCAGGCGGGAATTGTTCTATGAGCTGGTCCGGCCCTACGAACGCCGCGTCTATGCCGCCGCTTTAGCCATCTTGCGGAATGAAGCGGACGCTGAGGAGGTCTGTCAAGAGGCGATGCTGAAGGCCTTCGCCCATATTCCGCAATTCAGGGCCGAAGCGCGCTTCAGCACGTGGCTGATTCAGATCACGGTGAACGAGGCTCTCATGCGCCGACGCAGAGATCGGACGGTGGTCATGGAAGGACTTGCGGAGCATCCCGACGAGGAAGGGAATTACACGCCCAGAGACTTCGCCGACTGGCGTGAGATTCCGTCGGAAGCGCTGGAACGAAAGGAAGTGCGGCAGAGGTTGGCGGAAGCCCTGGCTATGCTTGACCGGAAATATCGTGAAGTGTTCATGATGCGCGACATGGAACATTTGAATATCCAGGAGACGGCCGAGGCGCTGGGAATCTCTACCGCTTCGGTGAAAACGCGACTGTTGCGGGCGCGGCTTATGCTGCGTGACCTGCTGGCTGCGGGCTGGGAGCGCGGCTGGTTTAGCCGGCTGCCTTTCGAGAAGGGAAGCAAGCCATGGTAGTGAGCTGCGAAGCGGTTTGGCGCGAAATCTCGAACTATCTCGAAGATGACATGGATCCCGGCCTGCGGTCGGCGATGGAAGAGCACTTCCGGTCGTGTCAGCATTGCACCGCCGTGCTCGAAGGCACCCGTAACGTGATCCGGCTATACGGGGATGACAGGATGTTTGAACTTCCCTCCGGTTTCAGCCGCCGCATGGAACGATGGCTGACCCGAAATGTGGTGGTCAGCCGAGGCACATGGCCGGGCTGGCTGATTGCCGCCGTGGCCGCGGTCCTGGTCGCCAGCAGTTTGACATTGGCGAGATCGCTGATGACGCCGAACCCGCCGTTGAGATCCGAACACGCACAGGCTGGTCACGGCATTCCTCCGGACATGGTGGTTGTGGTCACGGAAGGGGCAAAACTTTTTCACGTGCCGGGATGCGAGGTTATTCACAACAAGGATAAACAGAGAACTCTCACGGCGAAGGAAGCGACGCGCGAAGGGTATGTCCCATGCCTGCGCTGCATGCGGAAATATCTCAATCTAGCAGGCGCGCGGCGAGCCGGGGCCCATGCCGAAAATGACAAGCAGCGAGAAGCAGCTATCCGGGCAGCGGTCGACTGAGACTCGGGGAGATTGTTCCTGGAAATAAGCGGCGCGGGCGGATTGCCCGCGCCTGAAAAGTGGCGGATGGCGGCTAGTTCTGCTTCATCTCGTCTTTCTTGGTTTCGTCCTTCTTCATGTCGTCGTGTTTCATGCTGTCGTCTTTCATGGTGTCGTCTTTCATGGTGTCGTCTTTCATGGTGTCGTCTTTCTTCATCTGATCTTTCTTGGCGGCCTTTTTCGGTTTCTTCTCCTTCTTCATCTGGTCATTTTTCATGCTGTCTTGCTGGGGTGCGTCTCGCTTCATCTGATCGTCAGACTGGGCCAAGACGGCCATGGAAGTTGCCAGAGCGCAGGTGAGCATCAAGGTCCCGAGGATCTTTTTCATCGTTTCTCCTGAAATGGAATGTCGATTTTATGTCGCCCGCAAACCTAGCGTGGCAGGCAGAAATGAGATGAGGAAACTCCCAGGAAGTTACAGGAGATAGCCACCCAGCAAGGATCTCCTTTTCAGCAGGCAAGCTGATCGCGTGAAATCTTTAGCCCACTGAGATTGCCCAGGGCGGTCACGGCGATCAGTTCCGTGTGGAAGAATTCATTGGCCAGGCTTTGCAGATCTTCGGTGGTGACGGCTTCGATTCTCTCAATGAGTTCATCGAGATCGTAAAAGCGGTCGAAATACATTTCCTGGCGCGCCAGGTTCGACATGCGGGCGGTGCTTGATTCGAGAGAGAGCATCAGGCTGCCCTTGAGCTGATCTTTCGAGCGGCGCAATTCCTCTTCGGGTACGGGTTCAGCCTTCAACTTGCGGAATTCGCTGACCACGGATCGGACCACCTTGGCTGCCGACTCCCGCGACGTTCCGGCGTAGACCGCAAGGCATCCGGTGTCACGGTAGGGGTTCAGATCACTGTAGATGGAATAGGCCAATCCCTGCCGCTCCCGAATATTCTGGAACAGACGCGAACTCATTCCTCCTCCCAGCAGTGTGTTCAGTATGTAGGAGGCATGCCGCTTCTCGTGAGCGATGGCATAGGAAGGAACCCCTATACAGAGCTGCACCTGCTCCAGCGCCTTCTTATTGCGCAGGACGATGCGAGGCACAACCTTCGGAACGGCGGAGTGTAATCCGTTCTTGACCGGCTTCATGTGCTCGAAGTGTTGGATCACGAGATCCACAAAGCGGTCATGATCGAGATTTCCCGCCGCCGACACGATGATGTTTCCGGGAGAGAAATGATGCCCATAGGCGTCAAGCACAGGTTGCCGCTCGAAGCGTTTCACCGTCTCCTTGGTTCCGAGTATGGGCCTGCCCAAGGGATGGTCTTTCCAGAAGTTCTGGGTAAATATTTCGTGGACCAGGTAGTCGGGATTGTCCTGATCCATCTTGATCTCTTCGAGGATTACTCCACGTTCGCGAGTTATGTCCTGGGAATCGAACACTGGATGGAGAACCAGATCGCTCAGAATCTCAAGGGCGATGGGAACATGTTCGTCGAGCACTTTGACGTTGAAACAGATGCATTCCTTGGCAGTGAAGGCATCCATGTTGCCGCCGATAGAATCCACTTGCCGGGCAATCTGTTCGGCCGTGCGATGTTTGGTCCCCTTGAAGACCATATGCTCGATGAAATGCGAGATGCCATTCCAGTGCGCATCTTCATCGCGGGAACCCGTCTCCAACCATATTCCGATGGAGGCGCTGCGGATGTGTTGCATCTGCTCGGTGATGACGATCAGGCCATGAGGCAAGACTTGGCGGCGAATATTGCGAACTTCCTGGACCATATAATTTCCGAGAGCAAGGCGAATTCCTATAACTAACTGAGACCTTATTATTCTGACATAGCGCCTCCGCCTGTGCGAAAATAGTTAGTTGTTTAGAATCAGCAGGTTCCAGTCGGTTCTTCCAGGTGAGCTGGCCCGGCTGTCGAGAGAGCTGTAGGAGAGAAATGGCGACTGGACGATCGCATACATCCCTGCTTGGTCTCGAACACGACGAGATCGCTGCCTTCGTCGAACAAGCCGGCGAGCCGGCCTATCGCGCACAGCAGATTTTGGACGCGGTGTATCGGCAGAAGGTGGAGTCAGCCGAACAGATTTCCACACTTCCACAACAATTCCGCCAAGATTTAGAGGGCCAGGGGGTCTCGGTGGGCTGGCCTCGGATTGAAAACAAGTTTGTGTCCGAAGATGGGACGGTGCGTTATCTCATCGCATTTGCCGACGGTCAGAGCGTGGAAACCGTGTGGATGCCCGAAGGCGACGGGGGAGAGGCCGGGGATGGCAGCGAGGCGGGAGATTCCGCCGAGGGGAATCGAGCTCGCAATTGGGACCGGGCAACGATCTGCGTCTCCAGCCAAGTGGGGTGCGCCGTGGATTGCCAGTTCTGCCTCACCGCGCTGCTCGGCATCGAGCGCAATTTGACCGCAGGCGAGATTGTGGCTCAAGTTTGTGCCGTCCTGAAGGACCAGAAAGTATCGCCGCCAGAGGATCGCATAAACCTGGCTTTCATTTGCATGGG
>Ga0137383_10002719_pt1 | contig 10913 bp, 8 predicted proteins | sample SagtaG_19_FD_104817 | JGI IMG/M metagenome (GOLD analysis project Ga0137383, IMG submission 104817) | Vadose zone soil microbial communities from Sagehorn Ranch, Mendocino, California, USA - Sage2_R_40_16 metaG | ecosystem: Environmental > Terrestrial > Soil > Vadose zone | place: USA... | reverse complement strand
GTTCTGCGGGTCGGCGGGCTTGGAGCTGACCGGCATGTAGATCGTGCCGTCCGCGCTCAGAATCGCGAGCGCAACGCCCGCCTTGGCGCACGCGTCGGCGCACTGTTTGTGGGCGGCGCCGGAGGCGCCCATGGTCGTGTAACAGTTGACGTCGATCACCTGGCCGGTGAGCGTCATGTCGTTACCCGCGTTCCCCGGGTTCGCCGCGGGCTTAGGCTGTTGGGCGGCGAGCGGCACCGCGCAGATCGCGAGCAATGCCGCAGATGCCAGGATTGGTTTCAGCATCGTGCACCTCCGTGATAGTGTTAGGGACATTACGTCCGAAGCCTCATACCCGGAACGGCTATATTGGGGCCCGATGAATGAGATCTTTCGAGCACTGATCGACACCTTCGGCAAGGGCTGGGAGCGCGGCGACGTCGACGCCATCTGCTCGGTGTTCACAGACGATGCTGTCTTTCTCGAGACGCCGTTCAGCGGTCCCGACCGCGGCATGGCGGCGATCCGGGCGTACTGGAAGGACATCCCGCTGTATCAAGCCGAAACGAATTTCGAGTCAGGGGAGATCTACGCGGCGGGGCCGTGGTTCGCAACGGAGTTCCGGTGCACGTTCCGGCGGCGCAGGACGGGAGAGCCGGTCGATGCGCGCGGGGCGATCTTTTGTGAGACGAAAGACGGCAAGATCAGTGAGATGAGGATGTACTGGCATCGATATGCTGGTGGGAAAGAAGAACCCAAAGCTTAGGACTGGCAAAAGCTAGACGCACAGCGGGTTGTAGGCTTGAGTCAACCGGATAACCCGTGCACATACTGCAACGCGATGTCCATGAGCTCCGCGCTTCGGAGTCCACTCCGCATCGCCAGGTCGACCGCATCGTCTTCTTCCATCCTCTTCTCGGTCATCAGATAGGCGATCATGGCTGCCGCTGTTCGATTACCACTCGAGCAATGCAGCAACGCCTTCTTCCCCTCCAGCCGCTTCAGCGTTTCATGCATCTGCTTCATCGTGGCGGTCGTGACGGCGCCGTGCACGATCGGCAGAGTGATGTACTCGAGCCCAGCGGCGCGTACGGTCGCCGGTTCGTCGAAGGGGCGAGGCTCCATTGGATCGCGATTGTCGACTACGACCTCGCCGCCCGCAGCCTTGAACGATTTGATCTGTTGCTCGGTGGGCTGGCCGCCTGTAATCCATCCAGAGACCGGCTCGGCTGCGTTGGGGAGACCGGCGAGCGCCGAGAGTAAGGCCGACACTATGGAAGCCACCCTCCGGTAAAGCCTGCGCGTTTGAGACCGCGGATAATGTGCGGGTTGGTGCGCGTGACGCGCCACACCAGATCGGTGCGGAGATTCTCGATCATGGCCAGAATCGGTCCCTGATCGATGCCGAGGTAGTCCACGTCGAACCAGCCGAGCGTGGGATCGACCGTCCCGGTCTCCTGCTGGCCGCTCGCGGTGAATGTCGGGTTGAAGGCGTCCAGAAAGCCGTAGGTCGAGAACAGATGATTGCCGTACGTCTGCCGCATCGTGAGCAGCGCGGGGATCGCGAACTCGGGTGCGAACGGCACGGCACCACCAACGCCGGTCGGGCAGATCGTGCCGTCGTCGCGCTCGTCGTTCAATGCGGCGCCGCGCGCGAAGTAGGTGTGGAACTGCCGGCTGCGACCGCTCAGCGTGAGCGTCTTGTTCGCGGGCCCATCGCAGGCGGTCAGTCCCCAGACGTTGCCGGTGTAGCCGCGCCAGCCGCCGGGATTGGCGATCGCATAAGCCCGCTGCGCGAGCGCCGCGCGGCGCGAGTTCTGGAAGTAGTCGATCCCGTGGCTCCGCATGAAGTCGTCGGCGATATCGCGGAAATCGATCCAAACGTGCGAGTACTCGTGGCCGAAGAGCGGCGCGAACTGGATGAACGTCTGCCCGTAATAGCTGCCCCATTGGTAGCCACTTACCCACGCGCTCCAGGCTGTCGAGTCGGCGGGATGAGTCGGTGACCCGAGGGCGAGGATGTTGAGGATCATGCCCTCGTTGTAGCCGATCCAGTCAGCGTTGATGAAGCCACTCTCGGGATGCCAGCCCATGCTGACGGCAGGCGGCCGAGCTTCGGCCCATTTCCAATCCACGCGGAAGTAGATCGAGTCGGCGAGCGCGCGGATCTGCTGCTCGGTGCTGTCGCTCTGGTCGTAGTAGGACTGCGCGAACAGGATGCCGCCGAGGAGTAGGGACGTGTCTATCGTCGATAGCTCGACCGTCTGAAAGCGTCGCCCCGTGCTCATGTCGAGGAAGTGATAGAAAAAGCCGCGATAGCCCGTGGTGTTGGGCCCCGCAGAGTCCTGGGGCGCGGTCCAGAAGAAGCGCAAGGTCGCGAGGGTGCGATCGGCGGCCTGCGTGCGAGTGATCCAGCCGTGCTCGACGCCAATCGGGTAGGCGGTGAGCGCGAAGCCGACGGCGGCGATGCTCGAGAACGACGGCGTGGGCCAGCGGTCGGGGGTGAGGCCGTTCGATGCCGGGGTCAGGTCCCAGAAGAAGTTGAACGTGCGGTGCTGCAGTGTATCGAGGAATGCGACGGTGTCGGGCGGGGTGCCCGGGCCCCCTGAGTTGTGTGAACAGGCTCCGAGGGCCAGGGCGAAAGCAACAGCGCTACAGCGTCTAATCAGAAGTTGTACTCTACTCCGATCTGAACGCGCCGGGGGTCGCTTAAGAGGTCAGTTGGCTGTCCTACGGACCAGGTCCGTCGCGCCGCATCAACACTGAACGGATAATTCGTAAAGTTCGAGAAGTTGAACACATTGAAGACATCCACCGTCACACCAATCGTGGTCCCGCTGATTTCCGGGAAGTCCTTGCGAAGCCTGGCGTCGACCCGCCGGTAGGCCCATCCACCGAATATGAGAAAGTTTCGCTGTGGCGGCTGGAACGCGGCCGGGAAGTAGGTCGAGTCGAGGACGCCTCCGAAGCGCGGGTGCGTCCCGACATCTTGCCGTGCACCGCTCCCGAGCGTTATCAGTCCGCTGAACTGGATTCCGAACAGTTGTGGAATACCGACGATCCAGTTGGCGACGACGTGGTGCCGCTCGTCGCTACCGCAGCAGTCGGTCCGCTTCGGAATGCTCTTCGCGTTCGGGAAACCACCCGGAAACGAGCCGGTGAGATCGTTGAGATTATCCACGCCGGCGAGATAGCGTGTCGCGTATGTATATGCGAGGCCGCCGCCCCACCCAATCCCGTTCGCGGATGGGCGATAGGGCCGATCGAGCTGCAGCGAGAACGCGTCGTACCACGTTTTCCCGTCGTTCGTGGAATTAATGAAGTTGTTGAATCCGTGCGCTCCGATATTGAAGCTCACACAGCACAGGCCAGTTGCGGGGTTGAGAGCGATGTTGGCCCAGTTGTAGGTGAAGAGGTTGGTGCCGCGCTGCCCTTGATAGCTGAGTGACGCGACCACGGATCTCAGCTTGCGGCGCACGCCCACGCTCCACTGGGTCGACTTCGGTGGACGAGTCTTGTTGTCGAGGAGGAAGGCTTCCGGCTGACCGGAGCTCCGGGCGAGAGCGCTTATGGCACTCGTGTCCGCAGTCAGATAACTGGGGTTCCACGCAACCTCGCCCGCCTTGGGTGTCGAGTCAGGATCTGCAAAGCGAACCGTGAATGTGGGACGTGCGAGTTTCTGAATTTCGTCGACAGAGAAATCGAAGAGCGAGCGATCGTAATAGAGCCCGACCCCACCGAAGATCGTGGTGCGATCGTCCGAGTCCAACCCGTACGAGAAGCCGATCCGAGGCTGGAACGCGCCGTAGAAGGGTTTGCGGTTGCTCCCGGTGCTGATGTAACGGCTCAGGTCGAGCGGTGTTGGCAGCGAATTGTTATATCGTGTCAACGTGTCGACCACGTTCTGCGGCGTCACATAATCGGTATTGATCATGCGTGACTCGAAATCCCACCGGATCCCGAGATTGACTGTGAGGCGCGGTGTGGGAGTCCAGTCGTCCTGGATGTACGCGCCGATCTGCGTGTTCTTCTTGTTGACGACGCCGGCGCCCGTCGCGTAGATCAGCCGGAATGGGTTGCGATAGTTGTAGTGCAAGCTCGCCGCGCTGCTGTCGGTGGTGAAGTCATGCGTGGTCGGGTTCACGGTCCTGGCAAAATCGAATTCGGGCGTCCCGTTGTTCAACTTGTTGATGTCGTAGGCCAGGAAGTCGACGCTCACGCCTCCCTTGAACACGTGCTTCTCTTTCCCGCTGTAGGTAAGGTCGTTCCGCAGGCCGACCCGCTTCTGGATGAAATTCTGCTCGCTCACATCGCTGCCAATCCACGCCGTCTGTGTGTTTGTCGTGCCCGGCATCAGGTAGGTATACATGCGCGCGGGAGTGCCGGGCGTGAGCGGCGACGGATCGCGCTGGAAGCGGGAATAATCGATCTTGGCTTCGTTCAGCCACGCCCCCATCACGCGAGTGTACCGGAGTTGGCCGATTGAGACGTTCTGCCGGAAGTTCGTCGCGGCCGTGTACGCCCGCGCGCCCTGGAAATCGCGAACGTCCGTCTCATGCCGGTTGTTGAAGCTGAGCTCAGCGGACGATTGCTGGTTGACGGCGTAGGTGAGCTTGCCGAACAGGAGCGTCTCGCGGAACGGCGACGTAAAGTCGCCGTTGTACTGCGTGAGGTTCACGGTATCGATTCCTGCGAATCCGGTGGCCGGCGTGATGTTCACACTGTTAGACCGGTTTTGATAGTTCCCCTCGTAAGACCCGAAGAAGAAGAGTCTGTTGCGCATGACGGGGCCACCCGCGCTGAATCCAGAGATGTAGCGGGTGAAGTCCGGTTGCCGAAACGATGAGTTCCGGCGTTGCCGATCGAGCTGGAAGGTGTCGAGCGCAACGAGATCCTTGTTCTGATAACCCAAGAACGCGTTCCCTGACCAGGTGTTGCCACCCGAGCGCGTTGTCGCCGTAATGATCGCGCTCGACGCTTTCTGGTACTCCGCCTTGAAGTTTTGGGTGATGACGCGGTATTCCTGGATCGCGTTTCTCGGGAAGGGGTTTCCGCGACTGGCGTCCTGTCCGGCCACACCGCCACCGGTCAGGTCGTTCTTAAGACTCGAGCCGTCGACGAAAACGTTCGATTGATTGGGGCTGGCACCACCGCCGCTAAAGGTGCGGAAGCCGATCGCATTGACGCGATCTTCCGATACCGAAATTCCCGGTGCGAGCGACGCGAGGTCCAGAAAGTTGCGGTTCACGGTGGGCAACTGCTCGATCTGTTGACGGGTCACGTTGGTCGCGACCTCTGACGTGCGCATCTCAACGGCCGGTGCAGCCTCGACCGTCACTGCTTGCAGCTCGACGGCCCCCGCCTGTACCGTGAAGTCAGCAAGCAGTGTGGCGCCGATTTGGACGACGACCTGACGGCGCTGCGGTGCGAACCCAATCTTGCGGACGGATAGGCCGTAATCGCCGGGAGTCAAGCCGGGAAGAATGAAGGAGCCGTCGGCATGGGTGGTGGTGCTCCGCACCACGCCAGTCCCCGTCTGAGTCGCCTGCACCTGCGCATCTCCCACCGTCGTGCCATTCTGATCCTTGACGTAGCCTCGAACAGTGCCGGTGGTGGTTTGTGCGCTGACTGAAAGAGGGATGGACAGCAGACTGAAGCAGACGAACCACAGAGAACGATGACGCAGCATAGATCATCTCCCGTGAGATCGAGTCAGTGGCCGTAAGTTGACCCACCGACCCCAGCGGGCGCTAGGCCTTCACGCGGTTGCGTTCTGGGCCGTAACTTCCAAGTCCAATTCCCGGAGACTCCGTCCTATGTTGCACCGCTGCATCAGCGCCCTTGCAGCCCTCTCGCTGTCCGCGAGCGCCGCGGCCGCGCAAAATCTCGACTCCCTCCTCGCCCGCATGACCCTCGAAGAAAAACTCGGCCAGCTGAACTTGCTGTCCGCGAACGGCCGGGCATCGCCACAGCAAATGGAACTCCTGCGCGCGGGTAAGCTCGGCGGACTCTTCAATGTCATCGGCGCCGAGAACACCACGCCGGTCCAGCGCATCGCGGTGACGGAGTCGCGGCTCAAGATCCCGCTGCTGTTTGGACTCGACGTGATCCACGGGTATCGCACGATTTTCCCGATTCCGCTTGGCGAAGCGAGCTCGTTCGATCCAGATGCGGCCGAGGCGACGGCGCGCGCCGCGGGGCAGGAAGCCGCCGCGTTCGGGATCAATTGGACGTACGCGCCGATGGTGGACATCGCACGCGACCCGCGCTGGGGTCGCATCGCGGAGGGTTCGGGTGAGGACCCGTATCTCGGATCACTCATGGCGGCCGCGCGGGTGCGCGGATTCCAGCAGAATATTTTCGCCACCGCGAAGCACTTCGCCGGGTACGGCGCGGCCGAGGCGGGGCGGGAGTACAACGAGACTGAGATTTCGCAGCGCACCATGCGCGAGATCTACCTACCGCCGTTCAAGGCGGCCGTGGACGCTGGCGTCGCGAGCCTCATGTCGGCGTTCAACGACATCGCGGGCGTGCCCGCCTCCGGCAACGCGTGGCTCACCGACACGGTGCTGCACCGCGAGTGGGGATTCAAAGGCTTTGTGGTCAGCGACTGGACGTCCGTCGCCGAGTTAATCAATCACGGGGTCGCCGGGTCACAGGCGGAAGCGGGACGGCGCGCGCTGACCGCCGGCGTGGACATGGACATGCAAAGCGGCATCTACGTGGACTCGCTCGCCGCATTGGTGCGCGCGACTCGCATTCCGATGCCCGTCGTCGATTCCGCGGTCATGCGAATCCTGCGCGCCAAGACTCGGCTCGGGCTCTTCCGCGACCCGTATAGGCCGCGAACGGCGCCACCCACGTCCGAAATTCGGTCATTGGCGAGGAGGGTTGCGGGAGAATCAATCGTTCTGCTGAAGAACGAGCGATCGCTGCTGCCGCTCGATCCCAAATCCGGCACGATCGCCGTCATCGGTCCCCTCGCCGATAATAAGGAAGAGCCGCTCGGGCCCTGGCACACGCAGGGCCAGGCCGCCGACGTCGTCACGGTGCTGCAGGGCATCAAGGCGAAGGTCCCCGCGGCACCGCCGGTGCTGTACGCCCAGGGTTCGGGCATCGAGGACAGCTCGACCGCCGGCTTCGCGGCGGCCGTCGCCGCGGCGCGTCAAGCCAAAGTCGCCATCCTCGTCCTCGGCGAGCGGGGCGACATGAGCGGCGAAGCGGCGAGCCGGTCCTCGCTCGATCTTCCCGGCGTACAGCAGCAGTTGCTCGAGGCGGTTGCGGCGACGGGAACGCCAGTCGTGCTCGTGCTCATGAATGGCCGGCCGCTGATCCTGCCGTGGGCCTCGGATCACGTACCCGCGATCGTCGAGACGTGGTTCCTCGGCGTCGAGGCAGGGAACGCGATCGCGGACGTGTTGTTCGGCGATGTAAACCCAAGCGCGCGGTTGCCGGTCACATTCCCGCGGGTGCTCGGCCAGGTGCCGCTCTACTACAACCATCGCAACACCGGACGCCCGCCCGACGTGAACAACAAGTTCTCGTCGAAATACCTCGATGTGCCCGTGACACCCCGCTATCCGTTCGGGTTCGGGTTGTCGTACACGACATTCGGCTACGGCAGTCTCAAGCTCAGCATGACCCGCGCACGCGTGAGCGATACGGTCACGGCGACCGTGACGGTCGCGAACACGGGAAGCCGCGAGGGTACGGAAGTCGTCCAACTGTACGTGCGCGATGAGGTTGCCAGTGTGTCACGTCCGGTGCGCGAGTTGAAAGGGTTCAAGCGTGTCACACTGAAGCCAGGCGAGTCCCGCGCGGTCGATCTGCGCGTCGCGGTGCGCGACCTTTGGTTCTACGGTCTCGACATGAAGCGGGTCGTCGAGCCCGGCACGTTCCGCGTCTACGTCGGCCCGAACTCGGCCGAGGGCCTCGAGGAGCGCTTTGAGGTGGTACCGTGAACATGTTGTTCGTGTTGGGTCTCCTGGTTCAGGGACCACAACATCCGAATGTTTGTTATGAGGTTTTCGTCCGATCGTTTTACGACAGCAACGGAGATGGAATCGGCGACCTGCGCGGGCTCACGCAGAAGCTCGACTACATCACCGGCCTGGGCGCCGACTGCGTCTGGCTCATGCCGGTTGCAGAGTCGCCCAGCTATCACGGGTACGACGTCACTGACTACTACAAGGTCGAGCACGACTACGGCACAAACGACGACTTCACGGTGTTCGTCACCGCCGCGCATCAGCACAAGATCCGCGTGCTCGTCGATCTCGTCCTGAACCACACCTCGAGCGAGCATCCCTGGTTCCAGGAGGCGCTGCGGGACACGACGGCGCCGCATCGGAGCTGGTATCGCTGGTCGACGACGCCGGCCAACAACTGGCACAAGTCGCCGGTGCGCGACGAGTACTACTTCGGGCTGTTCTGGAGCGGGATGCCCGACCTCAACTACGAGAATCCCGCCGTGCTCGACGAGATGAAGCGCGTCGCGCGTTTCTGGCTGGACTCGATGCACGTGGACGGGTTCCGGCTCGATGCCGTGCGGCACCTGGTCGAGGTGGGCAACGAGGTCTCCAACACCCCGGGGACGCACGCGGTGCTGCGGGACTTCGGCCAGTACGTGCGGAGCATCGCGCCCCAGTCGTACACGGTTGGAGAAGTGTGGGACAATACCGATGTGATTCTGACGTACTATCCCGATCAGCTCGATGCCTATTTCGCCTTCCCGATATCCGAAGCACTGATGGCAGCGGTACGGACCGGCAAGACCGGTGGGCTGCTGCCGACCGTGGAGCAATTTCAGCGCGCCGAGCCGGCGTGGCGGTGGGCACCGTTCCAGCGCAACCACGATCAGACGCGCACACTGACCGCGCTGGGCAATGACACCGCTGGTGCCCGGTTGGCTGCGACAATCCTGCTCACGCTGCCGGGTGTGCCCTTCATCTATTACGGCGAAGAGATCGGCATGACCGGTGACAAGCCCGACGAGCGGCTGCGTACGCCGATGCAATGGACGAGGACCTCGGCGGGATTCACGAGCGGGAAGCCGTGGGAGACGCCGCAGCCCGACTCTCTCGTTCACAATGTCGCGGACGAAGACCGCGCTGCGGGGTCACTACTCAAGCTGTATCGATGGCTGATCCGTCTGCGCGCGGGCGACGACGCTCTACGAGACGGTGATCTGACGCCCGTTGAGACCGGAAACGAGTCGGTGCTGGCCTATCTGCGAAAGGCCCCTTCAGTTGAAGTGCTCATCGTTGCGAATCTCGGAACCAAGCCCGCGGCGCCGTTTGCGCTGCCTGGTCGATACACCCTGAGGAATTTGCTGCACCCCGGCGCGAACCGATCGTCGTTGCCGACACTCGCGCCGCGCCAGGCCTACATCTTCGAGATCACCCGACGCCCGTAGCCGACGTCTTCACGCTCAAGCGCGCGAACCTCGAGCTTCGCGCGACCAACTACGGCGGCATCATCATGTCGCTGCTCGCGCCAGACCGCGCAGGCCATCTGGTGAATGTCGTGATCGGCTTCGACGACGTCGAGCAGTACCATGACAATCCCAAGTACTTCGGCGCCATCATCGGCCGTTGCGCCAACCGCATTGCCAACGCGCGCTTTACGCTGGACGGAAAGACCTACCAGCTCGCCGCGAACATCGGTCCGGATCATCTGCACGGCGGCCGCAAGGGATTTGACCAACGCGTGTGGTGTGCGACGTGCGGCGCAGCGACGCTCGAGCTGCGGTACACGAGTTCCGATGGTGAGGAAGGCTATCCGGGCAACCTCGACGTGCGAGTGACGTATACGCTCACCGATGAGAACGAGCTGATCGTCGACTACTTCGCGACGACGGACAAAGCGACGCCGATCAACCTCACACAACACAGCTATTTCAACCTCGCTGGCGCAGGCGACATTCTGGGACATGTGCTACAAATCGATGCGGATGCGATCACGCTGGTCGACGAGAACCTGATTCCCACGGGCGAGATCATGCCGGTTGCTGGGTCCGATTTCGACTTTCGCTCGCCCACGCCGATCGGTGCGCGGCGCGCGGGTCAGTACGACCACAATTTCGTGTTGCGGGGAGGCGCCCGGGTGATCGAACCGGCATCGGGTCGCACGCTCGCGATCCAAACGACAGAACCCGGCGTGCAACTGTACACGGGCTACCGGCGCGGGGCGGGGCTCTGCCTCGAGACGCAGCACTTTCCCGATGCGCCGAACCGGCCCAATTTCCCTTCTACGATCCTCCGCCCCGGGGCAGTGTACCATTCGCGGACGGTCTTCAGATTCGGCATATTGCCCGTAACAAGGGGGTCCCAATGAACCCGCACGACGTCGAGTCCATCACGGCGCTGCGGGATCCCTCCAGCACGGCGCAGTACGGCGTGCGCGGGGCGAATGGCGTCATCGTGATAAAGACGAAGGGGTCCCACTAACTGCCACAGATTCATCTCGGCGGGATCGATTATGCGATCCTGATCATCTACTTCGTCTTTGTGCTCGGCATCGGCTGGGCGCTCAGACGCGTCATCCGAAGTAGCGAAGACTTCTTTCTCTCAGGCCGGTCGATCCCCGCGTGGATCGCCGGCCTCGCTTTTATCTCTGCCAACCTGGGCGCGCAGGAAGTCATCGGGATGGCGGCGTCCGGCGCCAAGTACGGCATCATGACGAGCCATTTCTACTGGGTCGGCGCCATGCCGGCGATGGTCTTCGTCGGGCTGTTCATGATGCCGTTCTACTACGGCTCGCGCGCGCGCTCGGTTCCCGAGTATCTGAAGCTCCGCTTCGACGAGAAGACGCGCGCGTTGAACGCGATCACCTTCGCGGTCATGACCATTTTTTCCTCCGGCATCTCGATGTATGCGCTCGCGAAATTGTTCGAGCTGGTGCTGGGCTGGAGCTTTCACGGCAGCATCGTGCTG
>Ga0137383_10002715_pt1 | contig 10919 bp, 21 predicted proteins | sample SagtaG_19_FD_104817 | JGI IMG/M metagenome (GOLD analysis project Ga0137383, IMG submission 104817) | Vadose zone soil microbial communities from Sagehorn Ranch, Mendocino, California, USA - Sage2_R_40_16 metaG | ecosystem: Environmental > Terrestrial > Soil > Vadose zone | place: USA... | reverse complement strand
GCAATCCAACAGAGATAATCAAGGCTACCTCCGAGCAGTTCGCCCCAGCAGGCGTTGCGGTCTACATCACGCACGCCAATAGTGGCATCATCAACAAGCCGTATGTCATTCAAAGCGTGCACGGACGGTACCTTGGTAACGGCATCAATGCGTATGACTATGTGCTAGGATCGTTTAACCCGTCGATCATAGATCATCTGAGAAATGCCAACAAAGCGATGAACAGGAGTACGACGGTATCAGGAGTGACAGCACCACAACAGATCGATGTGGTGGCAATCGAGGTGATATCCTATCGAGACTCTATTAGTGCTACTCCTGTAGCAAGTTTTGCTACAAGTGTTTATGGGACAGGTAAATATGGACAATGTAGCTATGGAGGGAGTACGGGCGTTTACGGTACGGCTCGATACGGCCTCAGCACTGTGTACGGATAGTTATGTTTAAGAGAAGAAGAAACACAATAGAAGAGTGCATCAAGCTCACAGGCATCATAAAGGCGCGTGAATTGCCTCATGGATGTTCACAAGAGGACTTTGTGGACTGGTGGCCGCGTCTCACTGAGCAGGAACGTGAACGTTATACCGTATACGAGCACAAAAACATATTAACCACTACTGGACGCAACCAGCTATTAAATTTTATAGCATCCAACAATGCCGTTATCGGTGCTTTTGCGCAATTCTTCAGTGTTGGCACACTCAATATCACAGCAGTCAGTCCTGGGGATACGCAAGTTCAAGGTGAAATATTCCGTGCCGTGCCGACACTGATTACGCTTACAGGTCAGCAAGTCGATATCAGCACGTATTTCGGACCATCACAGGCGAATGGGGTGTACAGCAATGCAGGATTGTACGGTATTAATGCGACTTCTACATTGTCGAGCGGAACGCTCATGACGCATGCTTTATATGTGTACAATAAGCTGAATACCGTTGCCATCACCAGCGATTACCTTGTAGTCATGCAATAGGAGATATATAAGACATGGCTTTGAATACTGTTACAACTGGAAATACGGTATTAGCGGCGGATATAAACCAGCTTGTGCAGGTTTTGCAAAGGGCTGCAGGTCAAACGGAGACGGGTAAATACTGGTTGCAAGGTGGATGCTATCAAACGAGTGCAGAAGTCTCGACGTATGTGGATTCACTCAACCGCACGTCGACGCCTTCTGGTACGGTTATCGATACTGCAGACCAAGCTCCTGCAAGCTCCGCCGGGACGCCTGCAGCAAGCTCACTTACAGCGAACGGCTTCCTGGTGAAATTCGCTTCAACAGCAGCGTCAAATACGGCACGTGCAGGTGGCAACTATACAACATCTTTTTGAGGTGATACATGATACAAGCGGTAACACAGGATGGAATGCTGCATTGGACATGCCTGGGGATGCAACTGGAATGTCAGACGCTGCTCTCAGCTCATGTCTCGGAGTGTCAGTATGTGAGTGAGCACGGGCAAGCACAAGGGGCGACGATCCATCTTCCACAGTGTCATATTTGTGGAGGTGTATATCAGCTCAAAGCAGATTATAGTTTGAAAGATCTGTTCAAGGAGACACTGACGATAGTCGATAAAATGGGCAACATCCTTGGGTATGCTCTACCGCTGCAATACTCTCGTAATCTGCTTGTCCATCACATGCTCTACAAGATGGGCAAAGCTGAACACGCGCCAGTACTCCCCATGCCATGTGATGGATTTCTAGAGCAGATGGCACCGCTCGGAAATGCGGATCTGGCGTATTCGCTCTGGTTTTCGTGGGCTCTGCTGAAGGAACGTGGGCAGATGGTAGCAAGCTTTGACCAGTTCTTCCTGGGCTTCTCACAGGGGATGCTCTTGCCAAAAGGGGGTTCTCATGCCAATTCGATCAATTCATGATGATGGGCATATCTACAACAAATGCGTGAAATGCGGCAAAGATGTGACACTGCACGTATCAGACACGGGAATACAGTATCTGGAGGACTCTGACATGATACAGCTTCCACCGTGTGTGCAATGTGGCTCTATCGCTTCTCTGCGGACAGAGTTCACTGACGAGGAACTGCAAGCTGACAACCTGGTCACATACGGCATGGTGCCAACGCCAGAGACGCTACCGCATGCCACCACTGGTGAGCCTGTGCCTGTGCTCATACCAGCTTACAAGCCAATCGGAGCAAATCCTTTCGTAGAGCAGCATACAGAGCTGAAACGGCAATTGGCAAAGGTGAACAAGCATTCAAAGAAAGAGGTGCATCATGCCTGATCCATCCATTCAGAAAGGTCCAAGCAAAGAAATTCCTGCTCTTGGATACGATCCAACGACCAATCATGCATATGTACCCCTTCAAGTCATCAATGTCGTGCAAGATCCAACAACCGGACAATGGTATGGTGTCCTCAATGTCAATGCGTCTTTTAGTGCATCCTCCCTTGCTCTCAATGATCCAACGACACCAGCAAACAAAGCGACAGTTGATGCAGGCGGTAATCTGCATGTTGCCATTGGCAATACTCCTGTGCCCGTGGCGCTCACTACAGATGTCATACCAGATACGGTGGCTACAGGCAATCTAACAGCAGCCCAACCAACACCAGGAACACCCGTTGCAGGCGGTACCGTCTCAATTGCACTTGGCGATGGACAGGCGACATGGGAAGCACAGCTAACAGGAACATTTAACATAGGCACAACGATCCAATTCGAGGGCACAGCCGATACAGGGACAACAACGAATTGGCTCCCAACCGTTGGCTATAATGCATCGCTTACCAGTCCTCTTGCTATTCTCTCCATCTCAGGTCCGGGACCATACATCATTCGTGGCACAGCAGCCGGATATGAGCAAATCCGCATGAGAGCAAGCGCACTCACCGCATTAGACAACGTGGCTGTGCGGATCATCGGTTCAAATGCGCCGTTAGGAGTGGGCGGCATCCTCACCAATGATGGAAGCTTTTCCAAGGAGAGCGGTGGCAATTTAGCAACACTTGCAGGCGCAACTGCATCAAATACAGCTGCTAAAACAAGCATAGTCGCCGCCGCTTCTGACACTTCTTTACTTGCCTCAAATTTAGGTAGGAAAGGCGCACTGTTTTACAACGACTCAACAGCTATTCTTTATCTTTCGTATGGTTCAGGCGCAGCTAGTACGTCATCCTACACCGTGCAAGTACCTGCTAATGGATTTTTTGAGCTACCTCCTCCACCTGTCTACACGGGCGCAATAAGAGGTATATGGAGTGCCGCAAACGGTAATGTCCGTATTACAGAGATATCTTAGGAGGGTCAGATGCCACTTTACCCGCCATCGCCCATAACACCGTGGGCGATGATATCAGATGATAATTGCACAGCTCTTTCTACTACATTTGCGCTAAGTGCGAATAATACATATATTATGGCAACGACATGGAATGCGTATGGAATATTGACAGGGTTCAGGGTGAGATTTGTTGCAGGGGGAAATGGGAACTACGATGTAGGGCTCTACGATTCAGCAGGGAATAGACTTTGCTCTATTGGTACCACGGCGACGGCAACAGGAATATTGAGTCCAAGTTTGAGCACGGCATTCAAGCTCTATCCGGGTCGATTCTATTTAGCATTCTGGATAGATAATGCAACGGACACTGTACGTGCAGCATCGGTATCTAATGGCTTAAGCTTGTGTTCCAATGGTTCTACAGGTGCCGGTGGCCTTCCTTCCTCTGTCTCTCCGCCACTTGGTAATCTTGGATTCAATGCGGGCATCATTGGTCTCATTTCAGGAGGATGGTCCTGACTCTAAGAGTATACGATGGATTACCTCACTGGTACAGCATCAACGGCAAGATCTGAGGTACTATGCAACAGCAGCCAGACTTATCAACATTGGAATATCGCGTAAAATCGATCGAGACAAACGTGCAACAATTGCAGAACGAGCTGAGATCATATGTTCCATCAAGTGTGAACGATCTCCAGTTGCAAAGCATACGTTCAACAGTTGAACGTATCGAAAACGATGTGAAAGAGGCCAAAACACAGGTGACAGGTCTGAACACACAGCTTTCTAATCAGGTGAGGGATCAGGATAAACTACAGATCAACACACTCAAATGGTTTGGCGGTCTTGTGGTCACCGTTCTTATGGCATTGCTGATAGCGTACCTCACACATCTCATCCAATGAGGAGGCGGGAATGTCACATGGCAAGGTACGCGTTCTAGGGGTATTTGGCATTATCCTTCTCCTCTTTCTCATTGCATTTACCGCTCTTCCACTTATGCCAAACAGCACATTAGGCGTTATCCGTATCATTGCGAGGCAGAGGACGATTGAGCAACTGATCGTAAAGGACGTGCTTATCCTGGCGTATCGTCCTACACCGGAACATGTGCAGGCGATTAGCGAGTTGCAAAATGCTTTGCCGACGTGGGAGAAGGTACAAGCTGCTTTTCAGCATGGGGATGCAGAGCTTGGCATATCTGCAAACTTGCCACCGGAGGTCAAGCTGCTCGTTTTGCAGGCGCAATCTGACTTCACGAGCATTGACACGGCTGCTCATCAAATTCTCACGCATTCATCACCTGTTGATCAAACGCAACTCTTGATCGTTTTGCAGCATGAGCGCGGGTATTCTGTGACGATGTTCCAGGTAAGTGGTTTGTTCGAAGATAGCATCCTCTTCGTTTCGAGGATCTACTTTGGAGTAGGCACTCTTATCAGTCTTGGCCTTCTCTACATCTGGATACGCTTTTTTAGAGCATTGCTCAAGAAAGAAAGGGAATCATGAACGATAATTCACACACGATATTATTCGCGATCATCACTGTCGCATTTCTCATCCTGGCAGGCGTGCTGGTCGTCTTTACGAGCGATCCCGCCATGCACACACTTGCTGTAGGCATCATCACTGGCATCCTGGGCCTGTGGATACCATCACCTGTACAGATTAGGAGCAATACGTGAGACACATCGCATTTACTGCTCTCGTGTTCGTAGTTCTTGGTTGCGGATCAACAGCTACAGAGCATATCAGCACTGCTGTAGTGTGTGTTGCACATTCTGGTCTACCGGATCAGTATTGTACGCCAGGCGCTGTCTTTTCCAACGCAACTACAGCTCAGATCTGTGCACCAGGCTATGCACAATCGGTACGCAATGTACCGCAAAGCGTCAAGAACCGTGTCTATGCAGAATACGGGATAAAGCAGCATAAGCCAGGAGAATACGAAATAGATCACCTCATCAGTTTAGAACTTGGAGGCTCTAACGACATCAAGAACTTGTGGCCTGAGCCGTATGTAGGACCGCATAATGCGCACATCAAAGATGATTTAGAGAACGTTCTGCATGCCCAGGTGTGCAACGGAAAGATGCAACTACAAGAGGCACAGGCGGAAATTGCAAAGAATTGGGAAGCGATTTGAGCACACGAAAAAGGCTCCGATCTGCACAACCGGGCCTAGTACCCTACCAGCGGGTCGAATTGGATGAATTGAGAGAAGCAATATCCCTATGTAGTTGCAGTACCCTCTAACGGGTCAATTGAATGGAAAGCACGATATATGCATGCTGCTGCAGTATCCTCTTGCGGGTCTAGCACTTGTAGAAAGTGAGCATACGAATATATGTATACCGTTGCAGTATCCTGATCGGATCAACAGATCTAGGATACCAGCACTCTCTCTGTCTGTCAACTCGGATTCTATGGCTCCTCTTCGTAGGCAGTACGCAAAGGCTCTTGAGACTCTTTGTACTGGGCAAGCAACTCTGCTTTTGCAGCATCGCGAGTCTTGAATGGCCCTTGGTCATCACCTTCAGAGTAGAGGCCATTCTGGATGCCACGTTGATAGCCGTACCATCCATCTTCTTGCTGAAACGTGACCATCTCCGTACCGTCTTGTCCACCTCCCCAGGATAGCGGCCCGGGAATACCTTCAGGAGCTTTCTCACTCAATTGGACTACTTCCAAAGTCTCTTCACGCATTTTTTTATTAGACATCTCGTTTAACCTCTCTTGTTGATACATTCGATCAATGGCAACTATCATTAGTTGCGTTTGTGTCATACCAGTTGCCTCTATGAGCTTCTGGATTTGTTCGGCTGTCTTTTCTGGCAGCCGAACATTGTACTGTGTCGTCATATTCTATTTTCCTAGAGCCTCTTGCACAGAGACGACTTTTCCATCTGGACTCACCAACTGCCAATCGTCGCCAACTGGAAGATTAGGATCGAACGCATCGGCATCCTCTTCACTTCTGAAGCCCACATTCATCCATTTGTACCCTCTTGCTTTGAGTGTGCTGTTGAGGATAGCCCGGTTTCGACGAACTTCCTTCTCTTCACGCTCACGGCGTAATCGCTCATCAAATGCAGCATCGCGAGCAGCTTTTTCAGCAACTTCGTTGTCCTCACGCTCTTTGCGGATAGCTGCTCGATCCTCATCACTGATCAATGAATCTGCTTTGAGGATTGATATCTGTTTGTCAATCCAGTTCTGAGCAGATTTCTGACTTTTGAATGCCCGTGTCTCCCAAAGTCCTTTTATACATGGCTTGCCATCCCTGTAGCAAGCATACTCGACACCTCTGCGTCCCTCTTCTTCTCTAACCTCAAATCCGAATTCCATCTTGGCTCTCTCTCTTTCATTCTTTCAATCGTCTTGAGTACTTCTCTCGACATTTGAAGTACAGCATATTGATATACGGATGTCAAGGCTTTTTAATGGCAATTTTAAAAGCACACAAAAACTCGTCCGAAGACGAGCCTGGTGAGACGCCTTGACCAGAGCCTGATCCTGACGGTACAATGTGGTAGCCAGTCCGTTTCAGCACAAAGATTCCATACTACTACCGAGACGTTTCTTGCGGATTGGCAACACCTTCTGCGGAGCTGTTCATGCAATTCAAATCGCCACACGACTTTGCCGGTCTTGAGCACAAATTCTACAATCTCGACACGGCTGGTGAGGAGCTGCCTGCCATGCCTAAATCGAACTACAGCAATGCGAATTGGCATAGTGGATTGCCAAAACCGAACTACGCATGGCAGACCAGCAGGCCACCGATGGACTTTGACGCCACATGGAACAAATGGTCAGGTCGCCTGCTCAAACTCGTAGGGATTGTGTATCTGCTTGTGCTGACGGGGATCTTTCTGTGGAAGGTAGCCGTGATGGTGTGGGCCATGAAATGAACGGACAAGTTGCAACTTGTCCGCAAAAGCACCAGGTAGAATGGCCGCATTTGTCCGTACAAGTTGCCGCCCAAAAGGAGAGGCTGCCGTGTCGTGGCAAACCTCCCCTGTACTCTTGTGGATCTATCATCTCGCGCCAGAGGACCCCTTTCTTTAGATATGGGGGTGAATGGCGCTTCCTTCGTGAAGCCCCCGCATTTATGCGTGGGGAGTCGTCACGCTACTGCTGTGGTCGTGAGCAACTCGTCCAGAGTCTCACGCCTAATTCGATAGGTGCAACGCATGCCGCGATGAGGCAAAGTCAGTGCTTCGAGAGCACCTATCTTGATCCAACGGCGCACGCTTGTGTCGTCAACTCGAAGCTGACGCGCAATCTCACGAACTGTTAGCAGATCTTGTTCTGGCATATGTTCCTCTCCTTTCTCTTGTGTCTGCTGTACAACATCTGCCGCTAGTGTAGCACGAGGTGTCAATGCCTGTACAGCGTGGAAAGGATGTTCTAGCGAGGTGGGCAAAGAGAAAGCCCCGCTCATCGCGATGAGCGGGGCTTAGACTATCTATCCGTCCCGCACCACGTTTCGATCCCGTCAGGGACCTTCTTCAAATTCTTGGGGACATCGCCATAGACGCCATTAACGCCCATGATCGTTATCCACGCGTCCTCCTCAAAGGAGTACCCGGGACGCGGGGGACGGATATCATCAATATATTGGGGCTCTGCTGACTTCGAGATAGACTCCCAATCTTCTTGACCAGGAGGAAGATCAATAATTTCTTTGGCTGGGAGGATACGCCGTTTCTCTCCACCAAACGGCAACTCTTCCCAATCATACACGAACTTTTTTAGGCCAGCTTCCTGGGGGACAACTACATCCCCCAACTTAAACTCTGACATTTTGGATACCTTTCTTTTTTTTGAACTATTCGACCTCAAATTCCTCTCGTATGCGTCTCATTGGCCTTCTGCCATTCCAAGGGGCCTTGCCAGCGTCTTCTAGAGCATCTAAATCTCTAGAAACCGCTTTCCTCACGCACGATTCGCATTTAGACGCATACATCAGGATATCTAGTTCTGTGCGGACTTTGCCGCACTCTGAACAATTGGACATTATATTGCCTTTCTGCTTTCCGTTTCTTCTTGGAGCAATTGCTTGAATTGCTCCATTGTGACGATCCCGCGCCAAATTTCGTCAGGATCGCAACTGTTTCCTTCCACTCCGAGGAGCATCTTTTGGATGTCCTCATCGGGAAAAATTTGGATCCACTCACGGGAATTTTCTAGATTAAAATCACGATGACGAATTATCACTTTGATCCTTTCTGCCAGGAGAACACGCCATTCTGCTCTACGAGGACACGATCAGTGCCCTCAGTAGAGCAGAAGAGATTGATCAGGGCCTCTTCCGCCCTTTTCTCAACCTTTTGAGAAAGGCGCGGGAAAAGAGCCTGAAAGGGGTGCCATTTCTTTTTCCCCTCTAGAGGGGAAAAAGACTTAGAGAGACGAAAATCTTGAACCAATACTTCCTGAGTAATCTCCTCTCCATCCTGATATTGAGAGGAAATGAATTGGGAAATCATCTTGGATAACGATATTCCTTTGTCGCTTTCCATGAAGATGAAATGCTTCTCTTCATGGAGAATAATCCATTCTCCATCCTTTTCTTCAAGACGGAATCTCCGACCATCCTTAGACACTCCGATGTCCTGAGATGAATCGTCGAGATTCACCCCCAGAACTTTCTCAATTCTGATGGATATTCCCCGATATGGGAGGATAAGATTGAGACCTCTTCTACTCTCCCTTCGATCCCTTTCCTCCCTCTCAAAAGACATTCTCTCCTTCCTCAATCTTTCCTGAAATTCCCTTTCTTTCCTTTCTTTCTCCTCTTCCCTTTTCTGCTCCCGCTCCCGCTCCTCCTCCAGGTCATCAGGAGTGACAGTACGCACTTCCGTCACTCCTCCTGGAAGAATCAGGAGATATTCTGTGGCTCCTCTTCGCTCCATGATCTGGAGCATGGAGAGCCAGGAGGTTGGACACCAATTCACGTGCCCATCTCTCTGGACGTAGTCGTCCTGATAGACACAGGCGTTGATTGCCTCGTCCTTCTCAGAGGACGATCCCAGAGATAGAAGCTGTACCCCTATCTGTGAGAAGGGGACGGATTCCCCTGAGAGATTTCGAATAAACTGAATCGCTTGCGGGTCCGATTTCCCTATATAGGGGGACCCTCCAAACATCTCGGAACTGCTGAAATACCCCATATCAATTTCTCCTTTTGCATCTCTCGACGCGTCTCTTGCCCCAGAACTCCTGGAGCTTCTCTGCAATTCGCAGATGGCGATGTGCCGACTTGAACGGCGTGACAGGCCTGACCTGCATCGCTTGGGGGAACTATTTTTGCTGATAGATATCAACAAAAATCTTCCCTGATTGACCAAACATTATATTTGCATCTGAGGCTGCAAAATGCCTAAAATTCGGGTCGGCAATCAAATTGCCATCCTGGACCCGATAGGCCCATCCCGTCTCTTCCCACGTCCATGCCTTGAGGACTATGGGGGAATTTCCCTCTATGGCATCTTTCCTGCTCTGATGATATCTGGATGATTCATCAGGATCGCTATAATTATTCATCTGAATTTTCTCCCACTCATCCTGATTGAGATCAATTTGCTTCGCCTGAGATTGATCACCAATCACACTGGGAAAAATCGAATTTCTGTCTAGTGCTTTTCTCATTTTCAATTCTCTCTTTCTTGCACTCTCGTGCTTTGCGACTCTGCAAGCCATCGCTTGCTCTTCGAGAGCCCGTTGCTCTCTTCACTGTCCTAAGTATACGACATAGTATGTCGTATGTCAAGGGTTTTTGGGATGAGTTTCTGACTCTGCAGAAAACTCGTTCCCCTTTGCGATCTTGTAGATCGCACCCCTGTGTCTGGCTTTCTCAACAGGATAGCCAGACTGCCCCAGATGACGGATATCGCGTTCGAACATCCGCCGCTTTGCCGATGGAGAGGGAGCATCTTGGTAGCCAGCCACGTGCTCGTAGACATCCTCACGCGTGGCTCCCTCTTCTATGCTTGTGAGGTAGGTCAGCAGGGCAAGCACCCGCCTCGCTGATTGATATTCATTCATGATTTCTTTCTTCCACGATACTCACGCATGTATTCGCGATTATGCTCTTTCTCCTTTTCGCTCTTAGGTCCTCTATGACCATCTGCCCTATACTGATGGTCGTAAGCAGACTTATCTTGCTTTTTTGCTTCTCTTGCATCCCTTTCATGCCGAGATATACAAGAATCGCAAAATTGTTTGACTCTTGGATAGGAGAATATCTCACCGCAGCCCTGACAGGTTTGCGCATCGCGGTCAACTTCCACTTTTGGACTCTTCTCCCTAGGAGCATGCTTGCTCCAATACCAAGCCGCTTTGCGATTTGCATCGCACTCTTTGCAGATGGTTTTGGTCCACCTAGGGAAGGGATTTTCTTCTGATTCTTCCCTTCCGCATCGATTGCAGAGAGACATCCTACAATTCCACCATTTCTTCCATCGTATACAGACGGAATGTGTCTGGGTCCTCAGTCGGGCGCAATCCCCCGACAATTTTCCACTCTGGAAGGGAGACCAGATATTCTTCAGAATTGAACTTCTCTGGGTTCTCGCCAGCCACGATGAAGATCATTCCACCCTCATCTAGGAAATTATCAATCGACATTTGAAGACCATCAAACGAGGAACAAGAG
>Ga0137383_10002707_pt1 | contig 10929 bp, 8 predicted proteins | sample SagtaG_19_FD_104817 | JGI IMG/M metagenome (GOLD analysis project Ga0137383, IMG submission 104817) | Vadose zone soil microbial communities from Sagehorn Ranch, Mendocino, California, USA - Sage2_R_40_16 metaG | ecosystem: Environmental > Terrestrial > Soil > Vadose zone | place: USA... | reverse complement strand
TTCGCGATCACCTGCCCGTATCGCAGCACGAGCGCGTCAAGGTGAAAGTGCAAAGTATCCATCCAACGCCAACAGAGCGCACCAAACTGGAGTTGTTCATCTGGCAATTTTCACTGCCTGCCGGTGGCGAACAGAAAATCGACTACCGTTTGGTGGTGGAGCATCCCCAGGATATGCGAGTGATGGGCTTGCCATAAATGCTATCCCACCCGGAACTGCCTATCGAAGTGCAGGAGGAAGTCCAGTTCCTCATCAGTAAAACCATAGTGTTGCGCCAGCGTACGGTCGATCTCATCGAGGATGGATATGGATTTGCCGGGGAATAGGCACTGGATGGTCAGATGACCGAGGCCCTGGAAATGCATAGGTATCAGTTCCGAATGCCTCTGTAAATCCTGGGCAAGCTCAAGGGCGAACTTTTGTAAGGTTTGCTGCAAATGGGCAGGTATCGTCTCTATATCCAGGGGAAAACCTAACACTTCGCGCATGTTCAGATTGCGGCAGTCACTGCCCGTGGTGAGGAACCAGTAAAAGAGGTGCGAGTTCAAGGCGACAAAGGCAATAGCGGCATGGGCTGGGGTTGAGAAAGAAAGCGTTTTCAGTTCGGAGGGATTGCGCAGGCTGCCCTGCCCGTCGAAGATTTGAGGAATGAACGGCGTCACCTGGACAAACCAGCTTAGTTTGCGTGTGTAATACACTTTATGGCTTCCGGCCCTGCGCACGTAATCGCCCAGCCGGTGGGTTTGGCTGTGAAGTTTAGCATGAATGCTTCGTTCCACGGCAGAACTATAGCGTGGAATAAGGCCCGGTTTTACCAGGTCGGTAACCTCGATATATTCCAGGCGCTGAAATAAATAGTCTCGCAGTCCTCGCCCTAACTTGATGTAAGAGGTGGAATACACACCTGGAGATACAGAGCCTTTTTGAAACAAAATGATGCACAGGCGTGGGTGTGGAATGTCGAAAAGCTTTCCTCGCTGATCGCTATACGATGAGATATAGAGCGCTGATTGTTCTAACAGTATCTTTTGCAGGGGTATGTAACCATCGGTGCAGGTAGCGGAGGATGGCACGATCATGCCAAAGCGCCCACCGGGAGCTAGCAGACTTACGCATCTCTCAATAGTCATAGCATAGAGATTGCCTGTGGATAAGGTCTTATAGCCCGTCAACTTATATATTTGACTGGCTTTTTCATATTCCACGTATGGGGGATTACCGATTATCACGTTGAAGCCGCCATTTTGCATGATGGAAGGGAACGCAGCAAACCAGTGGAATGCTTGATCTCCTATCCCCGGAGAAGTTTCTGGTATAGGTGAGATATCAATATCTATCTCCCTGGTACAGCCAATGAGCGTATTGCCTGTACAGATATGTTGATCGATAGCAGGTAATGGTTCAAGCGCTTCTGGCTGCTCGACGTGGTTCAACAGTTTAAGGTAGAGACTCAATTTGCAAATCTCTACAGCCTCTTGCGAAACATCTACTCCATAGAGGTTAAAGGTGAGGATGGTTTTGAGGATATGGTAGCGGTGGTTAGCATGTGGCTCGGACGATAGCCGAAGATGATCGAGGCGATCAAGGCAAGCCGCGTACAGCGGCTCTAGAATGCTGAGCGCAGCAAACAGGAAGGCGCCAGAGCCGCAGGTAGGATCGAGTATAGTGAGACGTACCAGGCTTTCATAGAAGGCGTTTAGCAGATTTAGTTCCTCGCAGTTCACAATTACATCTTGCGCGAACTGGCTCAAGTCCAGGTTATAAGTAATGAGGTCATTGATGCAATGAATCTCGCCCGACGCCAATTTCGTGTAGATTTCTTCGTAGCGTCGTCGGCGTGCCACAACGTCGCGCCAGGTTTCGCCAGGTAAGGCATATACTGCGGGCGCGGGGTGTTTCCAGGTAGTGCGTTGATCGATATCATCTATTCCCTGAGCAATTTCAGGCGGTAATGCCAGTTCCATCCCATTTTTGAAATACGGATAGATATAGCGCTGTGGATGCGTGTGCAGCAGTTGCCAGATAGTCGCAGCCGGGTGGAATGAACTGCCGCATTTTTTTTCGACTGCATCGAAGAGGTACGGAATGATGGCATTTGTAGCAATGTACGAGGCGATATTCTCCCGGGTATAGAAGGCTCCCATCTGTTTCTGATTGTCCTGTTTTTCAAAAATATAACCCAGGATATCAGGAGTAACAACGGTGGAGTTTTGTGACTGAGGGTCATCTAAACGCCACCGGTATGCATCGAAGAAAGAGAAAAGACGATCAAAAGCTTCGTTGGCTATCTGGATGGTCGGGTTATTGCGCTCTAATGGATGGTCCTTAAAGAGGTCGATATTGAGGAATGGCACGTTTCCATGCAGCGTGTGATGCTCGGATGAACGTCCAGGCTTGCTCAGTCTCTCATGGAAGAGCGGCAGGAGAAAGCGGCGATAGAAGTTAAGATCACTATTCTTTGTGATCATCAAATGCTTGGGGAGATAGTTTGGATCGTTATCAAGCAAGCCCTTGTGCTGCATAAAGTAGAGGAACATGATTCTATTCAGCATGAGTGAGGCGTACCGGGTTCGCTCGCTATCCGATGCAATACCATTGATCGTTGTGAGAAAGTAATCTTTTTCGCTTTTGAAGCGAGCGTAAAAGCGTTTGTTAATGCGTACCCTCTTAGGGAGTTGTTCCTGGTAAGTGGAAGGCGTATAAAACATCGGGTTCTGAACCAATATAAACCACCCCGTTTGCTATTGCTCCTGAATAAGGAATCCAGTTACCTGTATGATAGCTCCACAACACTGTGCATGATTGAGCATCCAAGCGAGGGTGATCACCCGAGGCGAGGATGCTTTCCAATCTGATGAGGTGTACGTTGGGGAGTACAGATCAGAGGATGGCCCTATCTTCTGATTGGACAGATATGTTCTTTGTGAGGTAGCGCTGTAATCCCGCCTCTCCTTCTTCCATCACGTGGTCATGGCTGGCTCGGAACATAGGTTCAAACAAAAAGCCGAGGGCATTGAGCACAGGGTTATGCACTCGTACATACCAATGATAGACAATGCGTGTCCCACCATCCGGTCGACTGAACAATAACGTTTCGAGAATGCCCACCAGGTCACCGGTGACCTGGGTTCGTAGTCGGCGCTCTTTTTCAATATCGGCGGTGACTCCCGTAATCTTAAAAGGAGGGACGAGTCGAGCAACACTTTGCGCCTGCTGCACGCGGTACTCAATCGTGCGACCATTGGGAATGTTGGCAAGGGGGGTCACACGATGCACCCTCATGGATGGCCACCACTTGTCTTGCTCTTCTGGCGTGGTCAGGGCTTTGTAAACGGTTGAAAGCGGTGCATCGATATTCCACTCGGTTTGCCAATCGTAGGCTCGTACCAATTTCCCTCCTCCGAAAATGGCACCGGCGCCGAAGCCAAGTGCAGCCAGTGCAAGTGAACGGATCCAAATGGTGTTCTTGTCTCTGCTCATAACACATTCCTTTCTGGGCGTCATGCTGTTGAGTAAGTTCTTCTTGCTTATTTGAATACTACGGAGAAACGTCTTCTTTAGATCAGTATAGCTCTACTTCATCTAAACGAAGTGTCATACCCATGAAATAGGAAATGCTGCGTTGTTTGCCTTGATAGGGGGACTATTCTACTCTATAGGGAGGTTGTTCTCACGAAATGATGCTCGCTCCTAAGCTCGCGGTTTGAATATGTAATTGCCTCATGTACGTGTAAATACTACGTACAGGAAACTCATGTAGATTCCTTTGAAGGAGGTATTACACATGGTCATCACACTTGGTGCATTGATTGTCTGGCTGTTGATTGCAGCGCTTGTCGGCTTTGTTGGTGAACTACTGGCGCATCGCCGTGCCCCATTTGGCATCATTGGGGCCATCATTTTGGGCTTCATCGCCATTTTTCTGGTGGTGGGGGTGCTGGGCATACACTTTGCTGGTGAACCGAGGCTCAACGGCGTTCCGCTCATTACCTCGATCATTGTAGCGGCCATCGTTGTCGCAATATGGAGTGCGTTTGCCCATCGCCATGCGTATGGGTATTATTCTCGCCACTACTATCGCCGGGGAAGCTATGTCCGTCGGCCACGCCGCCGTTATCGCCTGTTCAGGTAGTAGAGCATACCCTTGGGCAACAACCATGCGGTTGTTGCCTTTTTGTTGGCGTAAAAAATCATTGCCTCTCTATTTCAGGGCTTTTACCTCGTGTGAGTAATGGGCCGATCAGATATTCCATCTCTCTGCATGAGCAGAAAGTGAAAGAAAAGGAAGACATGTACAGAAAGGACACGTGTCTCTATGGCAAAGAAAGTCTGGTTCATTACTGGTGCTTCTCGTGGCTTCGGTCGCCAGTGGGCCGAAGCCGCTTTACAGCGCGGCGATCTTGTTGCTGCCACTGCACGCACCCCTGAGCTTCTGACGAAGCTCGTCGACACATACGGCGACGCCGTCCTGCCGATTCAGCTCGATGTCACCGACCGCAGCGCCGTCTTCGAAGCCGTGAATAGAGCCGCCGACCACTTCGGCAAACTCGACGTGGTCATCAACAACGCCGGCTACGGCCACTTCGGCATGATCGAGGAATTGACGGAGGACGAGGTGCGAGCGCAGCTCGAGACAAACTTTTTTGGGGCGTTGTGGGTCACCCAGGCGGCACTCCCGATCATGCGGGCGCAGGGCTCCGGTCGCATCATTCAGGTGTCGAGCCTCGGCGGTATCACCGCATTCCCGGGGATCGGTGCCTACCACGCCTCGAAGTGGGCTCTCGAGGGCTTGTCGCAGTCGCTGTCTCAGGAAGTCGCGAGCTTCGGCATTAACGTGACACTGATCGAGCCCGGCGGATACTCGACCGACTGGGTTGGTCCGTCGGCGAAGCGCAGCGAGGAGAACCCGGCCTACGCCGACGTCCGCGAAGGGCAAAGCCGCTCATGGGCTGAGAGTCCCGGCGACCCGACGGCCACCCGCAGCGCGATCCTCAAGGTGGTCGACGCCGACAAGCCGCCGCTGCGCATCTTCTTCGGCAAAACGCCGCTCGAGGTCGCGACCCAGGACTACGAGTCCCGCCTGGCGACGTGGAACGAGTGGCAGCCCGTCTCGGTCGAGGCCTATGGGGCTGAGCCGGGCGACCCCGTACATCCCGCGTGAGACTCACCAGCAGCATTTCAGCGTTAGCATGCTGCCGGGTGATTGTCATTTATCAGTTATTCCGCAGGATGAATCATCGGTCAGACGATCCAGAGTGATGGAGGGAGACACGAAGAAATCCTTAGCATCGCTGGGGACGCTGCCTCTGGGATCGCGATCGTCGAGATACGGCACCTCGGTGGCGCACTCGCTCGTCAACCCGAAGAGGCCATGGCGTTCAACTGTCGTCACGCCCAGTTTTATCTGGAGGCGCGAGTGGCGGCTCCTTCACCTGCTCAGTTAGAGGGAGGGAAACGCTCGCTGGCAACGATAAAGCAGGCGTTACAGCCAGATATGCTGGGAGAAACCCTCATCAATTTTCTGGACGCGGGAGAGATTGCCCCGTATCTTACGAGAGCCGCCTACACACCAGGAAACTATGCACGACTACGTGCACTCAAGGACCGCTATGATGCGAAGAATGCCTTTCGCTTCAACCACAATATCGCGCCTTCTTCGTGATAAGAGGAGCGAAACGAGAGAAAGGAAAGAGGCATGAGTACCCATTTTCATGTGTCTGGAACGGGGGTGACTGGCCCGCTTGCTCGTCGAAGTGGCAACTACAAGTGGTGGGTGCTTGCCACTGCCATCTTTGGTGCATTCGTCAGTATCCTGGATACCACGATTGTCAACACCGCTCTGCCGCATATTCAGCAGGCCTTCGGCTCTGACCTGCATGTGGCCTCTTACGTCAACACTGCCTATACCCTTGCTCAAGGCGTCATCATTGCCGCATCAGGGTTTCTCGCCAATCGCTTTGGCATCAAACGGGTGTATCTGCTTTCCCTGGCGTTGTTCACTCTCGGCTCAGCCTTGTGTGGCATCGCCTGGAATATCAATATCCTCATCCTCTTTCGTGTCCTCCAGGGTGCAAGTGGAGCGGCGCTCTTTCCGCTTTCCCTCTCGCTCATCTTTGGAGCTTTTCCCGAGGAACAACGAGGTCTTGCCAATGGCGTCTTTGGCATTCCTGTCCTCGTCGCTCCTGCCCTTGGTCCCGTTCTTGGTGGCTATCTGGCTGAATATGTGGACTGGCGCTGGATTTTTTATGTCAACGTTCCCATCGGCATGCTTGGCATCGTGATCTGCTGGCGTATGCTGCATGAGTCTGAGCTTCAGCCGACGTTGCCATTTGATCTGCGCGGCTTCCTGCTGATTGCCAGTGGCTTAGGCTTGCTGCTGTTTGGACTGTCCAACCTGGCCTATGAGGGCTGGGGATCGGGGCTCTCGGTGACGGGTCCCGTGATCCTGGCACTGCTGCTCTTGCTGCTCTTCATTCCTCTCGAGCTTCGCACAGCACGTCCCTTGTTGGATGTACGACTCTTTCAGAGAAGGAACTTTTTGGTCGGGAACCTGATTACCTGGGTCGCCATAGCCAGCCTGTTCGGATCAACGTTTCTCCTGCCGCAATACCTGCAGGTGCTACGAGGCTTGTCATCTTACAACGCGGGTCTGCTGCTTGCCCCACAGGGACTCGCCTCGATTGTAGGAACCATCGTGGTGGGCCTGCTGTACAGCCGCGTGGGTCCACGTCCCCTTGTCCTGGTCGGTGGCATCGCCGTTGCTATTGATACCTATCTGATCAGTCGATGGGCAACACTCACATCACCCTTTGCGCTCTTGATTCCGCTTCTCGTTGTCCTGGGACTTGCCCTGCCCTGCATTGCTCAAACAACCGGCACTGCCGCCATGACGGGCATTGAGGGAACTGCCTTACCAGGAGCAAATACGCTCTTAGGTGTCTCGCGTTCGGCGGTCTCCTCACTGGCCGTTGCCGGATTAGTCAATATTGTGCAAGCGCAACGCCTTGTCCATCAGGCAGCACTAGCACACAACGGGCCAGTCACTGTCGCCATAACCCGGCAGGCACAGGCCCTGGCTTATCAGGATGTGTATCTGCTTTCTGCTCTGGTCACGCTTCCACTCCTTGTCCTGGCGTTTTTCCTGAGTTCGCAGCGCCGCACCCAAAGGCCAGAGCCGACAACAACGTTTGGCGTGAGTGCACAGAACCCTGATGCAGCAATTGGGTCTCGATAATGGAACATGTACGCTGTTTGTAGTTTGCTCGACTAGTGGGGCACTTGTCAATCAGCTTAGATATGTATGTGATGTAATTATAGCTGTCTCAGCCGCAGTTCTATGGTACGACATATTTTTTCGTCACTATCACACCGATAGGCCTACTCTACCAAATTGGGCCTCATCCTGCAACTGCATAGCCCTACTGAACAGTTCCCTATTGACAACGGCATAACAGTATGCTATATTTGATATAACAAATAGCTATTGTCATTGGTTCTGTGTACCTGATGACAAGAAATGCCGACACACGTACACTACAATTCGTTCATTCTCGTATTATCGCGTTTCTTTCCGGGTGTATGGTATGATACACATGTATTCTAGCGTAACAGGCGCGTTGTCTCATCTAGCGGAGGAAAAATGCCATGTTTTCGCGCCATGCTCATCATAAGAAGATAGCGCTGACGCTGCTTCCAGCTATGCTCGTTGCTGTAGTGCTTCTACTCCTAGCCCTTTCTGTCACAGCCAGGCCCGCCCATGCCGCCTCTGCCGCGCCGCATGTCGATGTAATGACGTTTAATTCTGGGATTGACCCGGCCTCGCTGCGCTATCTGACTGACTCCATCAATACCGCCGAAAGCGATGGCGCGCAAGCCCTGGTGATCCAGATTAACACGCCGGGTGGCGATATCGCATCGATGGAATCGATGAAGGTGGCAGAACTCAATAGCAAAGTTCCGATTATCTCCTACGTCTCACCCACAGGCGCGTTTGCCGCTTCCGCCGGAGCGTTTATCACCCTGGCTGCCCAGGTAGCTGCGATGGCGCCTGGCACCACCATTGGCGCATCCAGCCCCGTCACCAGTACAGGAGGCGACATCGGCAGTACAGAGAAGGCGAAGATCGAGAGTGTCCTGGTTTCCGATATGACCAGCATTCAGAACGGTTACAGTCGTAAGGGAGTCGACCCGGCGATAAAGATGATTACTAATGCTGCTTCGTACACAGATCAACAGGCACTTGACCAGGGGATCATCGATCTACGGGCATCGAGCTTAAACGACCTGCTTTCGCAGGTGAATAACAAAACCGTGACCTTCACTTCTGGTCAGATGACGACACTGCACACGGCGGGGGCCAGCATACAAAATATCAGTACCTCGCTGGTGGATAGCCTCTATTCACTCTTGCTCGACCCTAATGTTATCTTCCTGCTCTTCATTGTGGCCATGGTCGGCATCTTCGTGGAAATCTCGCATCCAGGCGCCATTTTGCCCGGTGTAACCGGTGGTATCGCACTGATCCTCTTCCTCTTTGCGGCAGGATCAATTTCTCCCGACTGGGCAGGATTAGCGTTAATGGTGCTGGCCTTCATACTGCTGATCTTAGACCTGAAGTTAACCACGCATGGCGTACTCACTGTGGGAGCAGTTGTTTCGCTCATCTTCGGCGCGCTGCTCTTCTTCAACAGCGGCGGGCCTTATCAGGGGCAGCAGGTGAACACCGTGCTGGTCTTTTCGACGGCTGGGGTGGTTGGCCTGTTAGGTTTCTACATTGTCACGATGGTAATACGCACACGTCGAAAGCCTGTGAACACGGGAAGAGAGGGCATGATTGGCGCGAATGCTATCGCGTTGACGCCACTCGCTCCGGAGGGAAGGGTCAATTATGGCGGCGAAGACTGGGCGGCTGTGCTGGACGATCCCGAAATGTCCGTTGATCCAGGCTCCGAGGTACGTATCGTATCGGTAGAAGGGCTGCATTTGCGCGTGGCCCCTACTTTTAATAGACTCTCAAACTCTACCCCTACCTACACCCAGGGGTAACAAAGGAGGAATCTTATGGATTCTGGTTCTGTTCTGACTCTCAGTATCATTGTTGTTGTCGTTATTATTCTCTTGATGCTGTTGTTCTCGGCTATCCGCGTGGTGCAGCAGTACGAACGTGGTGTGATCTTCGTGCTGGGACGTTTGATAGGCCCGAAAGGCCCCGGCATTTTCCTGGTCCCGCCTTTCATCACCCGTATGATTAAAGTCGATCTGCGTATCGTCACCCTGCCTGTGCCGCCGCAGGAAGTGATTACACGCGATAATGTGACAATGAAAGTCTCTGCCGTGATCTACTTCTATGTCGTCGATCCAGCCTCGGCAGTGGTAAATGTGATGAACTTTATCCAGGCAACCACCCAGATTGGTCAGACCACTCTGCGGAACGTGCTTGGTCAATCTGAACTGGATGAACTGCTCTCACAGCGCAACAAAATCAACCGCGAACTGCAGGCCATCATTGACGAGCATACCGAGCGTTGGGGCGTGAAAGTCACGGCTGTGGAAATCAAGGATATTGAGTTGCCCATCACCATGCAGCGCGCGATGGCGAAACAGGCCGAGGCCGAGCGTGAAAAACGCGCCAAGATCATTCATGCCGAAGGTGAATTGCAGGCGTCGACTCAACTGGCCCAGGCTGCCAATATCATTGGTTCTCAGCCCAGCGCCCTGCAATTGCGCTTCCTGCAAACCCTCACGGAGATCGCCGTTGAGAAAAACTCAACTATCGTCTTCCCCTTACCCATTGACCTGATTGAGCCAATGCTGCATGCTATAAGGCGCAGAGCGGAATCTAGCGCCGCCGATGGACACCAGGACCCCGCGCAACCACTGCCGCCTATGCCGCAATCGCCCTATCAGAGGGATTAGTGAAAAATGGGTCAGGCCCACCTCTGGATCACCTGATTGACAGAGGCGATGCATCATCCGGATGATGCATCGCCTCTTCATTATCTGCGCGAGGAATCGTACTGCTCGCCCCTGGCATTGACGCGCACAAAAGGGGGTGCAATCGTGCAGGAGGTGAGCGCGCTATAGCGGTGAGGACGGCGGAAAGCGTTGCCCATGACTTCGCGAGAGCGAAAGGCGCGCAGCGCGTCCAGGTCGAAGGTAGCCGGATAGACGTCTTCGCTTTCCCCGGCTTCGATCAGCAGCATATCGCGTTCGTCTCCCTCTCCATAGGCGATCCCGTCGAAAGCCAGTGAATGACCATTGGCCTGCGGAGCAGCGTAGTTGGTCAGAGCCAGGCCGACCATGTTTTCATAGGCGCGAGTGCGGGCCTGGGCAAGACGGTTCATGCCCAGTGGACAGGCGTTGGGTACCAGGATAATCTCAGCGCCTTTGAGCATGAGGATGCGGGCACTTTCAGGAAATTCGCGGTCGAAGCAAATCATGGCTCCAACCTTGATGGTTCCTTGCCTGGTATCCAGAGCAGCGACTGAGAAATCGTCGCCAGGAGTCAGGGAAGCCTCGTTGTAATCAAAGTCGCAGGTGTGAACCTTGGCATAGGTCATCACGTTGGTGCCATGGCGGTCGATCAGTGACATGGTATTGCGCGGCGCACCCGGCCACTGCTCAAGGTAGGTAAGGGCAATTGCTATATCGAGTTCTCTGGCAAGCGCCTGAAAATGGGTGACGAAGGGATCATTGCGCGCAATCGCCTGTCCCTGCCAGGTGAAATGCGGGTCAGGACAGGATATGGGAGGTACCTCCGACCATCGTTCCGGCGCCTGCCAGAGGTCAGGAGTAGTCGGTGGCATGGGGTTGGCAGAAGTATAGCCAACGTTCCACATTTCAGGGAAGAGCGCCAGGTCAGCACCTATGGCATGGGCGCGTCGACAAAAGTCTTCACCTTTTGCCTGATTCGCGGCCTGATCAGTGCCA
>Ga0137383_10002703_pt1 | contig 10948 bp, 10 predicted proteins | sample SagtaG_19_FD_104817 | JGI IMG/M metagenome (GOLD analysis project Ga0137383, IMG submission 104817) | Vadose zone soil microbial communities from Sagehorn Ranch, Mendocino, California, USA - Sage2_R_40_16 metaG | ecosystem: Environmental > Terrestrial > Soil > Vadose zone | place: USA... | reverse complement strand
GGATTAAAAATAATGTACGGCTTCACTGTTCGACGTCGGACTCAGCACGACGACTGTCGATGTTCGGATGCGCCGCGCAACATTCCGCTTTTCGTTTCGCTAATTTTCGCCAAATTCGTATTCAACATCATGCCGGAAGAAACTGATAACAAGACGGCCGCTGCATCCACCGGATACCGCATTTCAAACGGGCCGGTCGTGCGTTTCGCTCGCAGCGATCCCAAGCTTCCCAACGATTTGCCCGAAGTTATCGAACTACCGCGGGTTTACGGCGCTCCACTTTTGTTCGCCATCGCTCGCGACCCGCGCACTCTCTTCGCCTATTGGATTATCGACTGGTCGTCCATTTTCGAAAATACCGCTCCGGTGGATCGACAAGTTCATCTTCGCGTTTATCGAAATGACGGTTCCGAAGAAACCAGCGAAGCAGTCGAGCCGATGGCGGGCAACTGCTATCTGACGGTTTCAGAGCCGCGCGAAAACTATCGTGTGGAGATTGGTTATTATCAGCCGGAAGGCGTTTGGAATTCGGTTACGAAATCCGACCCGGTTACAATGCCGCCCGAAAGTGTGGCTCAAAGCGTTGATGTCGATGTTGCCACAATTCCGTTTCATCTCAGTTTCCAGGGGCTCATCGACACGTTTCGCGCATCGAACGGAAATGCGTTAAGTGAAATCGTGTCTCGTTTGCAAAAGCGTGCGGTCAGCGAGGAGGAGCGAGCATTGTTGAGTCCGGAGGAATGGGAGATTCTGCGGGCAATGAATCTGTCGATTGATGATATTGACGTCGCGCGCCGCGCATTTCTAAAACGCGGAAATGGCGCGGCTTTGCGCTGGCGCGCTGAAGCATTGCTTGGATTTGGCGCAAGCAGTCCTTCGCGCGGTTTCGGCGGCAGCAGTTGGCAATAGCTGGCAACTACCGGGTGAGCTTAATTCCCTCCGGCATCTCCGGCGGCGGTGCGTTGATTCGGCTGTGGTGTTTCCCGTAGCTGAAGTAGAAGATGAATCCAATTAGCAGCCAGACGATCAGCCGCATCCAATTCGTCCATCCGAGGCCGTAGATCATCGCGCCGCAGGTGATGATCCCGAGTATCGCGACAAGTGGCGCGGCCGGTACACGGAATCCCCGTTCTAGCTCAGGGCTTCGAACCCGCATGATCCACACGCCGGCGCAAACCAGCATGAAAGCGAAGAGCGTTCCGATGCTGGTCATTTCACCGGTGACGTCCGCCGGAACGAACGCCGCCAGCAGACCGGTGAAAACAAAGAACAGCATGTTCGATTTGTAAGGCGTCCTAAACTTCGGATGCACATCGGAAAAAATCTTTGGCACGAGGCCGTCCTTGCTCATGGAATAGAAGACGCGTGATTGCCCGAGCAGCATCACGAGAATGACCGAGGAAAAGCCGGCAAGAATTGCGACTGTGACCGATTTCGAAAGCCACTCGTAGCCGGTCATGTATTTGGTGATCGCGAACGCGACCGATGCCTCGCGGCCGGCCGAGCGAAAGTCTTGGACCGTGGCAACGCCGCTCAGCACATAAGAGAAGAGCACGTAAAGGATCGTGCAAAAGGCTAGCGACCCAAGAATTCCGATTGGCATATCGCGCTTTGGATTTCTGGCTTCCTGCGCCGCGGTCGAGACGGCATCGAAGCCGATGTAAGCGAAGAAGACGACACCGGCAGCGCCGAGAATACCAAGGATCCCGCCGTAGGCATGGGTGATACCTTGCGGCGTAACGTAAGTAGTCGGCGTGGGAATCAGCGGCATATGGTTTGCCGGATTAATGAATCCCCATCCGATGCCGATGAAGAGCAAGACGATGCTCACCTTCAGGATAACGATTAGACCATTGACGAACGCCGATTCCTTCGTGCCGCGGATCAGCAGCGCGGTGAGCAGAAGGAGAATGAAAACCGCCGGGATGTTTATCATCCCATACGCCCCGTTTGGGTCATGCTCGAAAGGCGAATGCGACCATTGGTATGGAATGCGCATCCCGAACCACTCGAGCACGCGATTCGCGTACTCGCTCCAGGCAGTTGAAACGGTCGCCGCCGCGACCGCGTATTCGAGGATCAAATCCCAACCGATGATCCAAGCGACGAACTCGCCCATCGTCGCGTAGGAATAGGTGTAAGCGCTACCCGCAACCGGAATCATCGAAGCAAACTCCGCGTAACAGAGACCTGCAAAGGCGCAGCCGATGCCGGCGACGATAAACGCAAGCACAACCGACGGACCCGCGCGGTCAGCAATCGCGGCCGCTGTGCGCACAAAAAGACCGGCGCCGATGATTCCCCCGATGCCAAGTGCGACCAAATTCATCGGCCCGAGCGAACGCTTCAGGCTGTGCTCGCCAACCTCTTGCGCCTCTGCCATCAGCCGATCAAGAGGCTTTCTCGCGAATAAATTTGCCATGTGTTCGCTTTCCTTTTGGTTGTTCGTCGTTCGCTTTTGCTAAGTGCCCTGGTCGTCTGACGGCGCACCCGCATTCGATTTTCGCCAAAGAAAATAAATCGGCACGCCGGTCAACACGATGATGAGACCGGGCCACGTCGTCGCGGTCTGATAAATGAACAACACGAAGAGAATTACGGACGCGCCGACGATGTAGAGCGCGGGCACGATCGGGTAACCGAATGCTTTATACGGCCGCTCGGCGTCCGGGCGTTTCCGGCGGAGCACGAAAATGCCGAGAATGGTCAAAATGTAAAAGATGAGCGCGGCCGAAATGACGTAGTCGAGCAGGTTGCCGTAAAGATTGCCGTAACCGGTAACGTTGCCGGCAGCGTCGGTCTTGACCGTGCGCGGCAAAACGAGCGCGCCGGCCCAAATGCCTTGGATTATCAAACCCCACGCGGGGACGTGGTTCTTGTTCAGCTCCCCGACACGACGGAAAAAGAGACCGTCACGCGCCATTGCATAGTAAGCGCGCGCGCCGGCGAGGATCAGTCCGTTGTTACAGCCGAATGTCGAAATCATGATAGCAACGGCCATGATGGTTGCGCCAGCGCCGGGAAAAATGACGTTGGCCGTCTCAGAGGCCACGCGGTCGCTTGGCGCATTCTGAATTGCGGCGAAAGGAAGCGCGGCCAGATACGCAACGTTAGCGAGCAGATAAAGTCCGATCACCAGAATGGTGCCGAACGCGAGCGACAGCGGAACGTTGCGACGCGGATTTATGACCTCGCCGGCGGTGAAGGTAATGTTGTTCCAGGCGTCGGCGGAGAAAAGCGAATTGGTTTGCGCCACGCAAACGCCAACGAAGAGTCCGAAGGCGGTCGCGGCAGTCAATCCTTCGCCGACCTCCTGCAAACCGCCGCGCAACGTCCAGAAATCGCTGAAGTTCGCCGCGCCCGAGCCCGACTTTACCCCGACGATGATGCCGAGCACAATGAGCGCGATGAGCGCGCCCGTCTTCGCCGTTGTGAAAATATTCTGAACAAGCTTGCCGAGATTTAAACCGCGCGTGTTCATGTATGTGAGCAGCGCGATCATCGCCAGGCCGACGAATTGCGCGGTCGAAAGCGAGAGCGCATAGCCGCCGAAACGAGTTGGTTCGATCAGATAGTTCTTCTCCGAAACCCATGGGATTAGAACACCGGTGTAGCGAGCGAACCCGACGGCGACCGCGGCAATGGTACCGGTCTGAATAACGAGAAAAAGCGTCCAGCCGTAAAGAAATCCCCACAGCGGCGAGAAGGCTTCGCGCAAATAAACATATTGCCCGCCGGCCTTTGGCATCATGGCCGCCAACTCACCATAGGAGAGCGCTGCCATAAGTGTGAGCAGCCCGGTGACTAGCCAAACGACCAGCAACCAGCCGGGCGCGCCGACCTGTCGTGCGATGATTGAGGAGACGATAAAAATGCCGGAGCCAATCATTGAACCGGCGACGAGCATGGTCGAATCGAGCAGGCCGAGTCCGCGAACAAATTTCTGCTCCGCTGCTGGCTCCAAAGTTGTTTCTAACGCTGACATCAGAATCGCTCGGCTGGCGGAGAGTTAATCAATCCCACCAGAATCGAGCAACGCTAAAACGCAGCTTTTTCCAGGCCAATCACGAAAGCGCTTTCGCGCAGAAGGAACCATGCTATTCTCCGCCGCGTGAAAGTGCCCGGCCGCTCGCTCCTCCCGAAAATGGTCTCGGTTGTCGTCGCCATTTTGTTCGCAGCGACCGAAATGTGCGTGGCGGCTCCGAAGAGCCAACGTGTTTCGGATTCGTCTTCTCCGCGCTTCGAAGCGCTTCCACTGACCCGTTCGCGACAAAACCACCTGCTCGTCCGAGCATTTATCAATGGCAAGCCGGCCCTGCTTGGCGTCGATAGCGGCGCGCCGATCAGTGCCATTGCGCTGAAGCGTCGCGCGCATTTTGGACTGACTGGTATTCCTGGGAGCTCGACCCTGCCGGCGCGGCTGCAGATTAATGGCGCGTTCAACAACGTTGCTATCGCGCACAACTTTCGTCTGGGGGCGTTGACTCTCGTTGATGAGCCGGTCGTGGTTGTCGATCTTTCCGGTTCGGGCCGCGCCTCGCGCCTGCTTCACGAGCCGGAAATCGATGGGATCCTTGGCGCCGATATTCTCTTTCCCACTGGCGCCGTTCTGGATTGTCAGAAACAGATGTTGATTCTCAAATTGGATCCCGAATCCTCAGGTAAGACGCCGGGCATGCAATATCGCGGCTTCAGCAGCATGCCGATTCGAGTGAGTGAAACCTATAATTTGTACGTTGATGCGGCTATCAATGGCGCACCGGCACGGCTGATGGTCGACACGGGCGCGTTTGCGACCCTGCTCAATCGCGGGTTCGTGCGCCGGTTACACGTTCCGCTTCACGAAACGGAGTTCAGCTCATCTGCGGTCAACTTGAAGCAGCGCGGCGTGCAAATCGCCCGGATCAAGCGGCTCTCTGTCGGATCGGTGGATATTGTTGGCAAGGACATTGGTGTAGTCGACCTGGAGGGTCTGATTCACGGCGATCTGCTCCGAGGTTCCCAACCGGTGGCGGGCTTACTCGGGGCAGAGATCCTGCGGAGCCATCACGGGATCATCGACTTCGGGAACCGCACGCTTTACCTGAAGAATTGATCGCGCCAAGGCGTTTAATAAAGGCCGGTCGGTTGGCGAGCTGCCATTCGCTGAGTTGCGAGGGGCGGACAAATATGCAACCGTTTGGTTGCATATTCGCTACCATATGGACGCTGTTTTTAAAGCTTTGGCCGATCCAAACCGGCGCGCCCTTCTCGATCAGCTGCATCTCCAAAATGGCCAGACCTTGAACCAGCTTTGCCGGCATCTTCGCATAACGCGCCAAGGCATCACTAAACATCTCGGTCTACTGATCAAAGCGAACCTGGTTGTTCCTCTTTGGCGGGGCCGCGAAAAGCTGCACTATCTCAACCCCGCGCCGTTGAAGCAGATTTCCGAGCGTTGGATCGACAAACACAAAGCAGCCTGTCTCCGCGCCTTAACCGATCTGACCAAAGGTTTGGATGCGCTGAAAACCGAGCCCAATTGACCCCGCTCACTCAACGTCGATTTCGCGAACGCCCTTTTGCTGACGAATGATTTCGACTTGGTTTCGGATTTTGTCCCCCAATCCGACACGGTGCGGGATCGCTTGGATGAGAACGAACGGCGAAGAAGTGTCCGAAGTGTTGAGCTGGACGTTTTCGATGCCGCAGAGCCGATAGACAAATGGTTGCTGCGTCTCGATGTCTTTCACCCGATACAGCTCGAGCGTATCGGTCACTTTGCTAAAAACGCCCTCACGCATTTTCAATCGCTCACTGGTGAGCTCGTAGATTTTGCATTTCGTTTGGAGATAACGCTTGCCAGCGATAAAGATTGGCACCGCAAGAAGAATTAAAATGTACGGCGCAAAATTACTGAGATCCGACGACTGCCGCCGGACCATCACGAACAGGACGACAATTGCCGCAGCGAGCAAAAGTTGGAGAACGAAAAACCCGAAGTTTTTCCATTGCGAAACGCTACCACGCCAAACAGTTTCCTCGGCCATGCCGGATTCTTAACGCGATGGCCGCAATCAAACAAGCATTTGTCCTCGGCGCCGGACTTGGGAAGCGGCTTCGTCCGCTCACCGAGGATTTGCCAAAACCGCTGGTCCCGATTTTTCATAAGCCCCTGATTACTTTCGCGCTCGACCATTTGATCGACATCGGCATCCAAAACTTCTTCATCAACACCCACCGGTTGCCCGAAACTTTTGCGAAAGCATTTCCGGAAAATAGCTATTCGGGAACTCCACTCACATTGGTCAACGAACCGGTGCTCCTTGAGACCGGCGGCGGAATCAAGAACCTCGAGGCCGATTTGGGCCGCGAGGCCTTCATCACTTATAGCGGCGATGTTTTGACCGACATTCGGTTGCAGCCTTTGATCGCCGCGCATTTCAACCGCGGGAACGATGTTACCCTTGCCCTGCGTCACACCGGCCTGGGCTCGGCCATCGCCTTGCGCGAAAACCAGGTGGTTGATCTTTCTAATCGCTACGGCATTCCAGGCGAATACGACTTTGCCAACATCGCGGTGTGGAGCCCGGCGGTCTTCGCGCGCATTCCCGAAAAACAAAAGATCTCCTTCGTTCCAATTCTCGGAGATTGGATCGGTCACGGCGGAAAGATTGGCGGCGTTGTTCTGGAAGAGGGAAAATGGTTCAACCTTGGTTCGCGTGCCGAATATTTCGAAGTCCACCGCGTGATTTCGAAAGAAGGCTGGCGGCCGGCACAGGTGAAAGCGTCGGATTGGTCGGCGCCGATTCATCCGAGCGCCATGGTCGATCCGACCGCGCAAATTCGCGGCTGTTGCGTTGTGGGAACGGATTGCCGTGTCGGCGCCGGTGCTGTCCTGGAGGACACAATCTTATGGCCCGGTGCACAAATTGCTTCCAAAAGTGAGCTCATTGGCTGTATTGTCCGCGCCCGAAAAACTGTCAGTGGCACGCATCGCAACATCGACATCTGATTCATGAGAACCGACCTCCTTCTCCGGCAGACGCGGCGACACTTTCCGCGATTCAATATCGATGAAATAAAGATTGCTCCGATCGAAAAGGGCGGGTCCGACCGGAAATTTTATCGCGTCCGTTGCTCGTCCGAGCAGTCGCTTATCCTGGTAAAATACAATCTCGAGCGCGAAGAGAACCGCCACTACGTCGAGATCGCGCAATTTCTGGAGACGCACGGCATTCATGCTCCGAGAATTTATTATCACGACACTGACGAAGGCCTGATCTGGCTGGAGGACCTGGGGGAGCGCGATTTATTCGGCTATCGAAATGAGCCCTGGCTCGTGCGCCGCGCCTTCTACGAATCGGCTCTGGATGAGGTCCGCAAACTCCATCAACTGCCGGAATCGGTCTGCATCGAGATGCATCAGCATTTGCCGGCGGAGTTCAATGCCGCTCTTTACCTTTGGGAGCAGAATTATTTCTTCGAAAACTGTCTCGGCCGCTATTTTGAAATTGAAACGGGCACGATCGACAACTTGGACGCGCTGCCGGCGTTACACCACATCGCCGCGAAATTAGCGGAGCTGCCGCGGGTTTTGGTGCATCGCGATTTTCAGTCGCAAAACATCCTGGTGCGGAACGGTCAGGCTTACTTGATCGATTTTCAGGGAATGCGTCCTGGTCTCGCCCAATACGACCTGGCGTCGCTGCTTTACGATCCATACGTCGAACTCACTCAAGCCGAACACGACGAATTGCTCGAGTATTACTGCAGTGAAAAGCCGAGTGCCGATTTTTTGGAAACGCTGCGGCTCTGCGCGATGCAACGGTTGATGCAGGCCTTGGGTGCGTACGGATTCCTTGGCCTGGTCAAAGATTACAAACATTTCCTCCAACACATTCCGAGAGCAGTGCAATCACTTCGTGAAGTCGTCGGCAAAATCGACGGACTCGAATTATTCGAAAAATTTCTAGCCGAGCTTCCGTAATTTTCCGCGTAATCGCTCGAATGCGCGGCAACGCCTTACGTCGAACTCTGCAACCAAATGGGGGTCGCTATGAAGAAACTGATGTTAATCATTGTGCTCGGACTGGGCTTGGGAGGCACTTCGGCTTTCGCTTACGATTATCGTTACGAGAACCGCACTGCCTATGTTTCACCGGGACGAAGCGGGTTGGATTGGCGCATCAATCGTCTCAATCGGATGCTCCAGCACGTCCGCTGGGAGTTGAGCCGTTATCGCGGGGATTGGCGTTTGCGCCGCGAAGTCGAACGGATTTCCGGCGAGGTGAGTCGGGTAAATTGGCGTTATCACCGCGGGTTCGATAGTTGGCGCTTGCGCCGCGAAGTCGATAGCCTCCGCGCGGAATTGCATCAAATCGAAGTGCGGCTGCATGTCCGCGGCGGCGATTACTATCGTTGGGACTAATCGGAACGAACGACTAATCAGGTCACAAACGGATTCGTTAGGCGTTCGGTCCCGATTTTGGTCGGCGGTCCGTGACCGGGCAGAACGGTCACGTCGTCGCCGAGCGGAAAAAGTTTCTGCCGGATTCCGCTAAATAGAAGATCGACGTCTCCGCCGGGCAGGTCCCATCGACCGACGCCGCCGGCAAAAAGCACATCGCCTCCGATGAGCAGATGGTCCTTGCGCGAAAAGAAGCAAAGGCTGCCTGGACAATGGCCGGGTACTTCGAGCACCTGAAATTCGGCTCCGAGAAAATTTCGAGCCGGCGTTTCTTCGATAAAAAAGTCCGGCTTCGCCGGTTCGACCTCCAATTCGAAGCCGAAATTCCGAAAAAACTCTCGATCCGAAATCATCGGCGCGGTCGCGGGATGACAGCCGATCTGACAATTGAACCGACTTTTGATCTTGGCGACGTCCTGGACGTGATCGATGTGGCCGTGGGTAAGCAGCAGCGATTTTAGATCGACATCGCGCGACTGGACCCAGTCGCAAGCGCCTTGGGGCGCATCAAAGAGAATCCAGCCTTCGGGCGCTGAGACCGAATAGCAGTTCGTCTCGAAAACGCCGCCGCAGAACGCCTCGTAGTTCATCTGATTGACTCTAAACGATAGGTTGAATGCCAGCCATCTCGCCAGGTGAGGAATTCACCGATGCCGGTCTCAGGTGGACGCCAAGAACGGATTTTGAATGTTTCTACCGGCAAGCTGTCTCATCCTCTTACATGTCGCCGCCCCGCCTTTGGCAGGCAGCTACTTCCGACAAAAATATGACTTTGGCTAAATCCACGAACCGAAGCGGGTCGATTTTCCCTGGTTGTTTGTTGCGTTTGGGCGCAAAGTCTGCGACCCTGAAAGTCGCGCGTTTTCCGATGAAACTACGTTTTCCCCTTCTCTCAGCGATCACAGCGGTCAGTTTGATCACCGCCACGCCGCAAGCGCTGCAGGCAAAATCGGATGCCGAGCAAATCTGCGTCTCAGTTGGTCGCCTTCTCGAAGAGGGCCATTACACCCATCAACAGCTGAACGCCGAGATGTCGCAGAAATTTCTGCGCAATTACCTCGAGTTGCTCGATTTCAGTCACCTCTTCTTCACTCAGAAAGATGTCGACGCGTTGACCGCAAAATACGGGACGGCTTTGGCCGACGATGTTTTGCTCGGAAATCTCAAGCCGGCTTACGAGATTTACGACCTCTACCAAAAGCGAGTCGACGAGCGAGTCGGCAAGATCAAAGAGCTTCTCAAACAACCGATGGAGTTCAAAACTGACTCAACCGTGGAGTTGCGTCGGGAAAAAGCGCCGTGGCCAAAAGATGAAGCGGAGGCCGATCAGCTCTGGAAGGGCCGCATCGCGAGTGAATTGTTGCAGGAAAAGCTAAGCGAACACCCGATCGAACCCGGGCCGCAATTGGTCGGCCGCCGCTACGATCGAATCGCACGGAACGTCCACGAGGAAGATCGCGAAGAGCAGGTGAAACTTTATCTGGATGCGCTCGCCCAAACTTACGACCCGCATTCGGAGTACCTGAGCAAGGCTGACTTCAAAAATTTCAACATTCAGATGGGACTGTCGCTGGTTGGCATCGGCGCGATGCTCCGGACCGAAGACGGGTACGCCAAAATCGAAAGCCTTGTTACGGGCGGTCCTGCCCAAGTCGACGGCCGGTTAAAGGTTGGCGATCGAATCACTGCCGTCGGTCAGGGACAGGGCGAGTTTGTCGATGTTCGTGACATGCGGTTGGACAAAGTGGTCGAGATGATTCGCGGCAAGAAAGGAACCAAGGTTCGATTGCTCGCCATTCCCGCCAACGCTTCCGATCCGGCACAACGCAAGAGTGTCGATCTCGTGCGCGATGAGATTAAACTGAAGGACCAGGAAGCGCGCGCCGACATTATTATTAAGAAGGACGAGAACGGCAATCCGGTGAAACTCGGGTGGCTCACTCTTCCGTCGTTCTATGCCGACATGGATCGGCATTCCAAGAGCACGACGCGCGACGTGCTCGCCTTACTGAAACGCCTCAAGAAAGAAAATATCGGCGGGTTGGTTATCGATCTTCGTCGCAATGGCGGGGGCTCGCTTGAAGAAGCGATCTCGCTCACCGGTTTATTTTTGAAATCGGGTCCGATCGTGCAGACCAAGGGTTCCAATGGGAACATCGTCATCTCGAGCGATCCGGATCCCGGTATCGCTTACGGCGGTCCGTTGATTGTTTTGACCAGCCGGCAAAGCGCGTCCGCCAGCGAGATCTTCGCTGCCGCCCTCCAGGATTACGGCCGCGCCGTGATCGTTGGCGACAAGAACACATTCGGCAAAGGCACCGTTCAGACAATTCTGCCGATCGGCCGCTTTACCTCGCTGCTTGGGAGCCGTTCAGATGATGACGGCGAGCTCAAGTTAACGATTCAGAAATTTTATCGTGTCGCCGGTGGATCCACTCAGCTTCACGGCGTCGCGTCGGATATCGTGTTGCCGACACTGACCGATCTGCCCGAGTTCGG
>Ga0137383_10002700_pt1 | contig 10960 bp, 11 predicted proteins | sample SagtaG_19_FD_104817 | JGI IMG/M metagenome (GOLD analysis project Ga0137383, IMG submission 104817) | Vadose zone soil microbial communities from Sagehorn Ranch, Mendocino, California, USA - Sage2_R_40_16 metaG | ecosystem: Environmental > Terrestrial > Soil > Vadose zone | place: USA... | reverse complement strand
TGGTGCCCTTTGGCACATGATGACGGGCGGCGGGGGCTAGAGCAGGAGGACGTTGCCGTCGACGACCTTGATCTGCTTCGCCGGCAGCGGGCTGGGGGCCGGCCCGGTGATAACGGCGCCGTTGGTGATCTTGAACTGGCTGCCGTGGCAGGGGCAGTCGATTGTGCCGCCGGTGACCGCGCTCATGATGCAGCCCACGTGCGTGCACACCGCGCTGAAGGCCTTGTACTGGCCACGGGCCGGCTGGGTCACGACGACCTTGGCCGCGGTGTAGATCTTGCCGCCGCCGACGGGGATCTCGCTGGCGGCGCCGAGCACGGTGCCGGTGGGCTTGGCCTTCTTCTTCGGCTTGGCGCTCTGCATGCCGCCGCTCTGCATGCCGCCGCCCTGGGCGCTGCTGGCCGGCGCCGGACTGGACTGCATGCCGCCCGGGCTCGACATCGCGCCCGAACTCGGCATCGCGCCCGAACTCGGCATGGCGCCCTGTGCCATGCCGTTTGGTGCCACTCCCGCCTCGTTGGCGTCGTAGGGCACGGCCGCGGTGCTGCAGCCGGCCAGCGCCCCGCCCAGTCCGGCCAGGCTTACCCCCAGCAGCACGCCGCGTCTCGTCGGGCGCGGGTCCTGATCGGCGCCGCCGCTCCTGGATTCGCTGTCCCGCGTGGATTCGGGAGTCATCGACCGCCCTTCGCTCGTCTGCGTCCGCCCTCGAGACACCGTCTTAGGGGAGACGGGCCGGCGGGCGCCCGGCGATGGCAGGATCTGTAAGAGTCCGGTAACCGTGCCGCACGGCCTGCAGCGACGGTACGCCGCCACGGCCGCGGCCGCGGCGGCAATGCGGGATTCCGGCCGCGCCGGCGCCGTGGATGCCGGAGCCGGACCGGCTGCCACCAGGGCATCAGCCCGGACCGTTCGGCGCCTTATGACTCTTCCCCGTCCCAGTCGGCCGCGAGCGCCGAGATCCGCCCGGCCGCGTCCGGCAGCGCCAGGCCGCGGCCGACCGCCACCCCGACCAGATAGGCGGTGAGCGGCGCGGCGGGCCGGGCCACGCCGTGGGCGACGTCGCGGGTCAGGTCGAGCACGGCCCGCAGGTCGGCGGAACTGGGGTCGAGTCCGAGATCCGCGCAGACCGCGGCCGTCCACTGCTCCATGGTGCTCATGAGAAGAAGCCTACGGGTCAGGACAGGAGGCCGCCGTCGGCGGACAGGTTCTGGCCGCTGATCCAGCCGGAATCGGGGCCGGCCAGGAAGGCCACCACGGCGGCGATGTCCTCCGGCTGGCCAAGCCGTCTGAGCGCCGTGTGCGCCACCTCCTCCTCGAACGTCGCGCCCGGGTTCGCGGCCCGCAGCATGTCGGTGTCGGTGGCGCCCGGCGAGACCACGTTCGCGGTGATCTGGCGGCCGCCGAACTCGAGCGCCGCCACCGCCGTGAAGTTCTCCAGCGCGCCCTTGGCCCCGGTATACAGCGCCCCGCCGGGCGGGTGGACCCGGGTGTTGAGGGTGGAGATGGCGATGATGCGGCCGCCGTCGCGCAGCGCGCGGCCCGCGTGCTGGATCAGGAAGAACGGCCCCTTGGCGTGCACCGCCATAAACCGGTCGTAGGCGTCCTCGGTGACCTTGTCGATCCTGCCCGGCAGGCCGCCGGCCGCGTTGATGACCACGATGTCGAGCCCGTCCAGGTGCTCGTCCGCCTGCCCGGTCAGCCGCCGCAGGTCGTCCAGGCTGCCCTGGTCGGCCCGCACCGCGAAGGCCCGGCCGCCGGCCTCGGCGACCTCGCGGACCACGGCCTGCGCGGCGGCCTCGTCCTGCAGGTAGCTGAACACCACCGCCGCCCCGTCGGCGGCCAGCCGCTTCACGATCGCCCTGCCTATCCCCCGTGACCCGCCCGTCACCAGGGCACCCTTACCGTCCAGTGTCCCCACGTCGCCTCCCGCCGGTATTACCCGGCCCTGATCGGTGAAGATATCGTCAGATGGTGGCGGGAACTAACCGGCATGAGCACGGCCCGGCCTCCGGTGCGGACGCCAGGTGGCTGTCCGGTGCCCTGGCGCTGATCCTCGCCTTCATGGCCGGGGAGGTCATCGCGGGGGTGGCCGCACATTCCCTCGCGCTGATCTCCGACGCCGCGTCGATCGCGCTCGTGCTGGTCACCTCGCGGCTGGCCGCCCGGCCGCCCGGCGGCGGGTACACGTACGGGCTCAAGCGCACGGAGATCATGTCCGCGCAGGCCAACGGCATCACGCTGGTGCTGCTCGCGGCGTGGCTCGCGTACACCGTGATCAGGCACCTGGTGACGCCGCCCGCGGTGACCGGCGGCACGGTGCTCGGCGTCGCGCTGGCCGGCGTGGCGGTCAACGTGGCGGCCACCCTGCTGATCGCGCGGGCGGGCGGCGGCCACGGCGCCCCGCGCAGCCTCAACCTCGCCGGGGCGTTCCGGCACATCGTCACGGATCTGTACGCGTTCGCGGCGACCGCGGTAGCCGGAGCGGTCATCCTGGTGACCGGGTTCGCCCGGGCCGACGCGATCGCCACGCTGGTCGTCGTCGTCCTGATGGTGCACGCGGGCGCGGGGCTGATCAGGGAGTCCGGGCGGATCTTCCTCGAGGCGGCGCCGGCCGGGCTCGACCCGGCGGCGGTGGGCGCGGCGATGGCCAGCCGCCGACACGTCACCGAGGTCCACGACCTGCACATCTGGGAGATAACCTCGGGCATGCCCGCCGCCTCCGCGCACGTGCTGGTCGCGCCGGGCGAGGACTGCCACGCGGTCCGCGCCGACCTGGAGGCCTACCTGAGCCGCGAGTACGGCATCACCCACGCCACGCTCCAGGTCGACCACGCGGGCCTGCCGGCCGCGCCCGGGCTGATGCAGGTCAGCCCGGAGCAGCACTGCGACGACGCACACGGCCCGGCTTACCGCCCGGGCGACGGCCGGTAAAAGGGCTCCGTAACCGCCCAGGTGCCCCGCGGCGCTAGCCGCCCAGGTGCCCCGCGGCGCTAGCCGCCCAGGTGCCCCGCCAGGAAGCCGAGCAGGGCAGCGCCCGGCGGTCGGCCGAACCACCGGGCGTGCCCGATCAGGTATTCGTAGGCCAGGTCGGCGCGGGCCGTCGAGACCGCCACGCTGGTGAAGTAGTCCGCCTCGGACAGCGCGTACTCGACGTGGACGATGGGCAGCAGCAAGGGCAGCGCGACGGCTTCGGCCCCGGTCAGCGGCCGCACCGTCTGGTAGCCATCCAGGAAGAAGGCCGCGGCGGCGAGGTCGGCAGCGGCGGTGCCGGTCTCCGGCAGGTCGAGCCAGCTCACCACCGCGCGCTCGAGTGCCAGGGCCAGGTCGTGTACGGGATAGGTCCGGTTGGCCAGCCCGAAGTCGAAGATCCCGGCCACCTGCGCGTCGGGCGCGGCCGAGGTCCAGGTGAGGTTGGACGGGTGCCAGTCGCCGTGCGCCCATTGCGGGCGCAGCGCGGCCAGCAGCGGTGCGGCGCGCCGGATCGGCGGGGTCAGGACGTCTTCGAAGTCCGACGGCCAGCGCCGCCGGGCCAGGTAGGCGGCCAGCGCGGGCCGCGCGGCCACCAGCCGGTTCGCCGCATCGAGCGGGTCGGCCGCGGCGATGACATGGCAGGAGTTCATCAGCACCGCGGCTGGCCGGGCGGGCAGCCCGAAGTCCGCGGCGGCCAGGTGCAGGCGGGCCAGCGCCGCGCCGGCCGCGTAGGCGTGACCCAGGTGAGCGTACGGCGACCAGCTGACCGCGTCGCGGTACAGGTCGACGCCGTCCGCGACCTGGTGAGCCTCGTAGCAGAAGTCCCCGCGGCGCAGCACGGACTGCCCCTCGGCCAGTTGCAGGACGGCCGGGACCGGCAGTCCGCGCATCCGCAGGTGGGTGGCGAAGGCGTGCTCGGCCGCGAGCTGCCCGGGGGTGCGGACGCTGAGATGATGGCGCTTGACGAAGACCGTCGCGTCGCCGTGCCGGACCAGCGCGGCGGCGGACATCGGCCGCGGGCTGCGCCAGGTCACCACCGGCTGGCGGCCCAGGCCGCCGGGCTCGCTTTGGCCCAGGACGCCGCGCAGCTCGTGGTCCGAGAGCGGGAGCCAGTCGGGTTCGGCCAGCTCGTGGCCCATGCCGTGCACGGCGTGCGCCCCAGATAGCCCGGATTGGCCTTCGCTCAACGTCTGCGCCAGCGGAGAAGGAGACCCGTCAGCAGGGTGATCGTCGCGGCGACGGTGAAGGACAGGATCGAGGCCGACATCCAGCTGGCCGAGGTGAAGCCGATGTCATGGCCGAACGACGTCCACGCCGAGGCCCACCAGGACACGTAGCCCGGGTTGATGAGCTGGTAGGTGACGAAACCCGCGGCCCACGGCAGCAGCATCAGCCACCGTGAGCGGGCGGCGGGCGACAGGTCCCAGCGGCCGCGGGACACCACGAAGTAGTCCGCGATCAGGACCGCCGACATGGGCACGAACACCGAGCCGATCAGTACGAGGAAGTTCTCGTAGTCGGCGATGTTCAGCCACAGCGCGCCCGCCGTGGCCAGCGCGGTGATCGTGCCCGCCAGCACCCGGCGGTCCCACAGCGGGCGCAGGTTCTGGATCGACACCGCAGTGGAGTAGACGTCGGCGAACGACTGGTCAAGCTCGCGCGCGGCCAGGATGGCGAAGCCGAGCAAGCCGACGGGCAGCGCAATGAACGCGCCGTAGATGTGGTCCGGGTTGCCGTGCGCCACGGTGACCAGCGCGAGCAGCCCGATGACGTAGCAGAGCACCTGGGTGACGCTGTAGCCGACCAGCGCTCCGGCGAAGGCGGCCCGCTGGCTGCGGGAGTGCCGGGTGTAGTCGGCGACAAGCGGGGCCCACGAGACGGCGACCGCGACCACGGTGTCGGTCGCCGCCCAGTACCCGGACCAGGTGCCGTGCGTGAACCCCGGCAGCGGGTGGCGGATGAGCTGGACGAACAGGTAGATCATGACAACGATCACGGCGCCGGTCGCGTACTTGCGCAGGACCCTGATGGCTCCGAGCGGCCTGATCGTGAGCAAGGCTGTGGCGACCCCGGCGATGAGCACATAGCCCGCCTTCGGCAAGGCTGGCGCCACCGTGTGCGCGGCTGTCGCGATGGTGACCAGCTCGAACACGCCCCAGCCGACGCACTGCAGGATGTTCAGCACGGTCGGCAGGTACGACAGCCGGGCGCCGAACAACCCGCGCAGCAGCACCATGGTCGGCGCGCCGGTCCGGGTGCCTGGCAGCCCCGCCAGCGCGACCGGCAGCGTACCGAGCAGGGTCCCCAGGATGATCGCGGTCAGCGCGGCGGCCAGGGAGAGCTCCGGGGTACCCGTGCCTCCCGGGTGCAGCACGAAGATCGCGCCGGTGAAGCCGAGCAGGCTGACCCCTAGGTTGCCCCACAGCCCGAATTGGTCGAGCAGGCTCAGCGCCTGCGGCACCGGCTCGGCGAGCGTGCGCGCCACCTCGGACCTGCGGTCGCCGGGGACGGTGACGAAGGTGTCCTTGGAGTCTTTGGTGGTCGCCGCCATGGCAGCCTCCCTACGCCGGCATTACCCGGACAGGTTCCGACGGTCGGTGGCGCGAGGAGCCACCCTCTCAGCCCGGTCAGCCCGAGCTCCCGTGCGTGTTCAGTTCACCCCGATGGTACCGGTTGTCCGGCCCGGGGCAGGCCGACGCTAGCCCCCGATCGCGGACATCGGGCGGTCGGGCTGCAGGAACGAGGGGTCGTTGATGCCGTGGCCGGGCAGCTTCACCGCGACGGCGCGCCGCCACGCCTGGGCCAGCTCGGCGTCGCTCGCCCCGGCTCGCAGCGGGCCGCGCAGGTCACTTTCGGTGCGGGCGAACAGGCAGTTCCGGACCTGGCCGTCAGCGGTCAGCCGAACCCGGTCACAGGTCCCGCAGAACGGCCGGGTGACCGACGCGATGACGCCGACCCGGGCCGGGCCGCCGTCGACCAGGAACGCCTCGGCGGGCGCGGATCCGCGCTGCCGCGGGTCATCAGGGGTGAGGGTGAACTCGCGGCCGAGCGCGGCGAGGATCTCCTCCGCCGTCACCATCTCGGTCCGCTTCCAGCCGTGCTGGGCGTCCAGCGGCATCTGCTCGATGAACCGCAGCTCGTAGCCGTGGTCGAGGCAGAACCTGAGCAGCGGCGCCGCCTCGTCGTCGTTCATCTCCCGCATGAGCACGGCGTTGACCTTGACCGGGCTGAGGCCGGCCTCGGCCGCGGCGGCCAGGCCGTCGAGCACGTCGGGCAGCCGGTCCCGGCGGGCGAGCTTGCGGAACGTCTCCGGCCGCAGCGTGTCCAGCGACACGTTGATGCGGTCGAGGCCGGCCTCGCGTAGCGCCGCGGCGCTGCGCTTGAGGCCGATGGCGTTGGTGGTGAGCGAGATCTCCGGGCGCGGGCGCAGTTCCGCCGTGCGGGCGATGATACTGACCAGCCCGCGCCGCAGCAGCGGCTCGCCGCCGGTGAACCTGACCTCGCGGATGCCGAGCAGCTCGACCCCGACCCGGACGAGCCGGACCACCTCGTCGTCGGTCAGCTGATCGGGCGCGGGCAGCCAGTCGAGCCCTTCGGGCGGCATGCAGTACGCGCACCGCAGGTTGCACCGGTCGGTGAGCGATACGCGCAGGTCCGTGGCGATTCGCCCGAAGGAATCAGGCAGCATCGTCCCAGCCTACGCGGGATGACAACAACCTAGTGGTTCTCATGGCGTCTCCTGTCAATAGCGCAGAAGCCAGGCTTTGCCTAGCGCAACCGCACCTTGCGTTCAGTCAGCCGCGGTGAACCATTCCGTAGGCCCGTTCGGCCCTCAGCCGGACGACCAGGCGCCGGTCGCGGACCATGGCTGCCCGGTAGTCGTCCCAGTCCGGGTGGTCGCCCTGTACCGCGCGGTACAGGTCGATCAGCTCTTCCACGGCCGCGTCGTGCGGGTCCCGGGCCACCGCCGACAGCTCGGCGCGGCCGTCCACGACGACGTAGGACCAGAAGTCACCGCTGGTGACGTGGAAGCTGACCCGCGGGTCGCGGCGCATGTTGCCCGTCTTGGCCCGGTCGTCGGTGGTGGAGACCTTGATGGTCTGCTCCCCCGCGTACCAGGCGTAGTTCACGTTGGACAGCTGCGGCCACCCGTCTTTTCTAAGGGTGACCAGTACTCCCTGCCGCTGCCCGGCAATCAGCTCAGCAAACCGCCCCTCGATCATGCCCCAAGAACAACCGCCAGCGGCCCGATGTTCCGCTCGTGCCGGGGTCGGCCCAGATCGTGCCCGGGTCGGCCCAGAAGTCTGAGAACCCGCGGCGCCGACACGGACCGTGACCGGCGATCGCAGGTCAGCGCGGGGTTAACAAGGCCGCCGATTACTATATTGATCTCCTCGGTCACGCGTGGTACAAGGATAGTGCGCGCGCGTTTCCACCGTCCTTCCAGGTCCCTATGGGGTGACTCGTGGGTATTTCCCGTGTCATTTTCAGCGCGGCAGTTGTTGCTTCCTCCATCGGCCTGGTCACGGCCGTGACCGCAGTGCCGGCCGCCGACGCCGCGTCCTCGGTCAGCTATGTCGCGCTCGGTGATTCGTACAGCTCCGGACTCGGCGCCGGGGACTACATCTCGTCCAGCGGCAGCTGCGACCGCAGCACGAACGCCTACCCGGAGCGGTGGGCCGCCGCCGAGTCTCCGGTCTCGTTCGTCTCGGTGGCCTGCGCGGGCGCGACGACCGCCGACGTGCTCAGCAGCCAGGTGTCGGCGCTGAGCGCGAGCACCACGCTGGTCAGCATCACGATCGGGGGTAACGACGCGGGCTTCTCCAGCGTCATGGAGACCTGCGTGCTCCGATCGACCAGCACATGCCTGAACGCCGTCTCGGCGGCCAAGGCCTTCGTCACCAACCCCAGCCAGCTGCCGGCCCTACTTAACAAGACCCTGCAGGCCATCCGGGCCCACGCGCCCAGGGCCAAGATCGTGGTGCTCGGCTACCCGGACCTGTACGACCTGTCCAAGTCGAGCACCTGCATCGGGCTGAGCACCCAAGACCGCATCGCGCTCAACGGAGGCGCCGACGCCCTCGACAACGCCCTGCGGGCGGCCGCGGGGGCCAATAGCGACACGTTCGCCGATGTCAGCCCCAAGTTCGCCGGACACGAGATATGCGACTCGGACAGATGGCTGCACTCGGTGGACATCTTCGCGCTCAGCTCGTCCTACCACCCCACCGCGTCCGGCCAGGAGCATGGCTACCTGCCCGTGTTCGCCGGGGCCGCCGGGTGATCTGAGGCCAGCCGGGCCTGCTCAGTCCGGTGCTCGCGCGGGCACCTGTTCGGCCACGGGCGGGGCCGAACAGGTGCCGGCCGGCAGCCGCCGGGTGAAGGCCAGCGCCACCAGGGCCACCGCCGCCGCCGCGGCGAACGCGGCGGTGATGCCCAGCCGGAGATCGCTGCCCGCGGTGGCCGCCACGGCCGCGCCGCCCACGCCGATGCCGATCGCGGTGCCGAGCACGTCGGTCAGGTTCAGCGACGCCGAGGCCCGTCCCTCCTGCCCGGGCGGCGCCTTCTGCAGCATCATCAGCGACAGCGGCGCGTACGCCAGGCCCATCCCCAGGCCCGCGACGGTCCAGGCCGCCAGGCCCTCGGCTACCGGCACGGCCGGCTGCAGCATCAGGACCATCCCGGCGATTCCGGCCAGGATGATCACCAGCCCGATGCGGACCAGGCGCCGTCCTTCCCAGACGTCACTGAGCCGGGCCTGCACCCAGGCGCCAGCCGTCCAGGCCACCGTGGCGCCGGTGACGGCGAGGCCTGCCATCACCGGGCTGCGGTGGCGCACCGCCGTCACCGCCAGGGTCACGTAGGCGTCGGCGCCGAAGAACGCGAACGTCAGCAGGCCCCGGCTGGCGATCGTGGCGGGCAGCCCGGGACGACCGGTCAAGGTCCCGGGCGGGACCAGGCGGCGTAGTGCGGGCAGCCCGGCGACGCCGCCGACCGCGATCAGCGCAAGGCCGGCCACGATCGCACCGGACCCGGCCACGACAGGCCCGGCCGCGCCGGACCCGGCCGCGAGGCTGAGGCCGGCCAGGATCATCGTCGCCCCGGCGGCCGTGCGGAGGCCGTCGGTCAGCCGGTGCTGCCGCGCCTCGGAGGCAGCGGGCGGCCCGAGGCGAATCAGGGCGGGCACGGCGATGGACCCGGCCACCGCGACGACCGGTAGCAGGCCCAGGAACACCCAGCGCCACCCGAACAGGCGCGCCACCTCGGCGCTGATCGCCGGCCCGGCCAGCCCGGGTGCGACCCACGCGGTCGACAGGACCGCCATCATCCGGGCCCGCAGCGCCTCGGGCAGGCTGCGGCCGATGGTGGCATAGGCCACCGAGGGCACCGCGCCGGCGCCCAGGCCCTGCAGCACCCGTCCCGCCACCAGCACGCCCATCGAGGGCGCCAGTCCCGCTACGGCCAGCCCGGAGCCGAACAGCACCACCCCGGCCACGAACGGCGCCGCGGGACCCCGCCGGTCGGCCTCCCGGCCGGCCGCGACGATGCCGACCACGCTGCCGAGCATGAAAGCACTGAATACCCAGCCGTACAGGCGCAGCCCGCCCAGGTCGCGGGCGACTACCGGCATGACCGTCACCACAGCCAGCGCCTCGGACGCGACGAAGGTGATCGTCAGGACCAGGCCCGTAGTCAGCGCCCGCCGCTGCGGCGCCCACAGACCCGGCAGCTGGCCCTCGCCCATCGGCTCTCCCTCCGCCCCCGGCCGCTCCCCCGAGCCTAAGCGCCCGAGCCTTAGCGCAGAGGCGTGGGTGTCAGCGGTCGCGCCTGAGCCGCCTGCGGTAGACGATGCTCCCGGCGCCGGCCAGTATCGCCGCCGCGCCTAGCCCGAGGAGCAGCGTGTCCTGCAATCCAGCCGTGCCCCCGCCGCCGGTGACCGGGGCGGCGCTCGGGATCGGGCTGGCTGACGAGGTGGCCGTAGCGGTGGCCGTCCTGGTCACGGTCGCCGTCGCCGTGGCTGTCCCGGTCGCCGGGGAGCTTGAGCTCACGCCGGGCGTGCCGGGCGTGCCGGACCCGGCGGTGCTGCCGGGCGAGGGCGAGTTGCCGGAGGAAGCGGACGCCGTGACCGATCCCGTGGGCGAGGTCACGGACGGTGAGAAAACGGCGGGCGGCGTCGAGGACGGGGTCGATGTGCACGCCGAAACGGCCACGGGAGCGAGCAGGGTCAGGGCCCCCCAGCACGTGGCGGTCAGCCTCGCGCGGAGCGGCGTTCCCGCGATCGTTCTGCGCACCTTCATGGACCCTCCTCATGCGCCGGGCAGATGACGACTGTTTTTCCCGGTCCCGGCGTCAGAAACCGGCATCGGAAGGGAAAACGCGTGACCGCTCTGGTCGCCGCTCGCGCCGCCACAGGCAAGTCCAGAAAGCGCCGACGGCCATAAAGCGAAGGCCGGTGGCCGGCGCAGACGCGCAATGGCTTGTTCACCATCGGAATATTAGGCTAACGGAGTAGCACACCATGAGGAAGGGACGGCGACATTGCCGGACTCGGCGTGGCGGCGTGTTGCCGGGTTCCGTGTGGTCGTCTCCTGGCCGGAGGCCGGGTACGCCCCGCCGCCTACCGCCCCGAAGAGCCTGCGCGCCCGGGTGGCCGGGTTCGCCGGTGTCCTGCTCATCATGGCCGGCACCGCCGCCGTGGGTGTCGCGGTCGCCGCCCAGGTGCACGCGCCGCAGCCCTCGCGGTCGGTAGCAGGCATTACCGGCTCGGCCCGCGGGCCTTGGCTGCCGCGCTCACTGCCGGTGTCGGTGCACATACCAGCCATCGGCGTGGACTCGAGCCTGCTGCGCCTGGGAGTCAACTCCGACGGCACGATCCAGGTGCCTTCCATCCGGACGAGTTCCGGCGTGGCGGCCTGGTACAAGTACTCGGCGACGCCCGGCCAGATCGGGTCATCGGTTATCGAAGGTCACGTCGACAGTCTTCAGGGTC
>Ga0137383_10002694_pt1 | contig 10971 bp, 12 predicted proteins | sample SagtaG_19_FD_104817 | JGI IMG/M metagenome (GOLD analysis project Ga0137383, IMG submission 104817) | Vadose zone soil microbial communities from Sagehorn Ranch, Mendocino, California, USA - Sage2_R_40_16 metaG | ecosystem: Environmental > Terrestrial > Soil > Vadose zone | place: USA... | reverse complement strand
GAATACATCCGCAGATGCTACGCATTTTCCCATCTCGCAAGAACGAGGGGTATCACTCGCAATCCTAGAAACGTCTGCCTACTTGCTTCAATTCCAGATATTACCGAAAGATTAGACTTTGCTCGAACAAGTCTTCTCCCATGCCTATTATCTGGCGAACGCTAAAAATAGCTGCGCATGCCAAATCCTTCCAGCGTAAAGACACCATGTCGCCCACCGCGATCAAGGCTTGCCGAGTCTGTCAATCACCGAAGCTCGACAATGTTCTCTCTCTGGGGACCCAGTACGTATCCGATTTCGTAACCCTAGACGGAAACAGCCCACAAGCGCCCCTTGAGCTTGTCAGATGTTCGAGCTGCGGCCTGGTCCAGCTTAGACACACATTCTCGAGAGGGAGTCTGTATCGCCACTATTGGTACAAATCTGGAATCAGTCCCACAATGCGAAAGGCACTCTCTGATCTCGTTTCGAGAACCTGCGAAATCGCGAAACCAAGTCAGGGCGATTTAGTACTGGACATTGGTTGTAATGACGGAACCCTTCTACGCTCATACACGACCAAAGGACTGTTTCTGGTCGGATTCGAGCCCGCCGAGAATCTCGTTCAAGAAGCCCGCAACGGAACTAACAAGATCTTCAACGACTTCTTTAGCGCCGAGACTTTCAAGCGCGAATTTAGTGAAAGGAAGGCCAAGATAGTAACCAGTGTTGCAATGTTTTACGATCTTGAGGATCCCAACCGATTCGTCACAGACGTCGCGAAAATTCTGGCCCCGAATGGAGTCTGGGCAGTGCAACAAAACTACTTGGCGACAATGCTAGAACAGAACGGCTTCGATAACATCGGTCACGAGCACCTGGAGTACTACACGCTGAGAACCATGCAGGAACTCTTGAAAAGGCATGGACTGGAAGTGTTCGACGTTGATACCAACGATGTGAACGGAGGGAGCTTTCGCACCTTCATTTGCCACAAAGGACGACGTCCGATCCAGAACACCGTGTCTTTGATGGAAAGACATGAAGACCGACTTGCGCTGGGTAGTCACGCAACGTACGAGAGATTTGCTGAGAATATTCAGAAGATCAAGTCGCGCGTGCAGGACTTCGTTGTTGAAGAGGTGGCAAGCGGCAAGAGTGTGTTTGTGTACGGTGCTTCCAACAGAGGAAACACCATTCTCCAATACTGCGAGCTTGATCATACGCTAATCAAGAAAGCCGCAGACGCAAACCCCGAAAAATGGGGCCGAAGAACCGTTGGAACACTCATACCTATTGTCTCAAAAGAGGAAGCTCGAAGAGATCACCCCGATTACTTCCTCATCCTCCCCCACCACTTTCTGGAAGAAATTCGCCGGGACGAGAAAGAATATCTTGAGAAGGATGGAAAGTTCATCGTCCCTCTGCCCAAACTACGAGTTGTGACGAAAGAAGGCACTACTTCGATAGACTCTAGACCTGGGCACTCGCGTAAGACTTAGGTGCCAGTCGATAAGGATCAAGGCTGGGTCCGAACCTCAATGAACCGGTATTCCTTGGATAAGGATCCGATAACACGACTGAGAATTCGTACCGCTCGGAACAGAGGATATGCGAAGAAGACCCCGGGCGTATTGGCTTCAGACGCCATCCTGGCCGATGTCAAGGGGGTAGCTACGAACCTGCCGAGCTTGTCGGGAATCCGATATTCAGGATACGTCTCCCAGAGGACCTTGTTCTCGGCGCTCTGAATTACTACATGCCTCAGATGCTTGACAAAACTGTCCCTATAGTGAAGTGAGACAATGTCCCTGCACACTTTCCACTTCCAGCCTTTCTCGATCAGATTATTCCTCATCGCTCCATCCGCACTGATCGCACAATCCAGAGGAAAACCGCCCACAGCGCGCAGAGCACCTGTTCGGTACAGATTATTATCGATGGAATAGATCCAGCGTGGGACAAGACCATGCCGCACACCGTAACCATCTATAGCTTCCAAGTACCTGCTCCCACTCGCAGCGCGAAGGCCTTGGGCAACTGCCACACTAGAATCAGAGGATAGAGCCGACATGACTCCCTTGAACCAAACTGGGTTAAGACCGATATCTTGCTCAAACGATCCGAAGACTGCGGTATCCACTAAATCCAACGCCTGGTTGGCCTGAAATGGGATACCGCGCCTGTTGGCTCTCACAATTGTCCAGCCAAAGCGCTCCGCGATCTCTTTTGTAGAGTCAGTGGAACCGCCATCGACGACATAACGATGACAGATGACATCAGAAGGAACTGCCTTCTCGATGCTCTCGAAACATCTCGAAAGGGTTGACCCACCATTAAGAGTCCACATCACAAGGTCAATCTTCACCCCAACCATGGTGCCGAACGCGCGCTGTTTCTACATAGGCTCCCAGACGCCTATGAATGTTGCTCGGATCGAGTAGGGTAGTTGAGGAGAAACTCTACCATTTGGTTTCATGAACGCAAGCTCTCTGTGCTTCATAAATACGAATCAGGTTCTGAGTACTTACCAAGGGCGAAACGGCCGTAAGATGATTGGTAAGGTCGGCTGGATGGTAGGCAATGAGTGGACACGTTTGTGGACAAGTGAGGTTGGATGACGCCAACGATTTCGATCGTCATGCCTACCCGAGGAAGGCCAAACTATGTCGAAAGAGCAGTTAGCAGCGTATTAATGCAGACGTTCCGCGACTTCGAGCTTCTCATTCTCGACAATACGCCTCCCCCTACCCGAGACAGAATTAAGCAAATTTCAGAGTCGGATTCGCGGATAGTATTTGTTGATAGGGGAAATGTGGGGGTAACGGCAGCTAGGAAATTGGGAGCCGAACTGTCGAAGGGCAAACTGTATGCTCTTCTAGACAGTGACGACTATTGGGACGCATCGAGGCTCGAAAAGCATGTACAAGTTTGGACGGACAAAAGCATAGGTCTCAGTTGGGATAGATGGGCGGAGGTAGGTAAGGGAGCCGTGAAAGAGTTGCCTCAGCCATTTCCGGCTGGACTAATTGAACCTCCCAAAGTTGCTGTAAGACTCTTCAGAAGAAATTTCATCCATGCATCTTCAGGAATAGTGTCGACAAGTTTCGCTCGCTCGCTCGGATTCCCATTCACGAGAATAATCTCATCAGACTGGACTCTCTTCATGCGAGCGGCGGAGTACTATTCTGCCTATTTCATTGACGAAACCCTATCATACAAGGAGGTAGATTCACCTCAAAGGATCACAGACACTGAAGGGCGAGATTTCTTCTCATGGGAGACAATCTCTGTAAAACGGTGGTCATTAGTCAACAGACCAAGGATTTACGCAGTTGACTATCTAAGGAGACAGGCTCAGAAAAGATTTCGAGCACGGCTGAAGGGGAGAACAAACAGGATCTAGCTGACCTCAATTACTTTGGTGGCGAAGGTGCCACGTAATCAAAGGCATCCTTGAAGATTTTATCAGCAATCTTCCCGGCGTGAAAGTCCGAGCATGCAAAGAACGTTGGGCCAATTCCCGGATGCAGCTTCGGCAGAATGTTTTCCCAACCCTCGGGAACGGAATAAACAAACTCTGCCCTTTGTCCACACCACATACACATTCTGTCTGCAGAATGAAATCTATCAACTTCGCGGTCAGCGCCCGCGCCCCCGAGGCTTTTGCCAGAGATTGCGACCGCTCTGAGGAAATTTGTCAGATACCAGTCATCCATTGGCACAGGCTTCACGGTCTTGGTATCACGAGCGAGAGCGAGGTACAGCCCCCTTTGTAAGCGTAGGGTGTACCATGCTAGCGGAACTCTGAGCATTCTGCTCTGAAGGGCCATGTTGAGTACGTGTTTGGGATTACCGCCGAGGAGGGAAATGAACCGTCGAGGAACGCTGCTAGTTTCCGGGCTTGATGACCAATAGTATCTCGCAAGTTCGAGCGACTTCACCTGATGCTTGAATTGTTCGAGGAAGTTTTTCCTATAGTGCCCTGAAAGAAGCGTGTTATCTGTCAGCCATCTATAGCCCAACTTGAACAAATTCTTGCGAAGAATTGTATCTGCGGAAGCCGGGTCTTCGACTGGAAATCCTCCGGCCTGCTTGACAGCCTCTGTCCGAAATAACGTATTGTCGATGCTAAAAGACCATATGGGTATTCGTTTGGCCCGGTACATCCACTCTTCGAATGCTTGCATAGTCTTGCTGCCGGCATAAAGTCTCAATCCTTGCGCGGCGCCCGTCCTGTCGTCCGACCCAATCATTCGCGAGGTCCTCTCAAACCATTTTGGATTCAGAATTATGTCGTGCTCGAAAGCCGCGAAGAATTGCGTGTCAACCATAGCCAAGGCCTCGTTTGCCTGATGAGGAATCCCCTTTCGTTGGGCTGCCTTCACAGTCCAGCCGTATCTATTGAGGATGGTGCGACTTTCGTCGACAGACCCGCCGTCAACGGCGATTCTATGGCAGACATTCTCGCTCTCAATAGCGTTCTCTATGCTAGGAAGGGACTTTTCCAGCGCGTTGGCGCTGTTATAGGTCCACATTACAATGTCTATCTTCAATTCCCTTCACTCTTGAGCTCCGCAACAGGGGTCTTTCGAAAGTGCTGGCCGTGTGCGTTATGCTTTATCATGCGGTCACTTGATGTTGATAATGAAGGCGGTGCGTCCCGGACTTCCATTTAACTGAAGATGACAACGAGCCGTAGACAGCAATACGGAACATGAAGGTACTGATTGTTCATCCGGTAATGGGATTCCTTGGCGGAGGAGAGAGGTTATGCTGTGAGACGATCAGAGCACTGTTGTCTAGTGGGCATCAAGTAACGATGCTGTCTGAGGCTTTCGATCCAGCCAAGGTAGAGAGTTTCTTCGGGTGCAGTGGCCTTTTCGAGAACGTCACGTTATGGCTCTATCCATCAAGAAACAATCTGGGGGAGCTGGGGACAACCTCGCATCTGCTCCATCATGCTAGAAGTCAGAGTCGTATACTGAAGCACGTTAGAAATTGCCACGTAATCAGTACTGATCTCATGTTTTCGACTCAGGATGTTGGATATATTCCTGACTTGAGCCTGCCAGTTATTCAATGGGGATATTTCCCCAGAATGTTTCCCCGATCTTTGCGAAGTCGTTCTCCCAGAGCCTTCGCTAGAACCATTCGATATCTGCCATTGAGGAAATACTATGACCGTAAGATCACAAGAATAGGACTAGTGCTGGCGATCTCACAATACTCCAAATGGCACCTCGATAACGAATGGAAACGCCCGAGCACGCTAGTTTATCCCGCGTGTAACATGGTCACTCCCGGAGTGAAACGCGACCTAGTTGTGACCGTCGCCAGAGCCGTTCCGGCAAAGAGGCTTGAGCTATTCTGGAAGGTCGCGAGACGGTGCCCGGAATACGAATTCATGATGTTGCTCACCCAAGACCCGACTATGGTGGAATACTCTATGAGCCTTGCCGGAGACGCTCCTGCGAATGGTACAACGATTTTCAACCCACCGAGAGAATTGTATCACAGAATTCTGGGAGAAGCAAAGGTCTATTTGCACACGATGGAGCGGGAACATTTTGGAATTACGATTGTCGAGGCGATGTCTGCCTCGTGCGTGCCAGTCGTCCATGACTCGGGCGGCCCCAAGGAAATTGTGGACGGTCGAGTAGGATTTCGATGGCGAAATGTGAACGACATTCCGAGCATGATACATGAGGCGATGAAATTGTCTCCCTCTGAAGCTGCCAGAGAGCGAGCAGAACACTTCAACCGTGAGAGATTCGAGAAAGCGCTCTCAAAGATTTTCGCCGAACTGAAATCATGAGGTCCAAGCCCTCCTCGACGATCCATGCGACTACCAACAATGCGATCAGGTCTTAGTCACCGAGCGGGCCGGACCTGCGAGGCGCCAACGTAACAATAAAGTCGGCGGGAAGCATTCGATACGTCACTCATTTGTACTCAACAAAAACGTGATCATTTTTTGGTCCTTTAGCTGCTCTCGATTGCTTGGTGAATCGGGCTCCCCGCCTACAGTCATATTGTAATGCGGATTGGGTGATTCGATTGAGCGATCAGGATTGGTCTCGATAAGGGATAGGTATCCGAAGGCGTTATTGTCTTCTCCGTTCCCTTAGTAGTCTGATTGCTTTCGTGAATACGTTACCCCAGTCCTCCGACAATTTCCAGATTGTGACATTACGCGTCAGCGCTTTGACTTTTATGAGTTTAAATGGAAAATGCGTTTCGATAATCATGTTGCGCTCTGAACCTTCGACGTCGGTCTTTATGGAGTCAATTCGTGCGTCAATGATTGTTACTCTGTCATCGTTTGCGAAATTCTCCCTAAGCAACATGACTGCCTCAGGATCACATTCTACAGCAATCACTCTCTCGGCTCCATGATTCAGATAGAAGAAGGCTGTTTCTCCACAACCGGCTCCTAGATCAAGAACGGTGCGACCGACTGGAAGATACCAATCATGCCATTGTTCGAGTTCTGTTTCCACATAGCTCCTGTGTAGCTCAGTGAGTTTGAGATTGCGATAGTCTGCTATTTTACACATATGATGTTCCCTGTGAACCTTGTATGTCTAGTTGCGAGATCTGGGTTGATTTTTAATACATACCAGGTGGACCGCTTCAGATATGTTGCCGGGTGTGAGAGTTCACGATGCTAAGAAGACTGTTGACGAGCGGGGATTCTTCGCTGAGATTCTTCGTCAAGACTGGAAGGATCTCCTTTCAGAAGACACTATTGTCCAGGCGAACCTGTCCTTCAGCTTTCCTGGAATGATCAGGGCCTGGCACCGGCACAACCGAGGACAAGTGGACTACTTTATCGTGGTGAAGGGCTCGATGAAGATTTGTGCATACGACGACAAGCAAGGCTCTCAGACTCAGGGTCAACTCGACGAGATAGTAGCTGGCGGAGAAAGACTTCAGGTAGTTCGGATACCGGGACATTATTGGCATGGCACGAAGACCATCGGGAACCAGGCCTCTCTAACAGTATATTGCGTCAATCGTCTGTACGATGCCGCTAAGCCCGACGAAGAGCGTAGGCCTTGGAACGACGCGTCAATACTAGATCCAAAGACTGCTACGTCCTTCGACTGGAACAAACCTCCCCACAAGTAGACTAGATCGAAGCGAGCGAGTGGGATGATTCCTGCTTCTTCATTTCCCTGATCCCTTCCTCGGCCGTAAGAAACGTCATCCCGAGTCGCTTCTCCGCCTTCTCTACTGACAAACACGCGTTCTTAGGTCTCTTTGCCAGTTGCTTAAACTCGCTACTAAAGACCGGCTGTACTAGTTCGGTCGGGTATCCAAACAACCCTGCCAGCTTGACGGCGAACTCGTATCTGCTCAGACAGGATCTGCCCGCGGTGTGGAAGATTCCGTTATCGTTATGCCTAGCAAGCCTAAGAAGAGCCTCAGCCAGATTGTCAGCAAATGTTGGCGAACTGTACTGATCACTTACCGCTCTGACCATCTCATTCCTTCTGAGCTTGTCCAGCACGAACATCGCGAAGTTCATGGGCTTGACAGAATCCGATGCCGTGCCCTTGGTCTCATAGGGATTCCAACCATAAATGACGCTGGGCCTGGCGATTCCGTAACTGGACAATTTTGCAACTATCTTCTCAGAGTCCAGTTTGGTCTGACCATAATGACCTAGAGGTCGGGGGGTATCGTCTTCAGTATAATGTCCAACTGTTCCGTCGAAGACGTAGTCTGTGGAGATCTGGATGAGGCGGGCGTTGGTTCCTCCTGCGGCCTCGACGAGGTTGCTTACTCCACCAACATTTACTTTTTGAGCTTCTTCTCTGTGGGTCTCGCAGTAGTCGACATTGGTTATCGCCGCGGTATTTACGATGACCTTGGGCCGAATCTCCTTGACTAGTCTCATAGTCGCGTCACGGTCCGTTATGTCAAGTCGCGTTGCTCTTGAAAGCGACGTTCCCCGCGAATTCGTCGTATTGTACGCTTCAAAACCATGCTTCGCTGATCGGGCCGGGAGCTTTGATCCGACTAGTCCGCTAGACCCGATTATGAGCAGCTTCTCCAAGCGCGAATTGATACTTCTAGGCGTAGTCTTTTCAAGCTTAAGCTACAACCCCAAACTGGTCGGCGGATGAGACGCTGGGTCAGAGGAGATGTTGAACCCACGTACCATAATGAGCGTAGACGCCCATCGGACGAAAAGAATACGATCTTGAACAAGCTTGTGGTGACAGGCGGTCTTGGCTTCATCGGAAGCAACTTCATTCATCGAATCATACAGTCGCGTAACGATATCGCAGTTACGAATGTCGATGCCAATCTGATCGGAAGTAATCCTGCAAACGTTCGGGAGCTCCAAGGAAACGCCCGATACCGGTTGGTCAAAGGAGACCTTGCAAACCCTTCCTTTGTAAGGAAGGTATTGAAGAACACCGACTTTGTCGTCAACTTCGCCGCTCAGACCCATGTCGACAGGAGCATAGCCCAACCCGAACCATTCTTTGAAAGCAACGCGAGAGGAACCTTCAATCTACTTCAGTCAGCCAAGGAAAACAAAGTCACTAAAGTAGTCCACATATCGACCGATGAGGTCTACGGGTCCATTGACTCAGGATCCTTCAGCGAAGAGAGCCCTCTGCACCCTTCCAGTCCATACTCTGCCACCAAGGCCGCCGCCGATCTAATGGCACAAGCCTGGAACTTGACTTACCATCTCCCTGTCGTCACACTCCGGTGCACGAACAACTTTGGGCTACGGCAACACCCTGAGAAGTTCATTCCCAAGATGATCATTAGAGCATTACGTGGGTTGGACATTCCGCTTTACGGCGGAGGAAGACAAATTCGCGATTGGATCTATGTCATAGATTTCTGTAATGCCATCGAACTGGCGCTCGAGAGAGGAGTCGCAGGAGAGGTCTACAATATCTCAGCAGGAAATGAGCTGACTAACCGAGAAGTAGCCGAGCGGCTTCTCAAGCAGTTTGGCGAAACGAAGTCGAAGATAGTCGAGGTTGAAGACAGGCCTGGACACGATTTCAGATACAGTCTGGACTCCAAGAAGGCTCAACGGATTCTGGGCTGGAAATCCGACCATTCATTTGAAGACGGGCTTGCCCTGACGATAAGCTGGTATCGTCAGAACGAGCCTTGGTGGCTCCCTGTGGCCACTAAGAAGGTGCTCTCTAAGACTCCTTGGAAGGAGCGATGGTGAAGCCGTGAGAGTTCGAGAAACGTTTCTTTGACGGCTCGCGCCCAGCCACGGACAAAATATTCCAGAGATCCGCGAAGGCGCTACTGTCGTCGATCACGGACGTTCTTTTGAGGATTCGGTCTTGTCATAGATAGTCCAGTCGCTCACGGCGCATCCTATGTTGTTTCACTATGCGCGAGAGCGCTGGCTCGACAGGCCGACTGCTTGACCTTTCAGCAATACGTCCGCTTTCGCGAGAACATCTTCGAATTCTCTCTTTTCCTCCGGGGTCATTGTTTTCAACTGTTCCATCACCTTGGCGAGTCCCCTCGCCGTCAGGATCATCAGCGGTACAAACACTTCCTTTTCCTTTCCAGGAACCGCTCGATAGACGTAAGGATTGGATTCGGTCTGCACTGACGCGTCAGCAGCAAAGGCCCCCGTTCTTTTCATATGATAAAGGCCGGAGAAAATAGCGATAGGAACAGCCACGATCAGACCAACTATCCCGAACACTGCGAGGCTATGCAAGAAGAGAGGCGCGAGATACTTGTTGTCTGCGACGCCAAGTTTGTAGAGAACGACAATGTTGCTTGCGAATCCGATGAGGAACGCGAGGTAGAGACCGTAGCCTGTTCTAAAGTAGAACCAGGCTCGAAACAATAGTTTCCAAAAATTCAATTTTGTTATTCTCCAAAGCGACTCGATCCCGCCAAATCCTTATATGAATATGTGGCTCGAACCGATGCTCGTTGACGTAATGCAGAAGCGCATTCTCATCCTACCTATAGTGTGGGGTGTCTTCGGCCTCGGACTCGTCTTCGGCGTCAATTACTTGCTGGGGTCTATCGTCAACGATCTTCCCTACGGCCAGAATGACAAACCAATAGGCGGATCCTACCTCCCAGTCTTCTTTTTCACAACCGCCGCGGTCCTCGGCTTCCTCGCGCTCAGCCTCTACGCGCTTGGAATCTGGAACATAGACGTGTCCAATCGAAAGACAAGGATCGAGCTTGTCGCCCTCGTAGTACTGCTGGGCAGCTGGATGGGCGTCTTCTATGCTCCCATTCTCTTATTTCCAGGAGTTGCGGCCCTTGTCTATCTGCTCGCAGTCAACGTCGACTAGGATCATTACGTCAGACCGACGATGTGCAGACAAGACCCCGGTTATCATAAGCTAACGAAGGTGCTTTCGCCCACTACGAATCGTCTCCCGGTGGGCCGATAATCATGACCGGATATGATCTTAGAGTTCTTCCCGATAATGCTGTCCACAATCCGCTCCCTGCAATCGACCACCGTCCCGTCGAGGATGATGCTATTCTCGATCTCAGCCCCGAGAATCTTCACGTGACTCCCCACGGATGTGTAGGGACCGATATAGGCTCCGCTCCCAATTTCCGAATACTCTCCTACGACAACCGGGCCGCGTAAAGTTGCGCCCCTCCGTACAACGGTACCCTCACCCACTTCAACGCTGCCCGAGATGGTGACCTCTTCGTCGATCCTGCCCTTGACGGATGGCTTGAGATCCTTCAAGACTAGCTGATTGGCTTCCAGAATGTCCTCAGGACGCCCGGTATCCTTCCACCATCCAGAGACCTCGTGGTAGGTTATCCTCCCACCCATATCGAGAAGACCCTGTATCGCCTCTGTGATTTCCAACTCGTTCCGCTAGCTGGGTTTCAGCTTCTCGATCGCTGGGAAGATTGTCGGTCGGAAGAAGTAGACCCCTGCCAGTGCTAGGTCGCTGATGAACTGCTTGGGCTTCTCGACAAGTTTGACTATCTTGCCCTTCT
>Ga0137383_10002693_pt1 | contig 10971 bp, 8 predicted proteins | sample SagtaG_19_FD_104817 | JGI IMG/M metagenome (GOLD analysis project Ga0137383, IMG submission 104817) | Vadose zone soil microbial communities from Sagehorn Ranch, Mendocino, California, USA - Sage2_R_40_16 metaG | ecosystem: Environmental > Terrestrial > Soil > Vadose zone | place: USA... | reverse complement strand
GCGTGGAAAGAGAACAAGCGCCAGCCGGGCCCACTCGAGACCAGTCTTCCCAATATTTTTGCTGCCGGCGATGTCCGGTCTGGTTCGGTCAAACGCTGTGCCGCCGCTGTCGGTGAAGGCGGCATGGCGGTCGCCGGCGTGCAACAGGCCCTCGCCGCTTCAGCTGATCTATCTTAACAGATGGCGATGGCATCGTGCTCGCATCTCAAAACGATTGGGTCGGTAAAACATCCGCAGCGTCAGGAATGCGAAGAGTGCGTTAAGATCGGCGACGACTGGGTTCATCTGCGGACCTGTCAGACCTGTGGCGTCACGCTCTGCTGCGACAGCTCGCCAAATCGGCACGCCAGCAAACACGCGCACGCCAGGGGGCATCCGGTCATCGCCTCCGCGCAGCCCGGTGAGCGCTGGCTGTACTGTTTTCCTGACGACGCCTTTGCGGAATACTAAATTCAAAGCCGTGCAAATTAGAAGATGGCTCGGCAATGATAAGCCGCTATCATGTCGGCATTCATCCGAGAACCTTGTGACGAGAGCATAATCCTGTCGCGCCCGGCGACCGCTCCCTGCCCAAAATCTTCAGGACGCTGGGTACTCGCGGCCACGACTCTCGCTTCGAGCATGGCGTTCATCGACGGCACCGTTGTGAACGTGGCGTTGCCCGCGCTGCAAACGAACCTGAACGCCACGATCGTGGACGTGCAGTGGGTAATCGAAGCTTACTCGCTCCTGCTCGCGGCGTTCCTGCTTGTCGGCGGATCCCTGGGAGATCACTACGGACGCCGCCGGGTTTTCTTGATTGGCATCGCGCTTTTCGCTTTCGCGTCCGCGTGGTGTGGATTTGCTGCTAACATAGGTCAGCTGATTGCCGCGCGCGCGGCGCAGGGACTTGGCGCGGCCCTGCTGGTTCCGGGTAGTCTCGCAATCATTAGCAGCTCCTTTCCGGAGAGCGAACGCGGACGCGCCATCGGCACTTGGTCGGGGTTTAGTGCGATCACGGCCGCTATTGGGCCAGTGATCGGCGGCTGGCTGATCGAACATCTTTCGTGGCGTGCGGTATTCTTCATCAACATTCCGCTCGCGCTTTTGGTCATTGTAATCTCGCTCCGACGCGTCCCGGAAAGCTCTGACAAGGAGAGCGTGGGGCTAGACTGGTGGGGTGCAATTTTTGGAGCACTCGGTTTAGGCGCGCTGGTTTATGGATTGATCGAATCTTCGCGACTTGGCTTCAGCGATCGATCTGTTGTGGTTGCGCTCATTGCCGCAGCCATCCTCCTCGCCCTCTTTTTGATACTAGAGGCACGAGTTTCTACTCCAATGTTGCCGCTTACTCTTTTCCGCTCGCGAACGTTTACGGGAGCAAACCTGCTGACATTCTTGCTTTACGGCGCGCTCGGCGGGACTCTGTTCTTTCTGCCACTGAACTTAATCCAGGTTCAGCATTACTCTGCCACCGCAGCGGGTGCGGCTCTTTTGCCATTTATCTTGATCATCTTTTTGCTTTCGCGCTGGTCGGGCGGGCTCGTTGAGCGTTACGGCCCGAAAGTTCCGCTCGTTATAGGTCCGTTGATTGTAGCCCTTGGCTTCGCGCTTTTCATGGTACCCGGTGTGGGAGGGAGCTACTGGCAAAAGTTTTTTCCTGCTATTGTCGTCCTTGGGACAGGCATGGCGATAAGCGTCGCGCCTCTCACGACCACAGTCATGAATTCGGTCACGCAGAATCGCGTCGGCATCGCTTCGGGAGTCAATAACGCGGTTGCGAGAGGGGCGGGCCTGCTTGCGATCGCAGTTCTCGGAATCGTGATGCTTCACGCTTTTAATCATGCGCTTGATCAGCGATTGTCAGCCTGGAAACTGCCACCCTCCGCGTTGCAATCATTGCAAGCTCAACGCAGCAAGCTCGCAGCCGCATCCCTTCCGGAAGAGTTGGACGCATTAACCCAACAGGTGATTGGTCGCGCGATTGACGAATCTTTCGTGCAAGCTTTTAGATGGATCATGGGAATAGGAGCAACGCTTGCTGGCGTCAGCGCGATCACGGCATTGGTCTTCATCGGCACAGAAGCGGGAAAAGCGAAATCGACATGAATTCTACTTAACGCTCATGGACAAGAAAATCGTCGGACTTCATCACGTTACCGCCATCACCAACGATCCGCAGCACAACCTGGATTTTTATATCGGATTGCTCGGGCTGCGTTTGGTCAAGCGCACGGTCAATTTCGATGATCCTGGCACGTACCACTTTTACTTTGGCGATGCGCGAGGCACGCCGGGGACGATCCTGACATTCTTTCCCTGGCCGGGCGCAAGGCGCGGACATCGCGGCGCCGGCCAGATCGAGGCAACTGCATTTGCGATCTCGGCGGATTCAATCGGCTACTGGTTGGATCGTTTCAAAGAACAGCATGTAACTGCTGAGAAAACGTCCGAGCGATTCGGCGAAGAAGTAATTCGCTTTACCGATCCAGACGGATTGTTACTCGAACTCATCGCCGCCGATTCGCCTGGTAAGGTGGAATCGTGGACTACCGGCCCTGTGTCGGCCGAACATTCGCTGCACGGGTTTCACAGTGTCTCGGCCGCGCTGGAAGGCTACGAACGAACGGCCAAATTGTTAACGGAGAGCTTCGGTTACCGCCTGGTCGAGGAATCAGGCAATCGTTTTCGTTTTGTCGCGCCGAGCGAATCCGGTCCGGGTAGAATCGTTGATTTACTTTGCATGCCAGACGGCCGGGCTGGACACGTCGCAGCCGGATCGGTGCATCACATCGCCTTCCGCGCAAAGGACGATGCCGAGCAGTTGCAATGGCGCGAGCATCTCGTCGAAGTCGGCTACAACGTGACTCCAGTAATCGATCGCACCTATTTTCATTCAATCTATTTCCGCGAACCCGGCGGCATTCTTTTCGAGATCGCGACTGAGCCGCCAGGCTTCACGCTGGACGAAACAATAGAAGAGCTCGGCTCCAACCTGCGCCTCCCGTCGTGGATGGAATCCGCGCGTTTGCAAATCGAACAAGTATTGCCCCCAATAAGAATTCCCGCCAAACAATGAGGCTGCAGCCGGATTTCATTCACGAATTCGTTCCCGGTGCCTCGGACCGGACACTGCTGCTTTTGCATGGAACCGGCGGCAACGAGCGCGATCTCATCCCACTTGGACATGAGCTCGATCCGAATGCCGCATTGCTTAGTCCACGCGGCAAAATCCTCGAAAACGGAATGCCGCGATTCTTTCGCCGGCTCGCCGAAGGTGTATTTGACTTGGAGGACCTAAAAAAACGCACGAACGAACTGGCGGATTTCATTGCCGCTGCAGCGCAGCATTACGAACTCACAGCCGATAAGATCGTTCCGGTCGGTTATTCGAACGGCGCGAACATCGCCGCTAGCTTGTTGTTACTTCGACCCGAAATACTTCGCACTGCCGTGTTATTTCGGGCAATGGTACCCCTCGTACCCGAAAAAGTGCCGGATCTGTCGTCTGTGCGCGTTTGGATCGGCGCTGGGGATCAGGATCCAATTATTCCAACATCCGAGACCCGGCGCCTTATCGAGCTTCTTCGCAGTGCCGGCGCAAAGGTGACGATTCGTTTCGCAAATGCAACTCACGGGTTGACCGACGCTGACGTCAAAACAGCGCGGCACTGGCTCGGGGAACGTAATTAAGCTTTCGAATGGAAAGGTTGGTCAACTCACGAAAGCCGCCGGAGTCATTTGTAGGGGAAGCTGACAGCTTCCCCTACAGATATACAGCATCAAGATGAAAACAACCCGGCTCGAAGCGTTCAGCGACGGCGTCCTTGCAATCATTATCACGATTATGGTGCTGGAATTGAAAGTGCCGCACGCGGTTGAACTCGCCGCCTTAAAACCAGTGCTGCCGGTATTGTTGAGCTACGTACTCAGCTTCATCTACCTCGGCATCTATTGGAACAATCACCATCACCTTTTCCAGGCCGCTAGAGAGGTTAGCGGCGGTATCCTCTGGGCAAACTTGCATCTTCTCTTTTGGCTTTCGCTCTTTCCGTTTACCACGGGTTGGATGGGGGAGAACCATCTCGCTTCCACGCCAACCGCCGTATATGGCTTCGTTCTATTAATGGCGGCTATCGCTTATTATATTTTGCAACGCGCCATCATCGCTAATGAAGGCCGCGAATCGGTCCTCGCGTCGGCTGTTGGCGGTGATTGGAAAGGGAAACTTTCGCCAGTGCTTTACTTTATCGCCATCCCGCTCGCTTTCGTGAACTCATGGATCGCCAGCGGACTGTACGTCTTTGTCGCGTTCCTCTGGTTGATTCCCGATCCCCGGATCGAGCGGGAGCTAGAGAAGCGCGAAGAGTGATCAGGCGCACCGTTGCACGGATGCGGAAGTCAAAATCGAAACGGTCCTTCGCAGATACTTTCCGTCAGTTTACGCCGGTCGTTAGGGCTCTCGCGCGTCCGTAGTTTTTCCGGTAGCACGTCTCTTGGCGCAGGCTTGCCGACTGCCGCCATTGCTTCTACTTGGAATTCATCGGGGATACGCAACTCCACTCGCGCACGTTCGTAGTCAAAACCTTCCATGCCGTGCACCACGAGGCCTTGTCGAAAACCCTGCAGCGCGAAATTTTGCCATGCCGCGCCGGTATCATACGAATGTGTGACAGACGGTTCGTTGTCGTGCTCGAACCGTTCGCGTGAAATGAAAACGACGAGCAAAGCGGCGTTCTTCGCCCAGATCTTGTTCGCGTCCACAAGTAAATCGAAGAACGCCTGCCAATATTCGGCCCCACGACGCGCGTACAGAGCGCGCCACTGTTGAGCGTTGAATGACGAGGGCGCCCATCGTGCCGCCTCAAACAGACGCATCAATTCCTCCTCTGCAATTTCTTCGCCAGACATTGCGCGCGGCGACCAGCGGTCAAGCAGCAGCAGCTCAATGGGAAAATCTGCTTTGCGGATTTCGCTTCCTTTGATCATAGCTGCACCCTAACCGATGCGAATCGAGTCAGCGAATCCGTCGCACCCTCCCAGTTGAAGACTTTCGTTCTATGTCGAAGGAGGGATTACCAGTCACCTCACGAGTGGTAATGCAAAATCCTGCATACGCGAAATGGCCGACGCTGAGTGATCGCCGACATCTTGATCAATGATGAGTCCGATCGTATTCATTTCCATTCTGACCATCTTGTTGTTCGGCTTCGATTCACGCAACGCGCACCGATGAATCCGCTTGAGAATTCAATCGCGTTTGGCGCGCCTGGAATCGAGCCCCGCTGGACGTCGAGCGCGAAAGAAGGCGTGGGCACGGCCTATCATACCAGTTGCCGCGTCTGGTTCACGCTTAGTCATGGTATCGTCAATGAGATTTACTATCCACACGTCGATCAACCGAACACACGCGACTTTCAGTTTCTCGTCACTGATGGAGAAACATTTTGCCACGAGGAAAAGCGCGACCTGACTCACGCGATCGATTACCCGGAGCGCGATTGCCTTTTTTACCGTCTCACGAATTCGGAGCCGCGCGGCCGCTATCGTGTCGTAAAACATATCTTCGCCGATCCACATCAATCGGTGTTGCTCGTGCACACCAAAGTTGAAGTGCTTGACGAATCGCTACGTGGGAAGCTGCGACTCTACGCGTTGCTGGCTCCTCACATTACCGGTTATGGCGCCGGCAACTCCTGCTGGTGCTCTGAAGTAGCCGGTATCAAACTCATCCGCGCTCAGCGCGAAAATGTCCACCTTATCATGGCATGCAGCACCGGCTTCTCTCGCCGCTCGGTCGGCTATGTCGGATTCAGCGACGGCTGGCAGGATCTTATGCACAATTTCAAAATGGACTGGCAGTTTCGTACAGCCGAGAACGGCAATATCGCGTTGACCGGCGAAGTCGATCTGCCGGCTACCCATGAATTCACAGTCGCGGTAGCATTTGGCCGCAGCTACCAGAGCACTACCGCAAAGTTGTTCCAATCGTTGGCCGACCCGTTTGAATCACATCGTCAGGCGTATGTCCGCCAATGGCAGCGCGCAGTTGTGAATCCGAAATTCGACTTCAGCGCCGACACCTCCGATGGCGGCGGAATGTATCGACTCAGCCGTTGTGTGCTGCTGGCGCATGAAGATAAAGTTTTTCAAGGCGCGCTCGTTGCGTCGATGAGTATCCCCTGGGGCGAAACCAAAGGCGATAACGATCTGGGAGGTTATCATCTGGTCTGGACTCGTGACCTCGTGCAAAGCGCAACAGCACTTCTCGCTACGGGCCAGACGGGCACGCCGCTCCGCGCATTGATCTGGCTGGCCGCCATTCAGCGGCCGGACGGCAGTTTTCCTCAAAATAGCTGGATCGATGGGAGCGCTTATTGGTCCGGACTACAGCTCGACCAGGTTGCCGCGCCAATACTTCTGGCGTGGCGTTTGCACAGACAAGACGCGCTCGGTTTGTTTAATCCTCGCGTAATGATGGTGCGAGCCGCAGCGCACTTGATCCTGCAAGGCCCAATTACCAGCCAGGACCGGTGGGAGGAAAACGCCGGCTACTCGCCTTCGACCCTCGCCACCGTGATTGCCGCTCTCGTCTGCGCGGCGGATTGGGCCAAAGAATTCGGCCTAGCGGGAGTAGCGGATTTTGTTTTCGCGTACACTGACTGGCTGGCGGCGCACCTCGAAGACTGGACGGTTACAACACAGGGTGAGCTGGTCGAAGGATTCCCTCGTCACTATATCCGGATTAATCCGACCGACCCTAACGCGCCCGATGCTCATGCGGATCCGAACACAACGATGATTCAGCTTGCCAATGGCGGTGGCCTGCATCCGGGGCGAAATGTGGTCGGCGGTGACTTCCTTCATCTGGTGCGATTCGGTATTCGCGGGGCAAACGATCCGCTCATTCGCGATTCAATCGAAGTCATCGATCGCGTCGTCAAACATGATCTGCCACAGGGCCCGGGCTGGCGTCGCTACAATCACGACGGCTACGGGCAAAAGGACGATGGCAGTGCCTACGACGGAACGGGTGTCGGGCGTTGCTGGCCGATTTTGACGGGAGAACGCGGCCATTACGAATTGGCAGCCGGGCGCGATCCAAAGCCGTTCATTGCGGCAATGGAAAATTTTGCGAACCAAGGTGGCATGATCACCGAACAGTTATGGGACGGACCTGACCTGCCTGATGCTAATATGAAACGCGGTTGCCCAACCGGCGCGGCAATGCCGCTTTGTTGGTCGCACGCCGAATACATTTCGCTCGTGCGCAGCCGCCATGACGGCGTCTGCCTTCACCGCGTCGAACCGGCATTCCAGCGCTACGTGTTGCATCCAACGGAGAGCAACTACGAGATTTGGAGTCTGCGCCATCCGCTTCGGCGCGTATCTCGCGGCAAAATTTTGCGGATCATCCTTGCTGCCCAGGCAACGGTCGTCTGGTCAACCGACGACGGGGCGCAGACCAATTTGGTGGATACAATTCATGAGAGCAGGCTGAACCTCTGGTTCGCAGATTTTCCAACCGCAGACTGGCCGGCCGCTTCAGTGCTTACATTTACATTCTTTTGGAAACGCGATCAGCGTTGGGAAGGCCGTGACTGGCAGGTAAGCGTCTTATCAGAGCAACTCTCTTGAAGTAATGAAGAGGTGCAATTGGATGTCTGCCAGCCTGGCTGACTCGGCCGACAGGCTGCCAGCCTGGCGAATTAGGCCGGGCAGGATGGCAGCCTGACATCCGATCGCGCTGCATCTGCGCTCGACACCTTACCTCGCGGTGGCCGATAGTAATGGACAATTCGGCGGAACAATCACCCGAATCGCCCTCGGTACGGCTTCATATCGGACGCTCGAAAACTGCACCGGTTCGCCATCCAGGTTCACTGGAATCGCTTCTTCGGAATGGGCTTCGGCCCAAGGGGTTTGCCAATAGGAGATGTACTCGCCATCTGGTGAAAGCTGTTGTAATTCTCGCGCGGCGGTGAGCAGCGCGATCGCCGGTATATGACGAACGACAAGCACATCTAGCAAACCGTCGTCTATAAATGCGCGCGGAGCGACTTGGACACTCCCGCCCGTCTGGCGGCCGTTCCCGACGATTGCTATCGGCCCGCTCCCAGTGATTTCGCGATCCGGCAAGGTGAGCCTTCCGTGATATTGATGAACGTTCATTGCTAGAATTGCACCCATCACGGTGTACGCCTTAGGGCCAAGCAGGCGTTTGAGTTCCGGCGGAGTGGTCGCTGTGACCGCGGCGCCGAAGCCAATGCTTACTACATTCAGGAACCAGTGCTCATTGGCCTTGCCGACGTCGATTGGTACTGCCTCGCCTTCCATACAAAGCGCCAGCGCCGTCCGGAGATCACGCGAGATTCCGCACGCGGTAGCAAAGTCATTCGCGGTCCCTAGTGGCATCACTCCCAAAACGGGCCGCGCACCCATGGAGAGATCCATTAAGCCATGAAGCACCTCGTTCAGTGTACCATCCCCACCCGCAGCAATCAGCAAATCCACTTCACCTGCTTCCGACACAAATCGCCGCGCGTCTCCCTTTTCCCAAGTCACTCGTACTTCGATGCGATGCCCGACTTCTCGTTGCCGAACAACTGCAGCCCGCAGCGCGTCATTGCCGGCCGCTTTCCCATTGAGAATCAACTGAACTCTTCTACTCCTCGCCTTGGTATTCATCGAGACGGACGCGGCAGTTCGAAAAGTATCCGACTTTGCAAGGAGAATCTTTCGTTCCCGCACGCGCAGTGCGGATTAACTTACAAGTATCCATGTCGGCGCAAGCGCGAAAGCCGTACGCAATTCGTTTGCTTAACGAAGCAGTTTTCCGCAGCTTGCGACTGACACGCTTCGCAGGTATTTGAACGCTGCACCGTGGAGGATTTCTGACCCAGGCCGAGAAATTCAGCCTAAACACAGTTAGATGGCGGAGAAAATCTTGAAAGACCTGCTGCTGGATATTCGTTATGCGCTGCGCGTGCTTTGGAAGTCGCCCGCGTTCACGCTCGTAGCGTTACTCACTCTGACGCTTGGGATTGGGACAAACGTCCTCGTCTTCGGGATAGTGAATGCGGTCCTGTTTCGTCCGCTGGAGGTGAGCGACCCGCAGAACCTCTACGAGCTTCGCCTCAAGCCGTGGACGGCTTGGAAACTACTGACGACTTCGTATCCCGCGTTTGAGGACTACCAGCAGCGAAACACCACCTTCAGCGGCCTGGCCGGCTTTGATGGATATTCAGGAGGGAGATTGCGCTGGGGTAATGCGGTGAAAATTGTCTCCGGCTATTCCGCGACCGGCAACTATTTCGATCTGCTGGGGGTGCAGCCGGCGATAGGACGGTTCTTCCACGAGGCGGACGTGCACGGTCCGAATTCAGCGCCTTATATGGTGTTGAGCGATGGTCTTTGGCGAAGCGCATTTAACGCCGATCCCGGCGTAGTTGGGACCACCGTGCGGCTCGGCAAAGATCCTTTCATGGTGGTGGGCGTAGCCCCGCCGCGGTTTCACGGCACGGAGCGATTTGTCTGGCCAGACTACTGGATACCCGTCGTGAATCACTTCGATGCGGAATACCTGCGGGATCGGACGGGCCATCCTTTGACGGTGTTTGGCCGGCTCAAGCCAGGCGTGACGCCCGAGCAGGCTGCAGAGAATCTGAGTGCGATCGCGGCGCAGTTGGCGAAGGAATATCCAAAGACGGACACGGGAGTGCCGCTGCGGTTGATCCGTCCCGGACTCTACGCCGACGAAGGTGACGTCATTCGCGGATCTCTTTACAGCGTGGCGGGGCTCGCTCTGCTGGTGCTGGTCGCGGCGTGCGCGAATCTGGCCAGCCTGTTTGCCGCGCGCGCCGCGGATCGCAGCCGGGAACTGGCGGTCCGTGTCGCCCTGGGAGCGGGCCGGTGGCGACTCGTTAGGCAACTCCTTACTGAGGCGATGGTGTTGTCGATGCTGGGCGGCGCCGCGGGGCTGGTAATCGCAAGTCTGCTGTTGGGTGCGCTGAACCGGGGGTCATTGCCGAGCTTCATGGCGCAATCGCCCTATAGTCATCTGCCAGTGGGTGTCGATGTGCGTGTCTACCTGGCGGCCCTGATCTTCACACTCGTAAGCGGGCTGCTGTTCGGAATGATTCCGGCGAGAACAGTCTGGCAGAGGAATCCATTGCAGGCGATGAAGAGCGGATCGGTGGATTCAACTCCACTGCGCCGGTTGGCCCTGCGGGATTTGTTGTTAGGCGCACAAATTATAATCTGCACGCTACTGGTAACGGCCTCGCTCGTCGCCGTGCGCGGTATGGTGCGCATGCTGCACGCCCCGCTCGGCTTCGACCCGCAGAATGCGATGGTGGCGGAAATGGACTGGCCCGAGGTGGAAGGCAACATCCCGCTGGAGAAAACAAAGGCGATGATCGACGCTGCGCGAAGCATCCCCGGGGTGACGGCGGCGGGGACCACGAGCAAAGTGCCCTTCACTGGCGGTCTGCGTGGCGTTCCCGTTTACCCGCCAGGGACGACCGACTTCAGCCTGAACAATTCTGTGCTGGCGCCGTACCGGTTTACGATATCTCCGGGCTACTTCGAAGCTGCCCGTACCCGGCTCATTAGCGGCCGGGATGTCTCATGGCGTGACACCGCACAGACGCCGTATGTGGCGATCGTGAACGAGACCTTCGCGCAGAAGATGTGGCGCGACACGTCGGCGATTGGACAACGCTTTATTATATTGGGCCACTTGAGGGAAGTGGTGGGCGTGGCGGAGAACGGCAAGTACCACGAGATGCAAGAGTCGCCCGAGCCTGTTGTTTATCTGCCGTTGTCCCAAAGCGATCAGTGGCACGTGACTTTCGTCGTGCGGTCGTACCGGGCGCCGAACGAAATGGCGCCCGAGCTCGAACGCATCCTCAGCGCAATGGAGCCGAATGCACCGATCACCGTACAGAGCTGGCCGGATGCGATGGCGGGTGCGCTGTTCGCGCCACGCGC
>Ga0137383_10002685_pt1 | contig 10983 bp, 10 predicted proteins | sample SagtaG_19_FD_104817 | JGI IMG/M metagenome (GOLD analysis project Ga0137383, IMG submission 104817) | Vadose zone soil microbial communities from Sagehorn Ranch, Mendocino, California, USA - Sage2_R_40_16 metaG | ecosystem: Environmental > Terrestrial > Soil > Vadose zone | place: USA... | reverse complement strand
TCGGCCTCGACGTGGTAGCTGCCGTCCTCGCCGCGGTAGACGTCCATGGGCATGCTGAGCGGGGCACGCGTCCCGCTCGCGGCCATGGACAAGAGCCGGTCGAACTCCCGGAAGGGGTCCCGGAAGGGCTCGAACCTGGTCACTGACATCGCTGCCTCCTGCTGGTGTGGTGGGTGCCCGGAAACCAGGTGCGGCCTGGGCTGGCGCGGTCCTCTGACACGGCCGGGTAGTTCTCCGGCCGCTCCGCATTCAGGCCTGCCGGCCGCCGCCGCAGGTGAGGGCGTTCATCGTGCCGCCGCCCCGGGCCAGGGTCCCTGGCCCGGCGAACCTACGTCCGGCAGTTACATCTGCCGCCGGATAATGCGCGGCACCGCGATCACCATGAGCACGGCTATGATGACCGGGCCGATGAGGACCATGGGCGGCTCCCTCCGGTGACCCCGGGGCACCTTGGCCGCCGTAGGCGGCTGATCCCTGGTGTCTGCCCTTAGCCTACATCCGCAATTAGAAACTAGCAATAGATTTCTAGAAATCGTGTTTATTCTTCAGGGTGACGAGCCGGGGTGTCCTGACCAGCCACGCCCGGTTGCTGCTGCGCATCGCCCGCGACCCGGGCGTGCGGCTCCGCGACTCGCGGCCGGCCCGGGCAGCACCGAGCGCAGCGCCTCCGGCATCGTCACCGACCTGACCGCAGCCGGCTACGCGGCGAAGCAGAAAAACGGCCGCCGCAACCGCTACCAGATCCAGGCGCACCTCCCGCTGCCCGAACCCGCCAGCCAGGAACCCGCCATCGGCGACGTCCCGGCCCTGCTCGCCGGCGCCGGCGCGAGACTGCAGCTGACCGGGACCGGACCGGCCTGAGGCCACCGCATCCGACCCGGAGCTCCGCGATGGACCCGGACCACCGGCGTCCTTCCCGGCCCGGGCCTTCCCCCAAATGAACCCAGGCGCCCATGCCATCGCCGCGCTCAGCGGCGAACCCGGCATCGCATCCGTCCCTGCCCCGCGAGCATCACCCCCGGATTGCTCCCCCGTTGCCGTCAGCCGGCTCGTCACCGGCCTGTCCCGGGCGAGCTGCCGTGACGCCAGCGGTCTCGCCGTGCTGATGAGCACCGGGCGCCGCGCCGGGCTGCCCGGCCTCTCGCGCCCGGCCGTGCCCGCGCCCCGGTGGCCAGGCTCTTGCGCATCACCGGCCCGGGCCGCCAGATCGGCATCTTCTCCCACCGCCAGCTGCAGCGGTGGGCTGCCGGGTATCGCGAACACCGGGGGTTGGGCCAGCCAGGGCACCAGTCACGCCCGCGGGAATGGACAGCCGCCCAGCAGGTGGGCCCGGGTGGCACACCGAGCTGCCTGGTCGGATGCCCGGCCTGTTCCCGGGGCCGCGGCCAACGCGCCAGAGTGGGCTTCAGGCTATGTTCCTGTGGTGAGGCCGCGAAGGCAGCCTGGGCGTTGGATGCTCCAGGATTGCCCGAGGCCGCCGGGGCGGCTGCCTCCTGGTGACCTCGACTCCGTGTCCGGCTGGGCACGGCTGTATTACCGGCACGCGGCCGAGCTGTTCGAGACAGCGACCAGGGGAATGCGCGGCGGCCGGCGGACTGTGCGCCGCTGAGGCACAGCTCCGTGACCCATGCAGCTGAAGATGGCACGTGCACCTCTCTGCTGGCCTACAGCGGCCATGCCAGCTGTCCAGCCACGGACAGGTATGCGCGGGTCAGTCCCGAGCCCTCGGCCGCTGGCCGGCACAGCGCGACCCGGCACGGCGCAGGTTTCAGGTTTGCAGCCGACCTGGCCTGGCGCCGCCAGGGCGCGGAGGTCCAGGTCCTTGAGGGCAACCTGCGCCGGGTGATCGGCGCCGAAGCGTCCGGCGGTGAGCTGCGTGCGCTGTCCAGGCAGGCCATGCGCTCGTACGCGCGCGCTACTGGCTCGAGGCCTTCCGGCTGCCGGTGGTGCCGGTGGACCGGCTACTCGGGGGTCCCAGTTGACCAGCGGGGACCCGTCATCGCCCGGTATCGCGAAGCCGCCGGTCGCGTCGCGGGCCCCGGTCTTCGCGAAGCTGCCTGATGCCCGGGATCATCCGGTGTCCCGAATCGACAGCAATCCAGGCAGGTAATCCCGATCACCGGGGCCGAGGCGAGGAACCCGGCGTTTCTGCCTGCAGCGCGGCTCCCGGGTTCGGTTCCGGGTCGGCGTGGTCAACGTTCGCACAGCGTTGTCGTCGTCGTCCCGCTCAGCGTTCCCTCTGCGCGGCTGGAGCCGAGGCTGTGGTGGCTGCGGACAGATGCCTGTCGGCGGGTCGGAATTCGCTGCGCCGGCAGGCGACCTGCGGTATGACGGCCCGGCGGGGATCGCGGCACGAATGCTAGCGGCGTCGCCCGCCGGGATGCCCGCCGTCCTGGCGCTGCCGCGCGGGATCACGGTGGCCGCCGCCTGGCCTGCGGGGGCCTGGCCGAGGGACGGTTCGCCGGTCATGACTGAGGCGTGGTCTCGTGGCTGGCCGGGGCAGTTTGCCGGTCGCGGCGGGTGTCGCTGGCGGGCAGAGGTGCCTGGCCACCTGGGCCGGGCTTTGCCGGACCGCCGGCGAGGCACACTTGACAGTGTCCGGATCCGCAGTGACCCCGCCGGATGAGGGCTCCCGGGCCACAGCGCCCGGGCCGACGGTTTTCTGGATTCTCGCAGGGAGGTACCGGCTGTGCCTGACAACATCGTGCTGATCATGCGATTTCACCCGGTGGGCGGTGAAGACGTCTCCGTGGTATCGGAGGACTTCGGCGGGGAGCGCGAGGCGCTTGAGGCCATCGCTCAGGCGCTGGACGAACGGCGCAGTCTGGTCTTGACCCATGCGAGATATGATCGCGAGGCCGACCAGAGCGGCGTGATCATCAACCTGGCCAACGTGGTATCGGTGCGGGTGTCGAAGACAGACAGTGCGGCGACGGGCCAGTACATGTGACAGCTGGTCCAGCGAGGGGGAGAACGCAGCCACTTTGATCCTGCCCCTGATCCAAATCCAGCCGCCAGTGCACGATCATCGCTCGGTCATCATCGGGGCACTGTGCGGCCAGGTCCCGGCCATGGCCTGCGGGGTTTCCCGGCGCTGCCAGCAGACGATGAGGCTCGCACCGTGGTCACCGCCAGGGCGCTGACAATCACGGCCAGGGACAGCGATACCCAGGCCCCCGGTACCGCGGGGCTGGGGTGCGAGGAATCGGTGCTGACCGGTGAGTCACTGCCCGCGGAGAAACTCCCCGGGCTCTTCCGGCTGGCACGCCGCTGGCCGGGCTGAGCTGCCGCGCACTGATGGGGACGGGGTGCACGCCGGTTGCGGCACCGGAGTGGCAGCCGCCTCCGGAGGAGGGGCGCAGTCCGGGCGGATCGCTCTCGGGCCCGGGGAGCATCAACCCGACACCGGAATCCAGGCCGGGCTGCGCAAGTTCTCCATGATCCCTGGAGCCGCCGCCTACGGCCGTTCGGCTTGCTCAGCGTCCGCGGTGATCTCGGGAACCTTGATGTCCGGTGCCTCCACCGGCGGTATGGCGATCGCCTCCACCGGCGGTACGGCGTCAGGCCCGGCAGCGGACGGGCGGCCCTCGATGGCGGCCTCGGCCTGCGCTACCTCGGCGTCGCCGAAATCCGCGAGCGACGGCGAAGGCCCGGCGCCTGGCCCGGCGGGCGTCATTTTCTCGAAGAACCTGAGCAGCTCAACCGGTACCGGGCATGACCAGCGTGATGTTCTGCTCCCCGGCCACACAACCACGGTCTGCAGCAGCCGCAGTTGCAGCGCCGCGGGGTCGCGGGCCATCACGTTGGCCGCCATGGCCAGCCGCTTGGAGGCCTGGTACTCGCCGTCGGCGGTGATGATCCTGGCCCGGCGCTCCCGTTCCGCCTCGGCCTGCCGGGACATGGACCGCTTCATGCTGTCGGGCAGCGAGACGTCCTTGATCTCCACCCGCTCGACCCGGATGCCCCACGGGCCCTCGGTCGGCTCATCGATGATGCGGCGCAGCTCGCGGTTGACCGAGTCCCGCTCCGAGAGCAGCTGGTCCATCTCCGACTGGCCGATGATCGAACGCAGGGACGTCTGCGCCTGCTGGGAGACCGCGAACAGGTAGTCCTGCACGTTCACAGTTGCCTTGACGGGATCCACCACCCGGAAGTAGACGACCGCGTCCACCCGGACGGTCACGTTGTCCCTGGTGATGCCGTCCAGAGCCGGAACCGCCATCGCGATGATCTGCATGTTGACCTTCTGCATGCGGTCGCCGACCGGCCTGATCATCGTCAGTCCCGCGCAGCGCGGAGGCGACTGGATCCTGCCGAACCTGAACACGATGCCCTGCTCGAAGGGCTGGTGCCGCGATCATGCCCAGCACGACAAGTATCGCGAATATGATCAAGATGATTTCAACCATTGCCAACAGCCCCTCTCGGGCGACGCGCGCCCGGTACGGCCGGGGCCCAGTGCCGAATCTCAGGCACGCCCGCTGCCGGCGACGCTGTCTGTCAATACGTACCACGGCCGGCGGAAGTTCTGGTGCGCGGCCACAGATGACCTGCAGGCGCGGGCGCAACGGACACCGGCTGGCAGGGTGCGCGGTCGCACGTCGTCACCGGCAACGGGAGGCGGCAGCATCGGCAACGGCGGCGCCGCGTGGGCAGCGTTCATGGCCGGGTTCGACCCGGCCGATGACGCCAGCAGGCGCCGGGTCCTCGCGCCGCGCGTATCCGGCAGGTCACGTGATCGGCGTCACTGTAATGACCGGACCGGTACCCATGCCGGGTGGCGTTCCGCGCAGCGCGAAATCGCGCCTGCACAACTAGCTGACCGGCGGCCGACGGTCGTTCCCATGTTCTGTGTGCCCGCCGGGGCATGAACCTGCGACCTTGCCGGAGGCGCCGTAGGCAATGCGACGCTGGTGCAGGAGAACGACAGCGCAGGACAGACAGCGCCAGAACTGGCTGTTCTGTGCCGCTCAGCCGCGGCGAACTCGCCATCGACAGGCAGCGCATAGTCGGCAGGGAGGATGGCGCGAGGAGGCGCCTGGTCCGCGATTACCGTGCGTCACGATATCGCATGCCGGCGGGCGGGTCGCGGCGGTCATCGCGCGTACCGGTGACGGCGGATGTGGCAGGCCGGCCGGTGGCGGGTCAGTGGTTCTGGCGGGGGACGAGCTGGCAAGGCGGGTCGTGTCCGGGATTACGGCACCGGCGCATGGAGCCGGGAATTCTTCCTGTGATGGGGCTGGGTGATGAGGTTCCTGTCACTTCCAGGGGAGGGATTCCGGTGAGTTCGTTCAATGTCCGGGTCTTCGCGATCCGCCGCAGGCCCGGCCGCAAGTTTGAGGTCCGCTGGCGGGTCGGTGGCCGCGACAGGTCCAGGTCGTTCATGACCCGGGCGCTGGCCGACAGTTACCGCGCCGAGCTGGTCCGCGCGGCCCGCAAGGGCCTGGCGTTCGCCCCGGGGACCGGGGAGCCTGAGTCATGGGCACTGGGGCCGGAGCCGGTGACCTGGTATCACCACGCGGTGGCGTACGTGGAGATGAAATGGCCGCACCTGGCGCCGCATTCACGGGCCAGCCTGGCCGACGCGCTGGCCACCGTCACGCCGCTGCTGACCCGGGAAACCGGCCGCAGGCCGGCAGCTCAGATACTGCGCGCCGCCTTGTACGGGCATGCCTTCAACGCCCGGCGGCGCCCTGGCGCTCCCGGACCGGACACGGCCAGCGCGCTGGCCTGGATGGAGCGGGCCTCCCTGCCGGTCAGCCAGCTCGGCGACCCGCGCGTCATCCGGGCGGCCCTGGACGGGCTGTGCGCCCGCCTGGACGGCTCGCCCGCCGCGGCCAGCACGATCACCCGCAAGCGGGCGGTGTTCCATGACGCCCTCGGCTACGCGGTCGAGCTCGGGCTGCTGCCCGCCAACCCCGCCGGCCTGGTGCGCTGCCGCGCGCCCAGAGCCGCCGTGGCCGTCAGCCCGGCTACCGTGCCCCAGCCCGGCGCAGGTCCGGGCGATCCTGGCCCAGGTCGCCCGCACCCGGCCGGAGCTGGCCGCGTTCTTCGGCTGCCTGTATTACGCGGCGCTGCGCCCGGAAGAAGCCGTCACGCTGCGCCGCGATGACCTCATCCTCCCGGCCCGCGGCCGCGGCACGATCATCCTCAGCGCCGCCTGCCCGCGCACGGGCAGCGCCTGGACCAACACCGGCAAGCCTCATGAGCCGGCCGGCCTCAAGCACCGCCCCGACGGCGCCATCCGCGTCGTCCCCATCCCGCCCGTCCTGGTCGCCATGCTCTGTCACCACCTCGGCGACCATGGCACCACGGCGGACGGGAGGCTGTTCCGCGGCGCCCGCGGCGGCATGCTCAGCGAGTCGGTCTACGGCCGCATCTGGCACGCCGCCCGCCGGGCCGCCCTCGGCCCGGACCTGGCCGCCACCGCGCTCGCCCGCCGCCCCTACGACCTGCGGCACGCCGCCCTGTCGCTGTGGCTGAACGCCAGCGGCGCACCCGCGGAGGTCGCCGCGCGGGCCGGGAACAGCGCCCGTGTCCTGCATGAGGTCTACCTCCACTGCACCGACGGCCATGAAGACACCGTCAGCCAGCGGATCGAAGACGCCCTCGGCGCAGACGCCAGCGTCGCATCATCATCACAGTGCGCGAAAGCGAGCGGTTATACGCACCGTCGGCCCCACCCCCGACCCTGTCCCCTATCTGTACGTGAACCGGTCCCCGGTCCCACGCACAGCCCACGGCCACCGGGCCCGGCCAGCCCGCAATACCGCGCACAGGCATCCGCCGCCTGTAGTGTTTCCGCAGATCAAACGGCATCTGAGGCGATATCCGCGGAGGCCGGGCGGTGCCTGGATCCGGCCCACGCATAGCCCACGGAACAGAGCCGACGGTTTTTGTAACCTCTCGTTCTGCCCGCAAAAGCCGGTGACACCATCCGGCGTCACCGGCTCTGACCTGGGCTTTTACGTGGCAGGTGTTGGGTTCGAACCAACGTAGGCTGAGCCGACGGTTTTACAGACCGCTCTCCTCCTGCCGAGGTACAGGCCGCTGACCAGCGCATACGCCGTTCGAGGCACGATTGCGGGCTGCTGCCGTCCACTGTGCGTCCGTGGGCACCGTTTCGGGCGCCCCACGGACGGGGGCGAAAAGGCCACGGACGGGCGCGGTAGGAGCGGTTACACCGACCGTCCCACCGGGAATTCCACCCTGACCCGCCCATTTCAGGATCCTGCTCGGTGTCGCCGTCATCCTCGTCACCCGGGTCCTGCCTGGCCTGTTGGATGCCGACGGCGCCGGTGATCCGCCTGTTCGCGGCGCCGGCTTGTTCCGGCCGCCGCATGAGCATGCCTGGCGGGCGTTCTCCGGCTTGGCTGGTGCGCCGCCGGCGCGGGCCGCCGGGTGGCCAGGCAGGGGTAGCCCCGGATTCGGCCCTGTGCGGGCAGTGGTGTTTCGACGATCTTGTCCGCGCGAGCATAGCCCGGTCGATCCAATCGATCCGCGGCTTCGGGTTTTTGCGGCGCAGTACCGCGACCCCGTGGCGCAAGACCAGTATCTCGACGTTCTTCGACGCCGACGACTTAGCCAGCAGCGCGAGCCAAGACAGCACGAGGACCGTGAAACGGTAGAGCAGACGAACCAGCACGGTCACGCATCATCCCAGGTTGGAGCCCATGGCCGAGTTTCAGGAGTACTACAGGCACGCGGGCGCGCTGGCCGGTCACGAGGCTCATCGGCTGGGACGGCGCCGGCGGCCTCAGCGGTCCGGATCTTCAGTGGGCTCTTCTTCGGCGGCGTCGTCCGGGAAGTCTTTGGGGTACACCTCGTCGGGCGCCCAGTCCGGCGCGGTGCCGGTGATGGCCCGCTCGCGGGCGACCCGGATGGCCTCGGTGAGGGTGGGCAAGTCGAATGCACCGTAGCGGCGCTGGCCATTGATGAAGAACGTCGGGGTGCCGGACACCCCGGACAGGTCGGCCGACTCGACATCCTGGGCCACCCGGGTCTCGTACATGTGCCGTTCCAGTTCGGCGCCGAACCGGTCGGCGTCCAGTCCGAGCGACTCTGCGTACCAGCGCAGGTCCATCATGGTCAGCGCGTCCTGATGCTGCAGCAGCAGGTCGTGCATGGGCCAGAACGCGCCCTGGGCGGCAGCCGCCTCGGACGCTTCGGCGGCCAGCTGGGCGCGCGGGTGCACGTCGGTCAGCGGCAGGTGCCGCCACACGTAGCGGATGGTGGTGTCGGTGAGGATGTCCCGGACCATCGGCTCGGCCTGGCCGCAGTACGGGCACTCGAAGTCGCCGAACTCGATGACCGTGATCAGCGCCTGCTTCGGGCCGCGGATGTGGTCCCGCTCCGGGTCAACCGCGGGGATCAGGTCCTGGATGAGCCGGGTGTCACCGAGCAGCAGCCGGGCCCGCCGCTCCGCGGGCAGCAGCTGCGTCACCCGGAGCACACCCCAGGTCAGCCCGGCCGCGACCAGCACTGCCGACAGCGCGCCGAGCTTGGCCTCGGCCAGGTTCTGCCCGGTGAACGCCCGGGTCGCGATGAGCAGCGCCACCGTGAACCCGATGCCGGCGATCGTGCCGCTGCCCAGCACCGCGGCCCGCCCGATCGGCGGCCGCACCTTGCCGTGGCTCAGCCTGGTCACCAGCCACGAGCTGAACGTGACCGCGATCGGCTTGCCGGCCACGTAGCCGATCAGCACGCCGAGCGTGATCGGGGCGGTGTAGGCGCGGGCCAGGAAGCCGCCGTTCAGCACCACCCCCGCGTTGGCCAGCGCGAACAGCGGCACGATGAGAAAGCTGGTCCACGGGTGGTAAAAACTCTGCAGCCGGGCGTTGGGGGACAGCGCGGCGGTCAGGCCCTGCCGGGCCGTCCGGGCCAGTTCCGGAGTGGGCTGCTCCCGGAACCGCCGGACCAGCCCGGTCGCGTCCTCCAGGTCGGAGCGGGACGGCGTATAGGCCGGCACCGCCAGCCCGATCGCCAGCCCGGCCACCACCGGGTCCACGCCGCTGGCCCGCAGCGCGCCCCAGACCACGATCCCGAGCACCACGAACACCGAGCGCCGCTGCAGCCGGAACCGTACGGCCACGAACATCAGCGCGTACGCGGCCACGGCGATCACCAGCGGCATGAATACGAGCTTGTCGCTGTACACGAACGCGATCACCAGCAGCGCGCCCAGGTCGTCGACCACGAACACGATGAGCACGAACACCCGCATCCGGTCCGGCACCTCACGGCCGAACAGGGCCAGCAGGCCCAGCGCCAGCGCGGTGTCGGTGGACATGGCCACACCCCAGCCGTGCGCGCCGGGCCGCCCGGCGTTGAACGCCAGGTAGATCGCGACCGGGAAGGCCATGCCGAGCAGGCCGGTGATGATCGGCAGCACGAACCGGCGCCGTTCCCGCAGGTCACCCAGGTCCAGCTCGCGGCGCGTCTCCAGCCCCACGACGAGGAAGAACAGCGTCATCAGCCCGCTGTTCAGCCAGGTCCGCAGGTCCTGGGTGATCCCGGCCGAACCCACCCCTAGGTAGAACCGGGTGTGCCAGAACGACTCGTAACTGGCGTCACTGACGTTGGCCCAGATGATCGCCACTACGATGCCCGCGACCAGCATCAGCGCGCTGGCCGCCTCGGTGCGCACGAACTCCCGCAAGGGGGCGGCCCGGTCCCGGGCCCACAGCGTCTTGCCCTGCCAGCGTGGCAGCGCGGCGGCTACGTCGGGCACTTCAGCGAGTCAAGGTTTCCGTGCGACGACCGCGTAGCCGGAGGACGGGGCCACGGGATCGCTGGCTTCCGGCCGCCACTGGTGCATCTGCACCAGCCCGGGTCCGGCGATTTCCAGGCCGTCCAGGAACCGGGCCAACTCGTCCCGGTACGCCGACGCATCGGGGCCACTACGTGCTGGTTGTAGCGGCCGGCCGCCTTGGCGGACCGGTCGGCCTCCACGTCGCGGGCCGGGTGGGACAGCACCAGGTGGCTTGCCTGACGGGACCGCGTCCATGAACGAGGCGACGATGCGCCACGGGTCGTCCTCGTCCGGGATCAGGTGCAGCACCGCGATCAGCATGGCCGCGACCGCTGGCTGAAGTTCAGCGTCTCGCCCGCCCGGGACAAGATCGTGCCGACGTCCCGCAGGTCGGCGTCGATGAACATGGTCGGGCCGGCGACGCTGGTCAGCAGGGCCCGCGCGTGCGCCAGCACGATCGGGTCGTTGTCCACGTAGGTAACCCGCGCTTCCGGCCGTACGGCCTGGGTCACCTCATGCGTATTGTTCGCGGCGGGGATGCCGGTCCCGATGTCCAGGAACTGCTGCACCCCAGCCTCGGCGGCCAAGAAGCGGACGGCCCGGGTCAGGAACCGGCGGTTGGCCCGCACGTTGTCGCGGATCCCGGGCTTGGCCTTGAGGACCCGTTTGGCCGCGGCCCGGTCGGCGGCGAAGTTGTCCTGGCCGCCTAGCCAGTAGTCGTACACCCGCGCCGGATGGGCCACGCTCACATCGATCTCGCACGGCGCCGGTGCCGCGTCCTCCGGCACTACGCTGTCGTACCAATTCCGGGCCATTCGTGTCCCTCCCGCTAGCGCTCAGCCTAACGTGCCAGGTTGAGCAGGAATGGGATGGTCGGCCGGCCGGTGGTGCAGGCGCTGCACGCGACGATGACGGCGGAGGCTTGGCACTAGGACCAGAGCCGGCCGACGTCGTGGCCGGGAACCAGGCCGGAGAGCTTCTCGATGCGCTGGTCGACCTGGCCAGCTTCCCGCTGATCGAAGTGCTCGCTGCTGAGCGGGGCCAGGACCAAGTCCACGGCGTCGAAGTCCCGATCGCCCCGGCACGGGGCGCGGGTCGATGGCCAGCAGGCGGCCCAGGTGCATCACCTCCGTCAATGACAGGGACACCAGCAACCCTGATACGTGCTGGCCACGCACAGGGTTCAAACGAGTTCGGCTGGTGTTCAGGTAGTCCGGGCGCAATTCAGGAAG
>Ga0137383_10002683_pt1 | contig 10988 bp, 8 predicted proteins | sample SagtaG_19_FD_104817 | JGI IMG/M metagenome (GOLD analysis project Ga0137383, IMG submission 104817) | Vadose zone soil microbial communities from Sagehorn Ranch, Mendocino, California, USA - Sage2_R_40_16 metaG | ecosystem: Environmental > Terrestrial > Soil > Vadose zone | place: USA... | reverse complement strand
GCATCGGGAGAAGCAAATTGCCAGCGGCGGGCTGCTTGTAAAGCGAGATCGGCGAAGTATTTACTTGGGCCAGGAGAGTCAAGAGCGGCGTCCGAGACGCTTCCCGCGGCGTCCACGTGAACGCGAACGGCGACGCGCACGGTGCCCTGAATGGTGGCGCGGGCTCTGTCGGAGACTTCGGGCAAAATCTGCTCGAGAACTTCACCGCGGGCGGAAGACGACGCCGCATTGCTCGGCGTATTTGCTGATGGGAACGTATCGGTGCGCACCGAAACAGGGGCTGGCGCAGCGGCCGGCGAACTCTGCGGCCGTCCCGCAAGCTCTTTCTCGACGGCGACTTTCAGTGAGTCTTGAGTGACCGGCGCCGCGGCCGGTCTTGGCGCTGGTGCGATTTCATGCCGTCCGGGCGGCTCGACCGGTTTTGGTTGCGCTGCTGGCTGAGCGGCGGAGGTTACGGCCGGCGGCAAAGCCTCCGGATGACGGCCGAGGAATTTCGGAAGAGCAATGACGGCGACGATAATCAGAAGCACAGCAGCAACAGGAACGACATAGTTGGGAAGTACAAGAGTTTGGTTCAGAAGGTTTGGGGCTTGCGGAGTGGCCAGTGGCGCTTGCCTTCTCGGCGAAGGTACATTGGACTTTGGCAGTTGCAGCTTGGCAGCGGGAATCGCAGGAACCTTCGAGAGCGGGACCGCCAAAGGGGATACGGATTGAGCGGCAGCAGCGGCTACGACGCGGGGATTGAGGCGCGCTGCAATTTCGGCGACGGTCCAGCGTCGCCTGGGATCGTGGACAAGGGCGTGACGCGCAATATCGAGGAAAGGCTGGGGAAGCGATTCTGGAATTAGCACATCGCCCTGATTTCCCGGAGGCAAAACGGGCGTTTTCTGCGTGAGGGCCTCGATGAGTGTCACCCCGAGGGACCAGACGTCGGCGGCAGCGGAGAGTGGCAAGGCAGCGGTTTCGGGAGCGTCGTGCGCATCGAGCTTCCGCGATAACATGCGCCTTTCGCCCATGGGGAAGAGATTCTCGCTGGAAAGCTTGAGTTGATCGGAGGTGGCTAGAATGTTCGAAGGTTTAAGATGCGAATGAACGAGACCATGGCCGTGGAGATAGACGAGAACGTCGAGCACTGGTTCAATCATTGCGCGAGCTTCGGAAGTTGTGAGCGGGCGCTGCGGGAGAATTTGCGAGAGGTCTTCTTCGGCATGCTCCATCACCACGTAGAGACGATCCCTGTTACCGAGGCGGCAACGGCCGATGTCGAAGATGCGGAGCAGATTGGGATGTGCGAGCTGCATGACGCGGAGCCAGAGAGAGAGCTGGAAATCGGCAGTGGGCCCGGCGGGAATGAATTTGATAGCGGCCTTTTGAGATTGTCGATCAGCGAGCTGCGTGAGGAAAACGGCGGAATCGTCTGCGCCTCCAAAGTAATGCCGTAACCGGAATTTATTGTCAATAACCTGACCTTCATATTGATTCCAGAGATCCGTCATACACCACCTCCAACCGCGAAATCCACCGGACCGGCAATGAGTACTTTCCCATTGGCAGGCGTGCGGCCGCAGTGAGAGCTCCGCGGCGTCTGAGGCAGGCTGGAACGTCTAGACTCGTGTTTCGCAGCGCCTGGGCCGGGCGCTCACTCCCATAGTTTGCCATGAATTTGCCGGGAAGGGGAGTGTGGTTCCTATCGGTTAGCGAGAGGCCGCGCGTGTACGCCTTGAAGGCATATTTATTGAGCGCCTTTTGCCCGCTGCGTGGATCAAGGCCTCGCACGCGGCAATGCACGCCAGCCGGAAGTCGCGCGAGATTTTCTTATGAGTGTCCACGGAATGGAGAAGCGTAGCCGTGCCATGCAATAGCGCCACGAGCGCAAGAGCCATAGGAGTATGTTGATCGGGTTTGCCACCAAGTTGAGCGGCCAAGCGGCGCTGCAAGAATTCAAATGAAGGCATTTGTTCTTTGCGGGCGAAAGCGATGGCCCAATCTTCGGAGATGAGGCGGAAGTCGTTGGGATAGGCGGTAAAAAAGTCCAGAGCGCGCTGGCAAGCTTGAGCAGGAGTGCGCGAGGGTCTGATGGCAGAAAAGAGATTGCGGCGCGCCCGGCGCCGCAGAAGAGAGATCAGGTCACCCTTGTTCGGAATACGTTCATAGAGAGTCGGAGTAGTCGTGCCGGAGGCCCTGGCGACGGCGCGCATGGTCAGGGCATGCTCGCCACGATCGCTCCACAGGCGGTATGCGGCGTCCAGAATGCGGCTTTCCAGACGAGCGTCAGCTTTGCGAGGCATGCGGCTTCCCCTTTCACTTCCCTTTGCTCTAATTATATCCTTTACATCGTTAAAGAAACAATGTATAAATAATGAGTCCTGGATGTCCCTCGCGGAGATCCCTGAAATTATCCAATAAATGGAGCGTGCGAAAGTAAATTATGTTTCGATTTCAATATTCTGTAACCACCAAGGCCAGCCGCAAGCTAGCCTGGGAGATTTTTTCGACTTGGCGGCGTTGGAATGAATTTGCAAACATTTATGGCGGAGTGAGCTGGCGCGAAGGCCGGCCTTGGGAAGCCGGAAGCCGCCTGGAGATTGAGATCTTGCAGCCCGTCAAAACCGTTGTAGATCACGTCATCACCAATTGCCAGCCGGCTCATAAAGTGGGATGGATCGACCACTCCCTTGGTGTCGTCCTGGCCCAGTGGGTCAGCTTTGAAGAGCACGCGGGAAAGGGGACGCGGGTGCATACCTGGGGAGACATCGTCCATTCCGGTGTGACCATCGCTGGGCGCACCGCGGAGCAACTTATCGCCAGCTTCACCGAGACATGGTACGAAAACTTTCGATCTGTTTGCGATAAAGTTGCAACTGCCAGCGGCGATTGAAGCCGAAAAGAAGTACTGAGTTTCTTCTGATGATTTGATTTGTGAATCTTTTTTTCGCGGCGGCTCGCGATCGGCGGCTCCGTGTCTCAATGCACACTTCGATTCCTTGATTTCCTCCATGTTCGTTGAACATGGTCCAGTCCGAGCGCCATTCAGGCCGGACCCTTATGTTTTCTGTGTCGATGCCTTCGTCGAACTGGCAAGAGCGCCGCAGTAAACGACCCACAGATCTCGCTATGCTTTGGCGCGAGGGCGAGCGCAGTATCGTTTCAATCTGGGACAAACCTCCTTTAATGGTCAAATTCCGATATTGCGGAGGGCGTTCCAAGTCAAGAAAACATTGATAGCAAAAGAGATGGCGAACCGCGCCATTCATAGTACTGGTGAGTTGCGTGCACATGGTTCCAGGGGAGGGTGTTTGCAATGGGCGGAATGCGATTGAGGCGGCTCCTAGCGGCTCGCCTGGTGCGCTCGACGGCCGTGTTTCTGTCTCTGAATCTCGGAACACGCGCGTTGCGGGTGGAGACTTGAGATGTTGCTCTTCGGCAAATCATCGATTCACCGGAAGCTACTCATGGTTATTTTCTGCACCAGTCTTCTCGGCCTGACCATCGCCAGCCTGGCGTTCGAATCTTACGAGAAGGCGAGTTTTCGTACGTCCATGGTCAACGCACTCACGTCCGATGCCGATACTCTTGGTTTGGCCACCGCTGCCTCATTGGCCTTCAACGACCGAAAGTCAGCGCAGGAGTTGCTCGAGACCGTTCGCGCCGAGACTAACATTGTGATCGTCACTCTGTATGACAAACGCGAGGAGGTCTTTGCCGAGTATCGCCGCGCGGGGGTCGACGCGGGCTTCAGATCACCCCGCTGGAAAAATGAAGGAGCGAGCTTCGAAGCGGACTCCCTTACCCTCACCCGGAGCATCTTTGTAGGAGGCGAGAAGGTCGGGTCCATTGTCTTCGTCTCGGACCTTGCCGCGCTTCACGCCAAAACCGCAAAATACACTGAAATATCCGCTTTGGTGATACTGGTTTGCGCTTTCGCAACTTTCCTGGTGTCCTCGCGGCTCGTTCGCCTGATCACTGAACCAATCCTCCAGCTTGCCGCCGTGGCCGGTAGAGTTTCCGAAAGAGAAGATTACTCGCTGCGGGCGCTTCCGGCTGGTGAAGATGAGCTGGGGAAACTCGTCAGATCATTCAACCACATGCTGGAGCGCATCCAGGAGCGCGACGCCGCATTGCAGAGCGCCAAGGAGGATCTCGAGGTGCGTGTCCTAGCGCGGACCGAAGAGCTCCAACTTGAAATTATCGAACGTAAGCAGGCCGAGGCGGAGATGCGCCGCGCGAAAGAGGCCGCCGAAGAAGCCAGTCTGGCGAAGAGCGAGTTCCTGGCCAACATGAGCCATGAGATTCGCACCCCTCTCAACGGTGTTATGGGTATGACCGATCTGGCTCTCGAGACGCACCTCGAGCCCGAACAACGCGAGTACCTGGAAACGGTGAAAATGTCAGCGGATTCCTTGCTCACCGTAATCAACGACATTCTTGACTTCTCCAAAATTGAAGCCGGGAAGATCGATCTGGAAGCGATCGAATTTGACATCCGGGATTGCCTAGAAACGAGTTTGAAAACGCTGGCGTTAAGAGCGGACGAAAAGGGGCTGGAACTCTTATGCGAAGTAGCCCCTGAGGTGCCTGAAGTTGTGCGCGGAGACTCCGGCAGGTTGCGCCAAGTCATCATCAACCTCGTCGGGAACGCCATCAAATTCACGGAGAAGGGCGAAGTGGCCCTCAAAGTTCAAGTGGAAGCCGTCCACGAGGATGACCGCACGATGCGGTTTACTGTGGCAGATTCTGGGATCGGCATCGCCAAGGAGAAGCTGCAATCGATTTTCGATCCATTTTCCCAGGCAGACTCCTCCACGACGAGAAAATACGGCGGCACGGGTTTGGGTTTGACTATCTCAAACAGGCTCGTGAACATGATGGGCGGAAAAATTTGGGTGGAGAGCGAGGTGGGACGGGGAAGCCAATTCCACTTCACCGCCAGGCTCGGGATTGCGGATACGACAGTCATAGAAGGTATGTTGCCTGCTGCAAGGGGCGATTCATTTGTAGACCAGTAGTGTTCCAACTCGAAACGGTTTCCCGCCATGAAGCAGAGCGTGGAGTCGTGGAAAGCTCCAACCCATTGAACATAAGTGGTTTACCCCGATGGTCATTTGGAACTCACCCTGCATGTAACAACTCCGGAGATAGAAAACAGACCGAGGAATCTGCCGCGAGAGCCAAGAGACTCTCGTTCTAGCTGATTCGAAGGAATTCGAAATTTGTGGAGACTAAGGCGAAAGAGGAGCAGCTTTGTGACGCGAGCGCCATTCGCCAAAAAGTTCCTACCAGGAGTAGTTCCTCAGCCTAACCGCAATCAACCGGCCAGAAACCCCCGGAGCGCCGCGTAATCCGTCCCCGCACGGAACGCGGCGCTCAATCCCCCTCGATCGTCTCCCTAGAGAGGTTTACGCGCAATCTATCCGTCTATGATAATGCTTGTCGGATTGGTCTTCTGCTTTAAGGAGAGAGAAACAGGATGAAGAGGGCTTTCCATGCCGCAGCGACGTCGCTGCTACTGATCGTGCTTGTGGCGCTGGGAGCACGTTTGGGATTTGCCTGGAATCAGGAGCGTAAGATTCCCCGGGAGGTGCTCGGGATCGTGCCGTTCGAACATGAAACGGGAAGCATCGCGTATTCTTTGGCGGTTGGGAAAGGATTCAGCTCGCCGTTTCGAAGAGAGACGGGTCCGACGGCGTGGCTCACTCCGGTGTATCCCTTGCTGGTGGCGGGAGTATTTCGGATTTTCGGGATTTTTACGGCCAAGTCCTTTTTCGCGGTGGTTTTTCTCAACGCTCTTTTCTCATCGGCGGCGTGCATCCCCATCTTTTACGCGGGAAAGCGGATCGCCGGGCTGGGCGTGGCGAGTGGCGCGGCGTGGTTGTGGGCGCTCTTTCCGAATGCGGTCATGATGCCTTTCGAATGGGTGTGGGACACCTGCCTGGCGGCGCTGCTGGGAGCCACGCTCTTGTGGGCAACGCTGGAGCTGTCAGAATCGTCGCAGCGCGCAAGGAATTGGTCCGGATACGGACTGCTGTGGGGATTCATCTTGATGACCAACCCTTCCCTCGGCTCGCTCCTGCCCATACTACTAGGCTGGGCGGCTTACCGAGGGTGGCGCACTGCGAAGCTTCACGCCATCTATCCTGCGCTGGCCGCCGGGATCGCGATTTTGTGTTGCGTACCGTGGACGGTGAGGAACTATGTTGTGTTTCACCGCTTTGTTCCATTGCGCTCGAATTTTCCGCTCGAACTGTACATCGGAAACAACAACAACTATGCGACGCGGCAGTTTGTGTGGCCGCCCCGGATTTCCAAGGAAGGAGAGCTGCTTCGCTACTTCCGGATCGGCGAGACGGCCTTCATGGACGAAGAGAAGCGCAAGGCGCTGGAATTCATCCGCGCGCATCCGAAAATCGCAGTGGAGCTGACCGCGAAACGCTTTGTGGCGTTCTGGACAGGTCTTGCCGACCCGGTGCAAAATTTTCTGTCCACGGATTCCTGGCTGATCCGAGTTTTGCTGGTTTGCAATACCTTGGCAGGAGTTGGAGCGTTGCTCGGAATCGCACTGTTGGTCCGCAGACGAAGCCCGTACACGATTCCTGCGGCGGCCTATCCGGTGGTCTTTCCTTGGTTGTACTACGTGACGCATCCCAACCTGCGATACCGGCACCCCATCGATCCGGTGGTGCTCTTGTTGACCGCAGTTGCCGCGGCAGCAGTGTGGGGTGCGCTGACTAGAAAGCACAGTCTTGAAGCGCCTGCCGCGGGACAAGGGAGTTAGATTCTGTTATGTTGGGGACTCCCTTTCCCTACCCAAACAAAGAAAAAGGAGCCAAGAAAAATGAGAACCAGGTCCCTGGCAGGAGTGTTGATCGCGTTGCTCTTGATGGCAGGTGCAGCAACGGCGCGGGCACAGGAAGTGACGCAGGCGGAGAAAGACAAGGCGCTGCAATATCTGGAAACGACGAAGAAGAATATTTTGGAAGCGACCAAAGGGCTGTCGGAGGCGCAATGGAACTTCAAGTCCGCCCCGGACCGCTGGTCCGTGGCACAAGTCATGGAACACATCGCCGCGGCGGAAGACTTTATCCGCGGGATGTTGAAGGAAAAGGTCATGATGGCTCCCGCGGGGGATGCGGGGCGCGACGTGAAGAAAACTGACGAAGCAGTATTGATGATGGTTCCCGACCGGACGACCAAAGCGCAGGCGCCGGAACCTCTGGTGCCGTCCAATCGCTTCGGGTCGCCGGACGGCTCGCTCAAGCATTTTGTGGAGAGCCGGGCGACGACAGAGGATTTTCTGAAAACCACGACGGGTCTGCGCGATCACGTGACGGAGAGTCCGCTCGGAAAGTTGGATGGGTACGAGTTTGTTCTGTTCATCGCGGCGCACAGCGAGCGGCACACCAAGCAGATCAATGAAGTGAAGGCGGACCCGAACTTCCCAAAGAAATAGGAGCTCTAGGAGAGCGCCACGCTCATAGAAAAGCCGTACGCCGGGATGGGACAAGTTCGAGTGTCCCTCCCGGCGCGACTTTTTTGGCGTGTTTCCAGTGAATCAAGGCTTCCTGACCGGGGAGAGTGCCCGATGCGTGACGGTGAGATTGACTTGAGTGGCCGAAGGCGGACGGGAAGAGTATCTTTTGGCAAGTTTAGGGCCCTATCTCATTGACGGAGGAACGTGCATGAAAAAGATTCGAGCGGGAAGTGTGTGTGTCGCGTTGATTGGTGCGACTGCGATTGTGGCGGGCGTTTACAGTCAAGAGAAAAAAGAGAGCATGGATGCTCATAAGATTGTTCACTTTGGCGATTTGAAATGGACGCCAATCATAAAAGGTTGCGAACTCGCGGGAGTTTCCGGTGACCCGAATGCCGAAAGTGCGCCTTTCGTGGTGCGCCTCCGTTGCGCGGACAGCACTAAAATTCCGGCCCACTGGCATCCTACGGACGAAAACGTGACGGTGTTGAAGGGAACTTTCCTGGTTGGCATGGGCGAAACCTTTGACGAAAGCAAGCTTCAGACGATGAACGTCGGGAACTTCGTGTCTATGCCGAAGGAGATGCGGCACTACGCGACGTGCAAAGGAGAGACCATCGTGCAGGTTCACGGTGCGGGGCCGTTCAAAGTGAATTGGGTGAACCCATCCGAGGTGCAGCCGCCGCATACTCAGGCCGCCGCCGCGACAAAACCAAAATCCTGATCTCTGCGCTATTCGCAAGCGGAGAAGAAACCAGCACAAAGGAAAGCGAGGCGCGCTTTCTGGCTGGGCTGGGGGCGCTATGTTAGACTTTTCTTTGCGCTCGCGGAAAATGGACGCGAGTGCCGGAGCGTGGAACTTCGGGCTCTGTGCAACGAGGTCCCGCGAACCCCGCCAGGCCCGGAAGGGAGCAACGGTACCGGGATCACCTCGGGTGCCCCAGATCACCCGAAGTTCCTCTCACTGAAACAGTTTTCAGTAACCAGTTAACGGTTTTCAGTGGGAGCAATGCCGTGATATGCGCAAGGTTTTTTTGTTTACTGAACACTGAAAACTGACGACTTAAAACTTTCCCATGAGCTATCAGGTCATAGCCCGCAAGTGGCGCCCGCAAACGTTCGACGATCTCGTCGGCCAGCAGCACGTAACCGAAACCCTAAAGAACGCGATCAAGAATGACCGTGTGGCACACGCCTACATTTTTTCCGGGGCGCGGGGTGTGGGAAAAACGACGGCGGCGAGGATTCTCGCGAAAGCGCTGAATTGCATCAACGGGCCGACGGCCCAGCCCTGCGGGGAGTGCGATTCATGCAAGGAGATTGCCACGGGCAGCTCGCTGGACGTGATTGAGATTGACGCAGCCTCGAACCGCGGTATCGACCAGATCCGCGAATTGCGTGAGATGGTGCGCTACGCGCCGGCGGCTTCCAGAAGCAAAGTTGTGATTCTCGACGAAGCGCACATGCTCACGGGCGAAGCGTCAAACGCCTTGCTGAAGACGCTCGAAGAACCACCGGACCGCGTAATTTTTGTAATGGCGACGACGCAGCCGGAAGACCTGGTTGATACCATCCGGTCAAGGTCGCAACACTTTCATTTTCGCGCGTTGACCTTCGCAGAGATTGCCGGACGCCTGGACGAAATCGCGAAAAAAGAAAATTTGCAGATCGAGCCGGGTGCAATGGCTGTGATTGCGCGCATGGCCGAGGGCAGTCTGCGTGATGCGCTGTCGCTTTTGGAACAAGCACGGGCCTATTGCGGCGATACGATTCCCGATAAAGACGTGCGCGAATTGCTGGGCGTTGTGCCGGACGATGCGCTGGACGAATTGGTTCGCGCCATTGCGGAAGGTTCGGCGGACCGCGCGCTGGGGCTGGTGCACACTTTCCAGAAGGAAGGGCGCAACTTGCAACATTTTTGCCGGGAAGCGATCCGGCACATGCGCAATCTGCTGATCGCGCGAGTGTCAGGGGCGGATTCGGATTTGATTGCTGCGACCGTAGATCAGCGTCCGGCGCTTGCGAAAGCGGCGGCGCTGTTTAGCGAAGAAGACTTGACGCGTTTTTTTCAGATCCTGCTGCAAACGGATGATGATCTGCGGCGAAAGCCCGATCCGCGCGTGCATCTGGAGATGGGTTTGTTGCGGCTGATTAATGCGTCGCGGCTGGCGCCGCTGGAAGAACTGCTCGGCGAAATGACGCGCGGGGCATCGAGCGGCTCTGCGAGCGCGGGAGCAGCCCGCGGGGCGGCAGCCGCGACGGCCTTTCCGTCCGGCGCAGGGAACCTCTCGCCGGGCTTCGCGGCTCCTGTCTCTCAACCGTCCAAACTGCAATCGAAAGCGCAATTCTCCTCTCCATTTGCCGGCGCTGCGACTGTTTCCGCCTCGGCAGCGGCGGCGGTCGCGCCCGCAGCCGCTCCGGCAGCGACCAACGAAAGACCTGAGAAAGAAGAAGCAGTTTCCGCAGCGAAAACCATCGGCGCCTCCGTGCAAACAATCGGAATTTCGCAAGAGCATGTTGCGGAAATCAAATCCGCGATTCAGGCACAACAGAAATTCCTGGGCGAACTCGTGGAGCACAGCAGCCGCTGGGAACTGGAAGGCGCGGAGCTGCGAATTTATTTTTCGCCGGAAAAGCGGCCGTTCGCGGAAATGATGGAAGGGCGCGAACCGCTGGAAAAGATCCGTGGCATTTCGAGCAAGGTGCTGGGCCGCGAGGTGCGCGTGTGTGCTAAACTGGAAGCAGTTGCAGCAGCAGTAGCTTCGTCTTCGCGCGCGGCGTCCGGCACGCAAGAGTTGCGCGCGCAGTTCGAGCGCGATCCGATGGTACGCTCCATGCTGCAGCGCTTCGGAGGTAAGATCTCCGAAGTGAAACGGGGCCAAGAGGAATCCTGATGGAAGTCAGCGCTCTCCAACAGATGCTCTCGCGATTCCGGCAACTGCAGGAGGATCTGCAGCGGCAGGTGAACTCCGTCACGGTCGAAGCTTCGGCCGGCGGCGGAATGGTCACCGTGAAGATGAACGGCCAGAAGCAAATTGTGGACGTGCGCATCGAGCCGGACGTATTCGCGAGCAAAGACCAGGAGATGCTGCAGGATTTGATTCGCGCGGCTGTGAATGAGGCGACGCGGCGCGTGGACGATGAACTCGCCAACCAGATGAAAAACCTCGCCGGTGGAATTCCGGGAATTGCCGGAATGAAAATTCCTGGACTCTTTTAGCTGAAAAACGATTCCTCTGTAAGACCCAAACAACATTCATCCCATCATTGATCCTGCAGGGAGAACTAAGCCCCTTCCTTCCTTTTCTCGTTAAAACTGTCTCGTCTCTCTAAGCTCCGTCGCAAAGATTCGGGACTAATGAGCAGATGAAAGACGCTTGATTCCGGCGTCAGCGGCATCGGCGAGCGAGCCGGGCCGCTTCGCAGACTTGGTGTGAATCATGCGATAGTTTGCCAGGGCTTCCTCTCGCCGACCGGCGGCCTCCTGGAGCATGGCGAGGTAGCAGGTGCGAAGCAGGCT
>Ga0137383_10002680_pt1 | contig 10991 bp, 10 predicted proteins | sample SagtaG_19_FD_104817 | JGI IMG/M metagenome (GOLD analysis project Ga0137383, IMG submission 104817) | Vadose zone soil microbial communities from Sagehorn Ranch, Mendocino, California, USA - Sage2_R_40_16 metaG | ecosystem: Environmental > Terrestrial > Soil > Vadose zone | place: USA... | reverse complement strand
CCGCCGGCCTCGGGCGGGGGCAGCGGGACCGGCCAGGGGTGTCTGCGTCCCGAGCTGGTCGCCCTCAATTTGTAGCACCTTCGTGTAGCACATCGTCCGTAACCCCGTGATGGCCTGCGGTAACGCGACCCAGGTTCCGGTGGATGGATGCCGCTACGGCCGGGTACGTCTTCCTCGCTATGAACATGGCGGAAAGAGCCCTCCGAGCCGCGGACAAGCTTCAGCAGCGGCATGCCTGGCTGGCCGTGCCGGTCGCGGTGTGGAAGAAGTTCGGCGACGACCAGGCGGGCAACCTCGCCGCGCTGATCGCGTACTCCGCCCTGGTCGCGATCTTCCCGCTGCTGCTCGTCCTGTTGACCGTGCTGGAAATCGTGCTGAAGAACAATGAAGAGCTGAAGCAAACGGTGCAGAACGCGCTGGACAAGTACCCGGCGATCGCCCTGGTCGATCAGAGCATCGGCCGGCTGAACCAGACTGGGATCGCGCTCGCGGTCGGCCTGGTGGGGACGTTCATCGGGTCGCTGGGAGTCGCGAACTCGCTGCAGAACGCGCTCAACTCGGTCTGGGAGATCCCCTTTGCCCGCCGCCCCGGGTTCCCCTGGTCATGGCTGCGCAGTGCCGCCCTGATCATCGTGATCGGCCTGGGCTTCATCGCCACCACGATCTTGTCCGGGCTCGCGGCCGGCACCGGACGCGTCCTGCTCGGCGCTGGCTCGTCCGTGCTTGCCTTCGCGGTATCGCTGGTACTGAACTTCGGGCTGTTCTGGCTGGGCTTCATGCTCGGCACCGCGCGCGAGATCACCTGGCGGCAACTGTGGCTCGGCGCGGCTATCAGCGCGGTCATCTGGCAGATACTGCAGGCATTCGGTGGTTACTTCCTGTCACATCAGCTTGCCCACGCCTCACCGCTGTACGGTACGTTCGCCCTCGTGCTCGGGCTGATCGCCTGGCTCTACCTCCAGGCCCAGCTCACCTTGTACGCCGTCGAGATCAACGTGGTGAGGGCTTACCGGCTGTGGCCGCGAAGCCTGGCCCCACCGCCGTATACGGAACAAGACCGCCATGCGTTCCGGCTATACGTAGAGAAGCGCGGCGACCAATGGGACATTGTGATGAGGGCCGGAGGTGAGGACGATCGCGAGAAGACGTCAGGCTGACCCGAACGCGCCGCACGTGGTCATCTGCGGCGCGGGATTCGGCGGCCTGTCCGCCATCTCCAGGCTCACCCGCGCGGGCCTGCGGGTGACCCTGGTGGACGGCCACCTGTACAGCACCTTCCAGCCGCTGCTCTACCAGGTCGCCACCGGAGGGCTGAACCCCGGCGATGTCGCCTACCCGGCAGGCGGCTTCGCGCGGCGCTACGGGGCGGTCTACCGGCGCGGGGAGCTGGCCGCGATCGACTCGGCGTCCCGCCGGATCAAGCTCACCAACGGCCGCGATCTCGGCTACGACTACCTCATCCTGGCTACCGGCGTGTCGGCCGCGTTCTACGGCATCAAGGGCGCGGCGGAGAACACGTTCGGCCTGTACACCAGGACCGACGCCCTCGTGCTCCGTGACCACCTGATGGCGGGCTTCGAGCGGCTCAGCGTGGACAGCGGCGACCTGCACGTCACCGTGGTCGGCGGCGGGGCCACCGGCGTGGAACTGGCTGGCACGCTGGCCGAACTGCGCGGCACCGTGCTCGGCGCCACCTTCCCCGACGTAGACCCGGTCCGGGTGCACGTCCGGCTGGTCGAGATGGCGCCGTCGCTGCTCGGGCCGTTCCACGAGAAGCTGCGCGAGTACGCCAAGGCCCAGCTGCTGGCCCGCGGCGTCGACGTGCGGCTGAACACCCGCATCGGCGAGGTCACCGCGAACCAGGTGCGGCTCGTCGACGGGGAGGACCTGCCGAGCGACATCACCGTGTGGGCGGCCGGCGTGGCGGCAGCCCCGGCGGTGGCGGGCTGGGGCCTGCCGCAGGGCAAGAACGGCCGCATCGTGGTCGGGCCGGACCTGCGGGTGCAGGGCCAGGACAGGATCTTTGCCGTGGGCGACATCGCGGTGAATCCCGACGATCCCACGCCGCAGCTCGCCCAGCCGGCCCTGCAGATGGGGCGGCATGCCGCGGCGCAGATCGCCAAGCTGGAGAGCAAGCCGGAAGACAGTACCGCCACCGAGCCGTTCAAGTACCACGACAAGGGCACCATGGCCACGATCGGCCGCCGGTCCGCCGTGGTCCAGCTGGCCGGCGGCCTGCGGATACGCGGCACCCTCGCCTGGCTGGCCTGGTTCGCCCTGCATCTGGTCTACCTGCTCGGCGGGCGCAACCGCGTGACCGCGCTGATCAACTTGACGTACCGGTACCTCTCCTGGGGGCACGGCGGGGCCGTGATCGTCGGCGACGAACCGGTGAACCCGCTGGAGCCACCTCAGGCGAACCCGATAGCCTCCGGTGGTCCGGCTGAATCCTACAGACTGTAGTAGCCGGCTGAGATGAAGCGAATTGCCCGCAGTAGGCTGTTCCCGCTATGAACAGGTTCCGCGCGCGCGCCGCGCTGTCAGCCGTGGCCCTGCTCGGCGTCCTCGGCGGGTTGCCGGGTCTGGCCGGATGCAGCGGCTCGTCGGCCAGCTCGCAGTCCGGGGGCTCGCAGTCCGCGGGGCCGGACACTGCCGCGATAAACAACCCCAACCTGGACCTCGGGAGCTCGCTCGGCGGGCACCCGGCGCCGGACTTCCGGCTGCAGAACCAGTTCGGCCAGCCGATGTCGCTGAGCCAATTCCGCGGCAAGGTCGTCATGCTGGCCTTCGAGGATTCCCAGTGCACCACGGTCTGCCCGCTGACCACGCAGAGCATGATGCAGGCGAAGCAGCTGCTCGGGGCGGCGGGTAACCAGGTCCAGCTGCTCGGCGTGGACGCCAACCCCGACGCCACCAGCGTCGCGGATGTGCTCTCCTACTCGCGGACCCACGGCCTGGTCAACCAGTGGAACTTCCTGACCGGTTCGCTGGCTCAGCTGAAGGCGATCTGGGGCTCGTACCACATCGCCGTCCAGATCGAGCAGGGGCAGATCGACCACACCCCCGCCCTGTTCGTGATCGACCAGCAGGGCCGGGAGCGCAAGCTCTACCTGACGCAGATGGCTTACTCCAGCGTCGGGCAGTCCGCCCAGGTGCTCGCGAACGAGATTGCCGGCCTGCTGCCCGATCACCCCAAGGTCGCCAGCCAGCAGTCGCTCGCGTCCATCGCCGGGCAGGGTCCCGCAGATCACCTCACGCTGCCGTCCGCTAAAACCGGGGGCGGCACCGTCGCGCTGGGACCGGGACAGCCGCGCCTGGTCATGTTCTTCGCCACCTGGCTGTCCGAAGTCTCGGACCTGAAGTCCGAACTCCTCAGCGCCAACGCCTACGTGACGGCGGCCCGCCGCGATGGCCTGCCGCAGCTGGCGGCGGTGGACGAGACGGTGGTCGAGCCCTCCGCCCAGGCCGTCCGCTCCTACCTGGGCAGCCTCGGCACCTCGCTGGACTACCCGGTGGCCCTGGACGCCACCGGGCGGGTGGCCGATGGTTACCAGGTCCAGGATCAGCCCTGGTTCACCCTGGTGTCCGCCTCCGGCAAGATCATCTGGTCGCACGACGGCTGGCTCCCGCTGCCGGCCCTCGAATCAGCCGTCATGCGCGCGGCCAGCGCCAAGGGATAACCCCTATCAACCACACAAGGCATCGGACACAGCCCAGCAAAAAGGACAAAACGATATATTGCGCCCGGCCACATACGAAGAGAAGTCTGGGTCCCCCCGCCGAGTCCGCGGGTCCCCCCGGCCCCCGCGGACTCGACTGCTTACACGGAGGGCCCTGCGGCCGATTTAATACACAAACTTGCGAAAATTCGGAGCGCAACTATGGCCCCGGCCGGGCGCCCGCGTGTCCGGGCCCAGGCAGGCTCGATGTCCCGTCTCGTTGATGTGGCGCAGTCTCAGTTGACCTGGGCGAGGGACGCAGACGCCGCGCCAGTGTCGGATGATCAGATATGCGGGGCTGGCTGGTACGTCGCGATGATCACGCCGGTGGTCGTCGTCACGGAGTCGACCAACCGGAAAGTGGCGGGCGGGACTCCATCGGGGAACAGGCGGCGCCCCGATCCCAGCACCAGCGGGTGGAGCTGCAGCACGTACTCGTCGACGAGGTCGCGTCGCATCAGCGACCGGACAAGCACCCCGCTGCCGAACACCCCTAAGAATTCCTCCGGCTCGGCCCGGCGTCCTACCTGCGGCGGCTGGCACGCGCCAGCCACCTGCGCCCCGGATACCTGCGCCGCTACCTCCGCCAGCCAGGCCTTCAGCCCAGGAACGTCGCGGTTGCCGCTTCTGCCAGGCCGCCGAGTTCACCGAGGTAAACCGAGTCCTGCATCGGGCCGCCCGGTAGGCAGATCACCGGGATGCCCTCTCCCAGTGCGTGGTAAGCGAGGTCGGTTCCATCATGGGCGGAGAAGTGGGCATGGCCAGGATCCTGTCAGCGGTGTTGCGGCCCAGGCAACCGAACTATCCCGACGGCAACCCGGCCCCCCGCGAGCCGAACCCCTAAGATCGTGATCCATCCCGTCAGCACGTCGGTGCCGTCGACCGTCCGGCAGCGCAGCCGGAACGGGCTGTCCGGGATGGGATCGACCGCGAAGCGGCCGATCTCGTCTACCTCGGTCGTGCTGATCTCGCCCGCCCTGGTATGGATCTCGAGCGTCCCGGTCCCCGGCGGGAGGAGCTGGCCGAGCAGCGAGTTTCCGGTGACCTCGAGCTCCAGGCTGAGATGGGCGGAGGTGAAGGTGAGCGACCGGATCAAGGCCGTCTCCGACCGCGTCACCGCGGCCTCGCGCCGGTCCTCGTTGGAGTCGTAGGTGAGCTGCGCCAGCTCAGCGTCGATGTTGTGCCAGGCAAAGGCGTTCTTGCCCGTCTCGATGAACCACGAGGGGACGGCTTCGCGGGCCTTCATCGCCTCGCTCAGGGCCGCCAGGAGCCGATCGTCGTCCCAGCCGTTACGCACCTGGCTCGCCTCCCCGGATGTCGATTTTTTGCTCGCCCTCACCGAGGGTGGCGAGGGCGCTCGACCGGCGCATCCGATCCAGGCAGCGGGCGCGCTGCGGCCCGATGCTGCCGACCGGGATACCGAGCTTCGCGTGGATCTCCACGTAGGGGTGCGGCGGGTCGCTGATGAGCATCGACAGCAGTTGCCGGCAGCGGGGTGGCAGCTCGGCGAAGGCCGCGTGCAGCGCCGCGTTCCGCTCAGCCACCAGGATCTCCTCGTCGATCACCGTGTCGTTCACGAACATTACGGAGTCGTCCAGCCCTGTACCCAGCCGCTCGGATTTATTCGCCGCCGTCACGACGCGCAGGCATTCGCGCGCGGTGGTCGTCGCCAGCCAGCCGGGCAACGCGGCGGGCTCACGGAGCTTGCCGAGCTGTTCCACCAGCAAGAGCCAGACATTTTGCCCCACGTCCTCGATGTCATGATTGCTCAGCCGGTACCGGGTGCAGATTGTATACACCAATGGCGCATAGCGGTCGACAAGCTCGTGCCACGCGTCCTGGTCGCCCCCGGCCGCGCGGGTAACGAGCGCGACGACGTGCGGGTCGTCACGCATGGCCGGTCCCGGCCAGCTTGTTCTCCACCATGATCATCAGCACCTCGGTCGGGTGATAATCATCTGTTTCTAACTCAGAGAGCCGCTCAGCGCCATCTGATACACCCTGTGGATATTTATTTTCCTGAATACCGAACCCTCTGCAGGACATTATCCGGCAGTCACCATGTCCAGCAGGATTTCACTCGCTAGACGGGTTCGCCTGGGCCGCCCGCCTGGCCGGGTCGCTGCGCCCGGTTCGCGATCCACGCGGCGATCTGGGTCCGCGAGTTGAAGCCCAGCTTGGCCATGATGTTGGCCACGTGCCTAGCCGCGGTGGTGTGGCTGATGGAGAGCTCGCCCGCGATGGCCTTGTTGCTGCGGCCGCTGGCCACCAGCTCGGCGATCTGGTGCTCCCGCAGGGTCAGCGAGCTCGGCGGCGCCGAAGCCACCTGGTAGCTGCCCACCACGGTCAGCGCCGGGCTCTCCCCGTCCGGGGCCGCTCCGGGCGCCGCCGACTGTCCCGCTCCGGCCGTCGCCGGCTGCGCCGGGGTGTCCGGGGCCGGCCCAGCCAGGGCCAGCGCGACCGCGGCCTCGCTGGTCAGCGCCCGGCCGCTGGCCCACAGCCGGGCCACGGCGGCGTCGCCGAGGCGGCGCGCCGGGGCCAGGTAGCCCTCCATGCGCGCGCCGGGCAGCGGCGGCAGGCCCGCCGTCTCGCGCAGCGTGGACGCCGCCCCGGCCAGCTGCACGGCCGGCTCGGGCCGGCCCTCGTGCCCGGCCAGGGCCGCGAAGGCCTCCAGGCCGCGGGCCACGCTGATGCGGGCTCCGGTGGCGTGGCTGAGCCGCAGGCTCCTGGTCAGGTGCCGCCTGGCCTGCTCGGTCGCGCCGAGGTCCATGGCCACCCGGCCCAGCCCGGCCAGGCAGCGGGCGATCTCCGGCCGGGCGCCGATCTCCCGCAGGATGGCCAGCGCCTCCACATACCAGCCGTGCGCCTCGCCCGGGTGGCTGCGGAACCTGGCCAGGTCACCCAGGCCGAGCAGGGCCCGGGCGGCACCCCACTGCTGGTCGATCCGCCGCATCACGCTGACCGATGCGGTGGCCAGCTGCTCGGCCTCGCGCAGCTTGCCGCGGCGGGCCGCGATGGCCGCCCGGGTGCCGAGCGCGTAGCCCTCGTTCCAGCCGTCGCCGGCCGCCTGCGCGATGGCCAGCGCCTCGTCCGCGCAGGCCGTCGCCTCGTCGATCCGCCCGGTGTGCAGGGTAATCTCGCTGAGCAGGTTGAGCGCCACCGCCGTCCAGTACCCGTCGGCGGCCTCGCGGCACAGCTTCAGCCCTTCGGCGGCCAGCGCCGAGGCGGCGGCGGGATCGCTGGGCAGGGCGAGCTGGGCGTGCACCACCGTGGCCGCGCCCTGGACCCAGGCCGGGACGGCGGACATGTCCAGGGCCAGGAACGAGCGCAGCCATTCGCCGCCCTCGCCGAACGTGCCCCAGACGATCCAGCACGGGCTGACCGCGAGGCAGATCCGCAGCCCCGCTTCCGCGTCGCCCTGCTCCAGGCACCAGTTCAGCACCCGGGCCGCGTTGCCGGCGTCGACGTCGTAGCGGCGGAAGACGTCGACGCGGGTGGCCCAGGGGGCCGGGATGCGGGCCATCCCGATCGCCAGGTTGTGCTCGGCGGTCCGCAGCACGTAGTCGCGGAGCCTGAGCCGGACCACCGCCGACTCCCCGGCGTGGGCCAGGCGCAGGGCCGCGTACTCCCTGATGGTGTCCAGCATCCGGTACCGCGCCTGGCCGAGCACCTCCGGGTCGAGCACGACCAGCGACTTGTCCACCAGCGCGGCGGTCAGGCCAAGCACCTCGGCGGCCCGGATGTCCTCGTCGGCGCACACCTGCTCGGCCATCTCCAGCGACCAGCCGGTGAACACCGACAGCCGCCGGAACAGTGCCCGCTCGGGGACGGTGAGCAGCTCGTAGCTCCACTCGATGGCGGCGCGCAGGGTCCGCTGGCGCGGCGCGGCCGACCGGTCGCCCCCGGTCAGCAACCCGAACCTGTCGTCCAGCCGGGCGCTGATCTGGTCCACAGAAAGCGCCCGGACCCGGGCCGCGGCCAGCTCGATGGCCAGCGGCATGCCGTCGAGCGCGCGGCAGATCGAGGTGACGGCCGCGATGTTGTCCGGGCCGACGGCGAACCCGGGGCGGGAGGCCGCGGCCCGGTCGGCGAACAGCCGGACCGCCTCGAAGCGGTCCCCGCCGGAGATGGACGCCGGATCGGAGGCCGCCAGATCCGAGTCCGCCGGATCCGAGCCCGCCGGGGCCACCGACAGCGGCGGCACCCGCCAGATCGTCTCGGCCGCCACCGACAGCGGCTCCCGGCTGGTGTTCAGCAGCCGCAGCCCCGGTGCGCTGGCCAGCAGGTGCCGGCCGACCTGGGCGCACGCGTCGAGCAGGTGCTCGCAGTTGTCCAGGGCCAGCAGCAGCTGCCGCGGCCGCAGCGCCTCGGCGAGCGTCTCGAGCAGCGGTCGGCCGGCCTCCTCGGTGATCCCCATGGCCGCCGCGATGCGCGCGGCCACCAGGTCGGCCTGCTGCAGGTCGCCCTGCTGCAGGTCGGCCAGCTCGACGAACCAGACCCCGTGCGGGAACTCCACCGCGGCCGAGGTCAGCAGCCGCAGCGCGAGCCTGGTCTTGCCGATGCCCCCGGGACCGCACAGGGTCAGCGCGCGCGTCCGGCGCAGCAGCTGGCGCAGCTCGACGAGTTCCTGCTCCCGGCCGATGAAGCTATTCGGTTCCTCGGGCAGGTGTGCCTGGATCTCGTCCACGTCATTTTCCCTCGGGGCACCGGCGAACTCCTGCTCAGCGTAAACCTGAGGGAGTGACTTCCGGGGAAAACGAGTCCAAGTCACGCAAAGTAAGACCCCGGAACAGAGCGCAATCACGGGGCCTGAAAAATCGGCGAGGCGGGCTGCCCTCCCCCACCAGAAGCGCTCTTAGCAGCAGCAATAGATGCTCAGTGGTACAGCCCAAGCCTCACCGAGGCTCAAGGTATGCGGTGGGCGTAACGCTCCGCATCGTTCGGATTATGTAGGTCGTTATGTATTTGTCCGCGTCCCAGTCACACCTCCGGCCCCTATCACCTCGCCCATCACTCTTGCACCCCGAGTATCACCAGCAAGTCACGCAAGTCGGTGATCGTGTAGTCGGGCACGCAGTCCCTGTAGGCCTTTTTGCCCTGGTCGGAATCGAACATCACCGTGGTCAGGCCGGCCTCGCGCGCGCCGAAGATGTCGCGGTGCATGTCGTTGCCGACGTACATCGCGTTCCCGGCGGCCACGTTCATCCCGTCCAGGGCGGCCTGGAACAGCCGCCGGTCCGGCTTGCGGTATCCGTGGTCGCCGGACACCACGATCGGGTCGAAGTAGCCGAGCAAGCCGACCCGGTGCAGTTCGGCGCGCGCGTACGCGCTCTGCGCGTCGGTGACGAGCGCGAGCGGGTAGCGCTCGCGCAGGGCGGCGAGCACCTCGCGGGCATGCGGGTACAGGCCCAGCCGGCGGCGTGAGATGCCGCGGCACATCTCGGCCAGGAACAGCGGCATCTGCCTGCGCTTAGCGGCGGGCAGGGCGCGGGTGAAGGCCGTCTGGTGCTCGGTGATGATGCGGCGCCAGATGCCGACGGCGTCGAACTCGGGATGCTCCTCCGGGCTGGCCTGCTGCTGCTCCGCCATGATCGTGAAGTAGAGGTCCCTGACCTGATCCCGGCACAGGTCGATGCCCTGGTAGCTGAGGAAGTGCCCGGCGGCCCGGAAGATCTCCTCCATGCCGTCCTCGGTCAGGATCCTGACCAGGGTGCCGTTGGCGTCGAACGCGACCGCTCGGATGTCCATGCTTGCATCTTGCCCGGAGCAGCCTCGTTACCGCTGCCCCGAGCCGCGCGGCGGCCGTAAGGTGACTGTATCGTCGCTTCCACCGGCATTGACCGGACCCGAGGAATGCCCTGATGATCAGTCCAGGCCGGGAACCCGCAGGTGACGCCGCGCCCCGGGTGCCGGTCTCCTGCTGCGATGGCTGCGCTGTGCCCGCCGCCGGCACCCCCGCCGACGCCCGCTGGCTGCGTGCCGCCCGCAACGCGCGGCTGCTGGCGTGGGCGAGCCTGGTATGGATGACCGCCGAGGGCGCCCTCGGGATGGCGGCCGGGGTAATGGCCGGGTCGGTGGCGCTGACCGGGTGGGCGCTGTCCAGCGTGGTCGAAGGGCTGGCCAGCGCCATCGTGATCTGGCGTTTCACCGGCTCCCGCACCCGTTCCCCGGTGGCCGAACGCCGGGCGCAGCGGGCGGTCGCCGCCTCTTTCTGGCTGCTGGCACCGTATGTCGCCGCGCAGTCGCTGCTTGACCTGCTTGCCGGGCACCGGCCGGAATCCAGCCTGCTGGGCCTGGCGGTCACCGCTGTGAGCCTAGTGGTGATGCCGCTGCTCGGCCGGGCCAAGCACCGTCTGGGGGCGCGGCTCAGCTCAGCGGCGACCGCGGGCGAGGGCACTCAGAACCTGTTGTGCGCCTACCTGGCCGCCGCCGTGCTGATCGGGCTGGCCGGCAACAGCCTGTTCGGGACGTGGTGGCTCGACCCGGTGGCAGGGCTTGCCGTGGCCGCCGTGGCGGTGCGCGAGGGCCGGGAAGCGTGGCGTGGTGAGGACTGCTGCTGACGGCCCGGCGTCGGCCGCCGGCCGCCGGGCCCAGGGTTATCTGCGTTTCCGGGGCCTTGCGAACGGGGTGCAACTGCCTGGCCGCGGCTGTCGCCCGCGCCGAAAATGGTGCCGTCCTCGGCCTGTACCACGGCGAGGACGGCACCACCCTGCACATGCAGGCCACCGGCGTCACGCCAGAGGCCGACTGGGCGTACTACCCGGGTGCCGGGCGGGCCGGGGGCGGGGTGGTACTGGCTGATCTGGCGGCCGATGGCGGCGATGCTGGGCCCGGCGTACCAGGGGGTTCCGGCTGGTACGGCGATGTGGGTGCCGCCGATGGCGTGCAGGTCATAGCCGGCGTACAGGGCGCGGAAGACGCGCGGGGTCAGGTCATCGCGGCCGGGCGGGGTGGCGGGCGTGGTGCCTGTCATCGGGCGGGGGTCCTGTTCTGGCTGGGGTCCAGTGTCCGGGGCGGGACCTCCGGCGGGACATCGGAGCGTGTTCGCGCAGGCGGGCGGGTGTGCTGTCCGGGTGGGACGCGGGCAGGGGAGGCGAGGGGCCGGGCCGGGGTCATGGCCGGGGGGTCACATCCGTTCTGGTGCGGGGCGGGGGCCGGGGCGGATGGCGTTCAGGACGGCGAGGACGGTGTCGGCGGTTTCCCCGGGGGTGGTGCCGGCGGGGGCGGTCCAGATGCCGGTGCAGTCGCTCCAGAAGCCCGGGCCGGTGCCGT
>Ga0137383_10002679_pt1 | contig 10993 bp, 7 predicted proteins | sample SagtaG_19_FD_104817 | JGI IMG/M metagenome (GOLD analysis project Ga0137383, IMG submission 104817) | Vadose zone soil microbial communities from Sagehorn Ranch, Mendocino, California, USA - Sage2_R_40_16 metaG | ecosystem: Environmental > Terrestrial > Soil > Vadose zone | place: USA... | reverse complement strand
GCACCACCGCCAGGCCCGCCACCAGCGGAATGCAGATCTTCACGAGTGACATCCCGGTACGACGCGCAACCGTGAACACCAGGGGAACCAGCAACACGAAACCGACCTGGAAGAACACCGGCAGGCCTACGATGAAAGCGACGAACATGATCGCCCAGTGCACGCGCCGCTCGCCGAACGCCGCGATGAGCGTGGTCGCGATGCGCGCCGCGCCACCCGACTCCGCCATCAGCTTGCCCAGCATCGTCCCGAGGGCCACGACGATCGCGATGAATCCCAGCACGCCACCGAGCCCGTCCTGGAATGCCTTCACGACACCGCCGAACGGCATCCCCGCCGCCGTCCCCATGCCGAGGGACACCACGATCAACGCTACGAAGGGGTGCAGCTTGAAGCGCGCGATCAGCAGGATCAAAGCCACGACCGCGCCGAATGCCAAGAGCAGCAGCTGCGTGTTCGGGCTCATGCCGCGCGGCTCACCAGATCGGCGACGATCGCGTGCGGCGCGGCGCGGATGTCACACACCCATGCATGCTCGTCCGGCGACGGCTCCTCCAGAATTGCGAGCTGGCTCTCGAGCAGCGCTGGCGGCATGAAATGCCCATGGCGTTGGGCCAAGCGCTCCGCGAGCAGCGCCTCGTTTCCCTGGAGAAACACAAACCGCACGCCGGCATCGCCGCTGGCGCGCAGTAGGTCTCGATAGCGCCGCTTGAGCGCCGAACAAGCCACGACGAGCCCGATCCCCGCGCGCTGCGCCGTGCGCAGCCGCGCCGCGATTGCGAGCAGCCACCCGTGGCGATCCTCGTCGGTCAGGGGAATCCCAGCCGCCATCCGCTTCACGTTCTCCTCGGGATGAAGGTCGTCACCGTCGACGAATGCGATGTCGAGCGTGCGGCCAAGCATCGCGCCGATCAGACTCTTGCCGGAGCCGGAGACGCCCATGATCACGTAGAGCCCCGTGTGCGCAGCGCCCATGAAGTGGCCCCAATCCTATACCACCGAGCGATTTGAGGCTATTCTGCTGGCTGCGGAATCACCTTCCAGGGAGCAACGATGCAACTGGCGATGATCGGGCTGGGTCGCATGGGCGGCAACATGGTGCGGCGGCTCGTCCAAGGTGGGCACGAGGCGATTGTGTACGACGCCAGTGCAGCAGCGGTCAAGGCGGTCGCGGGCAAGGGCGTCAAGACGGCGAAGGACATCGCCGATGTCGCCAAGCAGCTCGCGCCTCGCCGCGTCGTGTGGGTCATGGTCCCCGCCGGCGCGCCGGTCGACAGCACCCTCGACCAGCTCGTGCCGCATCTCTCCCGTGGAGACATCGTCATCGACGGCGGCAACTCGAACTTCCGAGACACGCTGCGCCGTGGGGAGGCGCTCAAGCAGCAGGGAATTGAGTTCGTGGACGTCGGCACGAGCGGCGGGATCTGGGGCCTCGAGCTCGGCTACTGTCTCATGATTGGGTGCTCGCCCGCCGCGTTCCAGCACTGCGAGCCGCTATTTCGGAAGCTGGCGCCGCCAGATGGCTACGCGCACGTCGGTCCTGCCGGTGCCGGTCACTACGTCAAGATGATCCACAATGGGATCGAGTACGGCATGCTCCAGGCGTACGCCGAGGGCTACGAGATCCTGCACGCCTCGCAGGATTTCGAGCTCCAGCTGGGCCAAATCGCCAAGCTGTGGAACCACGGCAGCGTAGTGCGCTCGTGGTTGAACGAGCTGGCGGAGCGGGCCCTTACCCGTGACGACCAGCTGGCCGCCATCCGCGGCCACGTGGAGGACTCGGGTGAGGGACGCTGGACGGTGGAGGAGGCGATGCGCCTCGACGTGGCGGCCCCGGTCATCACGCTGTCGCTGCTGGCGCGGTTCCGCTCCCGTCAGGAGGAGTCCTTCGGTGCCAAGGTGGTCGCCGCGCTGCGCCACGAGTTCGGCGGCCATGCGGTGCAGACCAAATGAATCCTCGCATCCTGCTGGTGCTGTCACTGGCGACGGTCGCACCCGCCCAGCTGGTGGCTCAGATCACCGTCAGCGGACTGCGCGTCGAGTACCTCACCAACCCGATCGGGACCGACGTCGTGCAGCCGAGGCTCAGCTGGCGGATCGCGAGCCCCGGACGCAACACGATGCAGGGTGCCTATCAAATACAGGTCGCGACCAGCGAAGCGAGCCTCACTCGCGGCGCGGACCTGCTGTGGGATTCCGGGAAGGTTGCCTCCGACGCCTCGGTATTCGTGGACTATGCCGGACCACGAACGGTGTCACGGACGCGGTACCATTGGCGCGTGCGTGTGTGGGATGCGAGCGGCCACCCGTCTTCCTGGAGTCTGCCAGCACTCTGGGAAACGGGACTGCTGCAGGCCGGGGACTGGACCGCCCAGTGGATCGGCCGCGCGCCGACTTCGTCCGATAGCCTCCCATCGCCGTCGCCCCTGTTGCGGCGGGCCTTTCGTGTGGACGAGCACCTGCGCTCGGCGCGGCTCTACGTCACCAGTCTCGGGCTCTACGAGCTGTATCTCAACGGTCAGCGGGTCGGCGACCAGCTCTTCACCCCCGGCTGGACCTCGTACCGCCGCCGGCTCCAGTACCAGACTTATGACGTCACCGCGCTCCTGAAACCAGGCGCAAATGTCGTCGGTGCCATGCTCGGCGATGGCTGGTACCGGGGCCAGCTCGGGTTCTTCGGCCAGCGCAATCTCTATGGCCGGCGGCTGGCCGTCCGCGCCCAGCTCGAGATCCGCTATGAGAGCGGACGCACGCAGCGCGTCGAGTCGGATACCGGCTGGAGGACCACGGCGGGCCCTGTGCTTGCGTCCGACATCTATGGCGGCGAAACGTACGACGCGCGGCGGGAGCAGAGCGGCTGGGCGAGCGCGCCGTACGACGACCGCGAATGGACCACGGTGGCCCTCGTCGATCCTCCCCCGACCGCGCTGGTGGCGTCCCTGTCGCCACCGGTGCGGCGGGTGCGCGAGCTGCACCCGGTGGACATCCGGCGAGCGCCGTCGGGCGAAACAGTGTTCGACCTCGGTCAGAACTTCAGCGGCTGGGCACGCCTCAGCGTTCGAGGACCGGCGGGGACGACCGTGACACTGCGGTTTGGCGAGGTGCTCGACCGCGCCGGGAATCTCTACACCGCCAACTTGCGCGCGGCAGCCCAGACCGACCACTACACGCTCAGCGGCAAACCTCGTGAAGTGTACGAGCCGCACTTCACGTTCCACGGTTTTCGCTACGTGGCAGTCTCGGGACTTCCGGCGCCGCCGGACTCGGCCACCATCACCGGCATCGCGGTGTCCTCCGACCTCGCCCAGACCGGAAGCCTCGTCACCTCCGACTCGCTGCTCAACCAGCTGCAGCGGAACATCGTCTGGGGTCAGCGCAGCAACTTTCTCGACGTGCCGACCGACTGCCCGCAGCGCGACGAGCGACTGGGATGGACGGGCGACGCTCAGGTATTCTCGCGGACTGCGGCGTTCAACATGGACGTGAATGGTTTCTTCGCGAAGTGGCTGTCGGATGTGGCGGCCGATCAGGATCCCAGCGGCAGCGTGCCGTGGGTGATTCCGAATCCCCTCGGCGGCGACTCGACCCGCTTCGCCGGCACCGCGGGCTGGTCCGACGTCGCCGTCATCGTTCCCTGGACGATGTACCTCGCCTACGGCGACCGGCGCTTGCTCGAGCGCCAATATCCGAGCATGCGCGCGTGGGTCGATTACGCGCGGCGCCGAGCGGGCACGGACCTGATCTGGCGACCGGGATGGCAGTTCGGCGATTGGCTCGCGCTGCACAGCGACGATCCTTCGTATCCCGGGGCAACGACGGGGACGGACCTGATCGCGACGGCATTCCTGGCCCATTCCACCGACCTGGTGTCGCGCACAGCGGCGGTACTCGGACGCGAGAACGACGCGGCCGAGTACCGTGCCCGCTTCCGGGCGATCCGGGAGGCGTTCGATCGGGAGTTCGTCTCGCGCACGGGCCGAGTGGGCGAGAACACCCAGACGGCCTACGCGTTGGCGATCGCGTTCGATCTTCTTCCCGATTCCCTCGTGCCGGTCGCCGCCGGGCGCCTCGCGCAGGACGTGGACGCCCGCGACCACCACCTCACGACAGGCTTCCTCGGGACGCCGTACCTCCTGCACGTGCTCGGCGCTACCGGGCACGTTGGGACCGCGTTTCAATTGCTCACCCAGCGCACCTATCCGTCCTGGCTCTACCCGATCACCCGAGGGGCGACGACGATGTGGGAGCGCTGGGACGGCATTCGTCCCGACAGCTCGTTCGAAGATCCCGGGATGAACTCGTTCAATCACTACGCCTTCGGCGCGGTCGGCGACTGGATGTACCAGAACATCGGCGGGATCGATGTGGATCCAGCGGGACCGGGGTATCGACGGTCGCGAATCGCGCCACGACCCGGGGCCGGTCTGACGAGTGCGACCGCGTCCCTCGAAACCGTGTTTGGGACGCTCTCGTCCTCGTGGAAACTCGATGGGCAGCGCTTCCTACTTGACGTCACGATTCCGGCAAACACGTCCGCGGAAGTCACCTTGTGGGACGCTCGTGTCGACCAGGTGCGGGAAGGGGATCGCCCCCTCACCAGGGCGGGCGGCGTACGCGCCGCACGCCAACGCGGCAAGGACGTCGTTGTGGAGGTCGGCTCGGGGCAGTACAACTTCACGGTTACTGGGACTCCATAACCCATGCGCATTTCTCCCTCTCTGTTCACGCTTGTGCTGAGTTCCGCCGTCCTCGGCGCTCAGAGTCCAATCGGCATCTTCACCACGCACACCGACGTCGGTAAAGGAACGGGCTCCGCGTCCTACGACGCGCGCCTGCAGACCTATCTGATCGCGGGCTCGGGTCAGAACATGTGGGGCACGCGCGACGATTTTCATTTCGTCTGGAAACGGCTCAGCGGCAACTTCATCCTCTCGACGCGGGCGCGTTTCATCGGGAGGGGGCGAGAGGAGCATCGCAAGATCGGGTGGACGATTCGCCCATCACTCGATACCAACACGGCACACGTGACCGCCGCGCTGCACGGCGACGGCCTCACGTCACTCCAGTTCCGCCGGCAGACCGGCGGGATCACCGAGGAAGAGAAGTCGCCCGACAGCCTCCCCGATGCGGACGCGGTCATCCAGCTGGAGCGGCGCGATGGCGAGTATTTCATGTCGGTCGCGCCATTCGGCGATACGCTCGTCACGACGCGACTCGCCGACGTCGTACTTCCCGATACGGTCTACGTCGGCCTGTTCGTGTGCGCGCACAGCGACACCGTCATCGAGCGCGCCACATTCAGCAACGTCCGCATCACGACGCCGGCGCCCAAAAATCTCGTCCCCTACCGCGATTACCTCGGCTCGAGCCTCGAGATCCTCGACGTCGCCAGCGGCAATGCGACGATCGTGCATCAGTACTCGGGCTCGTTTCAGGCGCCGAATTGGACGCACGACGGCAAGGCGCTCATCTACGTGCAGGAGGGACATCTCTACCACTTCGATCTCGCCTCGCGGTCGCCCACCGTGATCAATACGGGATTCGCGACGCGCAACAACAACGACCACGTCCTCTCATTCGACGGCCGCATGATCGCCATCAGTAATCATGCGGTGGAGGACAGTGGTGCCTCGATCGTCTACACGGTGCCCGCCACCGGCGGCACGCCGAAGCGCATCACGGCCAAAGGACCATCGTACCTGCACGGCTGGTCCCCCGACGGCCGGTGGCTCGTGTATGTGGGCGAGCGCGACGGCGAGTTCGACATCTACAAGATCCCCGCCGCCGCCGGGGGGGGCGGGGGGGGCGACGAGATCCGCCTCACGACGGCGCCGGGACTGGACGACGGACCCGAGTACACGCCCGATGGCGCATTCATCTATTTCAACTCCGCGCGCAGCGGACGGATGCAGATCTGGCGGATGCGGCCCGATGGGAGCGGCCAGGAGCAGGTCACCAACGACGGCTTTAACAACTGGTTCCCGCACATCTCGCCCGACGGCAGGTGGATCGTCTACATCTCCTTTGGCCAGGACGTGGCGCCGAACGATCATCCGTTCTACAAGCACGTGCTGCTGCGATTGATGCCGATCGGCGGCGGGCCGGCGCGTGTCATCGCCTACCTGTATGGCGGGCAGGGAACGATCAACGTCCCGTCATGGGCGCCGGACGGGAGGCGACTGGCGTTCGTGAGCAACTCCGCAATGCGGTGATCAGTTGCTGCGGGCACGCAACACTGGCGCTTGGATCGAGGCAGCGTACCATCAAGCAGCGACTCTTCTGAGGAGCGCTCCTATGATGCAACGAGCATGGTTGATTGCGTTGGCGGTCGCGGCGTGCGGTACCGAACCCACGGAGCCAACCCAAGGCGTCTTCCTCCTCACTGACGCGCGCGAGTATCAGCTGTCTCGGCCCGACGGGCCGGCGACCTCCATGTTCGCGACCATCAGTAACCAGACATTCACCGGGGTCCCCGTTCGCCGCTGCCTCATCGCGGGTAGTGCTGTCGATCCCGTGGGCGTGGATCTGGTGTTCGAGGAAGCACAGTCGAATGGCACCTGGCAGGCCGTGAACCTGGGCTTCACTTGCCTCAACTCGACCCAGCCACGAGCCGATGTCGTCCTGGCTCCCTTCGAGGTGGCGCTCGTTGCGCGGATTGTCATCACGACGCCAGGGCGATTCCGCATTCGCGCGGGATACGGCGCCCTGGGGGACACCGCTCCAACGGACACCGTCACATCCGCGGTATTCACCGTGAGGTGAGGATGATCGCTCGACTCAGTATGCTGCTCCTCGGGTCCTCGCCCCTTGTCCTCGCCGCGCAGAGCTTCGAAGCGACGGGCGGAATCGCGCGCTTCGCGGAGTCCTTCACGACGGACTGCTGTGGCCCGACGCGCGCCGCGAGCGGAAGTTCGTTCAGCGTTCGTGTGCAGCGCGGCAGCCGTACAGCGGCTTTCGCCCTCGAAGGCGGAGCCACCTTCGCCGGTGGCCGGGGCATGAAATGGCTCATGCCGGTTTTCGCGCTGACGCTGCCCAAGCGGCCGAGCCCGTGGTTCGAAGTCGGCGCCGGCCTGATGGCGCAGCCCGGAGAGTGTCCTGCCGACGCGTCCGACACTTCACCCGATTGCACGACGCTCTTCGTCCCCGGGTGGCTGGTGGGTGCCGGAATCCGCCCGTCGCTGAGCGACCACGTCGCCATCAGCCTCGAGACCAGCCTCGTGCGGGGCCTCGTCGGGGCACGCCGCTTCACAACGCAACGGATGGGACTCGGCATCCGCGTTCACTAACGGCGTGCCCTGGACACCGGGGCCTGGCGCGGTCTAATCTGTTTCGCATGCGCCGACGCCTCCTTCCTGCACTGCTCGCACTCCTGCTGGCCCTCACGACGGCCAGCGCCGCCACCGCCCAAACCGCCCTCCAGCTGCGCTGGGAGCTCGTGGCGGACTCGCAGGCGGACTTCACGCTGACAAACCGCGACGCCAAGCCCCTCCCCGCGACCGGCTGGGCGATCTACTTCAGTGCCTTGCACTCGGCTCGGGACGGCAGCGTGGGAGCCGGGTTCGCCATTCAGGACGTGATGGCGGACCTGCATCGCATCGTGCCCGGCGCGGGCTTCGCCGGGCTCGCGCCCGGCGCGACGATCAAGATCTCCTACGTCACCGAGCCGCTCCTCAATCGCAGCTTCGCTCCGGCTGGTCCTTACATCGTGTTCGATGCGGCGAAGGACGTGGGCGTCCCTCTGACCGATTACGTCGCGGCTCCGTTCGAGCGCTCACAACATGTCGTGACCCCCGAGGCGCAGTTCGCGCTCGATGCCGAGGCCACGGACATCCCGGCGGGCGAGCTGCCACCGGTGTTCCCGACGCCACTGCAGGTGACAAAGGGAACCGGAGAGCTGCGCCTCACGGCGATGCCGCAGGTCACCGCGTCCGCCCCGCTCGCGAACGAGGCGGCGTTCGCCGCCGAATACCTGCGGCCCTATTTCCGCGCGGGAGGGAAGGGGGGCGCCGCGACGTTGCAACTCGACGTGGGCCCGGTCGAGGGTCAGTCGTCGCTCGAAGCGTACGAGTTGGTGGTCGATCCCACGGCCGGTGTCCGGATCGTCGGTGTCTCACCCGCAGGCGTCTTCTACGGTCTCCAGTCGCTGCGCGGTCTGCTACCGGCTCCAGCTCCGCGCGGAGGGCTCGCGCTGCCGGCGCTTCGCGTGGTGGACGCGCCTCGGTTCGGGTACCGCGGGTTCATGCTCGATGTGGGCCGCAACTTCCATCCGAAGGCCGCCGTGCTACGCACGCTCGATCTGCTCGGCCGTTACAAGCTCAACGTCTTCCACATGCATCTGACGGATGACGAGGGCTGGCGCGTCGAGATCGCGGGCCTTCCCGAATTGACGACCGTGGGGGCGCGGCGCGGCCACACACTCGACTCGAAGCAATTCCTGCAGCCCGCCTTCGGCTCGGGGGCCCAAGTGGGTCGGGCGTATGGGAGCGGATTCTTCTCGCATGCCGACTACGTCGAGATCGTGCGCTACGCGGCGGCGCGGCACATCGAAGTGATCCCCGAGATCGAGATGCCGGGGCATGCGCGCGCCGCGGTCAAGTCGATGGAGGCCCGCGCGGACCGGCAATACGCCCTGAGCGATCCGGATGACCGATCGGTGTACACGTCGGTGCAGGGCTACCCCGATAACGTGATGAACCCGGCGCTCGAGTCGACGTATCGGTTCATCGAGCGCGTGGTGGGCGATCTCGTCGCGATGCACCGCGAGGCCGGTGCACCCTTGCGTCACATCCACATGGGCGGAGACGAGGTCCCCGCCGGCGTCTGGGTCGGGTCGCCTGCCGTCCAGACCTACATGCAGGCGCACGGGATCACGAACGTGGACGATCTCTGGTTCGTCTTCTACGGCCGCGTGGAGCAGATCCTCAAGGCGCAGGGGGTCACGCTCTCGGGCTGGGAAGAGATCGCGGTGCGCAAGACGACCCGTGACGGTCGCCGGACCAACATCCCCAACCCCGACTTCGCCTCCCGCGGCTGGCGCGCCTATGTCTGGAACAATGTCCCCGGCTGGGGCGCCGAGGACCTCGCGTACCGCCTCGCGAATGGTGGGTACGACGTCGTCCTCAGTCCCGTGACCAACTACTACTTCGATCTCGCCTGGAATCCGAACACCGAGGAGACGGGACTCGACTGGGGGGGCTACGGCGACTTGCGCCGGCCGTTCCAATTCATCCCGTTCGACTACTACCGCAACGCGCGTGTCGACCGCGCCGGCAACCCCCTGGACCCAACCGTGTTTGTCGGCAAAGATCGTCTCACCGACTACGGCCGCGCCCACATCCTGGGTATCCAAGGAAACCTCTGGTCCGAGACGATCGGGGGCGACGGACGGCTCGACTACATGCTGGCGCCGAAGCTCTTCGGGCTCGCCGAGCGAGCCTGGGCGCCCGATCCGGACTGGGCCAGGGAGGCGGACACGGCTCGAGCCAATGCGCTCTACCGAGAGGCATGGTCCCGCTTGGTCAACGTGGTCGGTAAGCGCGAGCTCCCTCGACTCGATCGGGAGGTCCCGAACCTCAATTACCGCATCCCCACGCCCGGACTGAAGGCCGAGGGGGGAGTGGTGCACTGCAGCATCGAGCTGCCCGGCTTCACGTTGCGCTACACGACGGACGGCAGCGACCCCACGGTGCGCAGCCCCGTGGTCGTCGGTCCGATTCCGTTCCGCGGGACGATCCGGGTGGCCGCGTTCACCACCACGGGCCGGAAGGGTCACACCGTGCTGCTCGCTCGCCCGCCGCAGATGCCATGACGATAGCTCTGCTGTGGGGACTGGTTGGGATCACCCAGGGAGTCTTGCCGCACAGCACTCCCGAGCGTCAGGGGATCTCGTCGGCAGCGGTCCTCGCCTTCGTCCAGCGCGCGGATAGCGAGATCGATGCGATGCACAGCTTCATGCTGGTGCGACACGGACACGTCGTCGCCGCAGCGTGGTGGAACCCCTACGACTCGGCAACGCCCCACATGCTGTACTCGCTCAGCAAGAGCTTTACCTCCACCGCCGTCGGCTTGGCGATTGCAGAAGGCAAGCTCAGCCTGGATGACCAAGTCTTGAAGTTCTTCCCGGAAGACGCGCCCGCCGATCCGTCGCTCAACCTCCAGGCGATGCGAGTGCGCGATCTGTTGCGCATGGCGACGGGGCATCAAACGGAGACTCCCCCCTGGCGCTGGTCGGGCGGGACGGCAGCGCCGCCGCCCGATGAGCCGTGGACGAAGACGTTTCTCTCCCAGCCGGTGCCGTTCAAACCGGGCACGCACTTCCTCTACAACTCCCCCGCCACGTACATGCTGTCGGCCATCGTGCAGAAGGTCACCGGGGTGACGGTGCTCGAGTACCTCCGGCCGCGGCTGTTCGAGCCGCTGGGCATTGACCACCCGATATGGTTGAGCAGCCCGCAGGGGATCACGCTGGGAGCGTTCGGGTTGCTCGTGCGGACGGAGGACATCGCCCGCTTCGGGCAGCTGTATCTCCAGAAGGGCATGTGGCGCGGGCGGCAGCTCGTCCCGGCCGCCTGGGTCGCCGCGGCGACGTCGCTGCAGGTCGCCAACGGCTCGTCCCCGCAAAGCGATTGGGACCAGGGGTACGGCTATCAGTTTTGGCGCTCGCGTCACAACTCGTTTCGCGGCGACGGAGCCTTCGGGCAATACTGCCTGGTCCTCCCCGATGTCGATGCCGTCGTGGTGATCACGAGTGGCGTGCGCGATATGCAGACCGTGATGAACCTGGTCTGGAACACGCTCCTACCCGCGATGCAGGCGCGGGCCCTGCCGGAGAACCCCGTCGGCGCTCGGCGGCTGGCCGCGAGACTCTCCAGCCTGCAGCTCCGGCCACCAGCAGGGAAGCCCACGAGTCCGCTCGCGCGCAGTGCCTCAGGCCGGTGGTATGCATTCCCCGACAGCAGCCGCGGCATCCGGGCGGTGGCGCTGGACTTCGATT
>Ga0137383_10002674_pt1 | contig 11005 bp, 7 predicted proteins | sample SagtaG_19_FD_104817 | JGI IMG/M metagenome (GOLD analysis project Ga0137383, IMG submission 104817) | Vadose zone soil microbial communities from Sagehorn Ranch, Mendocino, California, USA - Sage2_R_40_16 metaG | ecosystem: Environmental > Terrestrial > Soil > Vadose zone | place: USA... | reverse complement strand
GAGCGGCGGGATGTTTTAGGGGAACTCAATGCCTCAAAATCCGGAGAAAAGATTGTGAAGGTGGTGTTATTTTGCGGCGGTTTCGGCATGCGTATGCGCGAATATTCCGACGTTTTGCCGAAGCCGATGGTGCCGATTGGATATCGGCCCATCCTTTGGCACGTAATGAAGTATTACGCTCACTACGGACACAAAGATTTTATCTTGTGTTTAGGTTACAAGGCTGACGTTATAAAAAAGTACTTCCTTGAATATGACGAGTGTGTGTCAAATGACTTTGTCCTCACCAGCGGAGGCAGAAATGTTGAATTACTGAATAGCGACATCGATGACTGGAACATCACTTTTGTCGATACAGGGCTTACGTCGAACATTGGTCAGCGTCTGAAAGCTGTCCGAAGGCAGCTTGAAGGAGAGGAGATGTTCCTTGCCAACTACACCGATGGTCTTTCGGACGTACCGCTTCCTGCGGTCATTGAATCTTTCAAGGATAGCGAGAATGTCGCCTGCTTTGTGGGTGTGAAGCCGCGGGCGAGCTTCCATCTTATCACTATGGAGGCCGGTGGCGTCGTCACGAGCATCGAGCACATCGCTAAATCAGGGGCGCGGATGAACGGCGGGTTCATGGTACTGCGGCAGGAGATTTTCAGTTACATGAACGACGGCGAGGAACTGGTGGAAGAACCGTTCCACCGGCTGATCGGCGCCGGCCGGCTGATGGTCTATCCACATGACGGCTATTGGGCGTGCATGGATACCTTCAAGGAAAAGCAAGACCTTGAGGACCTCTTCGGCCGAGGCAGTGCGCCTTGGGCGGTGTGGAATCATCAGCACGAAATCACGAAATGATTTCGTGCAATCTCAATCGCTTGAAGCGGGTGCTATGCGTGGGGGCACACAGCGACGACATCGAGATCGGCTGCGGTGGCACAGTTCTGCAGATGGTTGAGCAGTCCAAGAACATCGAATTCTACTGGCTCGTGCTGTGTTCCAATCCGACGCGCGCCGAAGAGGCCAAGCGCAGCGCGAACGTCTTCCTGAGCGGCGTGCGGAACAAAACTGTTGTTGTGAAATCCTTTCAAGACGGTTTTCTTCCCTACCTCGGTCCGCCGGTCAAAGAATGCTTCGAGGAACTCAAGAAAGACTTCACGCCCGATGTAATCCTTACGCATTGCCGGCACGATCTTCACCAAGACCACCGTCTGGTGTGCGAGTTGACGTGGAACACTTTTCGCAATCATTTCATCCTGGAATACGAGATCCCGAAATACGACGCTGATCTGCGCTCACCGAATTTTTTCGTGCCGCTGAGCGAGAGCCACGCGCACAAGAAAGTGAAGAGGCTGATGCGGTGCTTTACCACGCAACAGAATAAGCAGTGGTTCTCTGAGGAATTGTTTTACGGTCTGATGCGGCTGCGGGCCACCGAGGCCGCCTCACCCACCCGTTACGCAGAGGCTTTTTGTTGCCGGAAAATGCTGCTTGGGACAACGAATTAAGCCGTGTGACGGGCGTGCGATAAAATTCGCCCCTCCCGAATTCTACCCATGCATGATTACGCAATCATCGGAGGTGGTATCGTCGGACTGGGGACGGCTCTGGCTGTGGGCAAAAGGTATCCCAAGGCGAGGATCCTAGTTTTGGAAAAGGAGGAATATCTCGCGCAACACCAGGCTGGCCGAAACAGCGGTGTCATCCATTCCGGTATTTACTACAAGCCTGGAAGCATGAAAGCGAGGTTCGCCGTGGAAGGCAACCGTTCAATGGTCGAGTTTTGCCGCGAGCACGGCATTAAACATGAAGTCTCTGGCAAGGTAATCGTTGCGACCAAACCGTCGGAACTTCCGCTCCTCGACAGCTTGTTTCAACGCGGCCTCGATCACCGACTCGCCGTTGCGCGGCTCGCGCCGGACCAAATGCAGGAAATTGAGCCGCACGTGCGCTGCGTCGCTGGCATTAGGGTTCCGTCAACGGGAATCGTCAACTACCGGGAGGTTTCCGCGAAATATGTTGAACTCATTAAATCACAGGGTGGAACGGTGCAAACGGGCACGCGCGTTGACCGCGTGCGCCAGGTGAATGGGATGCTAGTCATCGAAACATCTCACGGGCAGTTCGAGGCTAGATTCATCATCAATTGCGCCGGCCTGTTTAGCGATCGCGTGGCCAGATTCGGTGGGCTGAAGCCGGGCGCGAAAATCATTCCGTTCCGCGGCGAGTACTACGAGTTGGTACCGGAACGGCGATATCTAGTAAAGAGCTTAGTTTACCCAGTGCCCAGTCCCGATTTTCCATTCCTGGGCGTTCATTTTACGCGTATGATTGATGACTCCGTCCACGTCGGGCCCAATGCCGTGCTCGCTTTTAAGCGGGAGGGCTACCGCAGGACGGACATCAACTTTGCGGATTTGTTCGAGATCCTCACGTTCCCGGGTTTCTGGAAGCTGGCGGGAAAGTATTACCGAGAGGGGATCATGGAGATGGCGCGCTCCGTGAGCAAACGGGCGTTCGTGAAGAGTCTTCAAGAACTCATCCCTGAAGTAACTGAAGATGACTTGGTCCCCACGGATTCCGGAGTCCGGGCGCAAGCGTTGATGCCCAATGGGAAACTGGTGGACGATTTCCTGATCATGAAGGGAAAAAATTCTATTCACGTCTGCAACGCACCCTCGCCTGCAGCGACGGCGTCTCTTGAAATCGGGTGCTTCATTGCGAATCAACTTCCCGAGGCTACGCTGGGTCGGAGGTAATCTTCCGAGTCTGGTCATGGCGAATCCTGGAAGAGGCGTCGGGCATGAAAGCCGGCATAGATTTTCGGCTAGCTTTTTCGCTGAAACGACAGGATCCAACGTAATGGACTTCTGCCAAACTTTCATACAGCTTTCAGCGCTGAGCTTTGATGGCAATCGCCACCTGGTCGCATTTATCTTGCCTATCAACAATCTTTTGGAGTAAACAACGTCGCATGAGACAGGATAGAAAATATATGCCAAACGATCGACAATTGCCGGGCGCTGATATGGCTCATTACAAACGTGAGTCGAGCCCGCCCTCTTGTCTTTTGCCTTTCCTGCTTTTTGCTGCGCTCACGTTGGGCGGCTGCCAGGCCCCGCTACCGCCCTTGCCAAATCCGCCAGGCCCTAAAACAGCGGTGAGGCTCTCTCCCGGAGATGTGATCAAGCTTTCCTTTGCCGAGGAGAGTGATCTGGACCAAACGCAGAAAATTCGCAGGGACGGCAAGGTGAGTCTGCCGCTCATCGGTGAAGTGACGGCTGCCGGCAAGAGAGTTATCGATTTTCAAAATCAGCTTGTCAGTCTCTATGAACCGCACCTTGATAATCCCGAAGTGTTGGTCATTTTGGAGAGCGGTTCGGAAGGCGTGATCATCTCAGGATTTGCCAATAAACCGGGCAAAATTGAATTTAATCGCCCAACGACTGTGTACCAGGCGATTATGGAGGCGGGCGGAGTAAGTGACTATGGAAGTTTAAGCAATATTCATCTGACTCGCATAATCAACGGAGTACAACGCACCGAGAGCCTTAACCTTCGGCCGTCGATTCGCGGTCAGCTCATACAACCGGAGTATGTCCAGGATGGGGACGTGATTTACATCGGGCGCAGCTTGTTTTGAGTGACGTGCCGGCAGGGGCGCGACTTGCAAACATGATTTTGCCATGTCGAATTCGCGGATGCCGACATCATGTTCCTCCTCTGCGTTTCGCCCTGTTTTTCGCTGCTTGCTTCCTTGCTCCGATCGGTGAAGCGATGGCTCAATATGGGGCGGGTTCCATATCAGGAGCGGGTGCTGGCGGTGGTGGTGGAAGGAGCTACGTTCCGCTTGAAATCACAGCCGGTGTGGACGTCGGCTACGATGACCACGTTCTCGGGAGCAGCGCAACAGGGAATTCGAGCGGCCAAGGCTCACAAGGCTCATTTCTCTCAAGAGAAAATCTTGTCCTGACCTATGATCGGCCCGGTGAACCCACGGAGGTTCGTTTAATAGGCGTGGGGCGTTTTACTCAGTTTCCCGATGCGGGAACAGATGACAAGGACGTCAACCTTACCTTAGCGGTTACGCATAATTTCTCGACCCGCCTTTCCTTCCGTGCCGACCTTTATGCCGCTTACCAAACCGAGCCGAATTTCCAATCCAACGTTGGCCCGCAAAACGTGCGCGCTCCTCACTTTGAGACGAGGGATATTTTCTCACTGAGCTATCATTGGTTACCGCGAGTGGCCACTATAACAAGCTACACCTTCGACCGCATTAAGTATGAGCAGACGACACCGACGACGACGGCAATTGCAATAGGGCAGGACCGGTTCCAGTATACGCTTGGGGAGGAGCTCCAATTTAGCTTCACCAGACGCACGAACCTGGTTGTAGAGTATCGTTATCTAATCGTAGATTACGACACCGCGCCGAACGATTCCACGACTCATTTTGCTTTGGCTGGTTTCGATCATAGTTTGACCGAGCACCTACGGATTAACGTGCGTGGTGGTCCATCGTTTCGTTCTTTCAAAGACGACGGCAACTCGATCAACCCGTACGCGCAAGTCGCCGTTAACTATGAAGGTAGCAACCATTCGCTAAGCTGGATAACAACTTATGGAGTCGAACAATCCACCGGGACTGTCGCAATGGGGAACACGACGCTCCGAACCGGGCTGAACGCTACGTACAATCTGACTTCGCGGATCCACTCGACGGCTGCTGTTTATTATAATTCCAGCAGTAATAATCAAGGGTCATCTGGAACGACATCGGCAGGCTCACAGAATGCCTTGCAATTTACTCTCGGTCTCAACTATACAATCAATAGACATTTCGCGGCGCACGTTGATTACGATTACACCTCTCAAGGAGGGCAAAGGGGCTACTCGCGAAATCAATGTTTCGCCGGCCTGACGTATACGTATTGAGAATCTACAGACGAGATAGGCCCGGCCGCAGGGAGCTCAACGACAAACGTCGGCAATTGCTCTCTGGTGCCGACCTTAGAAACACCTTTGGAAATGCTGCATCCACCAAACAAAGCTGTTGCTAGCGAAACAATTGTTCGCGCGCAGGCACGGAACGTCTCCGAACCCAGCGCGTCGAGCTCTAGGAAGATGTGGCGGTTTGGGGGCGGTGCCTGTTTTGTGATCATACTGCTGGCCGCGTTTGGCCAGCCGCTGCTCGGATTGGCGAATTACGCAGCCCACAGTGCGCTACACTCACACATCTTATTGGTCCCCTTTGTTTCTGGCTACCTCCTTTACCTTCGACGGGATCAACTGCCGAAAAAACGCGTTGCGGATCTTCCCCTCTGTATCTTGTTGTTGGCCTGCGGTCTCGGCGTTTTCCTGTTCACTCACTGGTTGGCCTTCGCTGAACGAACGCCCACAGACAATTACTACTTCGTGCTTCTGACCATCTCGTTTCTTTGCTGTCTTGCTGCGGGAGGTTTTTTCTTTTTCGGGCGTGGTTGGATGCGAGCAGCAGCTTTTCCGCTAGCCTATCTCATTTTCATGGTTCCGATGCCGGACGCAATGGCAGACGCGCTCGAGACTGTTTCGCAATATGCCTCGGCGGAGGTGGCAAATGTTCTTTTTCACCTCAGCGGCACGCCTATTCTCCGCGCAGGTCGCGTTTTCCAACTGCCGAACATTACCATCGAAGTTGCACAAGAATGCAGCGGCATTCGGTCGAGCTGGGTGCTTTTCATGACCAGCATTCTGGCGGCCAATTTATTCTTGAAGACGTCGTGGCGGCGGTTTGTGCTTGTCGCCTTCGTCATTCCGCTCGCCATTTTGCGGAATGGCTTCCGCATCGCCGTGATCGGCCTCCTCTGCGTGAACCTGGGCCCGCAGATGATTCATAGCGTAATCCATCGCCGCGGCGGGCCTGTCTTTTTCGTCCTTTCGCTGATTCCACTTCTGCTGCTGCTGTGGTGGCTCCGCAAGGGTGAGATCCGGGTTCGGCCAGCAGAATCACGCTCAGCTTCATAGCGGGTTCGAACCTTCTCGTTTTCCTGCTGCATCGCTCGTCGTTTTCGCAGCTCTCTCTTTCTCATTTTACGCAATTTTTAAGGGAACTTAGCCTTGCCGTTTCCGGAGAAAGGCTTGAGAGACCCTACTCTCCTGCGGTTGATACGTAAGCTGGACTGAATTTCGCTACGGCTCGCGCGCCCAGGGAGCGTTTCCGCTTAACGAATGAGATTTCGGATTAGTTATCGGCTGGAAACCCGTATTGAAGCCGGGGCTACAGTGCTATTCGTAATATCTGCTCAAAGCGAATTGTGAGTGCGAACACAGTGTTAGCGTTGGCCGCCGGCATGTTCAGCGCGGCTTTGGCGGCGGCTGCAGCTTGTCGAAAGCAGCGTTCGCTTGCGACCTGGTGTTTCTCGGCTGGGATGCTGATTTTTGCCTTGGAGAGTCTGTTTGGCGCGATAGCGAACGACACTCTCCTGCCTGGGAGGGCGGCCTTTTGGGAAACGCTTTCTCTAGTGGCGAAATCATTCTTGCCTGGCGTTTGGTTAACTTTCAGTCTGACGTATTCCAGAGCAGATTACCGCGATTTCCTCGTTCGATCGCGGTGGATGCTTGCCGGGGCTTTCTTGGTTCCGCTGCTGGCGCTGGCAGCCCTTTATAGTCCTTTCTTCTACGTCGTCGCTTACGAGCCGCCGGCCTACGGTTGGGGACTCAGGCTGGGTGAACCGGCGAAAATTCTAAACATTCTGATCCTCGTCTCGACCGTGTTAATTCTGACGAATATCGAGCGCACCTTCCGAGCCGCTGTTGGAACCATGCGCTGGCGAATCAAGTTCTTGGTTCTGGGAATTGGAGTGATCTTTGGCGCCCGTATTTACACTGGAAGTCAAACGCTCCTTTTCTCTCACTACAGCCTGGGTCAACTAAGCGTCGAAACGACTGCTCTTCTTATCGGATGCTTGCTGATCGCCGTCGCTTACATCCGAAGTGGATTCGGCGAGATTGATGTCTATCCGTCGCGCGCTGTCTTGCACACCTCGGTCACAGTCCTACTGACTGGGGCATATCTTTTCGTTGTCGGCGTATTGGCTCAAATCGTCGCCCGGTTTGGCGGCACCGCCAGTTTTCCAATAGCAGCGTTGGTTGTCCTAATTGGCGTAGCTATCCTCGCCGTTCTGTTTCTTTCCGACCGAGCTCGGCAAAGTCTGCAGCTGTTTGTCAGCCGTCACTTTAAGAGGCCTCAGTATGATTTCCGGCAAATATGGGCGCGATTCACTCAAAGTCTCTCCGTTGCCCTCGATGAGACGGCGCTTGCCACAATCGCGTCCCGTTCGATTTCAGAAACGTTTGGAGCCTTGTCGGTCTCAGTTTGGCTTTTCGATGAACAACGAGAACGCCTTTGCCGGGTAAGCTCAACTTCTGACGTAGATCAGGTGCAGACCGAAGACTTAACCAGCTCGATAGCAGGAAAAGAGCCCAGTTCAGCACGTTTAGCCGAGCTATCACGGCCGTTCGATCTCGGTAGAGCAAAAGAAAAGTGGGCACGAGAGCTCATGGGAAAAAGCAGCAGCCAATTCCGAACGGGGGGTAGCCCAATTTGTGTTCCACTGATTGGTGGAGAGCACTGGCTTGGCGTGATTGTCCTCGCAGACCGCGTTAGGGGCCTCGGCTACTCGGCGGAAGAGATGGACTTGTTAAAATGCATCGGCGAGCAGGTGGCGGCGAGCCTGCTGAAACTGCGACTTACAGAAGAGATCATGGAAAGAAAAGAGCTAGAGGCGTTTCAAACCATGTCCGCGTTCTTGATTCATGACCTAAAGAACGCAGCCTCAACGCTGGGACTCATGTTAGAGAATTTGCCGACCCACTTCGACAATCCGGCGTTTCGACAGGATGCCTTCCGTGGAATCGGAAGTGCCGCCAGCCGGATCAATGATCTTATCAACCGTATGAATGCTTTGCGTCATGAGTTGCGCCTCGAGCCGGCCAAACTGGACCTCAATCTCGTCGTAACGGAAGCACTCGCGAACTTAAACGGGACACTCGACACCAACCTGGTAACCAAGTTCGATCAGGTCCCAACGATATTGGCGGATCGGCAGCAACTGCAAAGCGTGTTTACAAACCTCGTTCTCAACGCACGCGATGCGGTCGGCACGGATGGCCGAATCACGGTGGAGACGACCCGGAACGGTGATTGGGTCGCCTTGTCGGTAAGCGATAACGGATGCGGAATGACTGAGCAGTTTATGAAGAATTCTCTTTTCCGCCCGTTCCGGTCCACAAAGAAAAAAGGGCTGGGCATTGGTATGTTTCAATCCAAGACGATTGTCGAAGCGCACAATGGCAAGATCCAAGTAGAAAGCGAACTGGGCGTCGGCACAACTTTTCGGGTTATGTTGCCTCTGAAATGCCAAACCGCATGAAACCGACTTTGCTCATTGTCGATGACGACGAAGCGATTCGGACCCAGATGAAATGGGCCTTGAGCGAGGATTACGAGGTTTACTTCGCCCAGGATCGTCAAGAGGCGCTTGATGCCTTTGACGCTAACTCGCCGGCAGTAACGTTGCTAGATCTGGGGCTACCGCCTCGCCCTAATGAGAGCGACGAAGGATTGACAGTGTTATCCGACATACTTGCGATCGATAACACCGCTAAGGTAATCATTATTTCTGGACAGAGCGAAAAGCAGAATGCCATCGAGGCGGTTGGTGCGGGCGCCTATGATTTCTTGTGCAAGCCCGTGGATATGGAAGAACTGCGGCTGCTCCTTCGCCGCTGTATCAACGTAGTGGAACTCGAGAAGGAATACCACAAGTTACAACAAAGCCAGCGTTCTGATGTTTTTGAAGACATGCTCGGCACCAGCCCGCAAATGCAGGCGGTCTTTGCTTTCATTCGCAAGGTGGCCGGGACGAATGCTCCAGTGCTCTTGCTGGGAGAAAGCGGCACTGGCAAGGAAATGGCGGCAGCGGCAATTCACCGCCGCAGCACTCGCAAAGACGGCCTTTTTGTCGCCATCAATTGCAATGCCATTCCGGAAAATCTTTTGGAGAGTGAGCTGTTCGGTCACGAGAAAGGCGCTTTTACTGGTGCTCACGTTCAGCGCAAGGGACTCCTGGAAACAGCCAGTGGCGGCACCCTCTTTCTGGATGAGATTGGTGAGCTTCCCCGGGCCATTCAGGTGAAGCTCCTTCGGTTTCTTCAGGAACAGCGCCTACAACGAGTGGGCGGGAGACAGGAGATTCAGGTCGATACCCGGCTTGTCGCCGCGACCAATGCCGATCTGAAAGAACTAATCGCTAACGGCAAATTTCGCGAAGACCTCTATTTTCGTCTTGCCGTTGTCACCATTCGGCTCCTGCCGCTTCGTGAACGTGGGGAAGATGTTGTGTTCCTGGCCCGCGAGTTTCTGCAAAGGTATGCCAGCCAGAACCGGCCGGCCAAAATGGTTTTCGCGCCGGACGCGCTGCGCGCGATGTCCCGTTATTCATGGCCTGGAAATGTTCGCGAACTCCAAAACCGCGTGAAACGCGGCGTCATTATGGCGAGCGGATCGCGAGTGAGTGCAAAAGATCTTGAGTTGGATCACGGGAAAGAGGCGGCTGCCTCATTGGCAACGACACTCAAACAAGCGCGCGAACACGTCGAACGGGAAATGGTTGAACAGGCGCTTAAGAAGAACTCCGGAAAAATCACCTCCGCAGCTGCTGACCTCGGCATCAGCCGGCCAACTCTTTACGAACTAATGGAAAAACTCGGCATTGCCAAAGAGCGCGCAAATACAAACGTCAACAAACATCAAAACAATCCTCCATATGCAAACATCGAAAACTCTATTTAGAATTGTTTCGCTTACTCTTGCGGCTACTGCAATCGTCGCGTGCTCAAAGGAAGCCAAGAAGACACGGTTTCTCGCGGAGGCGGATAGTTATTTTAAAGCCGGCGATTACGACAAGGCAAAGGTCAGCTACCTCAACGTGGCTCGGCTGGATCCGCAAAACGCGCTCTCATTCGAAAGAATCGGAGCGATGTGGCTGGAGGACGCAGCACCGCTACGAGCCGCGCCATTCCTCGCAAAGGCGACCGAGCTGGCTCCTAAGAACGATCAAAACCGGATACGCCTCGCCCGTTGTTACCTGGCAATAGGGCGATTTGCCGACGCGAACAAAGAAGCGCTCAACGTGCTCAAGCAAACCCCGGACAATGGAGAGGCGATTATCGCTTTGACCGAAGCAGCGCGAAGCAAAGAGGACATTCAGGCCGCGGCGGAACAGCTGGAGAAATATCCCAAGAAGGACGACGTTTCTTTCCACCTCGCTTCGGCGAATCTACTTCTTAACAGCGGCGACGTGGCGGCGGCAGAAAACGCCCTCCGACAGGCGCTTACTGTCGATCCTAATTCTTCTGCCGCGCACATGGCTATGGGAGATTTGTATCTGCTCAAGAAAGATCAGAAACAGGCCGGCGAAGAATTCAAAAAAGCGGCCGTGCTTGCGCCTGTTCGTTCCATGGAGCGCTTGAAATATGCGGCGTTCATGTCCGCGACGGGTGATACCGCAGAAACAAGAAGAATTTCGACTGAGATGACCAGACAGGCGCCCGACTATCTGCCAGGCTGGACTTTGCTAGCCGAGCTTGCCTTTAAGGACGGTAAATATGACGAGGCCCTCTCGCTCCTTGAAAATGTTTTTAGCCGGGACCAAGGGTACGTCGATGGCCACCGACTGGAAAGCGATGTGCTGCTGGCAAAGGGCGACACGAAAAAAGCGATCGAAGTCTTGGAGCAACTCGACCAAACCTATCCGGACATCCCGCTCATCAAATACCAATTGGCACGAGCATATCTCAAAAATAATAACCCGAATCAGGCAAAGGTGGCGTTGGATCAGGCCGTCTCAATCAATCCGAATTTCGCCGATGCCATCGTGTTGCTCGCCGAGACTAATCTTCGCTCCGGTCATGGTGAAATGGTGATCGAGCCAATCACCAATTTGCTGAGAAAAAGGCCCGATCTGAGGTC
>Ga0137383_10002672_pt1 | contig 11006 bp, 9 predicted proteins | sample SagtaG_19_FD_104817 | JGI IMG/M metagenome (GOLD analysis project Ga0137383, IMG submission 104817) | Vadose zone soil microbial communities from Sagehorn Ranch, Mendocino, California, USA - Sage2_R_40_16 metaG | ecosystem: Environmental > Terrestrial > Soil > Vadose zone | place: USA... | reverse complement strand
GAGCGCATGAAGATGGCGCAGCGCACGTCTCGGATTAAGCACAAGATTGTCGTGATGTCAGGAAAAGGTGGCGTGGGGAAGAGCTCCGTCGCCGCGAATCTTGCCGTCGTGCTCGCAGAGGACGGCTCGGCGGGCATCGTCGATGCCGACGTCACGGGGCCTGACATCCCAATGCTCATGGGCGTCCAGGACGCGCAGGTGAAGGCGACGGAAACCGGGATGGAGCACACCATCGGACCCGCGGGCGTGAAGGTCATCTCGATGGCGCAGCTGATCGATCGCGATACCGCGGTCGTCTGGCGCGGTCCCCTGAAGATCAAGGCCCTGAAGCAGATGCTCTCCGACGTCGAGTGGGGGGACCTCGACTACCTGGTGATCGATCTTCCACCCGGCACGAGCGATGAACCGCTCAGCGTGGCGCAGGAGATCCCCGATGCGGACGGCGCGGTCGTTGTGACGACGCCGCAGCTAGTCTCCCTCCTGGATGTCCGGAAGTCGATTGCCTTCGCCAAGGCTGTCAAGATGGACATCCTCGGCGTGATCGAGAACATGAGCGGATTCGTCTGCCCGCATTGCGGCAAGGAGACGGACATCTTCAAGGTCGGCGGGGGCGAGGCGGCCGCGAAGGAAATGGGACTCCCGTTCTTGGGTCGCATCCCCTTGGACCCCCGGATCGTCGTCGGGGGAGATGCGGGCAAGCCGTTCGTCCTCGAGCATCCGGACTCCGAGGCCGCGAAAGCATTCCGTGCCATCGTGAAGAATCTGAAGCCGCACCTCAAGGAAGCGAGGCCACGCCCCACCGGACCCTTGGCGAAGTGAGGATCCGGTCCCGCGGTTCTCTCGAATTGCGGGGCAACGGCCCGATGGACTGAGAGCCGCGATCACGACCAGCGCGTGACGATCGCCTCGACCTGCGGTCGGGGAACCGCACCGACGATGCCGTCGACCAACTTCCCATTCTTGAACAGGAGCATCGTCGGAATCGACGTGACCTGGAACCGTTCGGCGGTGGACGGATTCTCATCGACGTTCAACTTCCCGAGGCGGAGCGCCGCGGCGTGGGCCCTCGCGACCTCCTCGAGGATCGGAGCGACCCGATGGCAGGGGCCACACCATTCGGCCCAGAAATCGACCAGGACGAGACCCGCGCGGCCGACCTCTCCATCGAACGTCGCGTCAGTGAGCCGGATCGGCCCGGTCCATGCCGGAGCAACGTGCTTCGGTCCGGCCGTGGCCATGAGCTCCCGCAGCTTGCGGGCGCGGATCTCGACGAGCTCCGGGTCGTCCATGCAGGCGTGCACGCCGACAGCCCGATAAAAGGGTTTGTCGCGGCCTATCGGGAGACCTTCGCCACGGGGCCGAACTCCTCCGCGAGCGGACCGAGGAGCCGCAGCTCGCGACGGACGAGGGCGATCTCTCGTTCGTTGAAGGCGGTCGGGTCGAACGGCACGAGGAGGACCGCCTCCCGCATCGCGACGGACTCGTTCAGGTCGTGCAGGAGCGCGAGGACGGATCCGAAATCGTTGTGGGAGACCAGGTACTCGAGGCCGTCCAGCAGGACGACGCAGTGCTCGCTGACCTCGATGAAGTGTTCCACGGCGAGCGCGACTTTCTCCGGGGGACTCGGCCGGACCGCGTTCTTCTCCGTCGACACTCGGCTGAGCCACAGGATCGGCGTGCGCTCGAGCCCGTACTCCGTCATGACGGCCTTCGGCGCGCGTCGCGTGATGCACAATCCCTGCGTCCCGTGGGTGACGTAGTCCTTGAAGATCTCGAACGCTTGGCCTGCGTCCCTTTCCAAGACCGCGTACGTGTAGCCCCGATCCAGTTCGTACGTCGGCTTCGTGAGCAGGTGCGCTTCCGCCTCCGGGACGATCAGCGTCTGGAGGAACGACTTCTCGCGGACCCCGAAGGCGATGAGGCCCACGAGGGCCATCTCGAGGATGAAGCCGGGAGCCCGCAGGTCGATCCCGAAGTTCGGGAGCAGGATCTCGAAGAGAAGCTCGCCGACGGCGAAGCCGGAGATCCCGAAGATGATGAGGAACGTGTCCCGGCGGACTTCCTCGCCCGGGTTCGTCCGGCGCATATGGAGGATGAACCGGTACGGCGCGTACAGGATGAGGGTCGCGACGGCCAAGCCATTGATGAACAGGAAATAGGGCTCGAACGAGATGAGCGGCGGGTTCACCTGCGCGACTTGGACCGGGGAGACGAGAATCGTGACGATCGTCACGACCATGATGAAGACGTAGAACACGTAGGAATTCGGGAACTCGTTCGTCATGTAGCGGAAGAAGTCCTTCCGGGACGTGATCCCGGCCGTCGTCGCGACGACGATGAACGCGCCGATCGTGATGCCGAACATGTAGTCGAACGTCGCTTGGACTCGCTTCGAGAGGACGATGCCCGCCTCGAGCGCCGGTTGGGAGCCTTGCCCCGGTTCCGTGATGTAGATGCTGATCAGGACGTTCGAGATGATCGCGCAGACGAGCAAGGAGATCGCGAAGAGGAGGACGTGCTTCTGGAACACCCGCCCGGTCTTCTGCCGCGCAATCGCCACGATGATCAGGGCCGAGAGGAAGAGCGCGCTCGCTGCGCTCAGGTAAGTCACGATCGTCGTTGCATCCGCCAGGTACGCTCACCCACTGAGAATGAACAATAGCCTCCCTCGAGGCTATTTAAGCGGTCCCCGCCCGTTATCTGACGCGATTCCAGAGGCCCGGCCTCGGGGTGTTCCCAGCAATAATAATCGTATCGGAGAATCAACGGCCGCCCCTTCATATGGGCTGGCGGCGACATCTCTTCCGGTCCCTTGCCAGTCCAAGCCTACAATCCCCTCGGCATCAACCCCGAGGACCTCGATCTCCTCTCGCGGACCGTGCTCCGCCTCGGCGGCTACGCCGAAGGCCTGTTCGACTACCACGACTTCGGATTCGACAAGAGTTACCTGAAGGACCACATCTCGAGCGTCCACGCGACGTTGAAGCGCCTCAAGGAGAACGCCCCGCCCGAGGGCATCCCGCTCCGGCCGCCGAACATCCCGCCCGGCGCGTTCTGGGAAGACCAGGGCGAGGTGTGGAACTACCTCCAGACGCTGCGCTTCGCCGCGGGCGCGACGATGATGACGGAGCAGTACCTCCCCCACATGACGCCGGACAACCTGCAACGGGCGATGACGGCGAAGATCTTCCGGGAGTGCGTCATCGGCATCCTGGACGACCTGATCGACAAGGGCAACTACTCGTACCTGGAGGCGAAGGACCTGCACCACATGGTCCTCAGCTCGATGCTCGACCCGGACTTCGACTCGACGAGCTTCACGAAGCGACTCGTGACGATGCTGCGCCAGGAGCAGATCCCGCTCTTCGACCTGATCAACAACATCGTCCGCGGCTTCAACGTCCTGTGGAACAACTCGCCGCACGGTCACGACTACTTCTACCAGATGGAGATCATGGACGAGCGGGTGGCGCTCGGCCAGGCGCTCTCCATGTTCGAGAAGGAACCGAACTTCTCGATCGCCCGGATGGAGAAGATCACGGAGGCGTTCTACGCGCCGGACGACTCGATGCACTGGTGGGAAAAGCTCGGCGGTCACGTGTCGGCGGCGAGCCGGCACAACCTGATCGACATGGCCTTCACGGACCAATCGTACGAGCTCCGTCGGATGAAGAACTTCATGGCCGGCTGGTATTACTACGACGCCGCCGTGATCCTGATGGACCACGTCGTCAGCATCCACCACGACCTCCGGAACGGGATCGCGAACCTCTCCCTGATCGCGATGCGGGAGAAGGAGCTCCGCGACCTGACGTCGTTGAAGAACTACAACCCACACCTCACGATCGAGGACTATGACGGCCACCTGCGCCGCATCGCCGACCTCACATCGAAGGCGATCCGCCTCGCGACGACGGACGTCCACGATGAGACGCTCGTCTATCCGTTCATGACAATCATGATGCCCGTCGTGATGATGGCCGATTGGATCGGCAACCGCGACGACATGATCCACACGTTCCTCGAGGCGATCGCACCGACGATCAAGGCCGTCGCCAGCAACGGGACCGTGCCAACTCGCGCGATCATCGAGGTCGCGGGCGAAGCGGCCCGCGGACAGTAGTTGCTCTCCGAGTCCAACGCCGTTTCTTCCGGGCCAGCGGCCGTCCAGAGTTGAGCGGCATCATACCCCGGAAACGGTTATATAAGTCGGGGGGATAGCACGAATCGGGAGAGCCTTGACGACCTCATCCCTGGATTTTGGCGTGGCCCCGGAGATGGCCCTCGTCGAGGCGAAGATCCGCCAGAGCATCGTTTCCGAGGAACCCCTCCTCCATGACATCGCCCGCTACGTGATCGAGGCGGGCGGCAAGCGCATCCGGCCGATGGTCACCCTCCTCGCCTTCCGGGCCCTCGGCGGCATGGACGCCGCGCAGGCGATCGACCTCGCCGCGGCCCTGGAGCTCATCCACTCCGCGACCCTGATCCACGACGATATCAACGACGGCGGCGAGATGCGCCGCGGCCGCATGACCGCGTACAAGAAGTTCGGATTGCAGAACGCCCTCATCACGGGCGACTTCCTGTTCGTCAAGGCCTTCGGGATCGGCGGCAAGTTCGACGCGGAGATCGTCGAGCTGACCGCCGACGCGTGCGCCGCCCTCGCGGAAGGCGAGATCCGCCAGAAACGGCACGCCTTCGACACCGCCGTGACGCATCAGGAGTACCTCGACATCATCACGCGGAAGACGGCCTTGCCGATCATGGCGGGCGCGAAGATCATCGGCCTCATTGCCGGCGCACGCCTCGAGGACATCGACGCCGTCGGCGAGTACGGCCTGAACCTGGGGATCGCCTTTCAGATCGTGGACGACATCCTCGACGTCGTCGGAGACGGCGCCCGCCTCGGGAAGCGCACCGGCACCGACCTTCGGGAAGGCAACGTGACCCTCGTCGCGATCCACGCCCTGAACGACGGCAGCTCGATCGATGTCGGCTCGCTGGAGCGCCTCATCGCGAAGCGCCGAAAGCGGGAGGAGGACGTCCGGCGCGGCCTCGCCCTCCTTCGGGATTCCGGCGCGATCGAGAAGGCCCGCGCCGAAGCGTTCGCCTTTGGGCAGCTCGCAAAGAAAGCGCTAGACCCGATTCGGGAGAGCGACGCGAAAGCGAACATGGTCCAACTCGTCGACTACGTCCTCTCCCGCGACCGGTGAGGGGGCGGCGCGATGCCCTCGCCCTACGACGTCATCACCGTCGGATCGGGACCCGCGGGGGCCACGGCGGCCCGATACGCGGCCCGACGGGGCCTGAAGGTCCTCCTCGTCGACAAGCGGAAAGAGATCGGCGTGCCGGTCCAATGCGGCGAATACGTCGCCCACAACGAGGAAGTCCGCGCGATCTTCCCGACCGTCACCGAGCTCGACGATCTCATGGAGGTGCCCTACCGCGTCCGCGAGATCGACACCCCGGTCATCCGGATCTGGTCGCCGAACGGCCGGCGGTACGACATCCCGTTCAAGGGATTCACGGTCCGACGCGACAAGATGGACCAGGGGATCACGGCGCAGGCCGTGCACGAAGGCGCGGAGCTGATGACCGAGACGACCGTCCTCCGGGTCCACGGGGACGACGTCGAAACGAACCACGGAACGTTCCACGGCAAGGTCGTCATCGGATCCGATGGCCCCCGATCGACCGTCGCGAAGGCGGTCGGCCTGGAGTGGCCTGTGTCGGCGCCCGCCATGAGCGCGACCGCCGAAGGCGCGTTCAGCGACGCGACGGACATGTTCTTCGGCAACCTCGCGCCCGGCGGATACGCGTGGATCATCCCGAAGGCCGGTTGCGCGAACGTCGGCCTGGGCACGTGGGAGCGATTCCGCGGGAATTTGCGCGAGCTGTTCGACAAGTTCGTCGCGGCTCGCCACCTCGAGCCCGGCAAGGCGACCGGAGGTTTCGTTCCGGTCTTGGGACCGCCGCCGCGGACGGTCAAGGACAACGTCATGCTCGTCGGCGACGCCGCCGGCATGGTCATGGCGACGAATGGCGGCGGCAACAACGTCGCGATGATCGCAGGCCGGTACGCGGGCCTGACCGCGGCGGATCATCTCCTGGACGGCACGCCGCTCGACGAGTACGAGGCCCGGTGGCGGACGGCGGTCGGCGGGCCCTTGGCGGAGGGCGTGCGCATCAAGCGCTTCGCCGACCGGTTCTTTGGGTCCGACCGGCTGCTCGACGTCGCCATGGTCCTCCTCGGCCGCCGTCGAATGGCGCGCGCGATCCGCTGCCAGCGACTTTTTCTCCCGGGTAGCGCGAAGGTCTTATAGACCCGCGGACCATCGACGGCAGAACCGATGGACTTCCAGTTTCTCGGCGGCGCCTCGGAGGTCGGCCGCCTCGGGATGATCCTGAAGAAGGGGCCGACTTCGCTCCTCTTCGATTACGGGCTTCTGCCGCGGGACCCGCCGCAGTACCCGATGCCCGCGCCTCCCGTGGACGGCATGTTCATCAGCCACGCCCATCTCGACCACACGGGGATGATCCCGTGGGTCACCCGACGCCAGGACGTGGACGTCGTCCTGACCCCGCCGACCGCGGACGTCGCGGATCTCCTGCTCGCGGATTCCCTGAAGATCGCCGACGCCGAGGGCTTCGACGCTCCGTTCGATGACAGCGACTTGCGGACGGCACGCCGCCGGTACCGGACAATCGACTTCGGGGACAACGTGGACATCGGCGACCTCGAGGTCACCGCCCATCCCGCGGGCCACATCCCGGGCGCGACGATGTACGAGGTGAACGGGACCGAGACGACCTTGTTCACCGGAGACCTGCACACACTCACCACCGATCTTGTTTTCGGCGCTCGTCCCGTCCACTGCGATACATTGTTCATCGAATCGACGTACGCCGGGCGGCAACATCCGGAGCGGCTCAAGTCGGAGCACGCCTTCCTGCGGAAGATCGAGCAGGTCGTCAACCGCGGCGGCCTCGCGCTCGTCCCCTCGTTCGCGGTCGGCCGGACGCAGGATGTGCTCCTGACGCTCGCGAAGGCCCGGCACGAGGTCTGGCTAGACGGCATGGGGAAGAAAGTGAACTCGATCTACGTCGAGAACCCGGAATATGTCCGCTCTGTGAAGGCGCTGCGAAAAGCGATGAACCGGACCCACGTCGTGCGAAACCATCGGGAGGGCGAATTTGCATTGCGCGGCGAGGTGATCGTGACGACGAGTGGGATGCTCGACGGGGGACCCGTCCTGCGGTACCTGGAAGTGATTCGGGAGGACCCACGAAGCGCGGTCCTCCTTACCGGTTACCAAGTCGAAGGGACGAACGGCCGGCGCCTCGTCGAAGAAGGTGTGATCGACCTTTACGGCGTCACGGTCGACATCAAATGCGAGTGGCAGAAGTTCGACTTCAGTGCGCACGCCGGCCACGACGACCTGATTCGTTTTATCGAAGGGTGCGACCCACAGCGCGTGGTCCTGATGCACGGGGAGAACCGTCAGATTCTCGCCGACGCTCTGGAGGGTCGCGAGGTGCTTTTGCCTCAGGAAGGACAGTGGCATTCGTTCTAATCTCGCGACGAATAGGTGCAGTCGGTGTGCCGTCCGTCTACGATTCCGATGAAGGCACATTTCCGGGATCGATCGGTGGGACTACATCAATCACTTACGGTTTGTCGAACTACGCCCCCGTCGCCTCACCAGTCTTGGATTCGTGGATGGACCCGGCTTCCGCCGCATCCGGCTCCTGAATCGGCGCCGTCCAGCCCTCGGCGAGTCGGAGATAGAGCAACACCGGCTCGCCAAGGCGGGTGATGACTACTCCCTTATGCGTGAGCGAGTATCGGGCCTCGGTGGGATGCCCGAATGGGCCCGCGTGCTCAACCAGTCCCACTGCCTCCAGGCCCTGCAACTTTCCGGAAAGCTTTCGGGTGGACATTCCGCCGAGGGCCTTGAGAAGTTCTTGGAAACTAACCGACTTCTTGAAGTAGATGACGGCCAGGATTTCGACGAGTCGGTTCCCAAAGTCGTGCTGCGCAATCGAAATGTTCCTCCGGATCGTCTCCTCATCGTGGAGTTCGACCGGCCCGCCCGTCCGGAGGTAGATGTCCCGCGAGAACTGGAAACAAGTCTGCGCGAGGACGGCGAACCGTTCCGCGAGGTCTCGGAAGATTTCTTGGTCTTTCGGCGAGGGGAGGACTGTGGCCATCCTCGGGCGAGAGGAGGCGCTCATGGGTCACCCCATCGGCTCCAACATACAAAGGGGTCACGTACACACTAGTACACATTTTGCATCTTGCGGGCGAGGATCGCGTGGACCAGCGAGAGTCCACGCCCCGTTCGGCCACGCGACTCCTGAGGTCCAAGGCGATCGGCTCGAGCCGGGTCGCCGCAGGTCCCGCGTGGGGTGCAAACCTCGCGACATCCCACGTAATGGACGAGGAGCCGCAGGCAACGAACCGTCCGGAACGAGGTTACGCCGCCGGCGTCTCCGGCCCGCTTGGCACAAGGCCCAGCTGTCTCAGCAGGGCGAGCCGGTCCCAATAACCGCGGAGATCCTCGATCTTGCCGTTCTGGGCCACGCCCACGCGGAGCGCAGGGTTCGGGTTGTCGAGGTATCCTGGCGAGCAACAATGAAATGGAAACAAGGTCGATGACACTTGGCAGACCGACGGTCCGCCGGCACGGTTTGCCTTGAGTTGGAGCGAGCGCCGACGTCATTCAGGCGTGTGGATGAGACGCCCAGGGTTTGCCCGCACGGCGACGAAGTCGGCCCGGATGGGCATGCCATCGACTTCAGCCCCCTGGAGGAGCACCCGATCGCCTCGTTTGACTTCGTCCCTCACGAAAGCCCAGTAGGGGACTCCCTCCACACGAACGCGCGCGTATCGGTTCCGAGAGACCCAGGAGACGACGGCTTCGCGGCCGATGTAGTCGCGGCGCCATCGCCGACGGAGAAAGGTCCCGATCTGTCCAACGACGAGGCCGGCAAGAAGGAGGACAATCGCCGCAATGGAGTCTGCGGCAAGACCGGAGTGCGAGGGACGAGTCGCGAAGACGAATCCGATGTAAGCGAGGCCAGCGCCTGCGACGCAAGAGCCGAGAACGGCGCCGACAAATGCAATCCGAGCTCTCGCCATGCTTTCGGTCATCGCAAACCATGTCGCTAGTTGAATCCTCGCCGCCGGCCTTGCGAACGCTCAAAGAAGGCCTAGATGTCGCTGCCCTCCGCGAAGCCCCGCGCGAACATGGGGATGAACGGCCTACCGATTATCCTGTGTGCGCTAGATTCCCACGTTCTTCGCGATCATCGCTCGGAGCGCTCTCCCGACATACTTCAGGAGCCTGGGGTCTTCTTTGAGGAGGGCCCACCCAACCTTCGAGGGGAAGTCGATGTCCCCTTTCTTCTCGATGAGGCGCAGCATCTCCGGGCTGTCGAAGATGTCGAAGAGTTCCTCGAACTGGTCGTCGTTAAGTTTGCTGAAGCTCTCGTGGATCGCGAGGTCCTTCCGCAGTTCCTTGCCGATCGATTTCGTCCACGCCTTGTGGTATCGATGGAGGAACCGCCCTGAGACGTCGTCCGCCTCAAGCGCCTCGATCGCCGTCTGCGCCGCCAAGCTCGAACACGTGAGCGCGGTGAAGATGCCGCCTCCGGAGACGGCTTTCGCCTGACACGCCGCGTCTCCCACGACGAGCACGTTGTCCGCGTACGTCCGGCGAGGGAAGCCGAGGGGGATCCCGCCGGCAATGTACAAGATCGGCTGGGCCCCTTTCGTGTACTGCCTCACCTCGGGCCGCGTCAACATCTTCTCCAGGTACGCGTACGCATTCCCCTCCCCGACGCAGAGGCCCACGCGGGCCGTGTCCCCGCTCGGGATGATCCATCCGAAGAAGCCCGGCGCGATCTCGTTCCCGATGAACAGCGTCACGAACCCGGGGTCTCCCCGGACGCCGGTCATCTCGACCTCGAATCCGGGGAGGATTTTTCGTGGGCGGAGGATGTTGAACCACTTCGCGACGTTCGAGCGGACGCCGTCGCAACCGACGATCAGCTTGGCATGAAGTCTCCGCGGCTCCCCATCCTGGTCGATCGAGATTTCGACGCCGCCGTCGTCCCGTCGTGCGGCTTGAGCTTGTGCACCGAGGAACGTGTGCGCGCCCTTCCGAACCGCATCCGTGGCGATCGCCCGGTCGAACATCGCGCGCTGCACGACGACCGCCTGCGTGTTATGGCCGTCGATCACGAGCCGTCGGCCCGAAGGCGAGTACAGCTCAGCCCCGTGGACCGCGCCGATGATCGTCTCCTTGCAGTCGACGTACTCGAAGACCCGCGGCGTGACGAGGCCGCCGCACTGGATCGGCTCCCCGATCTCGCGATGCTCTTCGACCAGGGCGACGTCGTATCCGGCCGCCGCGACTTTTCCCGCGAGGTAGCCGCCCGCCGGGCCCGCCCCGATCACGACGACGTCGAAGGAACGCGCCGAGCTGACCACGTTCCGGCATCACTCCTTCAGATTCATGATGATCTCGAGGAAGTTCTCCAGGTGCCTCGACAGCGAGGCGTTGTCTGTGTAGCCGCACGCGGACAGGTCGGGCGCCGCGATCAACGCCGCGGAACCGTCCACGATGACGTCGGTCGCGATGAGGCCCTTGCGGTTCACGACGCCCGCCCCTTCCGGGATCTTCTGGCCTGGCTCTGTGATGATCGTGAATCGGATGCCGCGGGCGATCGCCTGCTCGATCTTCTTCCCCACGTTCTCGCGGATCTCGGAGAACGTCGGCGTCGAGACGATGCACGTCTCCGCCGACTGGTCGATCAACTCGCCGATCTTCTCGAGGACGCGCGGCTTCGTGACGATCGTGTAGACGAGCTGCGGCTCCCCTTTCGAACGCAAGACCTCGTGGAGCAGGTCGAGCTTCGCGAACGTGTCCTCGAGGTGGTCGATCACGCGTCCCTTGACCTTGCTGGGCGCCTCCGGCTTGAAGATCGTCGGCCGCCCGCGG